>ENA-UPWK01000001-UPWK01000001.1-human-gut-metagenome-genome-assembly--contig:-NODE-1-length-336879-cov-9.644325_pt1 | contig 336879 bp, 228 predicted proteins | sample MGYA00250048_ERZ773373 | MGnify/ENA primary metagenome ERZ773373 (study PRJEB29103, sample SAMN06112059) | human gut metagenome | biome: human gut; feature: ankylosing spondylitis patient; material... | reverse complement strand
GCTCAGAATCTATCTCTGCCAATACGTCCATTTGCTGAAAAGAAACAGCCGAACCCAAGACCTCATTGTTTCGCCGGGCTACAGCAAGTGCTTCTTCCGAGATATCCCAGGCCGTCACTTGAGCTTGCGGAATAATAAGAGACAAAGAGATGGCAATACACCCACTTCCCGTACCAATATCCAATATTCGGGGAGCATCATTCAAATTCTCCTTAGCAATAAGCTCCACTAATTCTTCTGTCTCCGGACGGGGAATAAGTACTCCCGGTGCTACGTAGAAAGAGCGTCCCAGAAAGATTGCCATTTTCCGTATATATTGTATCGGCTCATTTTTTCGTAAACGCTGCAGAATGTTTTCCAGTTCGTACTGTTTGCTTTCGGATAAATTAATATCTTTGCCCAGATAAATGTCGAGTGCATCCATACCCAACAGATCACACCAAATCATCATCGTCAGGCTTTTCAGTTCCTGAAAAGGATAAATATCTTGTAATACCTGACGGATATAAGTAGAAACCCGGTCCATGTCTATCTGTTTTTAGGGTGCAAAAGTACAAATATTATAGTAAAAGGCTGAAAAATGGAAGAAGAAAAATACATGCAGCGTTGTATTGAACTGGCACAAAATGGTTTATGCAATGTCTCTCCCAATCCGATGGTAGGAGCTGTAATTGTATGTGACGGGCAAATTATAGGCGAGGGGTATCACATTCGCTGCGGACAGGCACACGCCGAGGTAAATGCAATTCATTCGGTAAAAGACGAGTCTTTGTTAAAACGTTCTACTATTTATGTTAGTCTGGAACCATGCTCCCACTATGGAAAAACACCTCCATGTGCCGATCTTATTATAGAGAAACAGATACCACGTATCGTCATTGGCTGCCAGGACCCTTTTTCAAAAGTAGCCGGACAAGGAATACAAAAACTACGTAATGCCGGAAGGGAAGTAACAGTAGGAATACTCGAAAATGAATGTCGTCATCTGATACGCAGGTTTATTGTATTCAATACACTCCATCGCCCTTACATCACCCTCAAATGGGCTGAATCAGCAGATGGATTTATTGATATAAACCGCACAGACGGACAACCGGTAATACTTTCAACTCCACACACTGCCTTGTTAGTACATAAAAAAAGAAGTGAGTCGGATGCTATCATGGTAGGTACACACACGGCACAGCTCGACAACCCTTCATTAACAGTACGCAACTGGTACGGCAAGAATCCGGTACGAGTAGTATTGGACAGAAATCTATCACTTCCCTCTGACTTGCACCTTTTTGATGGTAGTGTTCCGACACTCGTTTTTACATCCCGAAAACATCCGGAACAGAAAAGCATAGAATATATCGTACTCGATTATGAAAAAGAATTATTGCCACAGATAATGAACACCCTCTATCATCGTGGTTTACAATCAATATTAGTAGAAGGAGGTACACAATTACTCCAATCGTTTATTGATAATAACCTATGGGACGAGGCATTTATAGAAGAAGCCAAGGTTACGTTAGATTCGGGTGTTAAAGCACCTGAAATAAGAAATAAAATTAGTTATTCCGATAAAAAACATTTTGGAGTAAAAATAAAGCACTACACGAACAAAAATATGTAAATTGGCTCTATTCAGAGGGTTTTCTATCGATAAAAAGCCTGTTATTATCTATAATTTTATATAAAACTTCCCCTTAATGTTCTATATCGGAAAAAATGTTCCTATTTTTGCAACTTGTAAATAAACACAATCTTTCAAATGAGAATAAAGTTTTTATCAATCATTGCGAGTTTTTTCATGGTGTCATTCGTTATTACGTCTTGCCTTGACAATGATAACGAAGTCAATTATAGTCCGGATGCGACTATACGCGCATTTGAACTTGACACTATAGGTTATGGGGTAAACTATAAATTCACAATTGACCAAGTTAGTCGTTTAATATATAATGTGGATTCACTGCCTGTCAATGCTGACACGATCATTAATAGTATTCTGATCAAGACGCTGACAACAGCATCCGGTATCGTGACGATGAAAGATCAGAACGATCAGGATTCAATCGTTAATATTAACGACTCTATTGACCTGACTAAGTATGTAAATGCAACCGAGAAAAACAACTTTCTGGTACTGAAGGTATGGGCACCGAATATGGAGGTTCAGAATGAGTATAAAGTTAATATACGGATGCATACGATGGTTCCCGATTCACTCAGTTGGGGAGATAAACCTATAGCTAAGAATCCAGCAGGAATTACTGCACAAAAACAGAAGCTTGTGACGCTAGGGGACAACATTTTACTGTTTACCCAAAATAGTGATAAAGTATATAGTACGACGATACCGGCAGGCTCTCCTAGTGATCGTTTGAACTATGGTCAAAGTTGGGATTCAAAGAATGCCGACCTTCCTGAAGGTGCTGACGTTACATCTATTATCCGCTTTGCAGACAAGTTGTATTTACTCACAGAAAATAAGAAAATATATAATTCCAATGACGGCTTGACTTGGACAGAAGATAATGTCCTCACTCCAGATGGAGCGACAGTTACTAATTTGATCACCAGTTTCTCTAATAGTGATGGCAGTAATCATAAAAACGTTAACGGTATAGCCAGCGTAATCGAGAAAGATAACAAGAAATACTTTAGCTTTGCAGAACAGAAGGAGACTGGTTGGAATATAACGACAAGCACAGAAGTAGTTCCTGCTGAGTTCCCGACAAACAATCTGTCAGCCGATGTATATGCAACTGAAAGCGGAACATTGAATGCAATCGTTGTGGGTAATACTCAAGGATTAGATTCAAAAAAAGACACAGCTACAGTCGTTTGGGCTTCAGAAGATGGCAAAGCCTGGATTCCAATGGAGATTCCATCAAATAACAACTGTCCGAAATTAGTAGACCCGTCTATTATACATTATAACGACGCATTTTACATTTGTGGAAAAGAAACTAAAGATGATGCTAAGGGATTCCAGAAATTCTATACCTCCCCGACATTACTTGTATGGAAAGGGGTAGACAGAATGTTCATGCTTCCCGGAATTCTTCCTCCGGTGAAACTTGAAGGAGGAGTAATACAATATCCTTATTCCGAGTTCAGCTTCAAGGGAAAAGAAGCAAACTACACGATGGTAGTTGACAGAAACCATTATATATGGATGGTAGGTGGTCAAGGTATTGACAAAATCTGGCGTGGTAGAGTTAATAAACTCGGATTTCTAATACAGTAATAAGAAGTAGTTAAATACGAACCTTATAATCAAAACATGTCCTATATAGAGAAAATAGACAAAAATCGGATTCCCCAGCACATAGCCATCATTATGGATGGGAATGGGAGATGGGCTAAACAGCGGGGAAAAGAACGAACTTACGGTCACCATGCAGGCGCAGAAACGGTACATAAAATTATCGAGGATGCTGCACGTCTGGGGGTTAAATATCTGACTTTATATACTTTCTCCACCGAGAATTGGAATCGTCCGCAGGAAGAAGTAGCAGCTTTAATGAATCTATTGCTGGATTCTATCGAAGAAGAAACGTTGATGAAGAACAATATTCGTTTCCGCATTATTGGTGATATTAAGAAATTACCTGTAGAAGTGCAGGAAGGTCTGTCAAGATGTATAGAACACACAGCTAATAATACAGGAACCTGCCTGGTACTGGCACTCAGCTACTCTTCCCGCTGGGAAATGACTGAAGCAGTCCGACAGATTGCAACGCTTGCAAAAACGGGAGAAATATCTCCCGAACAAATAACAGATGAATACATAACTGCTCATCTGACCACAAACTTTATGCCCGATCCGGATTTACTGATCCGCACGGGAGGAGAAATCCGACTAAGCAACTACCTGCTATGGCAATGTGCTTATTCGGAGCTTTATTTTTGTGATACATTCTGGCCGGACTTCGATAAAGAAGAATTCTGTAAAGCCATTTATGAGTATCAGCAAAGAGAGCGCCGGTTCGGCAAAACGAGTGAACAAATCAGCTAACATAATTCGAAACTTCAAATTATAACATAAATGCATTATCGTATTTCCTTTATATTCGTAACGTTTATCGGCCTGTTCTGCTTTGCAGCCACGGGCTTTACGCAGAATACCAACACTGACGAAGACTCTAAGCCAGTCATCTTATACTCAGGAACGCCTAAAAAGTATGAGATAGCAGACATCAAGGTTGAAGGCGTGAAGAATTATGAAGACTATGTGTTAATCGGATTATCCGGACTGTCCGTTGGACAGACGATTACCGTGCCGGGTGATGAGATTACCGGAGCAATCAAGCGCTACTGGAAACATGGTTTGTTCTCTAACGTACAGATTACTGCCGAAAAGATAGAAGGCAACAAGATTTGGTTAAAAATCAGTCTGACACAACGTCCCCGTATTGCGGATGTACGCTATCATGGTGTGAAGAAGTCAGAACGTACAGACCTTGAAAGCAAACTGGGTATGGTAAAAGGTATGCAGATCACTCCGAATACCGTTGACCGTGCAAAGACATTGATCAAACGTTATTTTGACGATAAAGGCTTTAAGAATGCAGAAGTGATTATCGCGCAAAAGGACGATCCATCTAACGAAAATCAGGTGATTGTTGACATTGATATCGACAAGAAGGAAAAGATTAAAGTGCACGCTATCCATATCACCGGAAACTCGGCCATCAAAACATCCAAGCTGAAGAAAGTGATGAAGAAGACCAATGAAAAAGGCAAACTTCTGAACCTGTTCCGCACCAAGAAATTTGTTCCGGAAAACTTTGAAGCAGATAAGCAGCTGATCATAGATAAGTATAACGAGCTGGGATATCGTGACGCAATGATCGTAAAAGACAGTGTAGCACAGTACGATGCAAAGACGGTAGATGTATATATGGATATAGACGAAGGTCAGAAATATTACCTTCGTAATGTAACATGGGTAGGTAACACACTGTATCCTTCAGAACAGCTGAACTTCCTGCTCCGCATGAAGAAGGGTGATGTTTACAACCAGAAGTTGCTGGGAGAACGTACCTCTACAGATGACGACGCAATCGGTAACTTATATTACAATAACGGTTATTTGTTCTACAATCTTGATCCGGTAGAAGTAAATATCGTCGGTGACTCCATCGACCTCGAAATGAGAATTTATGAAGGCCGTCAGGCTACGATTAATAAGATCAACATCAGCGGTAACGACCGTCTGTATGAAAACGTAGTTCGTCGTGAGCTTCGCATTCGTCCGGGACAGTTGTTCAGCAAGGATGACCTGATGCGTTCATTACGTGAAATCCAGCAGATGGGACACTTTGACCCTGAAAAACTGCAGCCGGATATTCAGCCGGACCCTGTAAACGGAACAGTTGATATAGGTCTGCCTTTGACATCTAAAGCCAATGACCAGGTAGAATTCTCTGCCGGTTGGGGACAAACAGGTATCATCGGTAAGCTGAGTCTGAAATTTACCAACTTCTCTGTTGCCAACTTGCTGCGTCCGGGTGAAAACTACCGTGGTATCCTGCCGCAAGGTGACGGACAGACATTGACCATCAGCGGTCAGACGAATGCTAAATACTATCAGTCATATAGCATCTCATTCTTCGATCCTTGGTTTGGAGGTAAACGCCCGAACTCACTTTCCGTATCGGCTTTCTTCTCAGTTCAGACTGACATCAGCAGCCGTTACTACAACTCGAGCTATTTCAACAACTATTACAATAGTATGTATAGCGGTTATGGTGGCTATGGTATGTACAACTATGGCAATTACAACAACTATGAGAACTACTATGACCCCGACAAGTCTATCAAGATGTGGGGACTTTCTCTAGGTTGGGGTAAGCGTCTGAAATGGCCGGATGACTACTTTACTTTGTCTGCAGAGCTAGCTTACCAACGCTACAACCTGAAAGACTGGCAGTATTTCCCGGTAACCAACGGTAAATGTAATGACCTCAGCCTTTCACTGACTTTGGCACGTAACTCTATTGACAACCCGATCTTCCCACGTACAGGTTCGGACTTCTCGCTGTCAGTTCAGCTTACTCCTCCGTACTCATTGTTTGATGGTAAAGACTATAAAGGTTATTTCTACGATCCAACAGATGATAGGGGTATTACCCAAGATAATATGAATAAACTTCATAGATGGGTTGAATACCACAAATGGAAATTTAAAGCCAAAACATATACTCCGTTGATGGATTATATCGCACATCCTAAGTGTCTGGTATTGATGACACGTACAGAATTTGGGTTGTTAGGGCACTATAACAAATATAAGAAATCGCCATTCGGTACATTCGACGTAGGTGGTGACGGTATGACTGGTTACTCAAGTTATGCAACAGAAAGTATTGCATTGCGTGGTTATGAAAACAGTTCATTGACACCATATGGAAAAGAAGGGTATGCTTATGCACGCCTCGGCATCGAATTAAGATATCCGTTGATGCTGGAAACAAGTACTAACATTTATGTGTTAGGTTTCTTGGAGGCTGGTAACGCATGGCATGATATCTCAAAATTCAATCCGTTTGATTTGAAACGTTCTGCAGGTGTCGGTGTTCGTATCTTCTTACCAATGATTGGTATGATGGGGATTGACTGGGGATACGGGTTCGATAAGATTGACAGTAGAAGCGATTACGGCGGAAGCCAGTTCCACTTTATTTTAGGACAAGAATTCTAACAAACATGATTTTAATATATAACCACATTCAAAACTAATTATTATGAAAACAAACTATTTATTATTAGGAGCTATTATTCTATATTCTTCTTGTGCACAAGAAGAATATAAGGATTTTAAAACTGAAGTTGAGGCTAATAAAAGCGAGAACGTACTATTGAAATCCGAAGATTTCAATATCATACATTTCAATAGTACAAAACACTTTTTTGAATGCTATGATTCTTTGTTCATCAAAGATTATGATGAACAACTAGCATGGACGATCTCTAAAACTCCGAATTCTCTTTTGAAAAATGTCGACTTATGTACAGATACGATAATGTTATCTATGCCTAAAGCATTCCAAGCACTTTTCAATAAAGAACTCGAAGTAGCTATAAACGATTCTATATTAAAATATGATAATGGAAAGTTATATTTAGTAGAAATAAACAATAAAAAGATTTTACCCCCTATTCTATGCGGTGAAACGGATGCTTCTCCTGTAGAATGCAAAGTACAAACAAGAGAAGGTGGATATTTAGGCTATAATACCATAGGATTCAGCCATCAGTATAATTTTAGACGTGCGTCTTCCAAATATAAATTTAATTATGTACATGAACTTAAATCATATACAACCAGAGTAAATGATTATGTAGCACAAGTTCTTGGTTTTATGGTTAAACTTGAATACAGAGGTCGTGGTAGTTGGAAAGAAGCTAGTGAACCAAGAGATATAGTCATGGACCTGAGATGTAGTGTAGCTGCATCAAGTGGTGGTTCAAATTTTGCATTTTGGGATATTGGGAAACGAACATTTACTAGAAGACAATGGAATATAGAGATTCCTGTTGCAAGAATTGTGCCCAATAATGTACCAGAACGTCAACGTCAATGGCTAATAACAATCGTTGGAACAATTTCTCAAACAATATCGGGTGAAAATGATACCAGATGGAATGATAAATTTTAAAAAACAGATATAATTGAAGCGCTATTAATTAAAATCATGTATATTTGTGTTTGGGATTTCTAGGAATCTCAAACACAAATAATTATATTATACTTATAAACTGAACATTATGAGAAAGTCTATTCTATCCATTATGTTACTGTTTGCCATCAGTATGGCAGCTAGTGCACAAAAATTTGCATTGATCGACACGGAATATATTCTGAAAAATATTCCGGCATATCAAAGCGCTAATGAGCAATTGCAGGAAGCTACAAAGAAATATCAAAGCGAAGTGGAGGTAATTGCCAAGGAAGCACAGAAGATGTTCCAGGACTATCAAGCTCAGTCCTCTACTCTCTCTGCGGCTCAGAAGACTAAGAAGGAAGATGAGATTGTAGCGAAAGAGAAATCCGCTGCCGAACTGAAGCGCAAATACTTCGGTCCGGAAGGCGAACTGGCTAAGATGCAGGAGAAGCTGATTAATCCTATTCAGGATGAAATATATGGTGCTGTAAAGGAACTGTCGCAACTACACGGATACGACCTTGTACTCGACAGAGCCTCTGCTGCAGGCATCATTTTTGCCAATCCACGTATTGATATTAGTGATGAAGTGCTGAGAAAATTAGGATATTCAAATTAATTTCATACATTTGCATCGAAAATAACTAAAAATCATTCAAATAAATTATAGAACTATGCTAAAAAAAATTGCACTTGTATTGATGCTTGCACTCCCAATGGGTGTATTTGCACAAAATCTGAAATTCGGTCATATTAATGCCCAAGAAATCGTTTCAGCAATGCCTGAATTTGCTAAGGCACAATCTGATATTGAAGCACTAGACAAACAACTGACCAGCGAATTACAAAGAACTCAGGAAGAATTCAACAAGAAATATCAGGAATTCCAGCAAGCTATCGCTAAGGACTCTCTTCCTGCTAACATCGCTGAGAGAAGACAAAAAGAACTGCAGGATATGATGCAAAGACAAGAGCAGTTCCAACAGGAAGCTCAACAGCAGATGCAAAAAGCTCAGGCTGACGCAATGGCTCCTATCTACAAAAAGTTGGACGACGCAATTAAAGCTGTAGGTGCTGCCGAAGGCGTAATCTACATCTTCGACCTTGCAAGAACACCGGTTGCTTACGTTAATGAGTCACAAAGTATTAATCTGACTCCTAAGGTAAAGACACAGCTCGGCATCAAATAAGAAGCTATAAGCTATAAAATACCGAAAGGGAAAGAGAAAAGAAGATCATACTTCTTTCTCTTTCCCTTTTTTCATGTAACTTTGCGTATATAAAACCGCACTCGTCATGAAGCAACATCTATCTCATACACCCGGACCAATCGGAGTTTTCGATTCCGGATACGGTGGGCTGACTATCCTCAACAAGATAAGAGAGGCACTGCCGGAATATGATTATGTCTATCTGGGAGACAATGCACGCACTCCTTACGGTACACGTTCTTTTGAAATCGTGTACGAATTCACTTTGCAGGCAGTCAATAAATTGTTTGAAATGGGATGTCATCTCGTCATCTTGGCCTGCAATACAGCCTCTGCCAAAGCATTGCGCAGCATACAAATGAATGACTTGCCCGGCATTGACCCTGAACGCCGTGTACTCGGAGTTATCCGCCCTACCGTTGAGTGTATAGGCGACATTACTCAAAGCCGTCATATCGGAGTACTGGCAACAGCAGGTACCATCAAGTCCGAATCGTATCCATTGGAGATACATAAGCTATTCCCGGATATTCAAGTGAGTGGAATGGCATGCCCCATGTGGGTACCGCTAGTGGAAAATAATGAATCACAGAACGAAGGGGCTGATTATTTCATCCGGAAATACATTGACCAGCTGCTATCCAAAGATCCCGAAATTGATACGATGATTCTGGGCTGCACGCATTATCCTATCTTGCTCCCTAAGATACAAAAATACACTCCGAAGCATATCCGTATTGTCGCACAAGGAGAATATGTAGCCGAAAGTCTGAAGGACTACCTGAGCAGACACCCGGAAATGAATGCCAAGTGTACCCAAAACGGCAGTTGTCTGTTTTACACCACAGAAGCGGAAGAGAAGTTTGTCGAATCGGCCTCTTCCTTCCTGAACCAGCAAATCGACGTAAAAAGAATTTCTCTCGAATAAATATGGGAAAGCAGATCAATCTTTCCTTCTTTTTTGTTATATTTGTATACATAACCTCAAATAGCATAAGATTATGAAAGAAGAAGATTATAGCAGGGCCATAGAAGTATTCTCTGGTTCTCCATGGGAAGCAGAAATTATCAAGGGATTGTTGGAAAGTAATGATATCCGCTGCGTCATTAAAGATGGTATCATGGGGACATTAGCCCCCTATATTGCTCCATCTGTATCTGTTCTGGTCACTGAAGACCAGTACGAAGCCGCTACTGAACTGATCAGAAGCCGCAACGAGAAAGATACTGACTGATACGGTCCAGTCCTTCCCGGATATTCTCCAGCGAATTCGCATAGGAGAAACGGACATATCCTTCGCCTCCCGTTCCAAAATCTATACCGGGAGTGATGCCGACATGCGCATTTTCGAGAACATCGAATGCAAAGCGATAAGAGTCGGTAGTGAACTTACGTGCATCAGCGAAAATATAAAAGGCACCCTGAGGCTCAACTTTGATCTCAAATCCCATTTCCCGAAGGCGGCTGATCATATACCGGCGGCGTTCATCATAGATCTGTTTCATCCGTTCCACATCCGAGTCAGCCTGTCGCAATGCGGCAATTCCCGCTTGCTGAGCGATGCTGGACGCACAGATAAACAGATTCTGCTGCAACTTCTGCAAAGAACGCATGCAGGATTTCGGTGCTATCAGATAACCTAAGCGCAGCCCTGTCATCGCAAACCGCTTGGAAAATCCGTTCAGGACAAAAGCCTTATCCGTATATTCCAGAATACTATGCGCACGTCCCTCGTATACCAGTCCGTGATAGATCTCATCCGAAATAATAGGAACGCCCAAAGATGCCACACTTTTCAGGAAATTCTCATCCAGCAACATACCCGTCGGATTCATCGGCGAATTAATAAAAATACCTGCCGTATACGGAGTAACGCACTTACGGATCGCCTCTATATCATATTGCAAACCATTCTCTTCGGACAGAGGCACCAAGACAGGTTTTGCCTGGGCAGCCAACACGAAGTTACGATAACACGCATATCCCGGATTGGACAGAATCACTTCACTGTCCGAGTTGCAAAGCAACATCAAGACCAGAAGGATAGAGGGAGAAGAACCGGAAGTGACGACAATACAATCCGGATCGACGGTGACTCCATATTCACGTTGATAAAAAGCGGCTATTTCACGACGCAGTTCCGGATTCCCCAAAGAGTGAGTATAATGTGTGAGATGCCGGTCGTAGGCAGCCTTAGCAGCTTCCGCCACACAAACCGGAACGTCAAAGTCCGGCTCACCGACTTCCAGGTGGATAACGTCCACACCTTGTTTCTGTAATTCATTTGCACGCTCCAATACATCCATCACGATAAAGGAGGTCATTTGTTCTACTTGGGGATTCGTATGTTTCATTGTTTTTCTTTTATCTGTCAGGCTGCAAAGATAATTCTTTTCAGCCTGTTTTTGTAACATATCGACAAAAAGCTCTATATTTGTGCTTTCAAATCGTTAGTAAGGATGAAACAAGAGTTTACACGAATAGCAGTAAAAGTAGGCAGTAACGTATTGGCACGCCGTGACGGTACATTGGACGTCACCCGTATGTCGGCACTCGTTGACCAGATAGCAGAATTAAATAAATCCGGAGTAGAGATCATTCTTATTTCTTCGGGAGCTGTTGCTTCGGGACGCAGCGAGATACACCCGCAGAAAAAGCTCGACAGTGTAGACCAGCGCCAGTTATTCTCCGCCGTAGGACAGGCTAAATTAATAAACCGCTACTATGAGCTTTTCCGTGAACACGGCATTGCGGTAGGTCAGGTACTGACTACCAAAGAGAACTTCAGTACCCGCCGCCATTATCTGAATCAGAAGAACTGTATGACGGTGATGCTCGAAAACGGCGTCATCCCCATCGTCAATGAGAATGATACGATTTCGGTCAGCGAGCTTATGTTCACGGACAATGACGAGCTTTCCGGACTGATCGCTTCCATGATGGATGCGCAGGCATTGATTATCCTGAGTAACATAGACGGAATCTACAACGGTTCACCCTCCGATCCTGCCTCCGCTGTCATTCGGGAGATCGAGCATGGAAAGGATTTATCCAACTATATCCAGGCTACCAAATCGAGTTTCGGTCGTGGCGGTATGCTGACGAAAACGAATATCGCCCGCAAGGTAGCCGACGAAGGGATTACAGTCATTATCGCCAACGGAAAACGGGATAATATTCTCGTAGACTTGTTGCAACAACCGGACGATACGGTTTGCACGCGCTTTATCCCTTCCACCGAGGCGGTATCCAGTGTAAAGAAATGGATTGCCCACAGCGAAGGATTCGCCAAAGGGGAAATTCATATTAACGAATGTGCCACGGATATACTCAGTTCGGAGAAGGCAGCCAGCATTCTTCCGGTCGGAATCACCCACATCGAAGGCGAATTTGAGAAGGACGATATTGTACGCATCATGGACTTCCTGGGCAATCAGGTTGGTGTAGGAAAAGCGAACTGCGATTCCGCACAGGCCAGGGAAGCAATGGGCAAACATGGCAAAAAGCCTGTAGTACATTACGACTATCTGTATATCGAATAAAAAATATAAAACGTAAAAAGGAGCAAATGACTACAAATTTAAACGGAACTTTCGCTGCTGTACAAGCTGCCAGCCGGGAATTGGCGTTGCTGAGTGACGACACCATCAATCAGATACTGAATGCGGTCGCTGATGCTGCCATTGCCGAAACACCCTTTATCCTGTCAGAAAATGAAAAGGACCTGGCACGGATGGACAAGAGTAACCCGAAGTACGACCGGTTAAAACTGACGGAAGAGAGGCTGAAAGGCATCGCTGCCGACACACGTAATGTAGCCACTCTCCCCTCCCCGCTGGGAAGGATATTAAAGGAAACCTCCCGCCCCAATGGAATGAAGCTGACCAAAGTCAGTGTCCCCTTCGGAGTAATAGGCATCATCTATGAAGCGCGTCCTAATGTCAGCTTCGACGTCTTTTCCCTTTGCCTGAAAAGCGGAAATGCCTGCATCCTGAAAGGTGGAAGTGATGCGGACGATTCCAACCGTGCCATCATCAGCGTCATTCACAAGGTACTTGAAAAGTTTCATGTCAACCCGCATATAGTAGAACTGCTCCCGGCAGACAGAGAGGCTACGGCAGCATTACTGAATGCGACAGGCTATGTAGACCTGATTATTCCGAGAGGAAGCAGCAATCTGATAAATTTCGTGCGCGAGAATGCACGGATTCCTGTCATTGAAACAGGAGCAGGTATCTGCCATACTTATTTTGATGAGTTCGGAGATACCCGGAAAGGAGCGGATATTATCCATAATGCCAAGACACGCCGTGTCAGTGTCTGCAATGCGCTCGACTGCACCATCATTCATGAGAAACGTCTGGGGGATTTGCCTGCGCTCTGCGATCAACTGAAAGAAAGCAAGGTTACTATCTATGCAGATACACAGGCTTATCAGGCACTGGAAGGACATTATCCGGCTGAGTTGCTGCAACCTGCCACCCCGGAAAGCTTCGGAACAGAGTTTCTGGATTACAAAATGGCTGTCAAAACGGTGAAAAGTTTTGAAGACGCACTGGGGCATATACAGGAAAACAGTTCAAGGCACAGCGAATGTATCGTGACCGAAAACAAAGAGCGTGCCGCCTTGTTTACTAAGATAGTAGATGCGGCATGCGTATATACCAACGTATCTACCGCTTTCACCGACGGTGCACAATTCGGCCTGGGAGCCGAAATCGGCATCAGTACTCAAAAGCTGCATGCCCGCGGTCCGATGGGACTGGAGGAAATCACTTCCTACAAATGGGTGATCGAAGGCGACGGACAGACCAGATGGTAAAGTGAGGAAACGACAAATGATCAATTGGACAATAACGATTAATGATAGATAAAATGAAGAAATTTACTTGTGTACAGGACATCGGCGATTTAAAATCAGCCCTTGCAGAAGCATTTGAAATTCAAAAAGACCGCTTCAAATATGTAGAGTTGGGACGAAACAAGACATTGATGATGATCTTCTTTAATTCCAGCCTCCGTACCCGCCTCAGCACACAGAAAGCTGCTCTTAATCTGGGAATGAATGTAATGGTGCTGGACATCAACCAAGGTGCATGGAAACTGGAAACAGAACGTGGCGTCATCATGGATGGTGACAAACCGGAACATCTGCTGGAAGCGATTCCTGTGATGGGTTGTTATTGTGACATCATCGGAGTACGTTCCTTTGCCCGTTTCGAAGATCGTGATTTTGACTATCAGGAGACTATTCTGAATCAATTTATCCAATATTCCGGACGTCCTGTCTTCTCGATGGAGGCAGCTACCCGCCACCCATTGCAGAGCTTTGCCGATTTAATCACCATTGAGGAATATAAAAAGACGGCACGTCCCAAAGTCGTAATGACTTGGGCGCCACATCCCCGTCCATTGCCACAGGCTGTTCCCAACTCCTTTGCAGAGTGGATGAATGCCACTGACTATGATTTCGTTATCACTCACCCGGAAGGATATGAGCTGGCGCCGCAATTCGTAGGAAATGCCAAAGTAGAATATGATCAGATGAAGGCTTTCGAAGGAGCAGACTTTATATACGCCAAGAACTGGGCTGCCTATACAGGCGACAATTACGGTCAGATATTAAGCAAAGACCGTGAATGGACAGTCAGCGACCGACAGATGGCAGTAACCAACAATGCTTTCTTTATGCACTGCCTACCTGTTCGCAGAAATATGATCGTTACGGATGATGTAATCGAAAGTCCTCAGTCTATCGTTATCCCCGAAGCTGCCAACCGTGAAATCTCGGCTACGGTGGTTTTGAAGAGATTGATTGAGGGATTGGAATAAACGGAACATCTGTGAATGAAACCTTGCTTTTATTCTCGCACCTATGAGAAAAGATTCTCATGCCTTTGAGAAATTTTTCTCATAGGTATGAGAATTTTTTCTCATTGCGGTGAGAACTTTTTCTCATAAGCATGAGAATACATTGAGAATATAGCAACATCTATTTAACTGTATACTAGCACGATAACGATTGCATCCCTTCAGAATTTTATGTAAAGCGCAACCATTTATTCTAGAATAGATAGAAAAAAGCCGTACAGCAACAACCTTAGTATTCTATCTCCTTTCCTGCCGCCTGCCAGGCATTGAATCCTTTACCAAGCTCCACAACCTTAAATCCTTTTTCACTAAGGATCGCAGCAGCTTTCTTGCTCCGTTTACCGCTACGGCAATACAACGCAACCGGTTTGTTCTTTTGCAACAATGAATCCGCCATCGAGGCAAAAGAGTCATCCATCACATTTATATTGATCGTTTTTGCAATATGTCCTTCTGAATATTCAGCCAGTGTACGAACATCCAGACGCTGCACTTCTTCATCCTGAATGATAGAATCGAAATCCTCTACATTCACCGTTTTAAAGTCTCCTTTCTGCTGACAGGAGAAAAGAGAAGAGAGAAATAAAAATAATCCCACGACTAATTGATTCATTTTAAACATATGTACTATCTTAATCAGTTCACGCCCGGAACATATTCAAATCCCGGATCACAATACTTGCTTGATTCTACCACCACACCATTTTTATCTGTGGTATGATACTTGAATTTTATCCTTATGGTTTGATGAGGATTTTCTTCATCCACATATTTCGTCAGAGGAACAGAAATGTAAGCACGACGATTATAGTTCTCCTCATCCCCATTCGCATCATGAAACAGAGACAAAGTAACGACTGTCTCATCCCCTTCCACCTCGACGCTCTCTTCTATCATACCAAACACGTGCTGTTTGCCACTATTGATATTGATCTTCACGTTCAGAATCATATTCAAATAGTCACGCCCCAGCCAAATGCTGGTCACGTCTACCGGATCATACTTCAGTCCGCCTTCAAAAGCCGGGTCGTCAGCCCCCTTTGGCTCCGGTGCCACCACCGACTGCAATGAGTATATGACAGCCGTAGCATCCTCCGGATTTACTTCATAGTTACTGATTACACGCCTAGCCGAGTTCGGAGAAATGGTTGATCCGGTACGGTCTTTCGCAACAGTCAACAGCTCTCCCTTGTCAGGAAGCAGACTCTGTATCAGACCATCCGCCCCAGCCTTCACTGTGACAAATTCCAACTTCACAGAAGGATAATAGTAATCATCATCATCCCCGCAGGCAGTCATCAGGAAAAGCATACCCAAAAGCCAGAGTGTATGTAACTTTACTTTATTCATTGGCAAGCAGCTAAATAGTTCACCAACGGATTGGCATACATTAATAACAATTTTCCACGCAAAAAGTCTTCGTCTTTATTCGGAATCTTTATTTTGCCCAGTTGTTGCTCGATATAGGTAACAAATCGCAGTTTCTCTTCGGGGGTGTAATGACCGGCAAACTCGGATGTACCCTTCAGCAAGTCATAGGCAACGTAATTACCCGAATAGATCCGGTAGTTACTATGAATCCTCTGGTCGATGCAGGCAGATATGCTGGAGAACAGTTCCTGCTTCGGCAATGAACGGTCCAGCTGCGCCAACCTGTCATTGATACAGGGAGCCGTCTGAAAATGAACCTTCCCTTTATATCCGAAAAGACCGGTCTGCATACTGATCAAATCGTCCTGAGTGGTTTTCTTATATCCTTCTATATCTCTTTTCAACTGAAACTCCTGCGCTTTCAGGAAGTCACAGGGATCATATTCGTATGAAATGGCAAGAGGAGCGATATTCATCTCCATCAGACGGTCGATCAAGTCGCCTTCACCACCCATCGCCAGCATCTTCAGTACGCTATCCTGAGTACGGTCGTTCGAGTCTTTGGCACGCCCTTCACGCTGGGCAATCCAGATGGACTGCTTCTTCTCACTAATGGTATAATGCATATAACGGGACATCCGTGCCGAAGATTCCAGCATCTGCCGCATGGTCAGCGCCCGTTGTACAATAAACGATTTGTTGACACGAACCAGCTTCTTGATCCACGGATAAACCAGCAGATTGTCACCAATCGCTATCTCTACCGTATCCATTCCCTGATCAATCAGCAAGATAGAGAGGAAGCCCGAATCCAATATAATATCCCGATGATTGGAGAGATATGTATAAGCCTTGCTTTTATCCGGCACAGCCGTATGATCCAGAGTCAGCCCATCCGTATGGTCCGCCGCTATTTTCCATAAAATACCATAACAGAATGTTTCCTGAAAATCCAGCTTGCTCTTACAAGCGCGTATTTTCTGCGCCAAAAGTTCAAAGGGGACGTTCGGTATCGCATCAGTAGCCGCCTTCTGAAAAGCAGGATCAGCAATCAGCTCCTCAAAAATTTGAGGAAGTTCCTCATCATTGTAAGGACGAATCTCATCAAACTCTGTAGTATCCATAAGCTATGAAGTTTAGAGGCAGGTAATAGGTAATAAGTAATAGGTAATAGGCTGCGCTATGCCCACACAAATTTAATATTTAATATCTATTACTTATTACCTGTTACCTATTACTTAAAATTTATTTTCTATTATATCAGTCATCACATCCTTTATATCCAGACCGGCAGCACGCACTTGCTGGGGAATAAAGCTTGTAGTGGTCATCCCCGGAGTTGTATTCACTTCCAGCAGATTGATCTTTTCGCCGGCAGTCACAATATAATCCACACGGATGATACCGGAACAGCCCAATATATCATAAATGGCCGAGGTCAGCATTTGCACGCGATTCGTCAGTTCGTCCGAGATGCGTGCAGGAGTTATCTCGTCTACCTGACCATTGTATTTTGCATCATAATCAAAGAACTCATTATGTGTCACCACTTCCGTAGGCGGGAAGATGACGGTCTTGTCTTTGGTTTTATAGCAGCCGCAGGTCAGCTCCGTTCCTTCCATAAATGCTTCTACGAGCACTTCCTGGGCTTCTTCAAAGGCCTTAACAATGGCCGGCTGTATTTGTTCTTTCGTCTTAACCTTTGTTACGCCGAAGCTCGAACCGCCCAGACTCGGCTTGATGAAACAAGGCAAACCGATCTTTTCCATAACATCTTCGTCGGAAACCGATTGTCCCTGACGCAATAGCAACGATTCTGCAATACGCACTCCGAAGGCTTTCAGGTATTGGTTGCAGGTAAACTTGTCATAGGTGATCGCCGCAGCCAGCACCCCGCAACAAGAGTATGGTATGTGCATCATGTCAAAGTATCCCTGAAGACGGCCGTCTTCGCCCGGAGTACCGTGAATGGTAATATAGGCAAAGTCAAACCTGATCTTTTCCGTTCCCAGCATAAAGCTGAAATCATTGCGGTCTACCGGTGCTTTTGCACCATCCGGCAATTGTACTTCCCAACGGGTCCCCTGCATCTCGACAATGTACAGTGTGTACTTTTCCTTATCTATGAAGGAATATATTCCCTGTGCACTACGCAGGGATACATGAAATTCGGAGGTGTCACCTCCGGCTACGATAGCAATTGTGCGTTTCATTCTATTTCTCTGTTACTTATATAGCCTCGCCACTTCTCGATAAGCCGGGTCATGTCATCCGGAAGTTCGGAAGTAAAGTACATCTCTTCGCCTGTGACGGGATGTACGAACCCCAATGTCATGGCATGCAGAGCCTGCCGGGGACAAGTGTCAAAGCAATTATTTACAAATTGTTTGTATTTACTAAAGTGAGTACCTTTCAGAATTTCGTGACCGCCATAGCGTTCGTCATTGAAAAGTACATGCCCGATATGTTTCATGTGGACACGAATCTGATGAGTACGTCCGGTTTCGAGTATGCACTCTACCAGCGTGACATATCCCAGCCGTTCAAGCACCCGATAATGAGTGACCGCGTGCTTGCCCATCGACGGGTCGGACATAACCGCCATCTGCATCCGGTCTTTCGGATTACGGGCGATACTGCCTACAATCGTGCCTTCATCCTGTTCCACATTTCCCCAGACAAGGGCACGGTATCTGCGTTTGGTCGTCTTATTAAAGAATTGTATTCCGAGGTTGGTCTTGGCATCCGGCGTCTTGGCAATCACCAGCAGACCGGACGTATCTTTATCAATCCGGTGGACCAGGCCGACGTGCGGGTCATTGGCATCATATTCAGGAATATCTTTCATGTGCCATGCCAACGCATTGACAAGCGTACCGTGATAGTTTCCGTGTCCCGGATGTACTACCAGTCCCGCAGGCTTGTTCACTACCATTACATATGGATCTTCGTAAACGATATTAAGGGGGATATTTTCGGGAATAATCTCGTTCTCATAACGAGGACGGTCCATCATGACGGTAATGACATCGAGCGGCTTAACCTTGTAGCTGCTCTTCACCGGCTTACCGTTAGCCATGACGAATCCATCTTCGGCAGCCTTCTGAATACGGTTGCGCGAAGCATTGACAATACGTTCGAACAGATATTTGTCGACTCTGACCATCGCCTGTCCCTTGTCTACAACCACGCGGAAGTGTTCGTAAAGCTGGGATTCGTCACCGACAGGTTCTATATCATCCAAATCATTCTCCAGTTCATCCGGAAGTTCTTCCTCGATCATGTGAATCTGTTTCGTTATTTATCAATTAAAACCAACTATCATCCTGACTTGAAGGGGATTCTGAGGAAACAGGTTCATCTGCCCCTTCAACATTTTCCATGGAGTCGCTTTCCAACGGTTCGTTTTCTCCGTTTCCTACCATCAGTGTCAATGCAGCTCCCAAAGGTACTTTATCTCCCGCATTCAATGAGCGCCCCTGATATTTAATGCCGTACACCCAGTCCTTCTCACCGTTCATCAACTGAATCTCGGTCAGCTTGAATCCGGCAGCAAGCACTTTCGCCTGTGCCTGGCGCAGAGAACTGTTGTCCGCCACATCGGGAACAGCACGTAAAGGAATACTCAGTGTATTGATAGTCAGGTAAATGGTGCGGCCTTCTTTCACTTTTTGTCCGATTCCCGGGTTGACATCAAGTACAATGCCAGCTGCCATATTCTTCACATAATTAGAATCGGAAACGACACATACCAATCCATGATTGCGGAACATTTTTGAAGCTTCATCCACAGTCATCCCTTTTACATCGGGCACAACCACCGCCTCACCGTGACGAGTATAAACATCCAGCCATTTCATCACGCCGAACACAATCAGCACCACTGCCACAATCATGACAAGGATATTCACCCAGAAATATTTATTTGTTTTAAAAGAAAAGAATTCTTTGATTGTCATACGCTTTGCTGTTAATCCGCGCCAAAGATACTACAAATTAGTTGAATTTCGGAATAGTGGGCAATGAAAATGTCCCTGCATAAATGCAAGGACACCTGTCATCACCACAATTGTTGCAACTATATTCCCCACTCCTATAGATTTCAACAACCTTATATTCTGGAATGCGGCTTCCGGATTCTCTGAGCACAACCGTCTGTCGCATATATTCCGTCTATGATCTGTGACAAAGAAAGCTAAAAAGTGACAAAGAGCATTCCATTAAACATTATTTAATACTCTATTTAACTACTGTGCCAAGAGTCCTGTACTTTTTATCATAAAAAGGAAGTTATAACCAACTTTAATGAAAATAGAAGCAAACAAAAAAGGCGGAGTTTAAAACTCCGCCTTTTTTGTTTCTGAGTGATGATTACCACTTCTGTCCGTTGTACTCATCAGAAACAGTCAGTTTCTTTCTGCCTTTCGCACGACGAGCAGCTAATACTCTACGACCATTAGCCGATGCCATTCTCTCACGGAAACCGTGTTTGTTCTTTCTCTTTCTGTTAGAGGGTTGAAATGTTCTTTTCATTACTGTATCTTGTTTTTATGTTATTATTCTACGTAATCGGGCTGCAAAAATAGAGACTTTTTTTAAATTAACCAAGCGATAAGTCATTTTTGCTCAAAAGTTTTTGTGTTTTTTACTGATTTAGATTACTTTTGCACTCGAATTACGACGAAGACAATTAAATAACAATAATATAATAAGAAAAACAGCAGTATGATTAATGCTCAAGACATCAAAAACGGAACTTGTATCCGTATGGACGGAAAGCTCTATTTCTGTATAGAATTCCTGCATGTAAAACCAGGTAAAGGTAACACATTTATGCGTACCAAGCTGAAAGACGTAGTAAGCGGTTATGTTCTCGAACGCCGTTTCAATATCGGTGAAAAACTGGAAGATGTACGCGTTGAACGTCGTCCATACCAATTCCTGTATAAAGAAGGAGAAGACTATATCTTCATGAACCAGGAAACTTTTGACCAACACCCCATCGCTCACGACCTGATCAATGGTGTAGACTTCTTGCTCGAAGGTGCAGTGCTGGACGTTGTTTCTGACGCTTCTACCGAAACTGTACTTTATGCAGACATGCCGATCAAAGTTCAGATGAAGGTTACTTATACAGAACCGGGAATGAAAGGTGATACAGCCACCAACACACTGAAACCTGCTACCGTAGAATCAGGTGCAACAGTACGTGTGCCTTTGTTCATCAGCGAAGGTGAAACAATTGAAATCGACACTCGTGACGGTTCTTACGTAGGACGCGTAAAAGCATAAATGTCATACAAATGACATAAAGAAACGGTGGATTTGCTTCGGCACTTCCACCGTTTTTTATTACCTTTGTCCATCACTAACCCTAATATTAAGATACAAAAGAATGAAAAAGTTGATTTACACACTGCTCTTTGTCCTTATTTCCGTTGCAGCCAACGGTCAGCAGGCAAAGTACGTATTCTATTTCATCGGAGACGGAATGGGAGTCAATCAGGTAAATGGTACAGAGATGTATCAGGCAGAACTGCAAAACGGGCGCATCGGCGTTGAACCTTTATTGTTCACCCAATTTCCGGTAGCAACGATGGCAACCACTTTCTCCGCGACAAACTCTGTTACCGACTCTGCCGCTGCGGGTACTGCACTGGCTACCGGAAAGAAGACCTACAACAGTGCCATCTCTGTAGGAGAAGACAAAAACCCGATTGAAACCGTAGCCGAAAAAGCCAAGAAGGCCGGAAAGAAAGTAGGTGTCACTACTTCCGTCAGCGTAGACCACGCCACTCCTGCCGCTTTCTACGCTCATCAGGCAGACCGTAATATGAATTATGAAATCGCTGTCGACCTGACAAAAGCGAACTTTGACTTCTATGCAGGCGGTGGTTTTCTGAAACCGGACAAGACGTATGACAAGAAAGACGCTCCCAACATCTTCCCTATTTTCGAAGAAGCAGGTTACACCGTAGCACGTGGCTACAGCGATTATAAAGCCAAAAGCAAGGATGCCGGCAAAATGATCCTGATACAGGAAGAAGGCAAAGATCCTTCCTGCCTGCCTTATGCTATCGACCGTAAAAGCGACGACTTGACTCTCGCCCAAATCACAGAAAGCGCAATCGACTTCCTGACCAAAGGCAAGAACAAAGGGTTCTTCTTAATGGTAGAAGGTGGAAAGATTGACTGGGCTTGCCACGGTAATGACGCCGCTACCGTATTCAATGAAGTAAAGGACATGGATGACGCTATCAAAGTAGCTTACGAATTCTACAAGAAACATCCGAAAGAAACACTGATCGTTGTTACGGCCGACCACGAAACCGGTGGTATCGTACTAGGTACAGGCAAATATGCGTTGAACCTGAAAGCATTGCAATATCAAAAACATTCTGCTGACGGATTGTCCAGACGTATCAGCGAACTAAGAAAATCAAAAGGCAACAAAGTGACTTGGGAAGACATGAAAGAATTCCTGGGTGAAGAAATGGGCTTCTGGAAACAGTTCCCTATTTCTTGGGAACAGGAAAAGAAGCTGCGTGACGAGTTCGAACAATCCTTTGTCAGAAATAAGGTGGTATTTGCCGAAAGCATGTACTCTAAAAGCGAGCCGATGGCTGCACGCGCTAAAGAAGTAATGGACCAGATATCTATGGTAGGCTGGGTAAGCGGCGGTCACTCTGCCGGTTATGTGCCGGTATTTGCCATCGGTGCCGGTTCTCAACTGTTCGGTGAGAAGATTGACAATACGGAAATTCCGAAACGGATAGCTAAAGCTGCCGGATATAAATAAAGAATTGACTGCACGAATATGTAATCAAAACACTATTTATTTTCATTTAGGCACGGATTTCACGGATTAACACGGTTCTACAATTAAAGACCGTGAAATTCGTGCAATCCGTGCCTAAATAATATTATCATTATAATAGATGATTTTCATTGGGTCCCTTCTCTTGATATGTTTCCCGTTAGGAAACGGGCGTTCCCTCACCGAGAAACGACAGTTACCTTTAAAGGGAACGATCGTTTCCACACCGAGAAACGGCAGTTTCCAAAGCAGGAAATGCATGGAAACTCTAAGCTATTCATATACAATCAAATAGTCATATCACGTTTATGTCTATTGGAGACACGAAGAGAGATTAGAGTGTACTTACAAATTCATTACATCCTGTTCGAACCGATCTTTATCTCCGGCAGCTTTATTGCGCATTCTGCTCCGGTAATTATAGATAGTTGCCAAAGAATAACCCAGAAAATGAGCAATCTTGTTACTATCCACTACTCCTAAACGAATAAGGGCAAAGATCCGGAGTTCGGTTGTCAGCAGTTCGTCTGATTTTGGATAAACTCTTGCTTCTTCTACCAGCAGATTATTGAAAGAAGTAATAAAGTGTGGGAACAGTTTAAGGAATGACTTATCAAATTCGTTATAAAATTCATTCCGCTCGTCCCGGATAAACTGTTCGGACTTAATTGCTTTAAACAAGTCATCGATACGTGACGACATGGCAAGTTTGGCCAGAGAGCGGCGATAAGTTTCCAGTTTATCTAGATAATTGACGCATCTGTCCAAATAACGGGCAATATATACTTCCTTTATCTTTCCGGTCTGTTCCAATTCTTTGTTGACCGCAGACATTTGTTTGTTGGCCAAACTTAGATTCCTACGCATGACGGATATTTTCTTCATCCAACGATACAGATAGAAAATAGCAATGAGGAGAAACAGCGACAACAGACTGACACTAATCAACATGGCACGGGAAACGGCCCGTTCTCTCTCTTCTTTCAGTTTATAAGCCTTATCAATAATCGGGAAAAACTCCGTCACTTCCATAAATCGCAAACGGGCATTACATGCTACAGCATCTTCCATCGAACAACTCAGATATTTGTAAGCACGGTCAATATCCCCTAGTTCATACATCAGATGCGCGAGTTTCTGCAAGGAAGCATACTCCCTGACGGAAGATTCCAAGTCGGCAATAGCAGTCAGTATCAGATAATAAACTTCTTTCTCAACGTCTTTCTTCATGCTATATGCTTCGGAAAGGGTATAATAGATATATACTTTCTGACGTTCGTCTTCCATATCTTTCAGTGCATCGTTCAGCATGCCGATAGCCGTATCGGCCTTTCCGGTCACGATACATCGTTCCGCCATAACAATCGTTTTATTTTCTTCCGGAGGCATGGCGGCGATAATGGAATCTCTGTACAAATCGGTCTTTTTCAGGTATTTTTCTTTTTCGGTTTTGTTTGTCGTATAATCAGCGAGCCAGCCGTAGCAGGCGCGATAGGTCTGGTAATAAGAAAGCAAAGTCCATTCATTCAGTTTTTTAGGATCAATCTTCTCCAATTGTTCCATAGCTTCGATGTACATGCCCATTACACCCATTACCGTAGCACGGTTAATGATAATCTCATATTCCAGTTCCGGACGATTTAATTGGGGCAATATCTCCATCTGACGGTTAATATAATGAAGCGCCGAATCTGCCTGATAATGCAGGTAAGCCCCAAAGAGGGAGGCATACAACTCATAATTCCGGGCAGGATCGGTGGAATGGGCAAGTTGTACTTTTAAATCAGCGATGTCTTTTTCTCTCCGTATCTGATAAGTTTCCTTCTTACTTATAATGTCATCCAGTTTTTTAAGGGCCGCCTTATTTATATCCGTATGCTTTGCGGACAAGGAAAGAGGATAAACAAAAAGAAGAAACAAAAGATAATAGGTTAGATTTCTCATAAGGTGCTTTTTTAAGATGTGACAAATATAATGATTATAGTAATAAAAACGAAAAATATCGTCATAACAATTTTCATTTTCACTTGTATTTTTCGACAGAGGCAATAACGATAAAAAGCTTATTATCAACAGCCTATTCAAAACAAGCATTTATATTTTCTTTCTAACTGCCATACGGCATACCCGATTCACCTACATTTGCATCATCGGTTCCCCCGAACAAATTTTAAAAATCTAGTTACCATGAAAAGGAATTTATTATTCATTATCTTACTATTATTATTACCCGGTCTTCACCAGGTATTCGCAGCAAGCACTATAAAGAAAGTAGCCCCGACCTTTTGGTGGGCAGGAATGAAGAATCCCGAATTGCAGATACTATTATATGGTGACCGCATATCATCCGCAGACGTCAGTCTTTCTGCCGATAATATCACGCTGCAAGAAGTGGTGAAGCAGGAGAATCCTAATTATCTGGTTCTGTATTTAGACCTTTCGAAGGCTGCTCCACAGAACTTTGACATCATCCTGAAACAAGGCAAAAAGCAGACAAAAATCCCTTACGAGCTTAAACAGCGCCGGCCGAATGCTTCGGCAGTAGAAGGTTTTGATTCGAGCGACGTGCTTTATCTTATTATGCCGGACCGTTTTGCCAATGGCGACCCTTCCAACGACATCATTCCCGAAATGCTGGAAGGAAATGTAGACCGTAATGAGCCTTTCGCACGTCATGGCGGCGATTTGAAAGGAATAGAGAATCATCTGGATTACATAGCAGACCTCGGAGTCACCAGTATATGGCTTAACCCGATTCAGGAAAATGACATGAAAGAAGGATCGTATCACGGTTATGCCATTACCGATTATTATCAGGTAGACCGCCGCTTCGGCAGTAACGAAGAGTTCCGCAAACTGACTCAGGAAGCTAATGCCAAAGGGCTGAAAGTCGTAATGGACATGATCTTCAACCATTGCGGTTCGGACAACTATCTGTTTAAAGATATGCCCTCCAAAGACTGGTTTAACTTTGAAGGCAACTACGTGCAGACCAGCTTCAAGACTGCCACTCAAATGGACCCGTATGCTTCCGATTACGAAAAGAAAATCGCTATCGACGGTTGGTTCACACTGACCATGCCGGACTTCAACCAAAGAAACCGTCATGTAGCTACTTATCTGATACAGAGCAGTATCTGGTGGATTGAATACGCCGGTATCAACGGCATCCGTCAGGATACACACCCTTATGCCGACTTCGATATGATGGCACGCTGGTGCAAAGCGGTCAATGAAGAATATCCCAAGTTCAACATTGTAGGTGAAACATGGCTGGGCAACAATGCACTCATCTCCTACTGGCAGAAAGACAGCAGACTCGCTTATCCGAAGAACAGCAATCTCCCGACTGTCATGGACTTCCCGCTAATGGAAGAGATGAACAAGGCTTTCGACGAAGAGACTACCGAATGGAACGGAGGACTTTTCAGACTCTACGAATATCTGTCGCAGGACATCGTCTACAGCCATCCAATGAGCCTGCTGACCTTCCTCGACAATCACGATACTTCCCGCTTCTACCGTTCGGAAGCAGATACAAAGAATCTGGACCGATACAAGCAAGCCCTGACATTCTTACTGACAACCCGCGGAATACCGCAGATATATTATGGAACTGAAATCCTGATGGCAGCCGACAAGGCGAATGGAGACGGCCTGCTCCGCTGCGACTTCCCCGGAGGCTGGCCGAACGATACAAAAAACTGCTTTGACGCAGCCAACCGCACTCCACAGCAAAATGAAGCATTCTCCTTTATGCAAAAACTGCTCCAATGGAGAAAAGGAAACGAAGTCATTGCCAAAGGTCAGCTCAAACATTTCGCACCGAATAAAGGTGTCTACGTTTACGAACGCAAATACGGTGATAAATCAGTCGTTGTTTTCCTGAATGGAAACGACCGGGAACAGACCATTGACCTGGTTCCTTACCAAGAAATACTTCCTGCCTCATCTGCTTTCGATTTATTGACAGAGAAAAAGGTTGAATTAAGAAATGAATTAACACTTCCAAGTCGTGGAATATACCTTTTATCCTTTTAATAAGTTCACTTCGACTTATATTTATCAGAATACATAAAAGAAATAAACCACTGTAAAACAAAACATTAACATTAATATAAACTTGTATTTTTATTCTAGACAACCCAAAGTCTCAAGATGGTTGCTATATTTGCAATATCCGGAACAGAGCGGAGTAAAAATATTAGTTAGCTTATAATTTAATACCATAAATAGAATGAAAAAGAGAAAGATTTTATCGCTCATCGCATTCCTTTGCATCTCATTCATTGCGAATGCCCAACAGAAATTAACCTCACCGGACAACAATCTGGTAATGACCTTCCAAGTAGACTCAAAAGGTGCCCCAACGTATGAACTGACGTATAAGAACAAAGTGGTAATCAAACCCAGCACTCTCGGACTGGAACTGAAGAAAGAAGATAATACCAGAACCGACTTCGACTGGGTGGACCGCAGAGACCTGACAAAACTTGACTCAAAGACCAACCTGTACGACGGCTTCGAAGTAAAGGATATCCAAACGGCTACTTTTGATGAAACCTGGCAACCGGTTTGGGGAGAAGAAAAAGAAATCCGCAATCATTATAACGAACTGGCAGTCACCCTGTATCAACCCATGAATGACCGTTCTATCGTTATCCGTTTCCGTCTGTTCAATGACGGTCTGGGATTCCGTTATGAATTTCCTCAGCAGAAGTCACTCAATTACTTCGTGATCAAGGAAGAGCATTCTCAGTTTGGCATGAACGGCGATCATATCGCTTTCTGGATACCGGGTGACTATGATACGCAGGAATATGACTACACCATTTCCCGCTTATCAGAAATCAGAGGGCTGATGAAAGAAGCGATCACTCCGAACTCTTCTCAGACTCCTTTCTCACAGACAGGCGTACAAACTGCACTGATGATGAAAACGGATGATGGCTTATACATCAATCTTCATGAAGCCGCTTTGGTTGATTACTCATGTATGCACCTCAATCTGGACGACAAGAATATGGTATTCGAATCCTGGTTGACACCGGATGCCAAAGGAGACAAAGGGTATATGCAGACTCCCTGCAACACACCTTGGCGTACGATTATCGTGAGCGATGACGCCCGCAATATCCTCGCTTCACGTATCACTCTCAACCTGAACGAACCATGCAAGATAGCGGATGCCGCTTCTTGGGTAAAACCCGTGAAATATATCGGCGTATGGTGGGACATGATCACAGGAAAAGGCTCATGGGCTTACACCGACGAACTGACCAGCGTAAAACTCGGTGAAACGGATTACTCCAAAACAAAACCGAACGGCAAACATTCTGCCAACACAGCCAACGTGAAACGTTACATTGACTTTGCAGCCGCTCACGGATTCGATGCAGTACTGGTTGAAGGCTGGAACGAAGGCTGGGAAGACTGGTTCGGCAACAGCAAAGACTATGTGTTTGATTTCGTGACTCCTTATCCCGACTTCGATGTGAAGGAAATCCACCGCTATGCAGCCAGCAAAGGAATCAAAATGATGATGCATCACGAGACTTCCGCTTCTGTACGCAACTACGAACGCCACATGGACAAAGCCTACCAGTTTATGGCAGACAATGGATACAACTCTGTAAAGAGCGGTTATGTAGGCAACATCATCCCCCGCGGCGAACATCACTACGGACAATGGATGAACAATCACTACCTGTATGCAGTGAAGAAAGCCGCCGATTACAAAATCATGGTGAATGCACACGAAGCAACCCGCCCTACCGGTATCTGCCGTACATATCCGAATCTGATCGGTAATGAATCCGCCCGCGGTACAGAATATGAATCATTCGGAGGCAACAAAGTATATCATACAACGATTCTGCCTTTCACACGCCTGGTTGGCGGTCCGATGGATTACACTCCCGGCATCTTCGAAACGCATTGCAACAAGATGAATCCGGCAAATAATTCTCAGGTACGTTCTACCATTGCACGCCAGTTGGCACTATACGTTACCATGTACAGTCCTTTGCAGATGGCTGCCGACATTCCGGAAAACTACGAACGTTTTATGGACGCTTTCCAGTTCATCAAAGACGTAGCTCTCGACTGGGACGAAACGAACTATCTGGAAGCAGAACCGGGAGAATACATCACAATTGCCCGTAAGGCAAAAGGTACGGACGACTGGTACGTAGGCTGCACAGCCGGTGAAAACGGTCATACCTCCAAACTCGTATTCGACTTCCTGACTCCGGGCAAACAATACATCGCTACCGTCTACGCGGATGCCAAAGATGCCGACTGGAAAGAGAACCCGCAGGCTTATACCATCAAGAAAGGTATTCTGACGAATAAGAGCAAGCTGAACCTGCACGCAGCTAACGGAGGCGGATACGCTATCAGCATCAAAGAGGTAAAAGACAAATCAGAAGCTAAAGGTTTGAAAAGATTATAATAAGGAAAAGAAATAACAAGGATAGAGAATATACATTTTGGTAAAAAAGAGAGTGTTTTCGAGCACTAAGAACAATGACGAAGAGAAGGTTTTCAATAGGTATTTTTAAGAGAGAATGATAAGAGAAATTACAATTAACTTTAAAGACAAAAACATGAAAAAAGGAAACTTTATGTTCAAGGTCCTGCTTATGCTTATAGCTGGAATATTCTTGTCCATTGACGCATTTGCTCAGCAAATTACTGTCAAAGGAATAGTGAAAGACACAACGGGTGAACCGGTTATAGGTGCCAATGTTGTGGTGAAAGGCACTACCACCGGAACGATTACCAATTTCGACGGCAACTTCCAGTTGTCTGCCAAGCAAGGTGACATAATTGTTGTTTCATTCATCGGATACCAGCCAAAGGAACTTCCGGCAACCACACAAATGAATGTAATACTGAAAGACGATACGGAAATACTGGACGAAGTAGTAGTCATCGGTTACGGTCAGGTGAAAAAGAACGATATGACCGGTTCGGTAATGGCTATCAAGCCCGATGAACTTAGTAAAGGTATTACGACGAATGCTCAGGATATGTTATCCGGTAAAATAGCCGGTGTCAGCGTGATCTCCAATGACGGTACACCGGGTGGTGGCGCTCAAATCCGTATTCGTGGCGGTTCTTCATTGAATGCAAGCAATGACCCGCTGATCGTTATTGACGGTCTGGCTATTGACAACGAAGGTATCAAAGGGATGGCAAACGGTTTGTCAATGGTCAACCCTGCGGATATCGAAACCCTTACTGTACTGAAAGATGCCTCTGCAACTGCCATTTACGGTTCGCGTGCATCCAACGGTGTTATTATTATCACCACCAAGAAAGGAAAGAACGGACAAGCTCCCAGCGTAAGCTATAACGGTTCTGTATCCTTCTCCAAAACTCAAAAGCGCTATGATGTATTGAGCGGAGATGAATATCGCGCTTACGCCAATCAGTTATGGGGTGACAAATTACCGGCAGATTTAGGAACCGCCAATACAGACTGGCAGGATCAGATATTCCGTACTGCTGTCAGCACCGACCATCATGTTTCTATCAACGGAGGATTCAAGAACCTGCCTTACCGTGTGTCTTTAGGTTATACGGACGATAACGGTATTGTGAAAACATCCAACTTCCGACGCTTCACTGCTTCCGTGAACCTGGCTCCTTCCTTCTTTGAAGATCATCTGAAGTTCAACATCAATGCCAAATTCATGAACGGTAAAAACCGCTATGCCGACACAGGTGCCGCTATTGGCGGGGCATTGGCTATCGACCCTACCCGTCCGGTTTATTCTAACGAAGACCCTTACCAGTTTACAGGCGGCTACTGGCAGAATATAAATTCTACCACAGGCTTCAGCAATCCGGACTGGAAATACACGTCCAATCCGAACTCTCCCCAAAATCCGCTGGCTGCACTGGAACTCAAAAATGACAAGGCGAACAGCAACGACTTTGTTGGAAATGTAGACGTTGACTATAAATTCCATTTCCTGCCTGACCTCCGTCTGCACGCAAGCATAGGTGGCGAATATGCGGAAGGTACACAGACTACGATTGTTTCTCCATACTCATTCGGCAATAATTATTATGGTTGGAATGGCGACGTTACCCAATATAAATACAACCTTTCGTACAACATATACGTACAGTATATCAAGTCTTTGGGTGCAAACGACTTTGACATCATGGTCGGTGGTGAAGAACAGCACTTCCATCGCAATGGATTTGAAGAAGGTCAGGGCTGGGATTCCTATACGCAAGAACCCCATGACGCCAAATTGCGCGAACAGACAGCTTATGCAACCAGAAATACACTGGTCTCTTACTTCGGCCGTCTGAACTACTCCCTGCTGAACCGTTACTTGTTTACCTTTACCATGCGTTGGGATGGCTCGTCACGTTTCTCCAAAGATAACCGTTGGGGTACATTCCCGTCATTGGCACTGGGATGGAAGATTAAAGAAGAAAACTTCCTGAAAGATGTAAATGTCCTGTCTGATCTGAAATTGCGTTTAGGCTGGGGTATTACCGGTCAGCAAAACATAGGTGATGATTTTGCTTATCTTCCTCTGTATGTAGTCAATAACGAGTATGCCCAGTATCCTTTTGGCGATACGTATTACTCTACTTCCCGCCCGAAGGCTTTCAATGAAAATCTGAAATGGGAAAAAACGACCACATGGAATGCCGGCCTGGACTTCGGATTCCTGAATGGAAGAATCACAGGCGGTATCGACGGATACTTCCGTAAAACGGATGACCTGCTGAACAGCGTTAAGATCCCCGTAGGAACTAACTTCAATGCCCAGATGACACAGAATATCGGTTCACTGGAAAACTACGGTATGGAATTTTCCATCAACGCCAAACCGATTGTGACTAAGGACTTCACCTGGGACCTCAGCTATAACATTACATGGAACCACAATGAAATCACCAAGTTGACAGGTGGCGACGACAGCGATTATTACGTAGAAGCAGGCGATAAGATTTCCAGAGGTAACAATACCAAGGTACAGGCGCATAAAGTAGGTTACGCAGCCAACTCTTTCTACGTTTACCAGCAGGTATACGACGAAAATGGCAAACCTATTGAAAATATGTTTGTTGACCGTAACGGAAACGGAACAATAGACAGCGGAGACAAATATATCTACAAAAAACCGGCAGGCGATGTTTTGATGGGACTGACCTCCAAAATGCAGTATAAGAACTTTGACTTCAGCTTCTCCTTACGTGCCAGTCTGAACAACTACGTGTACTATGACTTCCTGAGCAACAAAGCCAACGTCAGCACTTCGGGACTGTTCTCCAATAATGCATATAGCAACACCAGTGCCGAAGCCGTCGCACTCGGTTTCAGCGGACAAGGTGATTACTATATGAGCGACTATTTTATACATAACGCATCATTCTTACGTTGTGATAACATCACGTTAGGTTATTCTTTCCAGAATCTGTGGAAGACTCAAACCTACAAAGGTGTTGGCGGGCGTGTATATGCTACAGTACAGAATCCGTTCATTATCAGTAAATACAAAGGCCTTGATCCGGAAGTAAAAAGCGGTATCGACGCCAATCCATATCCCAGAGCTATGACTTTCTTATTAGGTTTAAGTCTGCAATTCTAACATTCATTAAATCAATTTATCATGAAAACAAAATATATCAAACAGCTATTTTCAGCCGCACTGATCGCAGTTCTCTCTTCGGGAGTAACTTCATGTATCAACGATCTGGATATTAGTCCCATCGACCCTCAGACAGGAGGTAGTTTCGACCAGCAGGGAGTATTTGTGAAAGGATATGCCATGTTGGGTGTAACCGGACAAAAGGGTATCGACGGCTCTCCTGACCTCGACGGACAGGACGAAGGCGAATCCGGTTTCTATCGTACCACTTTCAACTGCAACGAACTGCCTACCGACGAATGTCTTTGGGCATGGCAGGAGAATCAGGACATCCCCCAGCTTACAAGCATTAGCTGGAGTCCTTCCAGCCAGCGCACAGAGTGGGTTTACGTCCGTTTGGGATATGACATCACACAATATAACTTCTTCCTCGACCAGACCGAAGGCATGACAGATGCAGAAACACTGCGTCAACGTGCGGAAATACGTTTCCTGCGTGCCCTCCATTATTGGTACTTCCTCGACTTGTTTGGTAAAGCTCCGTTCAAGGAACACTTTAGCAATGACTTGCCTGTCGAGAAGAAGGGGACGGAACTATATACTTACATTCAGAATGAACTGAACGAAATTGAAGCTGATATGTATGAGCCTCGCCAGGCTCCCTTCGGACGTGCAGACAAAGCCGCCAACTGGTTGCTCCGCGCACGTTTGTACCTGAATGCAGGCGTATACACCGGACAAACCGATTATGCAAAAGCGGAAGAATATGCCAGCAAAGTGATTGGCTCAGCATATAAGCTATGTACAAATTACAGCGAACTGTTTATGGCCGATAACGACGAGAATGAAAATGCCATGCAGGAAATCATTCTGCCTATCCGTCAGGATGGAGTGAAGACGCGTAACCACGGCGGTTCAACTTATCTGGTTTGTGGTACTCGTATAGCCGGTATGCCCCGTATGGGAACAACCAATGGCTGGTCCTGTATCTTTGCCCGTGCCACAATGGTAAAGAAGTTCTTCTCCAATCTCGATGATGTGCCGATGTTGTCCGCCGATGTTGAGATTCCCAAAGGCTTAGATACAGATGAGCAGATCGATGCTTTCGATGCAGAACACGGCATCAGAACAGAAGACATGATCAAAGCTGCCGGTGACGACCGTGCCTTGCTATACTCTGGTGTAGGAGGCGGCAGACGCAAAATTCAGACAGATGCGATCAGCGGATTCACCGATGGCTTGTCGATTGTAAAATGGCAAAATTACCGCTCTGACGGAAAACCCGTCAGCCATGCTACTTATCCTGACACAGATATTCCTTTGTTCCGTTTGGCAGAAGCATACCTGACACGTGCGGAAGCCATTTTCCGTCAGGGAGGAGACGCCACAGGAGACATCAATGAACTTCGCAAACGCGCCAACTGTACAAGAAAGGTACAGACCGTAACCGAACAGGAACTTATCGACGAATGGGCACGTGAATTCTATCTGGAAGGTCGCCGTCGTTCAGACTTGGTTCGTTTCGGTATGTTCACAACCAATAAATATCTTTGGGACTGGAAAGGTGGAGCAATGAACGGAACATCTGTCGCTTCATACTACAACAAATATCCTATCCCTGTATCGGATATAAACAATAACAGGAATATGTCACAAAATGAAGGCTATAAATAACCAAGAGTTCATCCTTATATAAAAGAATGCCATTATGAAAAAAATATCCAACATATTACTCGCTGTCACCTTCGCACTGCCTCTATTTACAGCCTGCGAAACAGACAATGACAGCAATCCGATCCTGAACGAACCCGATACATTCACGCTCAATACGCCCGCGTATGCAGCCAACAATGTATATGACCTGAAGAATGCCCAAACTGTAGAACTCACTTGTTCGCAACCGGACTACGGTTTTCCGGCAGCTACCACCTACACGGTACAAGCCTCATTTGAACAGGATTTCATAGAAGCGACAGATGAGAGCAAAGCCAACTATACAGTGTTGGAAAGCACCTCCCCGACAGCAAAGATCAATGTGGATGCTTCCGAACTCAACAATGCGCTTCTCGACTTGTGGACGGCCGTGAACGGAGAGCAGGCAGAACTCCCTACCGAACCGGTAGCTGTATATATCCGCCTGAAGGCCAACATCACAAGCAGTGGAAAAGGAGTATGTTTTTCCAATGTGATTGAGTTACCCAACGTTCTGATTTCCAAGAGCACCAGCTCATTGACACCTCCCAAGACAATGTTCATTGTAGGTTCTATGCTGGATACCGACTGGAAAGTATGGAAACCGATGGCAGGTGTCTACGGTATGGACGGTCAGTTCTATTCAATGATTTACTTCGATGCCAACTCCGAGTTCAAGTTCGGAACAAAGGAAAACGAGTATATCGGTATTAACGACAACCGCGTGACGGTTACCGACAAAGCCGGAGCAGGAGTCAGCGGCAGTGACAACTTCGTCGTAGAAAACGCCGGATGGTATCTCTTCTACGTCAAAGCGGCTGTCAAAGGGGATGATTATCAGTTTACCATTACTTTCTACCCAGCTGAAGTGTATTTGTTCGGTAACACAACCGGCGGTTCATGGGCATTCAACGACGAATGGAAGTTTACGGTTCCCGCCACCAAAGACGGTAACTTCGTATCTCCTGCCATGACTGCAAGCGGAGAAGTCCGTATGTGCTTCAAGACAGACCTCGACTGGTGGAGAACTGAGTTTACACTCCATGACGGTGAAATCTTCTATCGTGATTTCAACCTTATTGACAGTTGGACAGAAAAGGGAGACGGTTATTCCGTACAAGGTTCAGCCGGCAATGTGATCCATCTGAACTTCACGGCAGGTACAGGAGAAAAGAAGTAATTAACTTTAAAAAGAACGATTCATCATGAAAAAACATTTAATATACATAGGGATGTTTCTGGCAGCAATCGGGTTTTCTGCCTGTAACGAAGATTTCAAGGACTGGGCTGATCCCCAGTCCAATCCCCAGGAAGAGTCAGCGGGACAGTTGACTGCAACTTTCACAGCAGGCAAAGACGCCAGCATCGTCATGGATGCGGCCACAGCCGATTCCGTAGATATTGCAAAGTTAAGCTCGACCACAGCCGAAGAAGGCAGTAAGATCGCTGTCAACTCTTTGACACTGAATGAGAATCACACCATTCCATTTTCCATGACGGAAGATCATGTCTTTAAAGTAGCCTTGGCACAACTGGACAGTGTGACGCAGGAAGCCTACAAAAGCCGTGCAAGCGTGGTACGTGAATTGAAAATCTCTATTAATGCTTCTGCCGTAACTCCTTCCGGTGAAGGTATTCAACTGGTGGGAAATGAAGTAAGCATCACCTTGCAGCCTGCCACAACTCCGGCTGTTGATCCCGACGGCTATTATATAGTCGGTGATTTCACAGGCTGGGACGGCAACAGTGCCCAACAGATGAAGAAGGACGCTCTCGATGAAAACCTGTATATACTGGAAGCAGAAATAGAAAGTACTTCGAACTTCAAGATTTTCCCGGCTTCAGCTATTAACGGAAACGACATAGACTGGACCAAAGCCTTGGGAAGTAGTGTGGACGGTGATGACTCCGGTGATAATTTTGTTAGCTGGACAAATGCGGGAGCCATTAATACAGCACTGGACGGTAAGATCAAAATCTCGTTCGATGCCTTCAACTACCGTTTTACAGTGAAAGACAACAGTGCGCCCACCGAACTTTATATGACCGGCAGCGCATACAACTGGGGAACTCCTGCCGGTGATCCGAATGCTTGGAAAGCACTTGTTCCGGTCAACGGAACGAAAGGAACTTTCTGGGGAATCTTCTATTTCGCTGCTAACGATCAGGTGAAGTTTGCACCGCAAGCCAACTGGGGCAATGACTTCGGCTTTGTAGATGCTATCTCACAGGAATCCAAAGACCTTGCCGGATTGTCGGACGAGGGCGGCAACATAAAAGTCGGTATAGCCGGCTGGTACTTAGTATATGTCTCCGTTATCGGCGATGACAAAGCGATAGAATTTGAAAAGCCGAATGTATATCTGATGGGCGATACCTCATACAACGGTTGGGACGCACAACTGGTAGAACAGGACTTATTTACCGTGCCCGGAACGGCTGATGGTGAATTTGTTTCTCCGGCATTCCTGAAAGATGGCGCAGTACGAATCTGCGTAAATCCGAAAGCTGTCTCTGCCGGCGACTGGTGGAAAACAGAATTTATCATCTTCGACGGACAAATAGCTTACCGGGGCAACGGTGGTGACCAAGCTGCGGTACAAGGTAAAACCGGACAAAAGGTTTATCTGAACTTCGGCAACGGAACAGGCCGTATCGAATAATACTACAAGAAATCAGAGAAACAGGGAATGGCCGTCGCGAATACAATAAAATCGGGGCGGCCACTGTTTTTTAAGAGACTACATTTATTGTCTTTAATACATCATCATTATGAATAAACATCTCCACTTATTATCTCTTTTGTGGTTGTCAATGCTCATGGCATTCATGACCGCTTGCAGCGATGACAAAAATATCACCGAGCCTGCTCCGGAACCCGAACCGCCCATCGAAGGGCAATGGACCGCACTTACCGCCTCTCCCGACACATGGGACGAGACCAAACGGGCAGATATCTCCTACCAGTTACTGGTCTATTCCTTCGCCGACAGCGACGGAGACGGATATGGAGACCTGAATGGCGTCACCCAAAAGCTGGACTATCTCAACCAACTAGGCGTGAAAGCCCTCTGGCTCTCTCCCATCCACCCCTGTATGTCTTATCACGGATATGACGTCACAGACTACACCAAAGTCAATCCGCAGCTCGGCACAGAAAGCGACTTCGACCGTCTGGTTACAGAAGCCCACAACCGAGGCATCAAGATTTATCTGGACTACGTAATGAACCACACCGGCACTGCCCACCCGTGGTTCACCGAAGCTAGTTCATCATCCGAAAGCCCGTATCGCAATTATTATTCTTTCTCTGAAGACCCGAAAACAGATATCGCAGCAGGCAAAATCGCCATGATCACCCAAGAAGGAGCAGCCGGATACAATGCCGCAGAATGGTTTCAGGTTTCTGACGAGACCGCTGCCGTGAAAGGACTGCTGAAATTTACACTGGACTGGAGCAACGCATCTTCCCCCATCCTTGTCGTTTCCACAGGCACCAAAGCAGACGAGGATAATCCAGACACAGGTACCGACAACGCCAAATACTTATACTACGGAGAAGACATCTGTAAAAAGTTTTATGACAAAGGAAACAACATCTATGAACTCACCGTCGACTTTGAGTCCACTTGGGGGCTTCTGATCCGTACCAGCAATGCTTCTTCCTGGCCATCCGGAACAAAATACGGCGCCTCTTCCTCGTCCGAGAAACTCACGCTGAACAAGGATTTCAAACTGACCAACGCCGGCAACCCTGCCAACATCATGTTCGACAGCCAGCAGATCACCTATTTCCATTCTCATTTCTGCACCGACTGGTTTGCCGACCTTAACTACGGCCCTGTAGACCAGGCAGGCGAATCACCGGCATATCAGGCAATAGCAGACGCCGCCAAAGGATGGATCGCCCGTGGTGTGGACGGCCTCCGCCTCGACGCCGTGAAGCACATCTACCACAGTGAGACCAGCGAAGAAAATCCTCGTTTCCTGAAAATGTTCTATGAAGATATGAACGCCTATTACAAACAAAAAGGACATACGGACGACTTCTATATGGTAGGCGAAGTGTTATCGGAATACGATAAAGTAGCTCCTTATTATAAAGGTCTGCCCGCCCTTTTTGAATTTTCCTTCTGGTATCGTCTGGAATGGGGAATCAATAATAGTACCGGATGTTATTTTGCCAAAGACATCCTTTCTTACCAACAGAAATACGCCAACTATCGAAGCGATTACATCGAAGCAACGAAACTGAGTAACCATGACGAAGACCGTACATCGTCCAAGTTGGGTAAATCCGCCGACAAATGCAAACTGGCCGCCGCCGTCTTACTCACTTCCGCCGGACATCCTTACATCTATTACGGTGAAGAACTGGGACTTTACGGAACAAAGGATAACGGAGACGAATATGTGCGCAGCCCGATGCTATGGGGAGATAGCTACACTACCAACTACACAGACAAGACGGATGCCACCGTTTCGAAAAATGTGAAAACGGTAGCGGACCAACAAGCCGATACCCATTCACTTCTGAACATATATTTCTCCCTCACCCGATTGCGCAACACCTATCCGGCACTGGCAGAAGGAAATATGACCAAACATTCCGTCTACAACGAATCACAGGAGAAAGACTATAAGCCGATTGCTGCCTGGTATATGACCAAGGACAACGAGAAACTGCTTGTCATCCATAATTTCGGCGGAACGGCCATGCTACTTCCGCTGACAGACAAGATTGAGAAAGTATTGTTTGTGAATGGCGAAGCTCAACAAAATACAGACAGCGACAGTTACACCTTGAAACTGGGAGGATACGCCTCTGTAGTATTCAAGTTGGGCAACTAAATACATCAAGACCACGTCTTCAGATTCATTTCATAAGAATAGAATAAATCTGAAGACGTGGTCTTGACTTTTTCCGGTTTCTATCTATCTTCAAGAAACCTTATATCAATCGGAATTTCCACTTTTTAATGGAATAAGAATCAAACTTGTGTTTCTCCTTCTATATACTCTTCCAAAAATAGATTCTCCCCATCGAATACCGCATAGGAGAAATAGTTAATCCAGTCTCCAAGAATCAGCACACGGGAAGTAGCACTCAACATTAAATCCAGTTCAATGTGACGATGGCCATAAATGAAGAAGTTGATATTAGGATGACTCTTCAGATATTCTTTTGTATAAAGTACCAGATGTTCCTTATTCTCCCCCATGTAATCCGGTTCTTTGCCGTCCACCCGCTTTTCGCGGCTATGTTTTGCCCACGTCAAGCCCAATTCCACACTCCAACGGGGATGGATGGCAGAAAACAGTGTCTGAAGTGTTGTACTGTGAAACATCCAGCGCAGCAACTTAAACTTCTTGTCCGGGTCACCCAGTCCGTCACCGTGAGCCAGATAAAACTCTTTTCCGTATATTTCGGTAGTCAATGCTTCACGATGAATAATCACTCCGCATTCTTTAGAAAGATAATCCCCACACCAGATATCATGGTTGCCGGTAAAGAAATGTACCTCCACTCCCATATCCGTGAGTTCGGAGAGCTTTCCTAAAAAGCGGGTGTATCCTTTGGGAACCACTAACCGGAATTCATACCAAAAATCGAACATATCTCCCAACAGGTAAACGGCAGAAGCTTTATGCTTGATACTGTCGAGGAAGTTCACCAAGCGCCGTTCCTGTGTACGTCCATGTTCTATGGCACGGGAACCAAGATGCGCATCGGAAAGGAAATAAACGTTCTTCATGAGTTTTGAGTTTAGAGTTATCAGTTTTATATTTTGAGCTATGAATTTACAGGAATCCGAGTTCCAGTTTTGCTTCCTCACTCATCATATCTTTATCCCATTCCGGTTCGAACACAAGGTTGATAGTGGCAGATGTCACTCCTTCCACCGATTCTACTTTCTGGCGGATATCTTCCATGATGAAATCGGCTGCCGGACAGTTGGGAGCAGTCAGAGTCATATCAAGCGCCACTTCCCCATTGTCTGAGACGTCTATCTTATAAATCAGTCCAAGATCATATACATTTACCGGAATCTCAGGATCGTACACCGTCTTTAGCATGGCTACGATCTTTTCTTCTATTTTAAATTTTTCCATAGGGCTTTCCTTATTAATATGTATTGCAAAGATAAGAATAAATTTATTCAGAGCAGCCCTTCGTCGGCAAAACTGTAAAACTTATCCTCACAAACAATAACGTGGTCTATCAGGCGAATGTTCATTGTGTCGGCTGCCCGGCGGATGTGTTCCGTCAGCGTCCGGTCCGGTTGGCTGGGTTGGATATTTCCCGAAGGATGGTTATGCACTACGGCTATTTGCGTGGCTCTCTGCAGCAATGCTTCCCGAAGAATGGTACGTACATCCGTATACGTTCCGTCTATTCCGCCAGTGCTGATACGTACCTTATCGATCAGTCTCGTCGCCTGATTCAATAATAATACCCAGAATTCTTCCTGTTCAAGGTCGCACATGACAGGCTGGAAGATGTCATAAATATCTCTTGAACAAGAGATGCGGGGGCGTTCTTGGATATTTTGCAGTTTCCGTCGCTTGCCGAGTTCCAGGGCAGCCATTACAGTGATGCTCTTTGCCGGTCCCATTCCTTTAAAACGGGAATAGTCGCAGACTTCCCACTTTGCCAAGGAGTTCAGATTGTTATCACAAGAGAGAAGCAAACGCCTCATCAGTTCGACAGCACTTTCTTCCGTATTTCCGGAGCCGATTAATATGGCGAGTAGTTCGGCATCACTCAATGCGGCTGCTCCTTTCTCCATCATCTTCTCTCTGGGACGGTCTTCCAGCGCCCACTGGTTGATGGATAGTTTGTGTTTGCTTTCCATGATCAAATCACTTACTTATAAAAATTCTTTTGAAACGCCTCGAATTCGTCCTTTCCTCTTATACAACGCTGCCACCATGCACGCCAGAATCCCGTTCCATAACCAATTAGTTGTATAAAGGAAGCAGTAATTGACAGCATTCCAATCCATAAACTGCGATTTCTGATTGTCGAATCCACGCAAACCACCAAGGAATAGAGCAGTAAGGGAAGAGGTGCTGCCAACATGGCGGCAAATCCTAAAAACAGAAGTGCCATCTCGCCTATCGCACACCCGGGAACCGTTTTGGAATATAGTAGATAAAAAGCTAACAAAACGAGCCCCAACCCCAAAAGAGTCAGTAATAAAAGCAAAGAGACTCCCAGCGTGAACACTGCCGGTAGCAAATGCACCAATTTCAACGAATCGGGATATTTCTTATAAAGGTTAATGCGGGCAATGCCGGAGTTATGGACTTGCTTAAAGAACTTCTTCAAGTCTGTCCGACGTTTGTGATATACCCACGCATCGGGGAAAAGACGACAAGTATAGCCACCTTTAAAAATACGGATACTGAAGTCGATATCTTCCCCGAAGCGCATTTTAGAGAATCCCCCCAAAGCTTCATACACTTCGCGACGAATCCCCATATTGAAGCTACGAGGATAAAACTTGTCCATCTTCTTTTTTCCGCCACGGATACCGCCTGTTGTAAAAAAGGAAGTCATCGAGTAGTTGATAGCTTTCTGAATATCCGTAAAAGAATCGTGCGCACGGTCGGGACCACCGAACGCGTCGGCAGGAGAAGCCTGAAGCTCCTTCTCTATCGCGTCAAAATATCCTTCGGGCAAAATGACATCAGAGTCCAGTATGATAAAATATTCTCCTTCGCTTCGCTCCGCTCCGTAGTTACGGGTCTGCCCCGGTCCAGAATTGGGTTTAGAGAAATACTTGATGTCCAACCGATCTGTATACCGATCTGCCACTTCCTTACAAGGGATGGACGAACCATCTTCAACAATAACTACTTCAAAATCTTTAAAACACTGTACAGTGAGACTTTGCAGCAATTCATCCACCTCATCGGGACGATTGTAAACGGGAATTATGACAGAATAGCGCATATCAATGAATTTATAAAATAACGATTTTGCGTAAATCCAATAAAACGAATATTGATTTGAAGCACAAAGTAAGGTAAAAAAAACGAGACTTATAAAAGAGTTAACAAAAAAAGGCGACTTCATGATAAGCCGCCTTTTTTTATTATCTCAGTTCTTCTTACTTTTTCAGAATATCCATTGTATCCGATGCAATCAACAACTCTTCATCTGTCGGAATCACTACTACTTTCACTTTAGAATCTGCAGTAGAAATAATAGCTTCCTCACCACGAACTTTTGCATTCACATTATTGTCCAGTTTAATACCCATGAATTCCATGTCTTTACAAACAGATTCACGGCATTCAAACTGATTTTCGCCTACACCACCTGTAAACAGGATGATATCTACACCGCCCAATGCCGCAGCATAAGCACCGATATATTTCTTAATACGGTAGTAGTACATCTTTTCAGCAAGGATGGCTCTTTCGTTTCCGTTAGCACAAGCGGCCAGCAGTTCGCGCATATCGCTTGATACGCCGGAAATACCCAGTACGCCGCTCTTCTTGTTCAGCAGGTTAGAAATGCCTGTCGTATTCAAGCCTTCTTTTTCCATGATGAATGTTACTGCACCGGCATCGATGTCACCGCTACGGGTACCCATCATCAAACCTTCCAACGGAGTCAGTCCCATGGTAGTATCTATACATTTGCCATCCTTGATAGCAGCGATAGAACCACCGTTACCAATATGGCAAGTGATGATTTTTTGTCCTACCGGATTAACGCCAAGGAACTCACATACACGTTTTGAAACATAACGGTGAGAAGTTCCGTGGAAGCCATAACGACGTACGCCATATTTCTCATACATTTCGTAGGGAATAGCATACATATAAGCATAATCCGGCATCGTCTGATGGAAAGCTGTATCAAATACGCCTACCTGCGGAATGTTGGGAAGAATAGCGGACACTGCATTCACACCTTTCAAGTTGGCAGGATTGTGAAGCGGAGCCAGGTCGTTGCAGGCAGCAAAAGCTTCGAGTACTTCTTTGTTCAGCAATACAGATTCACTGAAACGTTCGCCTCCGTGTACCATACGGTGACCTACCGCATTGATTTCGTCCAGTGATTTGATAGCTCCGTATTCCGGGCTAATCAATGTATTCAGAATGAACTCCACACCAATCGTATGTTCCGGAATGTCTTTTTCGAGTACTTTCTTTTCGCCATTCGGCAAAGTCAATTTAAGGAAAGAGCCTTTCAGACCGATTTTTTCGATACCACCTTGTGCAATCACTTCTTTGGTGGTCATATCGAACAATTTATATTTGATGGATGAACTTCCACAGTTCAATACTAGAATTTTCATATTGTCTTTAATACTTAAAACTTGATACTTATTTATTGTTTTTTGCTGCAATAGCCTGATTAGCCGTAATAGCAATCATGCGATATACATCTTCGATAGAGCAACCACGAGACAAGTCATTCACCGGACGGGCGATACCCTGAAGGATCGGGCCGATAGCGTCGGCATGTCCCAGACGTTGTACCAGTTTATAAGAAATATTTCCTACTTCCAGACTCGGAACGATCAGCACGTTAGCCTCTCCCGCTACGGGTGAACCCGGAGCTTTGCTTGCGCCTATTTCAGGAACAAGAGCAGCATCAGCCTGCATTTCTCCGTCCAGATCAAGTGTAGGAGCCATTTCCTTAGCGATCTTGGTAGCTTCCACTACTTTATCCACTACTTCATGTTTAGCGGAACCTTTGGTAGAGAAGCTCAACATAGCCACTTTCGGATTTTCGATACCGGCAACGGCTTTGGCAGTCTGTGCCGTACAAACAGCAATCTGTGCCAGCTGGTTAGGGTCCGGAACCGGAGTTACGGCAACGTCACCCATCACCAGAATACCATTCTTACCATACTCGGGAGCATGAGTCAAGAGTAACATAGCACCGGATACACAAGTGATGCCCGGAGCAGTCTTGATAATCTGTAAAGCCGGACGCAGTACATTGCCTGTTGTGTTGCGGGCACCTGCCAACTGACCGTCAGCATCACCGCTCTTAATCATTAAACAACCATAAAACAAAGGATCATTCGTCAATTGACGGGCTTCTTCAATAGTCATGCCTTTCTTCTTGCGAAGCTCGCACAGCAATTGTGCATACTCTTCGTGTTTCGGAGAAGTTTCAGGATCAATAATAGTAGCTTTGCTGATGTTACCCAGTCCCCATTTCACTGCAAGTTCGTTAATTTCAGCGGGTTTACCCAGTAAAATAAGGTCAGCAACTTCATCTGTCAAAATCTGATTGGCAGCTTTTAATGTGCGTTCTTCAGTTCCTTCCGGAAGAACAATACGTTGGCGGTCTGCTTTCGCACGAGCCACGATTTGGTTGATTAAATTAAGCATAGATATATTTGAATAATATTATAAACCTTGTTACGATTTGTAATTTGCGCTGCAAAAGTACTCAATTTTGCAATATCCACATTACAATTCCGGCTAATTTTATTCTCCAAGTCTAAAATATTATAATATTTAACACTGTACTTCTATTTTTTCTACCTTTGCAGTGTTTTCAAACAAATCAATAGGTAATTAGTGTATGATACGTCAGTGCGCCATTTTATTTGGCTGTTTGGCTTTGGGTGAATTAATCGTTTATTTAACAGGGATCAAGCTCCCCTCCAGCATTATCGGTATGCTGCTGCTCACCCTTTTTTTGAAATTAGGCTGGATCAAACTGCAGTGGGTGCAGGGATTGTCCGACTTTCTAGTAGCTAATCTGGGCTTCTTTTTCGTACCTCCCGGAGTAGCATTGATGTTGTATTTCGACGTTATTGCGGCAGAATTCTGGCCTATCGTCATCGCAACAATCGTTAGCACGGCTCTCGTGCTGGTCGTAACGGGATGGGTACACCAGATTGTCCGTAAATTCAGACTGGCACGTCAGATTAAACTGGCGAGTAGCCTACGCTTATCAGACTTTCACTTGTCCGACAAGCTACATTTAAAAAACAAAACTAACTTAATGGATAAAGACAAATGAGCTTTTTAGAAAATAATTTCTTTCTGCTGGCTGTCACTTTCGGCGTTTTCTTCTTTGCCAAATTGCTTCAGAAGAAAACGGGGCTGGTACTGCTGAACCCGATCTTACTCACCATTGCCGTTCTGATTATCTTCCTTAAAATGGCCAATATCTCTTACGAGACTTACAATCAGGGAGGGCATCTCATCGAATTCTGGTTACGCCCGGCTGTGGTAGCTTTGGGAGTCCCTTTATATCTTCAGCTGGAAATGATTAAGAAACAGTTGCTGCCTATCCTCTTGTCTCAACTGGCAGGGTGCATCGTCGGAGTGATCTCTGTGGTATTAATCGCCAAGTTTATGGGAGCTTCACAAGAAGTCATTCTTTCATTGGCACCTAAATCCGTAACGACTCCGATTGCCATGGAAGTGACCAAGGCTATCGGAGGTATCCCGTCACTGACGGCAGCCGTTGTAGTAGCGGTAGGTTTACTGGGAGCCATCTGCGGATTTAAGACAATGAAAATCATGCACGTAGGCAGTCCGATAGCCCAAGGGCTTTCGATGGGAACAGCCGCCCACGCTGTCGGCACTTCCACTGCCATGGACATCAGCAGCAAATACGGGGCGTATGCCAGCCTGGGATTGACACTGAATGGAATATTCACCGCATTACTGACACCGACTATCCTGCGATTATTAGGTGTTTTGTAAAAACAAAATTCTTTCATTTTCCGTTATATAAAGAGTTAAACGCAAAAAGCATTTTATGATTCCATTTAAAGACATTACACTAGCTGATAGAGACACAATAACTGCATTCACCATGAAAAGTGACCGCCGAAACTGCGATCTTTCATTTTCCAACCTCTGTAGCTGGAGATTCTTGTACGATACTCAATTTGCAGTCATCGACGATTTTCTGGTATTCAAATTTTGGGCCGGCGAACAACTGGCATATATGATGCCTGTAGGAAACGGCGATCTGAAAGCTGTATTACGGAAATTAATCGAAGATGCGGATAAGGAGAAGCATAATTTCTGTATGTTGGGAGTTTGCAGCAATATGCGCGCCGACCTCGAAGCGATTTTACCCGAACGGTTCATTTTCACGGAAGACCGTGCCTATGCCGACTATATATATTTAAGGAGTGATCTGGCTACCTTAAAAGGAAAGAAATTTCAGGCAAAGAGAAATCATATCAACCGGTTCCGTAATACGTATCCCGATTACGAATATACACCGATTACGCCCGACCGTATTCAAGAATGTCTGGACCTGGAAGCCGAATGGTGCAAAGTGAACAACTGCGACCAGCAGGAAGGAACGGGAAATGAACGTCGTGCCCTCATTTATGCATTACATAATTTCGAAGCACTCGGTCTGACCGGAGGCATTCTCCACGTCAACGGGAAAATTGTGGCATTTACTTTCGGGATGCCTATCAACCATGAAACATTCGGGGTACATGTAGAAAAGGCAGATACCAGCATTGACGGTGCTTACGCCATGATTAATTACGAGTTTGCCAATCGCATTCCCGAACAGTATATCTATATCAACCGGGAAGAAGATTTAGGTATTGAAGGCTTACGCAAAGCAAAGCTGTCTTATCAACCGGTAACTATTCTCGAAAAGTATATGGCTTGTCTGAAAGACCATCCTATGGATATGGTCAGATGGTAATAATATATAAGGTATGACGACAAAAGAAAAGGTTAAGGCATTATGGCAGTTATGTTTCGACGACAATGAAGAGTTCGTTGAAATGTACTTCAGGCTGCGCTATAAAAATGAAATAAACATTGCTATCGAAAGTGGGGATGAGATTGTTTCCGCTCTTCAGATGATTCCTTATCCGATGACTTTCTGCGGAGATACCGTACAGACCTCTTACATTTCAGGAGCCTGCACTCATCCGGATTTTCGCGGAAACGGAGTGATGCGCGAATTACTCTCCCAAGCCTTTGCAAAGATGCTTCGTAACGGAATGTATTTCAGTACATTGATTCCTGCCGAACCTTGGTTATTCGACTATTACACCCGGATGGGATATGCTTCCGTATTCCAATATTCGGTTAAAGAGATTACCGTACCGGAATTTATTCCGTCTAAAGAAATAACAGTCACCTCTGAAGTCGGATGTCAGAAAGAAGTTTACGAATATCTAAACAGCAAACTTTCCGGACGCACTTGCTGCATCCAGCACTCCTTTGAGGATTTTCAAGTAGTCATGGCGGACCTTATCCTCAGTGACGGAATTTTGGTTACTGCCAGATCAGAGAATCAAATCAATGGATTGGCTATTGTATACAGAAGAGATAAGCAATTAATTATCAGCGAGCTTTTTGCAGAAACCAAAGATGCCGAGCACAGTTTGTTGCACCATATCAAGCAATTTACTGGATGCAGGTACATGACTCAGTTGCTTCCTCCGGAGAAAGAACAGACGCAATATCCGTTGGGGATGGCGCGAATCATCAATGCCAAAGAAGTGCTGCAACTGTATGCCTCCGCTTTTCCTGAGGACGAAATGCAACTGGAAGTATCAGATAAACAATTGTCAGTAAATAATGGCTATTACTATCTGTGTAATGGCAAATGTATGTATAGCACCGAGCGTTTGCCCGGCGCACATATACCAATGAATATCAGTGAGCTGACAGGAAGAATATTTCAGGCACTACAACCTTATATGAGTTTAATGCTGAATAAGTGATTCCAGATAACGTACCCTTTCACAAGCTGCCAGCAGGAAAGCACCGACTCCGAAGTTTGAAGTAGAATTAGCATCTACGACTTGCCCCGGTATGGCTTTCTCGCCGATGGGTTGCACATAACCGATCTTTCCGTCGGGCTGTAAAGCAACTGTTGACAAATATTTCCATGCCTTCTCAACTACAGGTTGATAATGGGCGGAGTCAAGGAAACCGTTATTGATCCCCCATTGCAGACCGTACGTAAAGAATGCCGTACCACTTGTTTCGGGTCCCGGTGCATGCTGCGCATCGAGCATACTACGCGTCCAATACCCTTCAGGTTGCTGACAGGCCGCAACAGATTTTGCCAATGTACGGAAACGGTCTATATATTCCTGACGATACTTATCTGTTTCCGGAAGGTCTTTCAAGACTTTCGCCAGCCCCGCCAGTACCCAGCCATCACCACGTGCCCAGAAATCCTTTTTACCATTCACACTTTTGTGCTTGGGGTATACGTATTTTCCATCGCGATAGTAAAGTCCGGCTTCTTCATCATACATGATACTGTCTGCATAAGCGAGGTATTCATGCAGTTTCTCCAGGTAAAGTGGATTTTTAGTGATATTATATAGTTTGGTCATCACAGGCATTACCATATATAAACCATCCGCCCACCACCAATAATCATTGTTGGGTATACTCATCTGATACTCCATCACCTCACGGGCACGGGCTATCTTATGTGTATCCGGTTCCAGATTATATAAATCGGCATACGTCTGAAAACAGATCTGATAATCGCCGAACAGTACATAATCATTGCTTTCGCCATAACTGTACTTCCAGTTGGCTTTATGATCCGATTTAGCGCCTTTCCACTCATTATGTTCCGCCCATCCTTTTGAGTATTCCAAGTATTCCGGTTTGTTGGTCAGGAAGTAAGCCTCCATGTTTCCGGTATGATAAGCGGCATTGTCCCAGAAAGAACGCCCGTGTTCCGGATGGTTTGTCTGCCAGTAGCCATTGACTTTATGAATAATGTCAACCACTTCTGCCGAAGATGAAACTTTCTTGGTTGTGCAACCGGCACACACCGCACAGCCTACCACCAGTGCGGAAAAAAGAGTTGCATACAATTTCTTCATATCTTTATTTTTTGGTATTCGTATTCGCTTCCAGTACATATATCATTTGAGGTTCAATCTCCGCCGTGCGTTCACCGTCGCCTTGACAAGTGTGCTGTACAAAGAGATTGAGTTTCCGCTGCTTCTTCCACAATTCCGTGTCATGGGACGGTTCCCAGGCATCTACGGAAAAATCCGTCAGGTCGGTGACTATCCACTTACCATTGGCAACATCAGCAGTATGCGCCATTGAGACACGGCTGCCCCGCTCTTCGTCACGGAAAATATAGAAGATTTCTCCATCCTCTACCACAATACGCGGACGGGCAACAGGAATCATCTTAGTGCCTCCTCCCTTCAGTGTAAACGGAGTCTTGCGGTCTGTCACCTGACGATTATGCCATGTCTTCCCGTCATTCCAGACAATGCGATATTGAGGGACTTCACTGTCCGAACTCCTCCAATAAGTGGCAATATAAGGATTGCCACCAGCGTCTGCACTCATACTTGTCTGGTTTATCAATTCCGAGTTTTGTGGAATACGACAAGCATACTCTGCATTCGAAGCTGTAATCGGAAGTTTATATTGTTCACCATCCGACTTATACCAAGTCACTCCGTTATCAAAAGAACGCGCGTAGCAAAGATCATGGTTGGTCTCCACCTGCCAGGTTTCACGCCATACCCATGAGAGATGAATCGTACCTTTCTCGTCTACATATAGCTGCCAGTAAGCATTTCGTTTGTCTTCACCATCAATCAGGACATCCTGTACACGGGCCCATTTATGGTCTTTCAATGAATAACGGTTCATCACCAGATTTCCACGTCCGGAAGAACCGGAACGGTAGACAAACAACAAATCCCCGTCTGTCAGAGGGTAAAATTCCGGATAAGTAACATTTCCTTCGTCCACTCCGGTCATCGGCATTTTATCGCCCAGTTCCAAAGAACCGGGGGCGATACTGCGGCAGTAATTCAACTTATGTCCATGGTGGTCAAAAGAAACGTGCAGATACCCTTCTCCGTCCACCATTATACTGATGATATTGTGGGCATCTTTTACATTTCCACGATATTGAGTACGATGCAATGTCCATTGCTTCGAATTTAGTTTCCGTTTGCCCAACACAAGATAGCCATCGGCATCATAATAGCTGATATATTGCTCATCCCCATGCGTTACCAATGAATTATTGCGGAATATCGTTGTATTGACAGATGTACAACTATATCCTTTGGCAACTTCCACCAGTTTTTGCGAAAAGCACAAGGCAGAAACAGATAGTAATAAAAAAGTAAGCAGCAGTGTCCGTTTCATGATCTATTTTTTCTGTTTGTCAGATTTCTTGTATTTGTCAGATTTCTTCTGTTTGTCAAAGACGGTCAAATCCCACTTTTCATGCCATGGGATGGTAATAGCTCCGTCTTTTATCAATACAGGAAGCCATACATAGCGTGAATCTTCGAGGTCTTTCTTTTTCCAGCGGTCAAACATGGCAATATATGCATTCTTCTTTCCGATAACCGGTTGTACGTATGTACTCTGCGCATAGAAAGTCTTGTCTGCATCCGGACCCGTACAAGGATTACCTATCGTTTTCCATGTACCCATGATGGAATCCGCCACTGCGATTTCCGCCACATTCGGGTCCCAGCCGGTGCAGCCGGAACTTAGCATATAATATTTGCCTTTATGCTTAAACACCGCCGGAGCTTCACGGGATTCTTTGATGAAATTGCGTGTAAAGCGTCCGCTTGGTTTCAGGTAATCGTCTGTCAGGAGACTGATATACATGGTTTCGTTATTTTCTGAAGAATAGAATTGGTAGGCACGTCCGTCATCATCGACAAAAACTGTCTGGTCACGGCTCATCGCATTATTCGGCCGGAAACTTCCCAAGTAAGTGAATGGTCCGTTTGGAAAATCAGAGACAGCTACACCCGCACACGCTTTGCTGTAATCGGCACTCTCTACATGTGCCCACATCACGAACTTACCTGTCTTTTTATTATAAATCACTTTCGGACGGTCCAAAACCTTCGACGGATGCAGGTCATGGTTCGGGTCCTCTTTGACTGCCGGAAGCACAATGCCCTCAAACTTCCAGTTCAGTAAATCTTTGGAAGAATAGCAGCCTACTCCCGTCACATCTGTACGATAACACTCCCATGTAGCCCAATCAGGCAAAATCGTTTTGCCCTTTTTATATTCTCCATACCAGTAGTAAGTACCGTCGTGGTAAAGAAGTCCCCCGCCATGCGCATTGATAGGGTTACCGTCCGTATCCTTCCACACTTCCCCGGGAATAATATAACTATTCTTCTGAGCTCGCATTTGTATTGGCAGTAACCCTATACAAACCACTACCAGTAATAACATTCTTACCATATATATTTCATTATTTTTGATGTTTCTCATTATTCTCTGCCGACATATCACCTCGCAGTGAAATCATTCGCTCACAAAGATAACCTATACCATAAAGAAAAGAGTTCAAATATCCGTCAAAAAAGGGATATAAAAAGACCATTCTTCGCAAAATGTATAATCTTCCGGAATTTTCCCCTTTCTCATAGAGAATATTTATTGCTGAAAGCAATAAATATGAAAAGTATATCCGCCGGCTTCTATATATACGATATTAATCAAAATTCCACCTATCCATCCATTTTATAAAGGGGACTCCTTTATCATCAAACTGAACAGGCAGCCAGATGTAGCGTGAATCCGCCAGGCTCTTCGGACGCCACATATCCGCCATAAAGACAAATTGCCCTTTCTCCGGCAAAGGCAATATATAAGTACTTTGTCCTCCAAATGTCTTATCCGCATCTTCACCAACACAAGGGTTCGGCAGTTGCTTCCATTCGCCCAACATAGAATCAGCGGTTAGCAAACGGGCTTTATTAGGATCCCATCCCGTGCAGCCGGAAGTTATCATCCAATAAGTTCCCTCTTTCTTGAATATAGCAGGAGCCTCATTGTGTCCACCAGGGAAAATACGGATATATTTTCCTGTATGACTGAGATAATCATCGGCCAGTTCTGCAATCTGCAATGTCAGGTTATCTTCTGAGGAATAGATATGATAAGCCTTTCCGTCATCGTCCACAAATAAAGTCATATCACGGGACATTTGTCCGTCTTTCAGATCACGCTTTACGAACATACCTTTTGCAATAGCTTCATACCACTTCGGTGTCCACCATTCCTTATACTCTTCCGGATTCCACTTCATTTTCCGTTCTTTTCGGGTCATGTTCAAGGGGTAAGCTCCCGGATTGACCCTGCCGGAGCGAATGAAACGATAGGGACCGGCAGGAGAATCACTCACTGCAACGGCTGCACGCGCAGGTCCATAACCTTGTCCTTTCAGTTCTAAATGAAGCCACATGACAAATTTCCCGGTTTTCGCATTATAGATCACCTTGGGGCGTTCCATGATGCATCCTTTCTCAATGTCATGCCCTTCTTCCTCAGAGACAGCTAAGGCAATACCTTCAGATTTCCAGTTATACAGGTCTGTTGATGAATAGCAGTTGATTCCCTTCTCTGTGACAAAACCGGATGCAGGACGGTGTTCTCCAAACCAATAATATTTTCCTTCATGGAAAAGTATTCCGCCACCGTGCGCATTGATTACATTGCCATCCGTATCTCTCCAGACCTTTCCGGAAGCGATTCCCTTTTCTTTCTGATAGACTCTTACATAATCTATTTCATACTTCATCGGCAGGGCGGCCTCATCAATCGGGCCACCGTTAATTCCGCCAATGGCGAGATTCAGTAACAGGTATTGTGGTTTTGTAAAAGGATTGGTACCTTTACCGATACTTCCATTCCTTGTGCTGCTCAAAGGAATTTCATTTAGCAGTTCATCGTCCAAATATAGTTTGATAGCCTCTTCATCCCAGTCCATGCGCCAGATATGGAACTTAGATGCCCAATCGGGATCTTTGTCAGTGAAATGCGAATAAGGAGTAGCCTGACTGTCCCATTTTGCATGCCATTGACGGTCTGTTCCCCAAGCAGCATTGGCTAAGATATGTGGTGTTCCTTTAATCTGATAATATTCCATGATATCTATCTCACCACATGAAGGCCATTCCATATTACTTCCCAATGTCCAGATAGCAGGCCATGCTCCTTTTGCCACAGGAATACGAGCCTTTATCTCAAAACGCCCATACAGAAACTCTTTCTTTCCGGCAGTAGTTACTGAAGAAGAGGTATAGTCAATAAATTCTCTCTTCTTCCGCCAATCATTACTTCCGGATACATAAAGAGGATTTTTACGGTTCTGCTCTTTCCGGGCTTCTATTATCAACAGTCCATTTTTGCAAACTGCATTGTCGGATTGGTACCATTGAGCTTCTTCATTACGCGCATATCCTTGCTCAAAGTTCCATACAGAAGAGTTCAAAGGACCATCTGCATTAAATTCATCACTCCAAACAAGTTGCCAGTCGTCCTGAGCAAATGCGCATAGTGAAAATGACAAGCCCATCATTAAATTTACAATCTTCTTTATCTTCATACTAATTTGTTTTTCTTTGGTATATCCAAACCTATTGAACTATTTATCCCTAATAAATAAAATGATTCATATTTACATCAGCAAAAATAAGACTTCAATAAAAAATAAAGGACTAGAAATCGTGCAATTAGGTCGAACTTTAGATCATATTCATTGAAATGACTCAATAATGAGCATCTTTGCACGATTTTATACTGAACAGTAACATATAAGAAGTCATATAATCAAACGCAGGAGACAAGTTCAATCATCTCATCCCCTGCATTTACTACCTATATAAATTGATTACTTCGTCATTGTACCCCTTAGGCGATACCTCTTTCCACCAGACTCGTAATCGTAACAAAATGTAAATGTGCCATCCTCAAAACTAACGGTCCCGTTAGAAACCGGAAGATTCTTCCAGCCAGCCACTGTGAAAGTACCGTCCGGTTGACGTGTAAACGTCACACCGTTGTTATCAATTGAGTTGAAATAATCTTCAGTTGTTACGTTTCCAGTAGCTGAAAGGTCAGAACTTTGCGTCACATTAAAGAAACGAGCCTGATCTTTACTTACCGCCTTCAATGTACGCTGCATATTGACAGAAGAAGGAGTCAATTCTTCATCGTTGGCAGTTAGCGTATATCTGATGGCAACCATCTGATAAGTCCCAGAAAAGTCATTCGTTAAGTTGAGATTCATGATGAGAACCGTATCCTTAGGATGTTTTACATAATCGGAAACCGACTCTATCTTAAAAGTCAAAGCATACAGTTTATCACAATCCAATCCGGAAGTCTCCACAGTAAACGGCAACCGGCTATATACATCGCCCGCTTTAATGGTCGTGCTCATTGACGGAAAACTGCAAAATTGATCACCCAACTTCTGATATTTTAATGGGGCATCCAACATATACTTATTATTGTACCATTCGATGGTAGCGTCATTGTGAGTCAAGACGACTTCCACATTCCGGTCGATATTCTGACTGCCTCCGGCAGCAACGGCAACATACGCGTTTTGCGGTCCGTCACCATACGCCACATCAAATTGCTGCACCACTTCATAAGCACCTACAATATACACTTGTTTATAGTATTGCTCACCATCCAAAGGGCTCTCTTTGCTACACGAAACAAATAATCCTGCAAGTAGCCCCAACATATAAATAGTTCTAATTAGTTTCATATCTCTTATGATTATAAAGGTTTATCTCCATTCCGGATTTTGCACAAGGTTTTTATTTTTATCCAATACACTTTTAGGTATAGGATAGAAATAGTGCTTGTACGAGAAAGTGCGTCGTGTCAATTTATCGTTCAGAATAGTAGTCATATAGAATTTCTGACGTTCATTGCTTCTTGCTTTGATATTGCAGCCGGTGATAGGACGATTGTATGCCTCCATCGCATCGCCCCAACGACGCAAATCGTGATAACGACGTCCTTCACAAGCAAATTCAATTCTGCGTTCGTGCTTGATCAATTCACGAACCTTATCTCTATCAGCAGCTACAGCCTCAGTAATTCCCGGCAGACCGGCACGATGGCGAATCAGATTAAAATACTTCACTATATCGGCTGTATTATGTTCCACTTTCACTTCAGTACCGTCAGGCATTTCCAGCATATAGGGCTCTTTCAACTCATTAATAGCCTCCACATAGTTTAGTAATGTTTCCGCATATCGGAAAACCGGGAAATATTTAGCTTTTACCGTACCTTTTTTCAACTCATCTTCCAGATGTCTATATTTGACACAAGTATAACCGGTGCGATTATAGTCTTCAGGATGATCCGGGTTAGCGGAAGCATACCCGTCGGAATAATAAGTAACCTCAATATTCTTATATTGATTCTCCGAAGAAGAAGTGCCCGGCCAGAATGAATGGCAAAAGCCTATCGTTGCATAAAAACGAGGTTCGCGATTATTATACATTCTAGCAGTGCTCGCTAGAAGTGTAAAACCAGAGAAAGTTTGGTTAGCGCCGCCAATTCTTTCAAAATTAACGCTGGCATCCGGATAAGGATAGTCCTGACTGGATTCATTGATATCTTGTCCGTCCACCATTTGGTAAGCATCAATCAAGTCCTGTACAAGATTCAAGCCACCCCATCCACCTAATTTGAAGGGTGCAGCAGCCACCAATGGGGCATCACTTGTCGGCATTTGACAGGAATAGATAAATTCTGGATTAATCATCACAGGAATTTCACCACTGAATGTATAAGTCAACGAACGGTAATGGTCGATACCGGCTGCTCCCTTTGGATAAGGCTCATAATAATCCGGATCTATCTCTTTGATAAATTCTTCATTAGTGGGTAGATCCTTGCTATCTATTTCTTTGGGAGTCCAATACAACTCAAATTTATTTGAATCAATAATGTATTTTGAATAAGCGGCAGACACTCCCCATTTCGAATTATCATTTTCCTGCGAAATAAAGTTTGCGCCGTCACTCGTCCGTTGCCAGTCAGCATAAAACTTATTGCCGTTATACCACGGACTGGCTGCATACAATGTAATTCTCGACAAAGTAGCGTAAGCAGCCCATTGGGTAGGAAGCGTCACAACCGTTGAACTTTCTACTTCCAGTGGCAAGAACTGAATGGCCAAAGACATCCATTTACGGATTTCCAATACGCATTCATCATATGTTCCCCGTTCCAGTGACATTTCGGCTACCGGCACATCCACATTAAAGGGCGTTTCCGGAACAATGGGCACAGGTCCGTACTGCAACATCAGCAGATAATAATAATATCCTACCAAGAAATAGCATCGTCCCATCAATTCACGACGTTCAACATCTGTCACATCGGGTACCTCATTTATTCTCGACAAAGCAGTTAGTGCCATACGAATACCCTGATAATACTTTGGATAGTTATTGTAATATCCGTCATAAGGAGTAATCTCGTCCAGCAAAAACTTCATGCCGTAGTGCTGGCTATCATTCCAGGACATGAAATTCTCATCAGAAGCAATCTGGAACGGTGTAGAAGAATTTGACCAAAGTTTGCCTTCATTGGGTATATATTGTGCCGCACCGTTAATATACTGATCTAAGAGTTCTTTGCGAGAGAATACGGAATCAAGAAAAGTCATCTGGTCAATATATTCTTCGACATCCAGATAATCACCGCAAGATTGCAGTCCGATGGTTATACTACAAACCATCGACAGAAATAAAGTCTTTATAATATTTGTTTTCTTTTTCATAATGATCGTCCTTTAGAAAGTTAAGTTCAACTGTAAGGTGTACATCCTTTGCAAAGGATATTCCGCTCCATTACCAGAGGCTTGCGATGGATCAAAAAGCTTCACTTTATCCCACACATGTAGATTCTCGCCTATCAGACTGAGAGTAGCAGATTCCACACCGACACGACTCTTCAACCAATTATTCGTAAAGCGGTAAGAGATATCTACATTTTTGAGGCGTAGATATTTACCGTCAGCTAACCAGAAGGTAGACTCCTGATTATTATTTTTATTTTCTCCATACGTTAGTCGCGGAAACTTAGCATTCGGATTCTCTGCCAATGCAGGATCAATGCCATTAGCCTCAGCATATTCTCTTGGAATCCAACGATTTCTTGGATCAGCAACCATTTCAAGTAAGTTGCCTCTTGATTCATTTAAGAAAGGATAGAATCCTCGACCACCTTGAAAATATTGTACTTTAGAAACTCCTTCAAACAAAATACTAACACGGAATGCCTTGTAGTTCCAATCAAGTGCAAAACCGTATTGTATAAACGGTACAGCAGAGTAGTTGAGAGGTACGACGTCATCTTTATCAATCTTACCGTCACCGTTCACATCCTTATACTTGATATCGCCCGGACGATAATTATCCATAAAGGTCTGTTTGGGACTACTTTTAATGTCATCCTCATCTTTAAATAATCCCAAAGCAATTAATCCGCGCTGTACTTTGTAAGGGACTCCGGAATTAGACTGATATGGATAATTCACCCCACTCTGTTCCCAGTAGATCACTTCGTTTTCAGCGTGAGTAAAGTTACCACGTACAGTAAGAGCCATATCCTTATTAAATGTATGAGTATAAGCTAGTGTACCATCCATACCCCACGACTTCATGCTTCCGATATTAGCATAAGGAAGTACATTGCTTAAACCACCCTCGTCCGGTATATTGGCACGCCTCTGGAAAATATCGGTTGTCTTCGTATGAAAGAAATCCACTGTCATGTCTACCTTATCATCAAAGAAACGGGCATCGATACCAAAGTTCGTTTTTGTACTGACTTCCCATTTTAAATTCATTGATCCGGTACGATTTTCGGCAAGTCCGGTTCCCCATGTACTGGAAACGTTACCTAAAGTAGTTAAATAAGGGAATCGAATATCATTACCATTCTCATCTTTCAGACGATCATTTCCTACCCGTCCCCAAGAAGCACGGAACTTCAGGAAGTTATTGAATGGGAGCAGATTTCTATACCAATCATATTGCGTAGGCACCCACCCCCCGGAAATAGAGGGGAACCAACCGTAGCGACGTTCTTTATTGAAATTTTCCGAACCGGTATAGCCAAGATTACCTTCTACAAGATAGGTATCTTTATAAGAATAGGTAGCGCGGAAGGAAAGTGCCTGATAACGTTTGGGAATGCTGACCAGCACACCGTTTCCCCAATCCACATTGGTCAGTTCCTGGCGGTAAAAATGCGCCAACCCCGTCACACGGTGATCTTGATTAAACAAACGTTTATAGTTGGCGGCAGCTTCGAAATATAATTCCCGATTGGATGCTGATCCCTGTGTTGCTGTCATATCCTCCTTATTTACAGTACGCACAGTTTTCAAGCTACCATCCAAATAACGTCCATCTTTGGGATCGGCATAATATTGTTCGGGGTTCATATGTCTGTCGACTATGTGTGCACCATTCATAGAGAATGAGAACAAGCCACGTACTGACAATCCCTCTGTGATTATACCCAAATCCTGCGACAAGCCTACATTTATTTTGGTAGAATACGTCTCATTGGTAGTATATCCCATGTAATTCAGGCGTACATACGGTGATTTATCCTCCAGATTAGTGCCATAAGCAGGCAACTGACCATTAGAGTACCTCACTGGAACCACAGTAGGAGGTAAGTTCGCTTGCGATTCCCACAGGTATTTATTGCTTGAGCCTGTTCCTGGTGCGTTTTGTGTCTTGATTACTGCTTCCAAATTCAAACTCAACAAAGTTGTTTTTGTAAGGTCAGCATCAATATTCGTACGGAAATTATATTTATGATAGTTTACATTAACGTCATGTTTGCTTGCAGACTTATCCTGTTTAAATAGAGCTTCAGAGTTAAGGATACCCAAACTCATATAGTAGCGAGCACTTTGTCCACCACCGGAAATACTTAAATGGTGTTGATTGTTAATTACATGATCTTTCAAAATCACATCACGCCAATTCACATTCGGATATAAATCCGGGTCAAGACCTGTTTTGAATAATTCTAGTTCAGTAGCAGAATATACCGGGTCGTCTCCACGAACAGAGCGCGCTTCATTCGCCAATGTTGCATATTGATAAGCATCGGCATATTCCGGCATACGGGGTGAATAAGAATAAGTAGCATTAGTTTTGAAATTGACATGCAACTTTCCGGCTTTTCCTCGCTTCGTAGTAACTACAACTACACCATTGGCACCGCGAGTTCCATAAACGGCTGTTGCCGATGCATCTTTCAGAATACTAAAACTTTCGATATCAGCAGGATCAAGATCGTTGATATTTCCTTCGATTCCGTCTATCAACACCAATGCACTAGAACTGGCGCCAAACGTACTCATACCACGAATCCAGAACTCCGAGAAGTTGTTACCAGGTTCGCCACTTCGGGTCACGGCAATAATGCCCGGCACGCGTCCACCCAACATGTTACTCACCGATACCGCAGGAGCTTGAATCCCTGCCGGGTCTACATTGGTGATAGCGCCTACTACAGAAACCTTTCTCTGAGTATCACGCCCCACTACCACAACCTCATCAAACTCATTGACCGCCTCCTTCAAAGCAATCTTCTCTTTCAGTTTCGTAGCAGTATATTTAATTTCCCGAGTTTCATAACCTATATAAGAAAATACGAGTGTACTTCCGGCAGGAACACCTGTCATCTTAAACCGTCCGTCAAAATCGGTAACAACTCCTACACCCTGTTTTCCTTTTATCTGAACAGACACTCCGATGAGTTCCTGTCCTTGCTCGTCCAAGACGATACCCGCAACATCTATTCCGCCTTGGGCGAACATAGTTGCTGACATGAATACCCAAAATAGTACTAAAATACTTCGTTTCATATTTATGTTTTTCTTAGTGATTATTCTACTGCATACTTCCTAATAGCTTTTCCCCAGGCTTCAGCTATCCAATAGCCACCTTCACCATCGTAACAAATATCATAAGGATAGTTAAAGGTAGCTTCCAGCGGTGTGCCATCTATCTGACTTGCTACATCTACCTGACCAGCTACAGTAGATACATAGCCATCAAGAATATCCAACTTGCGCAAGCAGTACCCCTTAAATCCATCAACAATATAAAAGTTTCCATCTTCGTCCACTGTCATTCCGTTGGGTTGGGCAAACAAAGCTTCTTCCCGAAGACCATCTTGCACTGTCTTTTGGGTAGCCGACCCACAGAACCATTCACATTCTCCATCAGGAGTAATCTTGTAAACTGAAGACAGATTCTGGTCAGACATGTAGAAATTGCTATCTACAAAATAATAAATAAGATAAGGGCCAGGATTTGTGCCAAGAGATCCTGAGAGTTCCAGTTGCTTTATTAATGTTACCTCTTGTGTCTTCACATTGAAGCGACCGAAATTCTTGTTAGAATCAACAAAATAGAGCCATTCTTCTGTCTCATCCAATGCAACAGCACCAATTTTACCACTAAAAGTAGAACCAAGCTGTCCGATACGTGTAGGTGCCCAACCACTTGCTTTCATATAGACATATACTGTATGAGTCCCTTCCCAACCAATACTATACACTCTTTGTTTGTCTTTGGTAACAGCAGGCTTTCCACCTTTAAAACCCGGATGAACGGTAGTCACCTTGTTATCATCCACCGAAATCAAACGGACACGAGGATCATCTCTTTGATAAGCAAGTACCGTATTATTTCCTACGGCTGCAATTCCCCACATGTACTTGAACTTTGCAGATGCAAGGTCACCATCATCATTCCCATCTTTTGAAGCCGAACCAGAGATGGTAGAAACATTCTGGGCCTGTTCATACTTAAATGTGCCATCTGTAGTCACTTCCTTCCCATCAACAATTACCTTGATACGGTTTCCACCCGGCAATTGTCTGGGTGCAAGACAATAAAGGGTATTGTTATCGATACCTATTACTGTAGATAAGCGTTCTGCTGCCTCGTCCACAAAATAAACTTTCACCTTTGATTTGTCTGTACCAAAGTTAGAACCTTTAACGATAACCTTTTCCCGTAGCTTGCCCTCTACCGGCATAAAGCTCTCCACTGTAACGGGCTGATTCGGATCATAAGTCGCCCCAGTGGTTTTGTTGTCATCGCTATCTTTACAGCTTCCTATCAAAAAGAGAAGTGTTAGCACTAAAGAATAGAAAATGCAATTTTTCATAGCAAAAATATTAATGAATTAATAAATAATGATTAGTCTCAAGATTACGTCCGAACAGTATGACATTTAAGACTCCATACTTTGAGCTAGTTGTTTTCTTTGTTAATGTTTCATTTTTCATCATATTAGTATATATTTAGAATTGTCAATTGTTTCACCGACTTATCAGCCTAGATGTCAACGAATGCAAACATAGACCATTCTAATGTCAACAAAGAGTAATAATCATCTTTATAGGGAGAATTATAGTGATTAACTTATTTTCCTCCTTTATGAATGATAATTCTCCCTATAAAATGCTGTATTTAACTCTTTTCTATGTGGTTATGAATCTGCGACCCAATTATTACAATCATTGCAGTCAAATACAATAATCCCTTTCTCTATAAAAAATAAGACCTGCGAATGCATGAATTAATTCGTCCGCCTATGGGCAACGTTTCGTCCGGCTATAGGCAAACGCAATGTCGTCTATAGGCAAACTTGCGTCCGACTATAGGCAGACGAATTAATTTATGTACTGAAAGGGATTATTTATAGCACAAACCGGAGCTAAATTTAGCATTGAAATTCTTTATCCAATAAACGACTTTTAGATTTATATGATTTGAATTTATATATGAACGGTCTGGCTCATTTTTACACCAAATTGAATTATATCTCATCCTATAATTTTCAATAAATGATCCGTCGCATTAAATAAAGTACTATTTTTGGAAATCATGTCTTTCAACTTTGACAGGTGATATAGAGGCATTTTATAAGCGAATTATTAATCATATATTCAACTTTAAATTAGAAAATTATGGAAAAACAGATTTTGAATTTCGTTTTCATTTCAGTATGCTCATTTCTGTTATTCATTAGTTGCAGTAGTGAAGACAGTATAAATGATTCTCATTACACTCAACAATGTAATGTGACAACTCGATATTCATCTGTCGGATGGGGCATTGCTAGATGTACAATAAAAGGAAGAACAGTTTTTATAGAGTGGAATTTCCCAACTGCATCAGAAAAACCAGTTGGTATGTTGTTCACGTTACGCTCAAACTTCTATGGGTATATAGATTCATTTGAAACTTTCGAAGAAGAAATGGTCGGAACAAGAAGCTTTGAACTCCCTACTTCCTTCACATTCATTCAAGGTGATACACTTTGGCTAGAAATAAAGGATGGGGGAGGATTGCCCGTTACTTTACAATTGACATCTATTGACATAGATGAATATAGCGGTCAAAGTAGTAGCGAACCTAAATGTGATCACAATTTTGATTTTAGAGACACAAGCATCACAGTAGGATTAGATCTAAGTACTGGCAAAATCGAAGGGTCTATTGGTTATACTAAACGATGTAGACTTATAATGGTTTACAGCTATTATGATTTAATGCACAAGAAAACAATCCGTGGATATTGCTGTCAAGATATAGTCAATGGCATCGTGAATACAAATTGGAATGATGGTCCCTATATTCATAGTTATTATTATATGTCCAATGTAGAATGTGAACTTCGAATATATAGTTTATCTTGTGACAAAAGGATTCCTGATTCAGATACAAGCTTTAACAACAGCGGAAACTGTACCAATTATTTAAGAACAACATTCTCTTTTTCTGGAAATACTCCTCTATATTCTCTTTCTGAATATATGGCAATTGTCAAATAACAACAAGCATTAGAGTTTATTGAAAATATTTTTACATTCATGCGTATACATATATAAAAATACACACATATTAACTCTGCTTTATTTTTGAAAGATGGGAAATTCTCTAATTACCATAAATTCTGAAAATATCCCATCTTTCTATCATCATTATTAAGAAGAATCGTTTTAAAGCAAAATTCTTTACTCTTATTTTTTTTCTTCTCGAGTAAACCGTACTATATAGACAGATAATAATCTGTTGACAAGATCAATTCATATCTGATGCGAATAGCTCAGACCCTGTTCGAAAAAGGCACAAAAGCTCTACCTTTCCAAGAAAAGGTGAACACCTTGCATTCAGCCTTTTCAGCTTCGCTCGCAAACGCCTTGCCAGAAGTGGATATCGGCTGAAGGCACTCTTCTGTGCCCCACTACTAAGATGTTCCAGGAGAGGGTAGGTGCTTTCAGCCCTTTCAGCCTGAAAAATAATTCGTTCGAACGCCAGTAGTTTCTCACAAAACAGAGGCTGTATTTTCGTATAACAGAGGCTCTATTCAGTACAAACAGAGGGTCTGTCCGACGCAAACAGACCCTCTGTTTGTTTCTGGACTATTAGTCTGTTTACTAATTTAAATAAGCCGATATTCCACCAACCTTCATCTCGGGGCTGAGTGACATTCACCTCGGTGGCGAATGAAATTCAGCCTCGAGCTTACGGAATTCAGCCCACGTGGTGAGTAACTATAACTTGTAATCCCAAAACTGAAAGGGCTGAAAGCACTTATCCCCTCCCAAAACATCCCAGAGACGGGGTATAAAAAAGCGCCTTCAGCCGATATCCACTTCTGGCAAGGCATTTGCGAGCGAAGCTGAAAAGGCTGAATGCTAGATATAATCCAATAGTAGTACGGAGGAAAGTCAGCACATCATTCATTGGATAGTTGTACATCTTCGACTCAAATGTTGTACAAGAATCAAGCAACTCAAGTACTTACAACCATTAAGTCCTATACTTATTGGGGAGTACTCTTTTAGATGTCTGATTCATTTCTTATACAAGAAGTTCATTCATAACCAAAGCAGAAATGCATTAAATGTATTTTTGTCATTCAGACGACCAATGAGAGAAAGAATCTCATTTTTTGTGTACAGGAAAAAAGATTCTTCGTCGTTATACTCCTCTGAATGACAGAGGCTATGATGGACCAGACTTAATCTACTTCTCTACATCTTGAATAAACCGTTCAATATAATCAGTCGGCAGCATCCCGAACTCTTTCTTAAAACACACACTGAAATACTTCGGATCATTAAAACCTACGATATATGCCAATTCTGAAACACGAATATTATTTCCCTTTTCTTCCATGATCCGGCAGGCAGCTTTCAAACGCACATTGCGAATAAAAGCAGAAGTATTCAAACCTGCCAAAGATTTCAGTTTCTTATATAGAGTCGATTTACTGGTAATCATTTCTTCGGCAAATTGTGTCTGGTCAAATGCAGCATCTGCCAAATGATTATTCACGCATTCAATGGCACGCTTTATAAAGTCTTCATCCAGACTTGTATAATTCAAGTCCTTTACTTCAAACACCAATTGATTCTTGAAGTCGCGTGCCGTGCGTTCCTTATACTTCAGCAGGTTACGGATACGGGCATGCAACACCGTCAAGTTAAAAGGCTTGCTAATAAAAGCCTCCGCACCAGCTTCATACGCTTCTGCACGGTCTTCTTCCTTATTCTTGGCAGTCAATAGAATCACCGGAATATGGCTGATTTCCAAATGACCTTTTACGTACTTACAGAATTCGATGCCATTCATTTCGGGCATCATCACATCCGATACAATCAGGTCAATATCCTCATTCTCCAATACCGTAATTCCCTCTTTCCCATTTTCGGCAGTAAAGACGTTGTAATCACGGTTCAGAAGTTTAGTCATCAATTGCAGCAACTCCTCATTGTCTTCGACCAGTAAGATAGAATTGGCTTTCTCCGCCACTTCTTCTACTTCATTGGCAGCTTCCACTTGCGTGACTTCATAAGTCACCGTCTTCTGTATCGGCAAGATTGCTTCATTATCTATTTGTTCTTCTTCATAATAAGAACGGTCAATAGGAATCCTCACGATGAACTCTGTTCCCTGATCGACTTCACTCTCTACTGAAATGGTTCCTCCGTGCAACTCCACCAAATCTTTTGTCAGGGAAAGTCCGATACCGGTGCCGATAGTATTGAACTTTCGATAATCTCCTTCGTAAAAGCGTTTGAACAGCATTTTCTGTTTCTCTTTTGAAATGCCTTTCCCGTTATCCTTCACTTTCAAGAGCACAAAATCTTTATTTTCATCATAAGACAAAGTTACTTGGATAAATCCGCCTTCCTTATTGTATTTAGCAGCGTTAGACAACAGATTATATAATATCTTATCCAATTTATCTGTATCGAAATAGCCGACAATAGCTTCCGGGTCGCAAAGTACAGAGAAATGTATCTTTCGTTTCTTCACCAGCGGTTGAAAACTTTCAGTCTCTCTTTTCACAAAATCCGCTATATCGCCCGGAGAAACACGCAATTTCAAATTTCCTGTCTCTGCTTTACGGAATTCAAGAATCTGCTGCAACAATCGTATTAATCGCTGTATATTGCTATTCATCACCGTATATAAATCATTATGACTAGGTGCCTGTGTCTTCAACTCATCCACCGTAGCCGAAATAATAGTCAACGGAGTTAACAGCTCATGCGTAATATTAGTAAAGAACTGCAATTTCGCATGATTCAATTCTTCTGCTTTTGCTTTTTCTATTTCACGCAGGCGCAATGCATTCCGAAGCAACATACGGTTCTTTGTTGTACGGTAAATCAAAATTCCTACGACCAACACCCATATTATATATAACAGATATGCCCACCAGGTAGCCCAGAACGGAGGAAGGACTACCACTGTCAATTCACGCACATAGCCACTCCATTCTCCGTTCTCATTGGTTGCTTTCAACTGAAAAGTATATGTCCCGCTCGGCAGATTGTTATAATAAGCAAAGCGGCGGTCTGCATCCGTATACTGCCAATCCCTGTCAAAGTTCTGTAGCCGGTAAGCATATCTGTTTAGTTCGGGATTCTTATAGGTAAGGGCGGCAAATTCAATACTAAAATTATTGTATTTATGAGGAAGTTCAATCTTACTGGTATAGGTAGGCATTACCGGTGAAATCTTTTGTTGCAGTTCGACCGGCAATTTACTGAAAGAATGATTGAATATTTTAATATCTGTTATCAGGAAATTGGTTTCCTGAGAAGGTATTTCCATTTTATCAGGAAAAAAACTGTTGTACCCCTTATGTCCTCCAAAAAACAATTCTCCATTTCGACTACACGATGAATTGACTATAAAGTTATCCTGCAACCCATCGGCAGAAGTATAGATATGGGTTGAGAAATCATTTCCAACAGCAGCTACATAAAGTTTCACTAGTCCGGAAATCGTTCCCAGCCATAAATTACCACTTTTATCTTCTTCTATGCTAACGATAACGTCTCCCGGAATACTATATGCACGCGTTTTTTCCTCAAATTCTCCTTTGTTACGATTATAAAGGTATAATCCTCCTCCCTCAGTCCCTGCCCACAATCGACCAAAACGATCAAGATGTATACACAAGACTGTATTCGTGATTAGTTTACGATTATGAAAACTATAATTCTCATATTTCAATGTGGAAGGTTGACGGACATCCCCCGTTATATGAATCACACCCAAATTAGAAGTTGCCAGCCAGACACTGTTATCCATATCCTTTATGATATCTCTTACATATATCCAGCCTGCCGACAAACTATCATTAAAGTTCATCGTTTCAAAGCGATAGTCTGTACCGTCAGCCAATCTGACCCCTATTCCTCCTCGCGTGCCAACCCAGCAATTCCCTTCATAATCTTCATATAAAGCCGACACACAATCAGAAGTAAGGAAACCGCTATTCTTTGTAGTCAAGTGTTTTACCTTTTCACCTTTCCGATATACGTAGATTCCTCCATTATACATACCAAACCAGATTTCACCACTCTTCTTACGCTGGGTAACTGCGAAAAGGGATGGCAAATCTTTTAACCCCGAAAATTCCGGTATGTGCGAATACATCTTTAGCTTTCCTGTTTCATACTCTCTACAGGCTAGTCCGTAAGTTCCTACTCCAATCCATAGGTTTTGATCTGAATCAGCAAATAAGGTACGAACGGAAGTTACCGGAATATCTTCATCTCCAAAGTTAAGTGTATATAAAGCAAATGTAGATTGACGTGTATCAGCCATCAGAACTCCTCCCCCAATAGCCCCTATCCACATATTCCTCTGAGCATCACGCATAATCGAGTTAACCTCGTCAGAAGGAATACGATAATCTGTTTTTCCCGATTTATAATTAATAAATGCGTCCGGTTCATCAAGTTTTAAGATACTCAACCCACTACGTGTACCAACCCACAGGGTGTGAGTATTGATATCTTCTGCTATATCATATACTATATTATCAGACAAACTGGAATCATCACCGTTCTCATGCAGAAAACGCTGATAAGACACACGTTGCATATCTTTAGGATTCTGCAATTTAAAAAGACCATATCCCCAACTCCCTACCCAAATATCTTTATTACTATCTTCATAAATTACATGAGAAGAATATTGGTCATTGATTTTCGGATATATTTCCACTTTATCTGTGGATGGAGAATAACGAAATAAGCCTTGTGCCCAAGTTCCAATCCAGAGATCGCCATCTGAATCTTCTAATAATGATTTTATGGTAACATACCGCAGTCTACTATCTCCAAAGTCATCTCCACAAACTACAAAAGTATCTTTCTCTGCAACATAACGACATAAACCGTTATCCGTCCCCACCCAAACTGTATTATCACGAGTCACACACAGAGCAGACACTACATTGTTAGAAAGATATGGTGCTTTATACTTTTTTATTTCTCCGGTTCTTTTATCCATCACGTTCAGTCCTTCCGATGTACCGATCCAAAGATTATTATTATTATCATCAACCAAACAAGTGATGCTATTGGTAGTCAATAAATCCGGAGAATAAAGATTAGATTTATAAAGAGTGGTCTCATAGCCATTATACTGGCAAAGTCCATTACGAGTAGCGAACCAGATAAATCCATCTTTATCTTGATACACTTTTTGTACTTCATTTGTCGGCAAGAAATATGGAGCAGAAAGTTGCTTAAATTTGAGGTTGTAGATGACATCCTCTGTCGCCAATAACAAAGCAGACTTCAAAAGCAAAAACAAAATCAAAAAACTCAGCTTATAATAAAGGATAACGATTCGCGTGTTTTTCATATGATCATATTTTGTTCGTTAAATGCAATATAATACCATAACTGTATATACGACCAAAATTATGAATAAAAAATTTAATAAACAACGATTAGACAGTTCTAGCTTTACAGATATACTGATAAGTAGAACTTTTTGAAGGGAAATTCACCATATAGGCATTTAAGACTCATCACTATACATAAAAAAATACAGTGGAAAAACACTTCCACTGTACACTTCTCATATTTTAAAATTACTCAAATAGAATCGTTTTTATCTCTTTCGTATCCAGACGCACTGTCACTTGTTTCTTATCTTCCGAAATTTCTATCGACCGGACCGGATTCAACTCTTTCTTTGTAAAGCCATTCTTAGCTTCATTCTTCTTCCAAAGTTGAAGTGTCATATAAATCTTGCTACCAGCCAATTTATCAGAAGCCATAATCAAAGCACACTCATCACTGACAGGATGCAACCCTTTCGGATACGATGTATATAGTTTATCCCATCCAGCCAATGGTATCATAGCCAGTTCATACTCTCCGTTATCAATAACCGGAATATCCAGCTTGCCGACCCTCCGGGATGTTTCTTTAAATACACCATTCAAACGAGGCAGTGAATAATGTCCCAAACAGATTTCCGTCGGTTCGGAGACCGAAACTTTATCCACTCTCAAGATTCCGTTCGGTAGCGGAATATCGGCCAGTTGATATCTTACTGTACTGTCTGTTTCAAGTACGGCATCACGGCGATAGATACCGTCTTTAAAACTTTGGAACGTATAAAGCCGTAATACTTCCCACTCGCCTTTCTGATTCTTTGTTCCGTAATTCATGGATATTTCTCCGTTCTTACCATCCGCCATCCACGGGAATTCCGTATTGTAAGCCAATTTGTTATAATTCTCCGTACTACGAAACTTCTGCCAGTCCTTTGCAACAGTTTCATGGCACCATGAGCGCATCTCAGCGCCTCCGCTATTCGGATAATTCGTAATCAACAAATTGGTTCCCGGCTGAAACTTATTATAGACATTCCCTTTTTTCAGTTCTTTATCCCAAGGACCATTATTTTCGGTAGCAGACCAGAAGTCTGAGTTTTCCGGTAACAACAAACTCAAAAAAGCTTTTCCGCACCAGTATACACTACCCCGACAACTATAAATCTGCACAGCAGGAGCAAACGGACCATAAAATCCCATCGTTGGAACCCCTTCTTCCAGAAATTTCGGATTTTCCAGAAATTGCAGCAAAGTAGAAGAAGCAATCCTCCTTATCCAGCCATAATTTACATCGCCACTTTTATCATATTCCCACAGAGACAACGGGGCAGTCGCTGCAAAACGATAGCAGATGCTTCGTCCCCACATATTCATCTTACCATCCCGGCTAAACATATATGGATAGTTAGCTACCATATCATGCTGGTTTGCCATGAACTGCTGTACCAACTGGGGAAATTGCTTCTTGCCAAACATTTCTGCCCAAATGGGACCATATGTCTGATAAGCCCACGCACTGTAATAATCATAAGCCGGAGCATCATTGTACCAGCCTTCACCCCGATAACGTGCCAGCAGTTTCTTTAAATTCGACTCCAGATAGCTCTCATCCACTGCATAGCCCTGATCTTTCAGAAAACTTAAAATAAAGACATTAAAGAACATCCAGTTAGAGCCGATGGTCGGTCCTTCTCCGTAGCTCAGCATGGTTACAGCAAGCGAATCCTTTTGCGCTTTTGTCAGCGGGTCCCACAAAACAGCCTGAGCCGCTTTCATTGAAATAGCCAAAGACCCTAACTCCAGTAACGTCTGACTAGGTCCTCCTTTACGATGAGGAATAAAACTCGGACTTTTCGGATTAGAGATACCGACTAATTGGTGCCGATAGTAATCTGCTACTCTTATTCCATTCATTACCAGTTCCGGATTATCTTTCAACAGGGGTGCTGCAATAAATAAGGTTCGTGCCAGCCCCTCCAGCTTAGCAACCGGAACTTGGCCGTCATTATTGGGATATGTTTTGTCCAGTTGCTTCGGAAAGTACATCTGGTCATCCAACGTATGGATATAACCGAATGCTCCTTTCAGCAGATACTCACCCGCCTGTATCCAGTGTTGACGTGTCATTCCCGTATAAGGACTCTTTTGAAAGTCAGGCTGCTGTACAGTAAACACACTCTCCTGAGCAATGGCGACTGACAGTTCTGCCAACGGGAGAACAAATAATAAAAGAACTCCTATCACAAAATCTCTTAAAACTTTCCTTCTCATTGTATTTCTATTTTTTGATCCAGCAATCCGTTAATATACACACATAATACTCCCTTCTTATACTCTAGCTCTAACTTGAAACTCCCGTACTTTTGTGGAGTGTACCACTCACCGCCTGTATTGCGCGAAGTTGTTTTCCAGCAATCAGATGTTCCAAGTATATTTGTGCTAGGATATACCTTTCCGTTATATCTAACTTCCGGTTTCATGGTTTGTCCGTTCAGATAATATTGAAGATCGCCCAATTGTAAAAGGCACCCTTGATAATTGTCCGCATCCAGAGTGACCGTTTGTTCCAATACAAAAGCCACCTTCGGGTTGAACTTAAAATCCTTCTCCGCTACAACATTTTTCTTTTTCTTCGCACCCGGGAAACCTTTAAAATCACAGGCAATCCCTGTGCAATAACCTTCCGGATACCGTGAACTGACAATCCAATCGTAATAATTGCCATACATCCATGTGAGCCGCAAAGGCGTATTTTTTGAATCAGGTATTATATAAGGACGGACATTATTCTGCTGCGAGTCTTGCGTAACCGCTTCTGTAGAGACCACCTCCCCGGCCTCGTTCAAGATAAATTTCACGATCTCGTAAACCTTCCCTTGCTTTCCTTCCACAGGCAACGAGCAATAAACATGATTCGCATTCGACGGATCTATAGTCATACCGGCACTGTAACATTTCTCCAAGTTTGGTGTCTGGTGAAAATGCCCACCGGCGTTGCCAAGGAATGTCTTCTTCCATTCGTGTCCGTTCCACTTCGCATAATAGTAATCATGGGAATTCTTATCACTGCTGATTCGTACCATTGCAATGACCGGATTATCATTCTCATCCAAAGCAACCTGCCATACCCAATCACGTGCGGATGGATTATCTACCAGAGTAGATGGATACTGACGCACATAGTCACCCGTCTTATTCACTTTAAAAGTACCGTCAGCAATAGTCGAAAGAGTATTCCCCTTAACATCCTTCAACTGCAAAGAATGAACATCTATATAATTAAAGTACAAAAAATTAGGATTCTCATTATCCGGATGACCGGTCGTATAAGCAAAATAAATTTTATCTTTCCCATTCGACATATACTTGGCATAAGGACGGGCCCCGGTAGACTGTACTATCTGATACGGTCCCCATTCCACCGCCACCTGATCATTCTGATCGGGCAACGACAGCTTGGCGATAGTAGGGTGCCAGCCAATCCCCCGCCAACATAGATAGATATGTTCCGGATCATCCGATAAAATAAACGGGGACGGATAGGTGGTATTGTCCTTTGTTTTAATCACCTTTTCCTCTCTCAATGTCGTAATATCTCCGGGAATGCGGGAAATACGATAGTAGAAACAAGGCTCATCCGTGTGACGGGAATAAAAGATCATAATCCGTTCATCCGGCAATACCAAAAACGTCGGATTATTGTGATCATCCGGCTGAAAATAAGAACGGATCAGTACCTCGTCCTGTCTTTTCTTTTTAAAGTCATACTGCATCGCTTTAATATTGCCGTGTATATCAATATAGCCGATATATGTCTTGTTTATTGTACCTTTTTCATTCTCATAATGCAATGCGCGCGGATCAGCAAACCAACACCAAGCTCCTTCGGAAGTTACTTCATACACTTGAGAAGATGCTACATTTTTATCACTGCCGGGATTTACAGTGTCAACTTCGTGTCCCTGCACCGACAGCAAATGACAGAACAAATATAAAATCAGAAAAGGTAAAATCAGCTTTGCTCTCATGGTAACCAACTATTTTTTAGATTCAGCGCAAAAATAATGCTTTAGATACAAAAGGACATCCGAATACCGTTCATTAAAGTCCAAATTTAGATCATCTTCTCTATTATGAATGATAATTACCCTCCTTTGACAGATATGTAACCTTTTTATTTAGGTGGATCCCCTATCTTTGTCGTACTTATAATATAACAAAAATCTAACTGTAAATATCATGAAGCATTTATTTACCAAAATCTTTCTATTCCACTTATTACTCATCGGAGCAGTACAAGTAACGGCACAGAATAAGAAATCCGGTAACCCTATTCTACCGGGGTTCCATGCCGACCCCGAAGTTCTGTATTCTCATCAGACAAAACGCTATTATATTTACCCCACCAGTGACGGATTTCCAGGATGGGGCGGAAGTTATTTTAAGGTCTTTTCATCGAAGAATTTAAAGACATGGAAAGAAGAGACTGTGATTCTGGAGATGGGCAAAAATGTGTCTTGGGCAAACGGAAACGCATGGGCTCCCTGCATCGAAGAAAAGAAGATAGACGGGAAGTATAAATACTTCTTTTATTATAGTGCCAACCCGACGACCAACAAAGGCAAGCAGATAGGAGTTGCCGTAGCCGACTCCCCCACCGGACCTTTCACTGATTTGGGCAAACCTATCATCACCTCTTCTCCCACAGGACGGGGACAGCAGATTGATGTGGATGTATTCACCGACCCCGTATCCGGCAAAAGCTACCTCTATTGGGGTAACGGCTACATGGCAGGAGCCGAGCTCAACGACGACATGCTGTCCGTCAAAGAAGAGACAACGGTAGTATTAACTCCCAAAGGAGGGACTTTGCAGACTTACGCATACCGTGAAGCTCCTTACGTTATTTATAGAAAAGGAGTTTACTACTTCTTCTGGTCTGTAGACGACACCGGTTCCCCCAACTACCACGTTGTTTATGGTACCGCCCAGTCACCACTCGGTCCGATCGAAGTAGCCAAAGCCCCGATAGTACTCATTCAAAATCTAAAAGAAGAAATCTACGGACCTGCCCACAACTCTATCCTGCAAGTACCGGGAAAAGACAAATGGTATATCGTATACCACCGTATCAACAAGAACCATCTGAATGACGGACCGGGCTGGCACCGCGAAGTATGTATTGACCGGATGGAATTCAATCCGGACGGAACAATCAAACAGGTAATCCCGACACCATAACACCACAACAGAGATTCATACTAAAATAATACCAAGATGAAAAACGTTCTGACTGCGACATTCCTGACCTGCATCTGCATAACAGGCAGCGCGCAAATAAATCATGGATATCCTATAGACCCTGTCCCCTTTACTACCGTTAAAGTGACGGACAACTTTTGGGGACAGCGCCTTCAAGCAAGCCGTGAAGTAACCATTCCTCTGGCATTCAGCAAATGTGAAGAGACGGGACGTTACGAAAACTTTGTAAAGGCAGCACATCCCAGCGATACCTACAAAGTAGAGGGCTTCTCTTTCGACGATACCGATGTATACAAAACAATAGAAGGAGCCAGTTACTCTCTGCAAACCTATCCGGACAAGAAACTGCAAAAGTACATTGACAGCGTACTCGTCATCGTTGCCGGAGCACAGGAACCGGACGGTTACCTTTATACAGCCCGCACCGTGAACCCGAAGCACCCGCACAACTGGGCAGGAAAAGAGCGTTGGGTAGCGGTAGAGAACCTAAGTCATGAGTTCTACAATCTCGGGCACATGATAGAAGGAGCTGTAGCACATTATCAAGCTACCGGAAAACGAAACTTCCTCAATATTGCCATTAAATATGCCGACTGTGTCTGCCGCGAAATCGGCAACGGCCCTCAACAAAAGAAATACGTACCGGGGCATCAGATAGCCGAAATGGCTTTAGTCAAACTATACATGGTGACGGGAGACAAAAAGTATCTTGATCAGGCAAAGTTCTTCCTGGATACCCGTGGATATACCAGCCGGAAAGACGCCTATAGTCAGGCACACAAACCTGTGGTAGAACAGGATGAAGCCGTAGGACATGCCGTACGTGCCGTATATATGTACTCAGGCATGGCAGATGTGGCAGCCATCACCGGAGACAGCAGCTACATCAAAGCGATAGACAAGATTTGGGACAACATCGTTTCTAAAAAGATTTATATAACCGGAGGCATCGGTGCACGTCACGCAGGCGAAGCATTCGGTAACAACTACGAGCTGCCCAACCAGTCCGCTTATTGTGAAACCTGCGCTGCTATCGGCAATGTATACATGAACTACCGTCTTTTCCTGCTGCACGGAGACGCCAAATATTTCGATGTCTTGGAACGCACACTATACAACGGTCTGATATCGGGCGTATCACTGGACGGAGGTTCTTTCTTCTACCCCAACCCGCTGTCTTCTAATGGAAAATACAGCCGCAAACCTTGGTTCGGCTGCGCCTGCTGCCCTTCAAACGTCAGCCGTTTCATTCCGTCATTACCGGGATATGTATATGCCGTGAAGAACGATCAGGTATACGTGAACCTTTATCTTTCCAACAAAGCCGAGCTAAAGGTAGACAAGAAAAAGATTCTGCTGGAACAAGAAACCAGCTATCCCTGGAATGGGGACATCCGCCTGAAAATAACGCAGGGCAATCAGGACTTCACCATGAAACTCCGTATCCCCGGCTGGGTACGCGGCAATGTACTTCCCGGTGATCTGTATTCTTACACCGACAATCAGAAACCTGCCTACCAAGTATCCGTAAACGGACAGACAGTAGAAAGCGATGTCAATGATGGCTATCTCAGCATTGCCCGCAAATGGAAAAAGGGAGATGTGGTAGAGGTACATTTCGACATGATCCCCCGAATAGTAAAGGCAAATCCCAAAGTAGAAGCCGATCACGGACGTGTTGCCGTTGAACGCGGCCCCATCGTTTATTGCGCAGAATGGCCGGACAACAGATTCAACGTCCACAGCATACTTCTCAACCAGCATCCGCAATTCAAGGTAACAGACAAACCGGAGTTACTTTACGGCATCCGTCAGATAACGACCGATGCGCAGGCATTAAGTTATGACAAAGCAGGAAAACTGGTAACTAAAGACGTAGAACTCACATTGATACCCTATTATGCCTGGGCACATCGGGGCGAAGGCGACATGGAAGTATGGCTGCCTATCGATGTAAGCGCCACGTCGGCACAGCCACAGGAAGCGGGACAATGGGAAGATAACGGATTCTTTAAGAATTAATAATAAGCTGAGTCGAAGATAAGAAAGTACAGAGAGCTTTTTAGGCACGGATTTCACGGATGAACACGGCTTTTATTCATTAAGACCGTGTAATCCGTGAAATCCGTGCCTAAAATATCAATTAGCCATTATCTTCACATCCGGCGAAGGGGCTCGGAACCAATATTCCGTCACTTTTCTTCCCTGTCCCGGAACCGTAAAAGACAACTTAATCAGATTATCATGCAATCGTTCCACACTGATTTCATTCTTTACTCCTTGTATAAAAACCGGATCAACCGATTTTTCCACCATCTCCACGTAAGTGCCATCCGATGGCAAACTGTACTCTCCCTGACAATAGATGATGGCATTTGACCTGCCGTTCATACCGGCTGTCATTATATTCATGAATGTCTGATCAGGCGATATGATCTTTATAACAGGCAATAACAGAATTTTATATCCATGTTCGCCCGGTTGCACAACACAACTCTGCCATACTCCTTGCAAAGACCTGTTTTCTACTTCCTGCCCGATAGGTACTACAAGTTCGGGGAAAGTAGGTCTCTGTGCCTCCGGTCTGGACAGATTAAACATTATCGGAGCTGTAAAACGTACTTTCACTGCCTCGCCTCTATCCATTCCCGGTTTCCATTTCGGCATTAATTTCACTACGCGCAAGGCTTCTTCGTCCAGCAAGGGATCGATTCCTCTTACAACTTTAGCCTGATCCAATGTTCCGTCTTCCATTATGACAAACTGTACGATCACACGACCGGAAACGCCTTTCTTCTGTGCTTCTACAGGATACTTAATATTTGTAGTCAAAAACTTCATCATCGCCTGCATCCCACCCGGAAACTCCGGCATTTGATCGGGCATCAGATAAACTCCATCACTATCTACCTTCTCTACAGGCTTTTGTTGGGCAAGCGAAGGCAGGCATACCAACAATGCGATAAACAAACCGAATAATTTTGTGTTCATGGCTATCATATTTTAAGGTTAAACAATACCGCAATATAGTGTATTTTTATTAAAACACAGCAATATTCGTCTGTTTCTTTTCGCATAATGAAAAAATATCTATAGTCGCCAATCACTATTTACTTATGATAGATTCGGCTCTTAAAGTTTCACGCACAACCTTCCAGCCTTCACCATTATCAAAACGATAATATAAGTAAAATTGCTTTTCTTCTGGATTATAATAGTTCCGATATCCATATGAGCCATCATTGGGATCAGAACTTGGAGATAACATTTCAACTTTTAATCCATTCTCAGAATCGAAAGCAGATATCAGCACTTGGTTATCGGCATCTACAGTGATTACCATCGAATTTTTGTTGATTGTTTCTTTGGTATCATTCGCATCGTAAATTTGTCCGGCAATGTAAGTGCGTATCTTATTATATGCCAATGGCATGATAATTTTAGAGTCGAACGGCATTACGACATCATCCATAAAGCCGGAAGAGGCATAGTAAGTGGGTGTCTTTTGGGATGCATACTGATTCTTTTTATAAATTCGGAATAATACATTCCTTTTTTCTTCATTGATTTCGTAAGGTGTTGCCTCTTTAATGCGGAACGAAAGAAAGTAAGCAGAGTCAACGGATAGTTTTTCAATGATCGATGTCTTTATTTTCACTTGTAATTTTCCCACTTCATAGCTGGGGTTCACTCCTGCTTTTATTTCAACGATAGAAGATAAAAGTGAATAATCCCCGTCCTTCAGCTCACGGGCATATTTATCTGTTTCATCCATGTAGGTATTATAGTTATATTCCGTCAACAGCTCCGGATCTTTTTCTATGGTCAGATGCACATCCTGATCTATAGGATTAGTGCCGCTTACTGCGAAAGGCTGCACGCCTATGATATCTTCTTCATTATTCAGTTCAAATTCAGCGTGAAATATTTGCTCATTGTCGCTGATTGCATAGATCATTTTCTTGTAGCGTTCATCCTTGAAGAACTCGTCGCCATTGGAGCATGCCACCAAGCTTCCCCCACATAAGATTGTCAAAAAAGCTATATAAATATATTTTGTTTTCATGGTTATTTATGTTTTAATACGAAGTAAATTATTAATTCTCCCAGCCCGGGTTTTGGTCGAGATTTTCTACACGACGTACTTCAGCTTTGGGCAAGGGTAATAGGATCAGTCTCTTATCTATCACGCGATTTCGGTTGTTAACCTGATTCACAGGAATCGGATTCTGATAATAAGTATATTTATCTCCTCCCAAACGCATTCCATAAACACCAGCTTTTTCAGTCTCTTCATATATGCCCCACCGACGTACATCAAAGTATCTGCGGTTTTCGCAAGCGAATTCGATCATATATTCTCTCTTGATGATGTTGTCCAAAGTTGTTTCATCTGATGCGGCTTCTGTGTCAGATAATCCAGGCAGACCGACGCGATTTCGTATCGGGTTGAAGTATTTTTGTATTTCAGTTGGAATACGTTCGACTGTATAGCTTTGCGGAGCATTATTTCCACCATTGATTGCGGGTAATTCGACGGTATAGCTTTTACTCAGGTGATTTATTGCTTCTACATATCCTAATAAAATTTCCGCATATCGGATGATAGGAAAATATTTTGTAGTTCGCATACTTCCGGTTCCTATCCATGCGTCGTCCGCATGGATCCATTTAGTCAGCACATATCCTGTTGCCGGATAATCCAGAGGATTGGTTATGGCGGAATTTTTCCCGGAAAACAGATCGCGTCCTGAAGTTACCATTTGATGATACCACGCCCTATAAGGGCCATATTGTTCTTGGGTATTGGAACGTGCTGCCCAGTAACGTCCGGAGTAACCTATTGTAGCATAAAAACGATTCTCTCGGTTTAGATACATACCGTATACTCCCATCGGAATAGTGTAGCCGGAGAACTCCTCTGCACTGGTGGAAAAGTAATCATCGGTCACTGTACCGTTTGCTACATGATATGGATATTCTTTACTTGCATCATTTTTATCTCGTCCATCCACCATATAATAAGCGTCTACCAGTTTTTGAGTAACGCAGAGGTTGTTCCATCCCCCCATTGCTTTTTCCGTCGGGAAACTGCATTGTGTCATGTTTGCCATAGCATCCGACTGTCTACCCCAGATAAATTCTGGATTTTTACTGCCTATCGTTTCTCCGGTGAACATTTCTGAATAGGAACGATAATAGTCGATATTCTGAAAATTGGGGTCAGTGATTGTCACGGAAGCCGGCAATGCTCGGGGAGGCATGCTTGGATCGATGGGAGAAGTATGCAATTTGTATTTGTTCATCTCAATGACACGTTTACATGCTGCAGCTGCTACTGCCCAGCGTGTTTCATCGTAGTTCAGATTCACATAGTTGGCTCCGTCCACTGTCCGCTTCCAGTTGCCGAAAGCTGTGCGTGCGGCCTGTCCGCCATTATATAACGGACTTGCTTGTTGCAACCGCAGACGAGCTATCAACGCAAAAGCAGCACCACGTGAAGGACGTCCAAAAAAAGTCGGATTTAAGTCTATAGGCATATATTTGGCAGCAAGTTCCAGTTCATTACAACAGTAATCCACACATTCGTCATAAGTCGAACGGGAATAATTGTAAGTTTCAGGTAATTCATTATTGGGTAAGATATCGTCACCGAGTATAATGCACGGACCATAAGACTGGATCAGATTGTAATAAGCATAACCACGCATCATGTGGGTGTAGCCAGTGATTTCCTCATCTTGTATTGTATTCATGTGAGCCTCTCCTTTGCGTGCCAGTATGTAGTTACATTTACGGATCACTTTATACATGGACGACCATATATTCATGCTATAGTTACCGATGTTATCGGCATTAATAGTTCCCAGAATGTAGGAGAGTCCGCGAAGGCCATGCTCCGGATTCTGACTTGAGAAAGCTTCATCCGTAGCCATCGGACCGGGAGTGACCGGATCAGAAAGGATGCGGCTCTCGTCGGGGAACTGATCTGATGTTCCCCACATATATTGTACCAGGTACTCGTATTTAGTAAAGATACTGTCAAACTTCATTGTATCGTCAAAATAGTCGTCGACTCTTAAAAAATTGCATGAGGTGAATCCTCCGGTTGTAAGTATCCCAAGAAATACGATGAATAGGTTTATTGATCGGTGTGATATATACTTTTTCATAATTTTGTTATTTAATGATCATGTTTAGAAATGAACAATTGCCTGGAAACTAACGCGGCCCGGAATCGGATAAGCACGTCCATTACTTGTGGCGAGTTCCGGATCGAATAATTTAACGCTGTCCCAAGTATGCAAATCGTTTGCTACCACAGCGAGATCGATCGAATTTATTCCAATACTTTTTAATAAATTACAGTTCCAGTTATAGTTCAGACTGATTTCATCGAGCCGTAAATATTTGCGATTACCTTTCCAGAATGTAGATGCCTGCGCATTGTTCTGATTGCTACCGTAACTTAGCCGCGGGAACATGGCATTGGGATTTTCTCTCATACTGGCTGGTATGCTGGGATCGTCATAATCGGCCGGAATCCAACGGTTGGCAGGATTGGCTGCAATAGTGAGTACATTGCCCAGTTTACCATCGTAGAAAGGAATATATCCCACATTGTTACTTCCCCATGTCCATATTTTGTAATAGTCTGTGTTACCTATTCCACTGAAACGTACGCCTAATGTCAGCTTTTTCCATCGAAATTCTCCTCCGAAGCCATACATCAGACGCGGGTAATCCTGATAACTGACCGGCACCTGGTCGTCACTGTTAACAACACCGTCACCGTTTACATCCTTATATTTGATATCTCCCGGCAGGTAGCTTCCAAAATCTTGTTTCGGACTGTTGTTTATCTCTTCCTGATCCTTGAAAAGTCCTAAAGCGATATAACCTTTCATGTAGCCGTTAGGGCGTCCTGTTGCTGATGTATATTCATACTTGGTATCTCCTTCTTCATAGTAGTTCACCTTATTGGTAGAGTATGTGAAATTAGCACGAAGCGTGAATTCCATGTCTTTATTGATGCGTTGGTTGAAGGTGATATTGCCGTCGCTACCCCAGCTTACCATGCTGCCCACATTACCGAATGGCATGTTTACGAGTCCTACAAAATCAGGAACTTGTTTGCGTTCTTGGAAAATTCCGTCGCGAGTATCTCGGAAGAAGTCTATTACAAACTCAAATTTATCGAATAATTTACCTTCCAAACCTACGTCAAACTTCTTTGCTTTTTCCCATTCCAGATTATCTGCCCCGATCGAGTTTTCCCAAATACCTCCCTTGGTATACTTCCAGTTTGTGGTAGCGGAACCATTTACATTTATACTAGTCAGATATGGAAAACGCTTGTCGGTGATACGGTCATTACCAACTAAACCGTATGAAGCACGGATTTTAAAATAATTCAACCATGGCATTTTATCTTTTGTCCATTGATAGCTACTCGGTACCCATGCACCAGATATGGATGGAAAGAATCCGAACTGGCGTCCTGGCTGGAAATTCTCGGAACCTGTATAACCGAAGTTGCCGTCGACTATATACGTATCATTATAATTGTAGCCGACTTTAGCGGAAAGTCCTTGATAACGAACTGGGATAGCCGACATCGTGTCATTGGCATCAGTTGACCGCTTTTGATCACTCATTTCATAATGCGCCAGTGCCATAAGCGTGTGTCCGTGTCCTAAATCATGTGCCCAGTTCATGGTAGCCTGAAGGAAGTATTTGCGGTATTGCATTTCCCATTTACTGTACTGGGTCGTTATGCGTTCGGTCTGGCGCTTTCCAGCAAGTTCTCCAGTTGCATTACGCTTATCATATGACCACAGTTCGGGGATGATGTAGCGTGTTTCATGAAAAGCGTTGTCGTTGGTATACGCTCCTTGTATATTCAGCTTCAATCCTTTAATCAGCATACCCAGGTCCTGATCTAAACTTAATGTATAGGTAGAAGTGAATTCTTCTTCTTGTTTCAATCCTGTGTGGTTCAGAAGTACATAAGGGGACATTTCATCTGTCACTCCATTGGCTGAAGGAAGCATTCCGTTAGAGTAAACCACTGGTATGGTAACCGGAGTAAGTTTGCTGCAAGCAGACCAGATCAGATTAGTATCTGCGGCACCCGGCAGATTTCTGATTGTTTTATTGGCATTGACACCAAAATATAATTTGGTAGTTTTAGTTAAATCTATATCAATATTAGCACGTAGCCCAAAGGTATTATATGCCAAACCTTTAAAATATTTACTGGATTTATCCTGTTGGTAAGCAGAAGTCTCGTTAGAACCATTTAAGCTGATAAAGTACCGTGCTATACTACCACCGCCCCGGGCACTCAAATAATAGGTTTGTTGCCAATAAGACCTTTTGAGAACTTCATCCTGCCAATTGACATCCGGATATAAATCCGGATCCAGGCCGTATTTAATGATATCCAGTTCCTGATTCGTATATTTAGGATCATCGCCACGTACTACGAGTGCTTCATTCGCCAATTTCGCATAGTTATATCCGTCACAATATTCCGGCAAGCGCTTTAGCCATGATATAGTAGCATTTGCACGTGCGGTAAAACTCAGTTTTTCTTGTTTTCCCCTTTTGGTGGTGACAAGTACTACACCATTTGCTCCACGTACTCCATACATGGCTGTTGCCGAAGCATCCTTTAATACGGAGAAGCTTTCAATATCAGCCGGGTCTACATCATTTAGGCTACCTTCCAGACCGTCAATGAGAACAAGTGCTGATGCGTTTGCTCCAAATGTTCCGATACCACGTATCCAGAAGTCTGAGATATTTTTACCCGGTTCGCCACTGCCTTGTGTCGAGATGATACCGGCAACTCGTCCTCCCAGCATATTAGCCAGGCTAGTGGCAGGAGTCTGTAATGTCGCTACATCTACGGAAGTGACGGCACCTGTCGTTGTTATTTTACGAGTCTTGCTTCCATAAGCTTCTACTACCACTTCATCAAGTGCACTTACATCCGGTACTAATTGGATAACCAGTTTTTTTTCAGTTTTTAATGCTAGATACTCGTGTCTGGCATATCCTATAAAACTGAACTGCACTTTATCTCCACGATCGACTTTCAAAACGAATTTTCCGTCCATATCGGTATTTGTGCCTATGCCTGTTTTATCTTTTACATATACGCTGACTCCCGGGACAGGCTGTCCTGTTTCATCTTGGACTATACCGGATATCTCAAACTTTTGCTGTGCTTGTGCCATTATGGTAATGGAGCAGAAAAACAGCATAAGATATATTCTATTTGTTATATAAGCTTTCATTTTTTCTTCTTTAAACGATTACTACTCATCATTACATAAATGCCAGTTTCATTATTACTTTATTACCTGCATCTGCAATGTAAATGTCATTTTCGGGAGTTATACAGATACCATAAGGTCTGTTCATTCTTGAAACTGTAGGATTTCCGGCAGCATATCCGGATTTCCCGCCTATTCCTGCTACGGTACTCATTAATTTTGTTTCCATATTGTACATACGTACACAGTTATTGTTGGCATCACAAATGTATATCACCTTTTCTCCGGTTTCAGGGTCGTGCATTGACAAAATCTGTTGAGGATTGTTCAATCTTGCCACAGAAACGTGTCCATCTTGATATGCTCCTGGTCCCTGTATGCCGCAGACATCTGTCTCAAAGCCGCTGTCTTCCGGATTCTTTGTCAAATCAATACAGGTTATTTTGTTGTATTCATTCAAGGCACAATAAATCTTGGTCGGGTCGTCGGGGTCTGTAGCCAGACATGCATCTGATTTGGCAAAAGTGGTGACATAATCGTAGACACGATCTTCAAGTTTGAAACGGAAGAATTGACCTTGCCACGTCCGGCAATAGATAAAACTTTCGCCATTAGCATCTGTTGCACGAGCATAGGAACACATATACTCCAACTTCTGACCGCTTGGTACCGGACGATATCCTTTTGCCTGATAACTGGCGTCGGGAGCAATCAACTTCCTTTTCACAAAAGACCATGAATCCTTAGGATCAACTTCCCAAAAAAATGGAGCATGGTGCGCACAGAAGTAAACCTTCTCTGTTTTTTCATCATAATACGGAGTGCTAGGCGAACCTCCGTTTTCAGTAGATGCCCCATAATCCAAAAACTTAGAGTAGTTCTCAGGTTCATTAATATAAATAAGACTGCCACTTTGACCTGTATTTTTATGGTTCATATATATGACGCCACTGGGATCGCACGCTAGATGCTGCATACTATTGGCAAATGTTGTGGTTTCCAAGCTTCCTTCTACAAATGTTTCTGTATTGGAGTTGAGCTGTCCGGCTACATATATCAACTGATAATTCTTTTCATAGGCGAAATGCTTTTCTGCGAAAATAGTATCGGTGGTGTTACCGTTTAAAAGCATACCTATCTTACAATCATCACCCGGGAGTTTCGGGACATGAACCAGTACCCGATCGCCGGATGCTCCTACAACAATCGCTTCTTTTTTATTAAAGAATACACGTACCTTTTTAGGGTTGTTGCCAAAGTTTTCACCCTGGAGGATTACTTTATCAAAGTATCCGCCTTCCTGGGGAGACAATTCGCTAATTCTGACCGGAAGATTAGGGTTATACCCGTCTTCTTCTTTGTCATCGCTGCATGAAACAATTGTAAACGCTGTGGTCACAAAAAGAAAAGTTCGGAGTCCAATAAGAGGAAGCCATGTGTTTTTTCTCATACTTTTCATAAATATTCCTATTAGATTATATACCGCAAATGTAACAACTCGGCAGTTCACATTGTAGGACTAATACGATTTAGAGTAATACAATATCGACATGAACGACTATAGTAGGATTTATTATAAAACAATATCGATATATTATTTAAAATTATCGACATCAAAAGAATTATATTTATTTTTTATATATCTTTATCTTCACATTAATAAACCCTATATGCTATGGCTTCACTTGTTGATAAATTGCACCCGCTTGTTTTGAACATAGGTCTGGCTATTCATAATGCCGATTGGAACTGGAAAAATGTCAATAGCCCTTTTACACGTTTATATTATGTGACAGAAGGTACTGCACAAGTCTTAATATCGGGTAAAACTCAGATTCTAAAAGCTAACCACATGTATTTTATTCCAGCTTTTACCAAACATAGCTATATCTGCAACTCTTATTTTTCCCACTATTATCTGCATATATATGAAGAACACCAGTCAGACAGCAACTTACTGGACAATTGGGATTTTCCAATAGAAATCCCTGCTGTCGAAATAGATTTGGCATTATTTCAGCGGCTCTGCACTATAAATCCACATATGACCTTACAGAAATCAGACCCGACTTCTTACGATAACAATTACACCCTTATGCAGAATCTGCTAAAAAACAAACAACGGACCTTGTCTGATAAGATAGAATCAAGAGGTATCGTATATCAATTGCTAGCACGTTTCCTAAAAAGAGCTCAAGTAAAAATGGAATTGAAAGACAATCGGATAGAAGAAGCCATTCACTATATCCGTAAACATATAAATGAAACTATTGATTTAGGAGTACTCGCCGAGAATTCCTGTTTATCAAAAGACCATTTTATTCGTCTATTCAAAAAAGAGACAGGAGATACCCCCTTAAAATACATTAACCGTAAGAAAATAGAAAAAGCTCAACTCATACTAATAACCGATGATATGTCAATCAAAAATGTTGCATTAAATCTTGCTTTTGAAGATTATTCATACTTCAACAGGTTATTCAAAAAAATCACAGGTATTACTCCTCAAGAATATCGCACCTCTTATCACTCTTAAGCAGAAAAAAAGGAATAGCAACTTTCACACTATTCCTTTTTTCTCAACACGTAGTAAACGATTACGTTATCCTCAACTAATCTTCATACAGATAAAACATACGTTCCATCAACTTCCATTTTTCAGCAGAAGAACTCAAATACGGACAGTCTTGAAATTTAGACACATACTTTTCCCACTCAGCCTGCCGCGGAAGATTAGACAGTTTATCCATAGCTATCTTCCAATCAAAGTCCAGTGGAGTTTCTATAATCATAAAAAGTTGTGATCCCAATATATAAATTTCCATTTCCAGAATCCCTACTGCACGTATCCCCGCCCTTATTTCCGGCCATGCCTTTTCTTCACTATGTATCTTACGATACTCTTCAATCAGAATCGGATTATTTTTAAGGCTTAAAGTTTGGCAATACCTCTTTGTAGGCATGCTATACTCTTTCATTTTGTATCCCTGAATAGACGACATAGTAATAACTTTTATTTTCTAATTTTCAAGACAGGGGCTATATTCTTCAACGATTTAGCGGGTATATCAACAACAAGTCCCTTATCAGTACGTGTAAAAGATACTTTTCCGTAACCAAGCAACTCTACTCTGCCTATTTTAGTGGGATATAACCCGTTACCTTCCGCTAAAGACCTAATTAAGATTTTCCCATCTTCAGGCCATCCTAAAACTGTAGCATACAAATTTTTATCTGTTTGTGTAAAACGTATTTCCTTTGCATCAGCTTTACTATAGGCCCATTCGTTAAACCCCTGGGCGTTGAGTTGAACATCTTTATCCGCTATAGGTCCCTCACCAAATATTTTCCATGGACGCGTTTGATAGATTGCTTCCTTATTGATATTCATCCAATTACCAAATTCATTCAATATCTTTTCTTCTTTTTCATCAAATGTACCATCTGCACGCAACGGGACACTCAGAAGTAAGTTACCATTTTTACTGACAATATCAACTAACAGCTTCACTACGTCAGCTGCCGACTTATATTGATTATTATTATAAATAGACGTATTATAATGCCACCCGCCAAGGCACGAACATGACTGCCAAGGTTCATCTATTATTTTATTAGGAGCTCCACGTTCTACGTCCCATACCAAAGCTTTACGTTGATTTACATCAAGAATCTTACCAAACATTACGGCATTCAATTTACCCTTTTGCATTGACATATTATGATTATAAAAATGAGCCGCAATTTTTAAGCCTGCATCACTTATAGGATAAAAAGGTGCAACAGTTACATCAAAATACAACAAATCCGGATTATAACGGTTTATTACATCAAGTGTACGATTATAGAAATTAGTGCAATATTCCTGTGTTGGTAAACAAACTCCATTTCCCCATGCCCATTGCCTATGAATTGTACCATTATCCCAACTATCCTGACTTAACGGATGATTCTGAGCATACAAGTCCTGAGGATCATATCCTTCCCACCACTTTCCTTTTCCATCAGCTTTCGTTAATTTCCCATCATACGGAATACCTTTTTTAGGACCTTGAGTATCGTGTCTTTGGGAAGTCTCATACCAACTCCAGGCATGGTCTGCATGCAGACTGACCCCAAAATAAAGTCCATGTTTACGCGCTGCTCTTTCCCATCCTTTCAATATATCTTTTTTAGGCCCCATATTAACCGAGTTCCATGGTTGATACTTACTATCCCAAAGGTCCATATTATCATGATGGTTACCCAAAGCAAAAAAATACTGAGCACCTATTTTTTTATAAAATGCAACCAACTTATCGGGGTCCCATTTTTCAGCCTTCCATAACGGAATAATATCTTTAAAGCCAAATTCAGAAGGATGACCGTAGTTCGCTATATGATGTCGATATTCAGGCGAATTTTCCATATACAAAGAACGAGCCATCCAATCGCCAGATCCTTCCACACATTGGGGGCCCCAATGAGCCCAAATGCCAAACTTTACATTTCTAAACCATTCCGGTATTTTATAATTAGCCAATGATTCCCAAGTAGGCTGGAATTTCCCTTGCATCATAGGTTCATCTTGCTCCGAAACAGGAACCTGATAGTTTTGAGCAGATAAAGTCTCCGCTATAAATAACAAGGATAGTAATAGTAATTTTTTTGCTTTCATAAATATTACGATTGAATTATATAATGCAAACGTAGCGCTTTTTTAGTAGAAAAAAATAGGATGAATACGATTTACAATAAAACAATATCGACATTTAAAACAATATCATTTATTATCCTTACTTTATTACTGCCACAAATCCTCCACGAGGAAGACATGACATATCCATTTTATCGTTTGATAACTGGATGTTTTCTTCGATGGCAAAACTCTTATCGTCCACCCCATCCTTAAATACATCCATCGTTTTTCCTTCAACTTGCAGAGGAACCAATGAAAAAGAAAGAGTTTTATTCTCGTTAGTTCCGTTCAATCCTCCAATATACCATACATCTCCCTTACGTCGTGCCAGTACGATGTCAGTACCCGGATAGCCACACAACAGTTTTGTATCATCCCAAGCAGTAGGTAATCCCGAAAGGAATTCTCTTACTTTTCGAGGTAATGAACTGTACACCTCCGGCCTATCAGGCATATGCTGCAATGCTGACTCAAACACAACAGACAAAGCTAGTTCATGCCCACAAGTAGTGATATGAGGATGTTGGGAATCAGAGAATGTACCAGGTGTATAATCCATTGAGCCAATGACATGTCTGGTAAATGGCAATGTTACATTATGTTCAGCAGCACGATCTGTAAGTATTGGCTTATTGTTATACCACTCTGCCCCATAAACGGCTTCCATAGTCATCAGATGAGGATAAGTCCTTTGCCATCCACGAGGAATAGTAGCTCCATGAAAATTGACCATTAATTTATATTTAGCTGCATCTTCCAGCAAATCAATATAATAATCCATATTAGACGAATAATCATCAGGAAAAAAATCAATCTTAACCCCTACTACACCTGACTTTTGAAGCCAAGTATATTCCTTTATTCTATTTTCCTTACTATTCAAGCGGTAAAGAGGACCCGGCCCCATCCAAGCAGTTGACGAATTATACCAAATCATAGGCTTTATATTTCGACTAAGAGAATAGGTTATCAAATCTTCAATATCTCCACCGTTTGACATTTCATTCCATTCCGCATCTATCAGACTATATGGCCACTTCATATCAACAGCCAAGTCAATGTAGTCTTTTACAATCTTGAAATTTTTGGAACCATGATTATGCGCCCAGTATACCCATGATGCAGAGCCCGGCATAATCCAACTTGTATCAGAAATTTTGTTAGGTTCAGAGACATCTGTCACTAAAGTAGATTCTACAACATCAGACAAAGAACCTATCATAAGAACTCTCCATGGCGATGTGAATGAATCACCCAAGGCTAATTTATCATCTGTCATCCGCACTTGATATTGATTCATATCATTTCCATTATACAATCTGGAACCACTATGTCCACGAAGTATATTGGCCTCAGTTATCAACACAAACAATGAATCGGCTGGTTCCAAAAGTAATGGATAGCCCCACATATTGTCTTTGCCTCTTTCTGCTCTGGTTTTCAATGGATAGAAACCTTCATAACCAACAGAATAATTCTGTATCCATCTTTTCGTTCCTTCTGGAATATAGTAAGCTGTATGTTCAGATGTCAGACTATCCTTATCTTGAACAGATGGTAAGCTATATCGAAATACAATCCCGTCATCGTAAGCCCTGAAAACGATATCTAAGGTTTCTGCCTTCTCATTCTCAAACCGAAATATCCTTTCATTTCCTCTATTCTGACAATGACTTCTTTTACCGGTAAGCATCACATAATCATCTTCAATTAGTTTAGTACCGGACACAGATTTCAACCTGATGTTATCGGTAAATGACATAAGCTGGGTTTCCAAGCCAATTCGGGTATCAGATAGAACCCTTCTGGAAGTTTTACCATCTTTGTACTCTACATTAAAAAAGACTTTGCCAAAACCGTCTTTTTCAGTATCTTCCTTTATTTCAACAGAAAGACATATCTTCCCATTAGGAGAAATCACACCTGTATCTTTTTGAGAACAAGAACAGAATGGAATACAAATGAGCACATAAAGCAGTAATTCATAACTTAAACAATTAAAGGAATGTTTCATACACTAAACAGTTAATATAAATAAATAAACTCATCCACATCGATATACCCCGCATCCGCTATATTATTAAAACAGTAAATCCCAATGCGGCTTCCCCGGTAATATCCCCATTCAAGTTGATATACCTCTCCGAACGGGGTAAACTTCCTGCCATCTGTACTATATGAAAATTGGCTTTTTCCATCCAGCCCCCATACAGATTTAATCCACACCTTGTTTCCCTTTATCGCAGGACCTGTGATTTTCTCTTTATTGGTCTGAAATTCCAGATTCCGGTCTTTGCCGGACTGGCGTACCCCCACCATGGCATAACTCTTAGAGTAATGACACAGTCCGGCTTTCTGTCCGTCAACCATGCCCTCAATGTTCATTTTTACAATAACCTCATTTTTGTTTGTACAAAAACAACGCTGAGTCAAGGTATTTCCCGCTTTCAGCAAATTATCCGTGACTAATGGACGAAAAGCTTTTAACCGCAAATTGCCTGGTCTTTCCGTTAATGACCACATCTCGTCCCGGGGCTGGTAGTTCCATTCCCATTGAGGAGAAAGTACCGACTTGCTAAAATCATCAGATGATTGTGGAGTCCGAACCGGATACTCATTGGAAGGCTTGGCCGCTTGCCATACCATTGTGCCAATGCCATCCTGCCCAACCTCACCAATAATCGGCCAACCATCGACCCAATATACCGGTAGCAGACTAGCAATCCGACCTGCCCAGTCACCCGTACCATGGTGGGTAAAAAAATACCACTTCCTGTCAGGACCTTCAACAAGTCCGCCTTGATTAGGCTCATTATATTCACGCTGTACATGACTTAATTGTTTCCTTTCAAGATACGGTCCTGTAATTGAAGAAGAACGTTGCATCATGATATATCTACCGCCATTTTTAACTTCACTGAAAAAATGATAATATGTTCCGTTGATTTTATAAAGTTTACTTGCCTCGCGACCATACCCCTCATTAATTAATATTTTAGAGTTTTCGATCAAGGTCTTCCCATCAGGTGTCATCCGGTACAGGTAAGTTTTGTATTTATCAGCAAAATGGGTACCTACAAAATATAGTTGCCCGTCATCGTCAAAGAAAGGACAACAGTCATCCCATCCCTTTTCTGCTTTTACACAGTGCAACGGTTCCCACGGTCCCGCAGGATCGGTAGCTGTCGACATAAAATAACCTTCATCCGGTGTACCGAAATACACATAGAATTTTCCCTGATAATAACGAATTGCCCCTGCCCAAATACCTCGGCCATAACGATTCATACGCGTCCAGTTCATTTCTTCACTGATCTGTCTCAGATCAGAAACCACATGACCTTTAATCGTCCAGTTCACCAAATCCTTGGAATGTATGATCACCATACCTGGGGAATATTGAAAGGTAGAAGAAATAGCATAATAATCATCCCCCACACGAATACAATCAATGTCACTGTAATCGGAAGGAAGGACAGGATTACAATAGGTGCCATCTCCCTGATCGCCCCAAGTTGTCCATTCTCCTCACTTGTAATCATTCTGTGCAAATACATTTACTGTTGACAAAGTAAAAATCAATACTACAATACATGTGGGGACTTTCATATTCATTTTTATATTCATACACTTTTGGCTTATTAATAAATATTCCATTCCCAGATACCGGGGACTCCTTTTAGGATTTTAATTCTCAGATAACGGAACCTTTTATTCAAGACATCGGTATGTGGTGAACACATCTTCCTATCTTGATGGACAGCGAACTCTTGCCAGACTTTTCCATCTATCGATGCTTCAATAACATAAGCATGTCCGGCAGTAGGGCGTACAAAATAAATTTCACTGCGTCTGACCTTCTTTACAGTACCCAAATCTGCCACAATCCATGGATTAATACTATCTTCGGCAGCAGACATCCATCGGGAACCATTTGCCCCGTCCACCGCAAAAGAAGGAACAAAATATTCTGTCCGCAGACATGTCGGGTCTTTCATCGGTTCAATCTTCAACGGCACTTCAATACTAGACGCATAAACAGTATCTATTTTTATTTTTTTATCTGATTTCACCTTCTTCAATGCCCCCACTCCATCCATTGTTAGTTCGACAGGGCGAATCGTACCGTCTTCATTAAATTTCAGTTGATTCACATATGTCTGACGGTTTGTACTTCGCCTGCCAAACTCTAAATATGCGAAATAATAATTATCCGTACCCTCAAGATGAAAGACACAACCATGTCCCGGTCCGAAGATTCCCCGTTCATAATTGGTAGTAGATATTATATCCTGTTCAGGAGCTTCAAAAGGTCCCATAGGGGAAACCCGGCTCATTACATACGCATATTGATATTTCTCATCCCCTCCGATAGTGTACAAATAATAATATATTCCTTTACGTTTGAAAAAGATAGGTCCCTCAGAGTACTCCTTGCGAGGAGTAGAAATTACCTGTACTACAGAATCCACCGTAATCATATCCTCGTTGAGTTTGGCTACATGCCTTCGTCCCCAAAACACATAAGCCTGTCCATCGTCGTCAACAAAGATTTCAGCATCAATCCCGCCCGGATTCTTACTCTGCAATAAAGTAGAAGGAGTAAAAGGCTTATAGAATTCGTCTTTCCCACGTGCCAGTTTAAACGGTCCTTCAGGCTTATCAGCTACAGCAGGATACATATACCCATTGATAGTGGGATATATATAATATTTACCATTAGCAAAAATTGCTTTACTGGGAGCCCAATACTTCTCCTTTGCAGCCGAAGGGAAGTAAGTTCCATCAAAACTCCAGTGTACAAAGTCTTTTGATTTCCATACTACCGGAGGGCCTGATGTTTTAAGTCCCTGCCCATAGCCATCAGTAGTGGCATAGCAATAAAAGACACCATTAATTTCCTGAATACTCGCATCGGCAATCATATCCGGAATCAATGCATTGCCAAAAGGATTATTGTGCTGAGCTTTCACTTTCCCTAACAACATCATTACCAGCACAAAACTAAAAAAGATCTGTTTTTGCATACTATTATCTATTATCCAAAGTTAATGCCTGATTCATACAAAAATTACAGTTGAATAAGACAATGCAAACGTACTTTTTTCTGGTAAGTTTAATAGGATAAATACGATTTACGATAAGACAATACCGATATTTAAAGTAACAGCATTTACAAATAAACCATATTGACAGGCTACTTTATACAAAGAATACCTCCTTGAGGGCGGATTTCCAACTGCACCTTACCGTTTTCCTTCACTTTCAGTGACGTTAACTCCGGTTCTCCCTTTTTATCATCCTTATAAAGAGCCACCGTCTTTCCGGCAAACATTTCCAAATCCAGTTTTAGTTTCAGCGGTTCTTTGCCGGCATTTACAGCCGCCAGATACCAGGTATCTCCCTGACGACGGGCCAACACCACATACTTCCCCGGATAGCCATCAACAAACCGTGTCTCATCCCACGTTGTGGGCACCCGCTTCATAAAGTCCATGCAAACAGCCGGAACATCTTTCAGATTGTTAGGAGCCAGTGCAAAGTTCTGAACCGGATTCTGAAAGAGAACGGTAGTCGCCAACTGGAACACGTCCGTAGTCCGGCGTGTCGTACCGCCGTCGTTATTACGGTTCAGGCGCTTATTCAGAAAGCAGCCGCCAAACTCCATCGATCCCACCGTATTGCGGATAAACGGATGCAGGCAAGTATTGAACGCTTCCTCATCACAGAAATGCTGATTGAACACCATATTTTCCGAAGCCAGCACTGCTTCACTGCCCACATAATTCGGATACATACGCTCCCATCCGCGAGGTAATGTGCAACCGTGGAAAATCACCATCAATCCGTGATCGTCCGCATCGCTCAGAATATCTTCATACAGCCGCATTGTCTCCTGCTTGTCACCGCCGAAGAAATCAACCTTGATTCCCTTCACACCGAGACTTTGCAGCCATTTCATTTCACGTTTACGAATGATTGCATTATCCATTCGGTTCACCGGTCCCTGTTCAATGTCATTCCAATAGCCGGAAGAACTATACCACAAGAACAACTCGACACCTTTATCGCGTGCATACTCAACCAGCGACTTCATACGCTGATGCCCGATTCTAGTATCCCACCAGTTATCGATCAACGCATACTCATATCCCATAGCCGAAGCAAAATCAATGTAACGTACCTGATCATCATAGTTGATACTGCCGTCCTGCCAAAGAATCCAGCTCCACGTGCCACGCCCGAAACGATAATCATGTTTTGTTTCATAAAGCGGGCTTACCACATCCCACGGAACGGTTGTTTCTACAATCGGCTTCAGATGATCTCCCACTGTGATGGTACGCCACGGAGTAGCGCCGGGCAGTGCAAAAGCAGGAGCGACCGTTCCGTTTCCATTATTTTCTTCCGCCATCGGAAAGGCGACCGTATATAAATTCCCTTCACTCACATCACTCAAACGTGAACCGCAATAACGACTGTCCACACCCGTCTCGCTGACCAGCACCCAACCGTCATTTCCTATACGAAACAAACAAGGGAACGTATACCCATGTCCGTACTGCGAACGGTCGCTCATCGGCGCATCCGCTTTATATTCTTCTTCATAACTGGGTTTCGTACGTTTCCAGCCAATCATCGCATCGCTCTGCGGACACAAGAAAGTAGTAGTCTGCTCCGGAAAGCGGAAACCTGTTTGTTCTTCCTTCACCGTCACACTCGCTTTTCCTCCCTGATGCGGCAAAGTATAGCGGAAAGCCACATCATTATCACTCACCCGAAAAACAACTCCCAGCTTTTGTCCCTGCTCATTCTCTAAATGACAAGTCAGTTCATTGGCACGGTAATGTACGTTGGAAACTTTGATACGTGTCTGTTGATAAACAGTGTCGATCTTGTCGACGGAATGTCCGGTCAGTTTAAGATTCTTCGTAAAATCACCGATATTGGTATTCATGCCTAAAGGAGACTTTTCCAACATCGTCTTTCCGTTGTAACTCACAGAATAACAAGGCTTCGTCTCGTTTTGCACAAATACCGCCAACTGCAACTTTTCGTCCGGTCCTTTTACAACCACATCCTGTGCTGCAAGAGTGCTTATACCAAGAATCGCTGTCAAAGTGCTTACAAGTTTCTTCATAATATTATTTTTCTTTTATGATTAAATGTCCTCATTGTAACAAAAGCAAAAATAGGGAATATAATTATATTCGCATACAAACTTTCATCGTTTGCATGATTTCCCCCCTTTTTTGATTGATATGCAGACATTCCCTCCCGAAACCCTTTACAAAAAGAACAGTTTATCCAAGTATAACCCCGACTTTTTTTATCTTTGCATCATCGAACATCATAATCCTTATCCCAATGGCGGCAAATAACCAGAAAAACACCCGAATACTACTATTCCTCCTCCTGTGTATCAGGATGACACTGACGGTGGACGCCAACGACTTCCTGTTTACATCGATCAACACGGCACAAGGATTGAGCGACAACCAGATACGCTACATACTCCAACTCCCCGACGGAAGAATGGTATTCACCACCAACGGGAATGTCAATCTGTATGACGGCGTACATTTCAGCTACCTTCACCGCACAGCAGAAGACGTTTCCCCGCTGAAACAGTATGAAGGATGTTACCGTATCTATCAATGCGGAGATTCACTCCTATGGATTAAAGATTATCATAAACTGATGTGCATCGATCTCCATCAAGAAAAATACATACCTCACCTTGACTCCTATTTCCGCAGAAAAGAGATACACGAACCGGTAGAAGACCTTTTCGTCGACAATTCGGGACGTATCTGGCTACTTACTTCCCAGGAGTTGCGGGAACTGGAAACGGGCATCCGCCTCGCCCTGCCGGAGAATGAACATCGAAAGCTACAGGACATACATTCGGATGAACTTGCGGTTTACCTATTCTATCATACGGGCGAGGTCGTTTGTTACGATCCGAAAACCGGGAAACAGTTGTATGACAGAGCTGCTTATCCCGCTTCCGAACAGGAGAACTTCAACCGTACTTCTCTCGTTGTCAAAAGCAAAAAAGGATTCTACCAGTTACGCAACGGCCGCAAAGGAGGATTCTTCTACTTTAATCCCCAAAACCGGACATGGGAGAAGCTGTTCGAACAGAACTACACGCTCAACACCCTGATCATCACTCCACAGGGCGATAAAGCTTATATCAGTTGTGTTCACGGTTTCTGGATCATCGACCTCGAAAGCAGGGAACAGCAATACATCCCCGTACTGGAAACAAAGAAAGGACAGCTCGTTTCGACCGAAGTCAGCACCATCTTTCAGGATGCCCAGGGCGGTTTATGGGTCGGCACACTCAATCGGGGATTACTCTATCATCATCCTGCCACACACAAACTGATTCACGTCAGCCGCACTGCTTTCCCCGCATCACCGGAAGAGGATGTCGCTGTCAAAGCCTTTGCAGAAGATGATAACGGCAATATCTATCTGAAAAGCCATTCCACAATCTATCAGTTAGCTGTCGATCAGGACGGTTCACGGACTCTGCTGCCTGTACCAGCCTCATCGGTCTCTGCAGAATTGGCAAAGGAATTAGATCAAAGAGGTGGAAACAAATATTACAGAGGGCAATCATACACCGCCCTATGCACCGACACACGGGGCTGGACATGGGCAGGGACAGCCGACGGACTGGAACTCTTCACCGATCAAGAGCAAACACCGGATAGCAAACCGACCACACAAACAGCAGATAATCAATCCGCCTCACCTAATAAACAAGCCCACCGCATTTTCTATCGTGAAAACGGACTGAGCAATAACTTCGTACAATCAATCATCGAAGACAGAAACAACTATATCTGGGTAACTACCAGCAATGGCATCTCACGTATCCATATCAATCCGGAGAATCAGGAAATCGGCTTTACCAACTTCAATCAACTGGACGGGGCTTTAGAAGAGGAATATATACAGGGAGCTATCTTTGAGTCTTCGGACGGTACACTCTATTTCGGAGGCATCGACGGCTTTACCATTTTCCGTCCCGACCATGAATCCGCCACTCCGGGCCTGCCTTACAAACCGGTTTTCACCAACTTACATCTCTACGGTGAAAAAGTAAACACAGGAGAAAAGTACGGAAACCGCATCATCCTGCCGCAAGCCGCCCCTTACACAAAGGAGCTAGAACTGGACTATAACCAGAACTTTCTGACCTTCGAATGTTCGGCACTGAACTACGTGAACAGCGAACGCACCTACTACCGCTACCAACTGGAAGGCATCGACCAACAATGGATGAACGCTTTTGCCAGCGGACAAGGGAATGCAACAGTCGGCAACGGCATCCTGCAGGCATCCTATACCAATCTACCGCCGGGAGAATACACATTCAAAGTCGCTGCATCCGACAACCTGTTACAATGGAACGATAACATCACAAAGATACACGTCACTATCCACGCTCCCTGGTGGAAAACGACTACCGCCTACGTTCTGTATACGGTTTTCGTGTTACTGATTGTCTTAGCAAGCATCCGCCTCTATATCTATCAGACCAAGAAAAAGATGAAACAGCAACATAAAGAAGAAATCCTGCTGCTCCGCATCCGCAACCTGATAGAGCAATGCAACAGCTATGAAGCCGAACAGAAAGCCCGTTCGGAGAAGAAAAGCCACCCTTCCGTCTGCGACAGGAACGAAACGGCAGATGATAATGAAAAGCCAAACGGCATAGAACCGGACAGTGCAGAGTCCAACCGTACTGTACAAAATATCCCCGAACCGGACAGTGCAGAATCCGCCTTCCTGGTACAAGCGATAGAACTGGTAGAAAAGAACCTCGACGTCAACGGCTACTCCGTAGAGCAACTAAGCCGTGACCTCTGCATGGAACGCACCGGACTCTACCGCAAGCTGGTGACTTTGCTCGACCAGTCCCCCAGCCTCTTTATCCGCAACATCCGTCTCCAACGGGCAGCGCAACTACTTGCCGAAGGCAAACTGAGCGTAACCGAAATAGCGGAACGTACCGGCTTCAGCAGTTCCAGCTACCTAAGCAAATGTTTTCAAGAAATGTATGGATGCCGTCCCTCGGAATATACAGAGAAAGCGAAGAGAATGGGACAAGAAGAGAACAGAGCAAAAGCAGGGCAAGCAGAGAACGAGAAGCCACATGAGAAAGCAAAAGAAGAAAAGGAAATGAAGAAATCAACCTGATTGTTGTTTGTTTCAACATAGCTATTGTCCGCAAAATGTCCTTCCATCCTACCTTTGCCGTATCATAAAGCACTTAAAGAAACCATGAAAATGAATCTAAGAAAAACAGGCATCCTGTTGGCATGGGCCATGATCATTGCCGCAAACGGTACGGCACAAAACGTACAACGTACTTCCCAAGGCATCAAGTATGCAGCACAAGGGATGAACGTCAGTGTAGAATTTTATTCGCCTTCCATCGTCCGGGTATATAAGACGCCCGGTGAGACAGCTTCCGACAAAGAAAGCCTCGTTGTCATCAAAGCACCGGAACAAACCCCGGTTTCCTTCGGTGAAAACGGGAAAAATGTAACATTGAGCAGTCAGATGATACAAGTGGAAGTGAACCCCGAAACAGGCGGCATCTACTTCTTCGACAAGCTAGGGCAACGGCTGCTGACCGACAAAGACTACGGAACACAGTTTACCCCTTTCAATGACGCGGGCGTCCCCTCCTACAATGTCCGTCAGGCTTTTCTGCTGGATAAGGACGAAGTAATCTACGGTCTGGGCCAACAGCAGACCGGCAAAGTGAACCAACGCAATCAGAAACTCTTTCTCCGCAACCAGAACATGAGTATCTGTATCCCCTTCATCCACTCCATCAAAGGCTATGCCCTCTACTGGGACAATTACTCCCCTACCACCTTCCTCGACAATCCGCAGGAAACCTCCTTCGACTCGGAAGTAGGCGACTGTGCCGACTACTACTTCATCTACGGCGGCAACGCCGACGGAGTCATAGCCGGAGTACGCGACCTGACCGGACAAGCCCCGTTGTATCCTCTCTGGACACTGGGCTTCTGGCAATGCCGCGAACGCTACAAAAGTCCGGACGAACTGTGCGAAGTCGTAGACAAATACCGGGAGCTGAAAGTTCCTCTGGATGGAATCATCCAAGACTGGCAATACTGGGGCTGCAACGAGAACTGGAACTCCATGAAATTCCAGAATCCCCGCTACATCAACAAGATGGGTGACCCGGAATACATGAAATTCCTCCCGAACGGAGAAGACAAGAATGCCGACTACGGCACTCCCCGCATCAAAAGCCCCAAAGAAATGATCGACTACGTGCACAAGCAGAACGCCCACATCATGATCTCCGTATGGGCCTCCTTCGGTCCGTGGACAGAAATGTATCAGAAGATGGACAGTCTGAAAGCACTGCTCCATTTCGAAACGTGGCCGCCCAAAGCCGGAGTCAAACCTTACGACCCGTATAATCCGGCAGCACGGGACATCTACTGGGAAGCGATGAAAAAGAACATCTTCGACCTCGGCATGGACGCCTGGTGGCTCGACTCCACCGAACCGGACCACATGGATATCAAAGACCAGGACTTCAACACGCAGACTTATCTGGGTTCTTTCCGCAGGGTACACAACGCCTTCCCCTTAATGTCCAACAAAGGCGTATACGAACACCAACGCGCCACTACTTCCGACAAGCGCGTATTCCTGCTTACCCGTTCCTCCTTCCTCGGACAGCAACGGTATGCTTCCCATTCATGGAGCGGAGACGTAACTTCCGAATGGTCCGTCATGCGCAAGCAACTAGCGGCAGGACTGAACTATGCGTTATGCGGCATCCCGTACTGGAACACAGACCTAGGTGGCTTCTTCGCATGGAGATATAACAATAACGTAAACAACATCGCCTATCATGAACTGCACGTCCGCTGGTATCAGTGGGGAGTATTCCAGCCGATCATGCGTTCGCACAATTCCAGTCCGGTAGCCGTAGAAATCTACCAGTTCGGCAAGAAAGGCGACTGGTCATACGATGCACTGGAGAAATACACTCACTTACGTTACCGCCTGCTGCCATACATCTACAGCACTTCCTGGGAAGTGACCAGCAAAGCAGGCAGCATCATGCGCCCGCTCATGATGGACTTCCCGAAAGACAAGAAAGTGCTCGATATGGACACCGAATATATGTTCGGACGCAACTTCCTGGTTCGCCCGGTGACGGATTCATTGTACACATGGCAAGACAAGAAGCAAAACGGTCATCAGAAAGACATGAGCAAAATCGGAAAGACCGATGTTTACCTTCCCCAAGGTGCCCGCTGGATCGACTTCTGGACCGGACAAACACTGGAAGGCGGACAGACCCTGCAACGTGAAGTTCCGATCGACATTATGCCGATCTACGTCCGTGCCGGCTCTATTCTCCCCTGGGGTCCCGCCGTGCAATACTCTACGGAAAAGAAATGGGACAATCTGACCATCCGTATCTATCCGGGAGCGAACGCGGAATTTACCCTTTACGAAGATGAGTTCGACAACTACAATTACGAAAAGGGAGCTTACTCTACCATTACCTTGAAATGGAACGACCAAGACCGTACACTGACCATCGACGACCGGAAAGGCAGCTATAAAGGAATGCTGAAAAGCCGCAAATTCAACCTCATAGTTGTAGAACCGGGAAAAGGCTGTGGCGACGGAGACGCAACCACCTTTGACAAATCCATCTCCTATAGAGGTAAGAAAGTGATTGCCAAGCTATAAACTGACGATAATCAGATAACTAACACGAGTTCGATATGGCCCAACTTGTTGGATTATATCGAACTCGTACCATAGTAATAACATGCTTTTCTATTGTCACTTATCACCTTTGAAGGATAATAAACTGATTATCAGCAATCATTTGGTGATAATAAGGGGTGATAATAGGGTGACAATAGCCATATATCACACATTTTATTGTCACCTTTCCCCATCCTACCACATATTACCTATTACTTATGATTCAATGCCTATTACTTATTACTTGTTACTTATTACTTATTACGTTCCCCTATATTCGGCCCCTGACCCTATACAACAAATACCATATACTACCGGTATCTTTCACTTATAGTGCCTTTATTCTTCCATTAAGACGCCGATATTGTTAGTTGTTCACGGCCGTGGCAAGAATTGATCACAACCGTGAGCAATGCTCTTCACGGATGTGATCAGACCTGTTCACGGCCGTGAACAACTAAAGATATCGGCGTCTTATTCCTACTTTCCCTATAGGAAAAAGCAAAGATGCAAGAGGTTAAAGAGAACTTTAGTACTATCTTACGGCTGATTACACTATAGACAGCAAACGAACCACCCGTTCGGTGAAAGATGAAAACCATCTTTTCTATTATGAAGAAGAAAAGAGAAGGTACAAAAGTCAATAATACCTAAACCTGGGCTGACTAAAAAGTCGATTCTATCTCGAATCTCCTCCTTCGGGAAGGAGGAGTGGTCGAAGACCGAGGTGGTAGGAGAAATAATGTTTGTTCCTATTTCTTTGTAAATGATAGGATTATGTATTCACCTACCACCTCCCCCTACGGGTACTCCTCCTTCCCGAAGGAGGAGATTTAGGATACTATTGACTTTTTAGTCAGCCCCTACCCACAGGGGGAGGTGATAGGTGAGCACCCCTCCCCAAAATAAACTAACCCCTATTGAAAACCAGTTTATTGTTTATAGTTTATAGTTTCTTATTTCACCTTTTGTGTCTTCAAGCGGATGACCGTGAACGAATAAGCAGGCAATTCCTGCTTAAAGCTGGTTCCTGCCTCTATCGTATCCGTCACCGGAAGCGGAGTCGCCTCGGGTGCACCTGCCAGTACAGTCCGCGTAGCGGAAGACTGGATACCATCCATTCCCGGCAACCGGACATCGGTCTCTATGCTGACGGGCAACAGATTGACTAACTTCACAATCACATCCCCCGTCTTACTGTCACGAACGATGGAAGAACCAACACGGAGTTTTACGCGACTGTCCTGATTATCAAGGTTTACCTGTGAAGGGATGTAATGGTCGCCTGCGTGCTGACCGTAGAGTTTCTGCACATAGTAACCCGTTGTCGGTCTTACTTCCCGATTGTTGAAGTAGATCAAGTCCGGATTCCACTGCGTCCGTCCGTCTTTTGCCAGCAGAGGAGCATAAGAAGTCATGTGCACTACGTCTCCATTCCGTTCCAAAGCAGCCAGATAAAGCGCTTCGGTCAAAGCAGTTTCCATATTCGCTCTGCGTCCGGAGATATGAGTGGCATATTCGCCCAGATATACTTTCGTTTTTTTAGAGCGGTCGTACTTGTCATAGAAGTCCTGATTGTGCAGGAACCATCCCGGAGACTGATAATAATGTTCGTCTACCATCGGAACACCGAGTTTGTCCGCCAGTTTCCAGCCTTCCACATAGTCTGTTCCCTCATTGAAAGGGCCTACCGTACCGACAACGATCATCTCCGGATACTTCTCTTTGATAGCAAGGTATATCATCGTGAAACGTTCTTCGAAGACATCGGTGATCAAGTCTTCATTGCCGATGCCGATATATTTCAGATTGAAAGGCTTCGGATGACCGGATTCGGCACGTATCTTGCCCCATTTGGTCTTCCTTGCATCACCGTTCGCCCATTCTATCAGGTCGAGAATATCCTGAATGTAAGCACCCATTTCACTCATCGGGATACCGCCTTGCTGACCGCCCCTCAAATCGCCATGACAGGCGGAGTTCTGACAAGGAACACCTGCCGCCAGTACCGGAAGCGGTTCCGCACCTATGTCTTCGCAGAACTGGAAGTATTCATAATAACCCAGTCCCATGCTCTGGTGATATCCCCAAAGGTTACGGGCAGGTTTACGGGCTTCCAGCGGTCCGATAGTATTTTTCCATTGATAGATGTTCTTCAAACCGTCTCCATGAGCCACGCAGCCTCCGGGGAAACGGACAAAGCGCGGGTGCATATCGGCAAGTGTCTGTGCAAGGTCGGGACGCAAACCGTTCTTTCTGCCTTTGAATGTATTCTGCGGGAAGAGAGAAATCATATCCAGTTCAATTTCACCTGCCGATTGCGGGCGAAGTTCCAGACGGGTATCGGCGGACGTTTTCGCTGTCAGCACTGCTTTATACGTTTTCCACGAACGGGAAGAGACGGTAACTGTCGTTTCACCCTGTACGGTGCCGTCGGCATCTACGAGGCGTACCAGTAGTTTTCCGGACTTGCTGCCTTCCGGGATACGGGCAAACAAGGAGAAATCATATTTCTCGCCTACTTTAAGGGCGATTCCGTCAAAACCGGTGTTGGTCAGAGCGGCTCCCGGCTGGTTCGTCTTCAAGACGGCATAATGCGGATTGTTCGGATGGATAGGATCCGAAGTCGATATGGTAAAGGTGGCGTTTTCTCCTTCCAGCTTCCATGAATGGGTGCTGTTCCAGTTCTTGTCCCCTTCACGGTCGGACGGGTCGTATTCGAAGTCCCGGTTCTGGATCAGTTCGGCATACAGGCCGCCGTCGGCGGAGTAGTTGATGTCTTCGAAGAAGATACCCATCAATAAATCGCTGATTTCTTTTGTTTCTTCCGGTTGTGCTGTGACGGTGGCTTTGATCGGTTTCAGTCCGGCAAAGCGTTCTTTATCTTGTACAGGGCGTTCGCCATACAGGGAGTTACGGTATTGGTTCCGTTCGTACGTCCGGGTCAGTCCGTCCACTACCGACCAGGGCACTTGGCTGACGGTTCCCGTTTCTTCGTGTCCGGCAATCTTTGCTTTGACTCTTGTTCCTTCAAAATCGGAAGTCGTACGGGGATATTGCTGGGCTTCCCAGTAGATCAGGTCTTTTGATCTGGCCTGACCGTACCCGTCGTGGTCGTTCAACTTCCAGACACAGAGCCATTCTCCGCCGGGAAGTTGTTTCAGATTCGGATCGAACATCTTCTTCTGCGATCCCCAACGGCCGTAATCGCAACGAAGATAGCCGTAGCCTTGTCCGATTTCAAACCAATGTTTCCCGTCCATGCTCCATGCAAAGCGGAGTCCGCTACGGCCGTCGTCACCTCGGGTGGCGTAAGCAAAAAGGGATACTGAATCGGGAGTAGCAGTCGTTTCATGCATTGCGGCAAATGCGGCCGGCTGCAATGATAGTAGTAATACACTAAATAGTAGAAGTAAATGTTTCATGGTATAAATTATAATATAAGATCTCTGCAAAAAAGAGTACGTATTCACTAAAAAAGGTCTGATACTCTGTTATTTTCTGTTTTCCCAATGACTTCTCAGTCTGGCGGCTTCTTCTTTTGTCAAATGGATCACCGCGCCGTGTTTGGGCGACGAGAAATTAGTCGTCTTCATCACTCCTTCGTTGAAACGTCCCAGATTCTTGAAATTCACGAAGTCGGAAGTTTCGATAAAAGCGAAGTTATGGGGGTTGATGCCGTAAACGTCATACATCAATACCCATTTGTCTTCTCCGATACGCTTCCAGAGGTTGGGAGCTTCGCAGGCCCTGGGTTCGAAGTCGTACCAGCGAGGGTCATATTCGTAATCACCGTTGATGCGGTCTGATACGGCCTGTTTGATTCCGGCGCCTCCGTCGTGCGAAACGTAGAACATACGATACCGGTCGCCTACCTTGATGATGTCGCCGTCGATAGCCGATATTTTCTCGTCGGGATACTCGAAGAGGATTTGCGGGAGTGTCTCTATCCGGTCAAAGTCATCGTTGACATAGACATAGTACAGTTTGTTCGCCTCGTTCTTGAAACGCATGGTGAAGTAAATCATCAGTTTGCCTTTCTTGTCATCATAAGTCACTTCGGGCGCCCATACGCAGCCGATTTCACCCAAGCCTGCCGATAACAGGTCGAAACGGGCATTGGTACGTTTCCAGTTGATCAGGTCCCACGATTTCATCAGTACGAGTCCGCGGTTGTTTCCCCAGCCGTATTCTTTTCCGTCACGTTCCCATTCGGTATCACGGAAGCCGTCTTTCTGCGCATAGATGTGCAGGTCGGTCATGGAAAGGTAGAAAGCTCCGTCCGGACCGCGGAAGATGTGCGGGTCACGGATGCCCTTTTGCAGGGCGATGGTATCTCCGGCGATCACCGGTTTGCCATCGTTCAAGGCCGTAAATGTATATCCGTCGTCACTGACGGCCATGTAAAGGCTGTGCGTTTCGTCTTTATGGAAGACCATCAAGTAAGCCCCCATGTCCTTTTCCTGCGGGATGGCGTTGCGGTAACGAAACTGACGGAAGCCGGCGCTGCCTTTTCCGGAGGAAAGCAGTCCGATGCTTAAAGCGTAGAAGCCGCCGTAGTTGTTATGGTGCAACTGAGATACATCCATGTTTTCTACCAGCGTAGTCCATTCCTTCCCGTCCTTGCTGACTGCCAGCCGGACACTGTTTCCCTGATTCTGTATTTTGGCGAGGAAGCGTTTGCCCAACTTGTTAGGGAGGGTAAAGCTGTTTTCCGCGTTTCTGTAGATAGTGAAGTTCTTTCCGTCAGACACGACTCCAGCGTATGCCTTTTCGCTGTAATATAGAAGAAGTCCGGCTGTGTTACCCTTGCCTACGTTGACTTCCACCTGTGTTTCGTAATTCTTGTCTTCGGCGGTGGCCAGCAGTAAACGGGCATCGGAAGGGGTACTTCCTTTCGCATCTATCCATAAGGTCTGTTTCTTGAAGCTGAGCGACTGAGGGGCATATTCTTTCCAGAAAGTCCATTGGAGTCCCGGTTCCGGTCCTTCGAAGTCATCCGAGAGGCTGAGTCCGTGTTTGATGGACGGATCGGTCTTGATGGGAGTGGCGGTGGATTTGGTACGATACCATCCGTCGGCGGTCCATTCAATCGGTTCGATGAGGGTGGAGCGTCCCAGGGTGTGATAGCCTTTGGCATAGGCATGATATACGATCCACCAGTTGCCGTTCACATCGTCGATCAGTGTGCCGTGTCCTTTCGACCACCAGTTGTCATGGGCACTATAGGTATGCACTACCGGATTATAGGGAGAATTTTCCCACGGTCCGGTGACACTCTTCGAACGGGCGGCAACTGCCATGTGGCTTGTTGCCGGACCGGCCGTTCCTCCCTGTGCGGAAGTCAGGTAATAATAACCGTTATGGTAATTCAGTTTCGGCGATTCCAGACACATACATTCCGTTTCCCAGTGATTGGGATATCGCCAGCCTTCGTACACTTTCTGTTTTTGGCCGATGGTGGCCAGTCCGTCGTCCGTCAGTCGGATGACTTCTCCTTTGTCAACATATAAATATCTGTTCCCCTCCTGATCGGCTATGTGTCCGGGGTCGATGCCACTCACTTTCAGGTCGATGGGTTTGCTCCACGGGCCCTTGATGTCATTTGCCCAGATCACCCAGTTTGTTCCTTTGGCCGGATAATAGATGTAGTATTTTCCTTTGTACTTCAATAAGTCGGGCGCCATTGCAGAGCCTTCGTATTCGGGCATTACACGACAGACGGGTTCCCAGTTCATCAAGTCACGGGAGTGCCAGATGAGGAATCCGGGAGCGTAGTAAAAAGGAGAATGAGTCATGTAATAATCCTCGCCATCGCGCATGACAGAAGGGTCCGGATAGTCACCCGATAAAACGACTTTCGGGTATTCTTGCGAATAGGCCTGTACTGTTGCACAGACAAGCAAAATGAACAACAGGAGTTTTTTCATGGTATTTATTTATGGGATATTAGATGGTGCATCTGATGGCTTTACATCTTGTCGGGCTTTCCGTAGGCCTTGTACAAGCGTTTCAGTTCCTTGTCAGTAATCGGCATTACGGTGCCGTGGCGCGGATGGAAGTCCATGCTAATGGCATTGTCTATGACTTTGAAATTCTCCAAATCGGTGCTTTCCGTAAACTGATACTTGCCTTTCATATATACATCGTACATCAGGATGTACTTGTCCGTACCTATCAGCGGGAAGATGCCGGCACCTTCTACAGCTTCTTTCGTCTGTTGCTTATAATCTTCCGATTCTGTCCATTGTCCGGAAGTCAGGGAGGCGGTGGTTGCTTTTTTAATTCCATTGCCGTCTCCTTCCGTTTTATAGAACAGGTGGTAAAGTCCGTCTTTATAAATGATGTCTCCGTCAATACAGGATTTGCCATTCTTCGGGAGGAACAAAGTTTTGGGTTCTCCTTCTATATCGGTGAAATCTTTGTTAGCGTATGCGTAATAAATAATGTCCGGACCATTACCATGCTGCATTGACCAGTAGACCATGTATTTCTTCGCTTCTTTATCATAAATAGTTTGCGGTGCCCATACCCGCTTCAAATCTTCCTGATTCGGGTATTTCTTCTGGATATTCACGATGTTGGAGGTCCAGTTGACAAGATCTTTCGATTTCAACAGTACCATGGCACGGTTGGAACTCCATCCGTTGCCGGAGACCATGTCGGTTACGACCATGTAAAATGTCTTTCCGTCTTCACAACGAAGAATGTGCGGGTCACGCACTCCGCCCGTAGAACTGATTTCACGGGAATCGATGACCGGTTGGTTTCCGTTTAATGCATAGTAGTTGTATCCATCGGGGCTGACAGCCATCCGGATGGCTTCCTCACTCATCCTGTTTCCGGTGAAATAGACAAACAGGTAGGCAGACTGCTGGCTGTATCCTGTCAGCACTCCTACTAAAAGGAGTGCCAGAAGTAAAGTATATTTTTTCATATTCATTTGAGAGTAAATGCTTATTTATAAAGTGAATGCTTTATTATCAAAAGGCCGATATTGGCTTATTATTGGTTTAATACTTGAAATCAGACGGTTTCACATAGACGCGGTATTCACGAATCATGCCCGGAAAGTCCTTTTCGGCACGGGGCAGATAACGGAAGCCCGTCACTGTTTCCACTTTGCTCAGGTCGATTACCAGTTGATGGGGGTAAGCGACATTGTCAACGGTCATCCAGAAAGTGGATTCCTGCAAGTCGAATATCTTATCCGCCGTACGGTTTCCGCTGCGTGTCTCTTCGCTATCGGCATAACGGATTTTCCAATGTTCGCGGGATACGGGTTTGCCGTCGGCTCCCAGCACATCGAACTCTGCAATAGCGGCAATATTGTTATTGGCTTGCGGAGAGAGTGCTTCCAGACAGAAGAAACGTCCTTTTACCGGAGCGTCGAAACGTACTTCCTGCCAGCCGTTGCCCGGCGTGAGGGCTCCTTCGTGCGCAACCTTTTCTCCTGTCAGTTTCAACTTTTCGCCATCCTTGCGGTGTGTTTCCGGCGCTTTCTCGCGGAGTACGTCGAGGATCGGTTTCTTCAGACCCTTGATTGATGCTTTCGTTGGACCTTTCAGGTCGAGGACGAGGATTTCATTCTCGCCTTCTTTCAGCCAGCAGCCCGGTATGAAAAGTGTCTGCTGGGGACCGATTTCCCAGAAACGTCCCATCGCATGACCGTTCACCCATACCATACCTTTGCCCCATGTGCTCATGTCGAGGAAAGTGTCGCCTACTTTATCGAGTTTGAAAGATGACCGATAGTAAGCAGGCATAATCGGTAATATTTTCGTATCCTTGTAGTTCTTGTTCTTGATAAATGAGTAGTCTACGGGGAAGTTATATACAGTCCAGTTCTTCAGTTCTTTCACCTGATTGCCCGAAAGGAGTTCTACCTTTTCGGTGATTCCCTTCCGGTCGTGGATGGACTTATCAAAGTTGACACGTCCCATTGCCTCTACCAGAATATCCAGTTGCGTACCTTTCTTCAAGGCCGGCAAGGTAGTGGTAAATTCTCCTTTGCGGCGGTCGAGGCGGGCCAGCAGCTTGCCATCAGCGTAGATTTGTGCCCAGTCGTGCACTTCGGTGATTTTCAATGTAGTGCCTGAGGTTACAGCTTCGGGCAATGTGGTACGATACAGGATCGTTCCCCACCCTTGGTTGAATTGCTCCATCGGCTGGATATCCACCGACTGCTTGGCATCCGGCAAGTTGGAGAAAAGTGGAGCTACTTTGGTGAAATGAAATTCAGGTACTTCAATGACCGGCAGTGCGGCAGGAACTTCCGGCAGTGCTTCACCGGCAGGAAGATACGTTTTCAGCAGGTCGCGGAGGAGATAGTATTTCTCTGTCGTCCATCCGGCTTCGCTGATCGGGGCATCGTAGTCGTAAGAACTGCACATAGCGGAGTAGGCAGGATTGTTGGCACCACCCCAATGTCCGAAAGTCGTTCCTCCGTGAGTCATATAAAGGCTGAAGGAGATGTTGCGGTCGAGCATTTCTTTGATGCCCTGTACCATATCTTTGGCAGGACGTGTTTCATGTTTCCGTCCCCAGTGGTCGAACCATCCGCTCCAGAACTCGCTGCACATCAACGGAGTTTCCGGACGAAGTTCTTTCAGTTTCTTGAATTGCTGGTCTATATTGGCGCCTGTTCCGAAGTTGATGGTCCAGATCAGGTCGTCGAGTGCATTCCGTGTAAAGTTACTGCTCCAGTCGCATTGGAAGAGAGGTACATCGGTAAAACCGGATTCGCGCACCAAGTCGCGTACGGCAGAAACATAAGGCTTGTCAGTGCCGTAAGAACCGTATTCGTTCTCCACCTGCACCATGATAATATTTCCGCCCTTATTTACCTGTAGCGGCGCCAGTTGCTTACCGACTTCTTTCATGAAGATGCCTACCCGTTCCATATAATAAGGATCGAGCGTGCGCAGTGCCACATCTTTCTTCTTCAGCAACCACCAGGGCAGGCCGCCCATTTCCCATTCCGCACACACATACGGACCGGGGCGGACGATGACATACATTCCGTGTTTCTGAGCGGCACGACAGAAGGCAGCGATATCATTCTGACCTGTAAAGTCAAACTTGCCTTCTTCCTGTTCGTGTATATTCCAGAAGATATAAATACAAATAGTGTTCATTCCCAACGCCTTACACATCTCAATACGATGATCCCAATAGGCTTGCGGAATACGGGTATAGTGCAGTTCGGCAGCTTTTACTACGAACGGCTTCCCGTCCAGCAAGAAAGTATTCTTGCCTGCCTCAAACTTACGGGCAGTAGTCTGCGCCTCTGCACTACTGAAAAAGATGACTGTAAAAAGTACTAGTAAAGCAATAAATCTGTGTCTCATGGCTTTTATCTCAATATAGAATTATAATTATATATAGTATACGGCAAAGATAGGCGATTCACCTAAACCGCAGGTACCAATTATCATTCAAAAAAGGTTAGAAATAAAGCAAAATCCCCTGAGACAGATTATTTTTAAAGGAAATACGACCTTTTGTTGACAGGTTACTTGTGTCTGTACCCGCCCCTCCGGTCGATTTCCTTTATAGTATGAATGTTTTTCTTTCTTGTGTTTTTTCTTCCATTTAGAAGAGTTTTCTTCTCCTCAGAGCTGTTTTTATAATCCAGCCCCGATGAATCAATTATCTTCTTCGTCTTTAAACATTTGTTTAATTAGATCAATATTATCATCATAATCATTACCCGATAAAGTGATGACATCTGCCAAACCTACAATATTCGAATCTGAATCATAAGTGGTCAGCAAACAGTACATTTCACGTCCTGTGGCGTCTTCTTCAATATGAAGTTGTACCGGTTCACTTCTTCCTCCGGGAAGGTCTGCCAGATATTCAAAGTTCCTGGATAAGAAAGCTTCCACTATCTTCGCAGGGTTTGTCTCATCACGCTTAAACTTCTTGACTCCCAAACTCTTGACTTTTCCTCCACTTTGAAAGTTGTATATATCAAAGTTATTCAGATAGGCAGCTATCAGGCAAACCAGTGTCATGATGATTCCGGCTGTACGCACCAACCAGCCTGCCAATGGAAGCAAACCGGGAAAAATAGCCAGAACGGCTCCTACCACGGCCAAACCTAAATATAACACAGGTTTCAGATTGTTCTTTCTTTTTTCAAATTTAGTCGGGTTGGCGGCATAATACTCGCTGATGTAACTGTAGTACTTGTTGTTCTTTTGTTCCATAATTATGTGTTTTTGTGATTAAACTATCTTGATCAATTTACCATTTGATTTGCACCCAAGGGCTCTTAGGATTAGACAACAGATCGTCTGCCATTCCCTTCATTCCTAAATTGTGAGCATTGGTCCCTCCCCAGATAGCCCTGCCAATAACATAACTCATCGCCATATCGTGCCATGATGTGAAAGAAGAATGAGCCAATTCATACGCCTTGTCGATATAATTCCACGCTTCCATTTCTGAGATATATTTCATATCGCAGCAGGCACGGGCAACAAAATTAATTCTGCCGGCATCCCAGCCAATCACTCCATAGCGGGCTATATCTTCTTTAGAAGTAATCACTTCATAAGCTATCAACTCCTCATAGACCTCTTTCAAATTTTGCAGTTGCCCGACAGCTTTTTCATAATCTTCCTGACTCTCCATGTTCTGCTGGAAAATATCGTCTTGCGCATTTTCATCGTTAAGCAAAAAAGCCTCATAAACAAACGGAAAGTAGTAATCGTAACCTTTCCGGCACAAATCATCCAATGTTTCGCGGGCATCATGAGCATTATTTATTCCCCACCATTCACCGAGAATAGTAGGCAACTTATCTTTGATATCCAACGAGAGAGTGTTCAGATATCCGCCTTGCTGCAAGGCATACAATGAACCTATAGACAGTTTTTTATACTGTTCTACGGATAATTTTGATTTTGATTTAAAACGAGGCCCCCGAAAAGCTCTTATAATAGTACGGACAAATGGCCATACCTTCATATAAAGAAAAGAAAGGACCATTACTCCGCCTACGACCCAAGGCATCCAACTCATGTCTGTCATAAATAGTGTTTTTGTTTTATTGTTAATACTAATTCAATCTTAATTCCTCTGCCACTTTGCAGGACAGGCTGATATCATTATATATGTCCTCAAGCAGCTTCCCGTCATTCAACGCACTTGGACGCACACATAAAAAACCGGAAGGCATCACGGCGGCATAGTAGAAAGTACCTCTGCTGAACGAAAGCATGATATCACATCCGAAAGTCTGGCGCAGCGCCGTCATATGACGCATCATCGCAGGAGTGAGCAACATACGTGCTTCTACTTCATCATCGGCATAAACGGCAAAATAGTTCTCAAACTCCTGATCTTCCAGTTGTACCAGTCGGGCACTATAGCGCTTCTTCAACCCCTGGATATTCTTCGCCAGATATCCGATCTTTTGTTCTAAGTGGTCGGGCAATATGATAATATTTCCTTTGAATCGCTTGTCTATCTTACACCAGGCAAACATACCCCGAAAATTGTGCGGACTGCTATCCAGCCGCGAGGCAAACAGCGGACGAAGCACAAAACGGTAGATCATGACAAAATATCCCAATACAGGATTGTACTGCAACTTATTCAACAGCCCGTAAGACACACCGATATCCGCCACGTGCAAAGAGTGCTCGCCGTGCGGAAACTGAATATATCCATATGTATTGGCTGCCAGTGCCGGATCAGAAAAAGAGGTGGAAAAGAGTTTGCTGTCTCTCAATATCCGGCTGTCTACCTGAGAGGAAGCCGAGAAATAAACAGTAGGAAACAGAGTAGACATAATGTGCTGCATAGCTTCCGACTCCCGTTCCTGAAAGTTAGTCATACAGCGGGTGAAAACGAAGTTGACCACTATAAATCCAATGAATACAGGTATTATATACTGCGTGAACTGCATATAGTTCTCAAGACCTATATAAGATACAAGCGCACCGCCAAACAACACAAACATAAACCAGCAGAATACAAAAAGATAAACTGCAATACTTCCTGTTCGTACCACCTTTCTCCAGCCATTTACCCGTAAAAGCTCCGAACGAAGCTGTTCTGATAATTTCTTAAAATCAATTGTGTCCATATTCGTATTATCTGAGAAGTTCGGCGACATTTACATTCTGTTGTTCCGGTTCGGGAATATCAATCAGTTCTTCCTGATGATGACCTTGCTGACGGGCAACAACGGAAGAAGGAAACATCTCGATGGTATTATTGTAGTCTGTTACTGCCGCATTATAGGTGCGCCGGATGGCTTGCAGTTGCAGTTCCATGTCCTCAATACTGTTTTGCAGGCGATGGAATTGTTCATTCGCTTTCAGTTCAGGGTAATTCTCGACCGACAACTGTAATTTGGTTAACAGACCGGACAATTCATTGCCACTTTTTATTTGTTCGGCTTCCTGTGAAGGTTGGAAAGAATGTGATCGAAGTTCCGTAATGCGGGTAAGAATTTCATTTTCATGACCCATATATGACTTAACGGCGGCCACCAAATTAGGTATCATGTCATTCCGCTGCTTTAATGCCACGCAAATACCGCTACGACATTGCTTCACCCTGTTTCGCTTAGCGATCAAATTGTTGACTGCCCAAATATACCAAAGTGCGATTAGCAGTATAAGTCCCGATCCAAAATATATAATTCCCATGCTTTTACTTTTGTGTGTATATCAGTTTTCAATAGTTATATCCTATTCAATTTTGACACAGGCAAAAGTAAACAGCATCCCACAAATTAGCAAACAAAGAGGGGGTATAAATACAGGTAAGCAAAAATCAGATAATACGTTAATTAATAAAGCATTAGTTAGGCAGAAGACGGGGTATAGCAGGGTATATTTATAAAATTCAGAGGGTAATATTACAGTAATGGTCAGAAGATGATGTCCATTTTATGACCATCATCTCCTGACCATTACTTAAGTCTATTCAAAGTCAGTGTCTACAATCCGCTGAAATCGACTCCCTCAAATACCAGTGAAGGGATACGCCAGGAGGAGTTCAGACGCGGGTCGTTTCCGGTTGCAACCAACGAGTTCCACAAGGTAATCAGATTGCCGGTAACATTCATCTCGGATACCGGTTGCGTCAGTTTTCCATTCTCAATCAGGAAACCTTCGATGCCATAAGAGAAATCTCCGGTCGAACTGTTGTTGTTACCACCATTAAAGCCCGTAACGAGGATACCTTTTTCCACTCCGGCAATCAGTCCATCCAGATTCTTATCTCCCGTTTCCATGACCAGAATAGATGAACCACTGATAGTCGGATCGACTCCCATCTTCTTAGCATTGTAGGTATCAATGAAATAGGTATTCAGTACTCCCTTGTCAAAGATGGAGCGACGTTCCGTAGCAATACCTTCGTTGTCGAAATAGCGGGCGCCGGAGGCTTTCACCAAATGAGGTTCGTCCGTCAAAGTCAGTCGGTCACTAGCTATCTTTTCATTCAATTTATTTAATAAGAATGAGTTTTTCTGTTGCAAAGCCGAGCCGTTCAGCGCACTGATCATCGGACTTAGCAAACGGCTGGAATTCATCGGATCGACCACCATCGTATATTTGCCGGACTGTACTTTCTTTTGTCCCAGTTTGCGTAATACACGTTCCAGCGCTTTCTGACCGATTCCTTTCTTAATCAGATCGTTCATATAAAGCGACGACTCATACCAATAAGCAGAAGGACGCGCCTCGCCTTCCCCTCTGATCGTGATGTCGGCAGAAAGTGAGTACCACGTACTTTTGGTTTCTCCTTCGAAACCATTGCTGATCAGGTGGTAAGCAAAGTCCTCGCCATCGCCATAGGAAGAACCGACAGAGATGATCCGTTCGTCCTTGCCTAGTGCTTCTTCCGCTACGGCTTTCGCCATCTCTATTTTATCGTCCGGATTTAAGGATGCGAACTTGGCATCATATAGCTTTAAGTCCGGTTTCCCACCTTTATAGTAACGGGAAGGGTCCGCCAATACACGCGCCTCATCTTTAGCCAGATAGCGTGTAGAGTCTATTCCGTTTTTGATAAATGTTTCGAGCTCTTTCCGGTTCAGGCGGTTGGTAGAGATACTACCATAACGTCCGTCCACATACAGGGAAAGGCTTAATCCGCCTTCCGATGCCTGTTGCAATCTGTCCATCTTCGCATCGCGCAGTTCGAAAGAAGTGTTCGAAGAAGAGTATAAAAGGACTTTTGCTGCCTGGCAGCCATTCTTCAAGGCGTAGTCCATCGCCCACTGTGCCAGTTTCTTATTTTCGTCTGTAATCATAGGTTCGTCTTTTTAAAGTAAGCATTTACTTCTAGTTCTCTCCACCGACAGTCAGTTTGCTAACCAAGGCTGAAGGCATACCGCAAGTCACCGGACAGGATTGTCCGTCTTTTCCGCAAGTCCATGTACCGTTGTCGATCTTCGCATTGGTAGCTACCATCGTGATATCCGCCAAAGCTTTCGGACCGTTACCGATAATATTAATGTCCTTGATCGGTTGCGTCAGTTTACCGTCTTCGATCATGTAGCCCGACTTCACAAAGAATGTAAAGTCTCCGGCACCGATCTGTACCTGACCGTTCGTAAAGTTATCTACAAAGATTCCCTTCTTTACAGAAGAAATGATATCCGATTCGCTCACATTTCCGGCTTCCATATATGTAGCACGCATACGGGGTATCGGCATATTGCGGAACGATTCGCGACGTCCGTTGCCGGTTGGTTCCACTCCGTAGTGCTTTGCACTGATACGGTCGTGCAGATAACTAGTCAGTACTCCGTCTTTAATCAGATAAGTTTTCTGTCCTTCGGCACCTTCATCATCGAAGTTCACCGAACCCCGATTGAACGGAATCGTACCGTCATCCACCACGTTGATATGTTCGTTGCAGACTTTCTTATTCAGCTGATCGGCAAATATGGAAACATTCTTCCGGTTGAAGTCCGCCTCAAAAGTATGTCCGATAGCCTCGTGAAGCAAGATACCCGATCCTCCGGCACCCATGACAACAGGCATTTCACCGCCTTTGGGTTTGATAGCCTTGAACAGAAGAGAAGTCTGGTCTACCGCTTCGCGGGCGATTACGTCCACTACCTCGTCCGACAGGAAATCAAATCCTCTGCGGTAAGCACGGGCAGCGTAGCCGTTCTCCGTCTTTCCGTCTTCTTCCATGATGCACACTGCACCCAGCGTCACCATCGGACGGTAATCGTAGAACATCACTCCCTCCGAGTTGCAGAAGAAGATATGCGAAGTGGTATCGCTCTGACTTGCCTGTACTTTATGTACCCGCTTGTCCAAAGCGAAAATCCGGTCGTTCAGTTTTTGCAGATAAGGCATCTTATCTTTCAGGCTGACTTCCTCCCACGGGGAAGCAACGGTATAGTAGTTCTTCTTCAGTTCCTTTTCGGTGAGATTCAGCGGTTTGTTGCCTTTGTTGGCAGAAGCGATGCGAGCGGCAGTACGGGCAGCTTTCAGCATATCCTCCACAGTAATATTCTCCACGTAGGCATAGCCACTCTGGTCTCCAATCAGTACACGGACTCCGACTCCATAGTCAATATTCGAATAGCTGTTGTTCACTGCACCATCCATCAGGCGGATGCTGTTGGATATCGTGTGTTCAAAGAAAAGGTCGGCATAATCGCCTCCTTTCTCCAATGCTGCGGCAAGCACCTTCTTCAAGTCTGCCTCGCTTACTCCGAAATGATTCATAGCCAAAGCAACTGCTGCTTTCTTGTCAGCTCCTTCGCCGCCCAATGCACCTGGGGTAGTCAGAGCCATAGCAGGACCTGTCGCCAATGATCCGAGTAGAGCTATACCTCCGGTTTTTAGAAAATTTCGTCTGTCCATGTTCACTTATATTTAGTTTCAGTTTTCTTTTGTCAGCAGACTTTCCAGTTCTTCGGCATTCAGACGGAGGTAGAATTGTCCGCGATAAGCTACAGAAATAGCTCCTGTCTCTTCGGAGACGATGATGGCGTGCGCATCCGATTTCTGCGAGATGCCCATAGCCGCACGGTGACGCAAGCCCAGTTCTTTCGGGATGTTCAGGTCGTGAGAGACGGGCAGGATACAGCCTGCGGCTTTGATCCGCTTTTTGCTGATAACCATTGCTCCGTCGTGCAGAGGACTGTTCTTGAAAAATATATTCTCAATCAGACGCTGGCTGATAGCCGCATCTATAATTTCTCCCGTACGGACCACTTCGTCCAGCGGAGTGGTATGCTCGATCACGATCAATGCGCCTACTTTCTGCTTTCCCATGCTCAGGCAAGCCATTACCACCGGCATGATATCATCATGTTTCAAGGCTTCTTTCCTCGCCCCGCTGAAAAAATGTGCCAGCGCACTGACGTGACGATGGGAGCCCAGCGTCAACAGGAAGCGACGAATCTCATCCTGAAAAAGGACGATCAAAGCAATCACACCCACATTCATCAAAGTATCGAATATGGAGCCCAGCAACTTCATCTCCAGAATCTGAGTGACCACCAGCCAGATCAGGATAAAAACCAGAATGCCGGTAAAAACCTTGATAGAACCGGATGCCTTCATCAGTTTGTAGGTGTAGTACAACAGAAGGGCGACCAGCAGTACATCGATAAAATCTTTTATGCCAACGTCAAAAAACACGGTACTTATTACTTATTACAAGTTATTAATTCACAAACGACAAGAGAGTATCACCAACGGATAATGCCATTCTATCATTTGCCATATTCACTCTCAGTTCTCAGTTTATCCACAATCCGGACGGCTTCCACCGCTTCGCGCACGTCATGCACCCGAAGAATGTTCGCTCCTTTCATTAACGCAACGGTATCCAGTACGGTTGTTCCATTCAATGAATCCTGCGGAGTTCCTCCCAATAGTTTATAAATCATTGATTTCCGGGAAACACCGACTAACAGTGGAAGTTCGAAAATGCTGAACTCTTCCAGGTGAGCCATCAACTCATAATTATGCTCCAGTGTCTTCCCAAAACCAAAACCCGGATCGAGTATAATGTCTTTCAGACCCAATTCACGAAGTTGTTGCACCTTACAAGCAAAGTACATGAACACTTCCTTCATCAAATTATCATAATGGGGTTCTTTCTGCATATTTTGGGGAGTTCCCTGCATGTGCATCATGATATAAGGCACTCCCAGGCGGGCCACAGTCTCAAACATCCGGTTGTCCATCTCACCGGCAGCGATATCATTGACGATAGCTACGCCATACTCCTCCACACACTGTTCGGCTACATCCGCCCGGAAAGTATCGACCGAAACGATAGCATCCGGATGATTCCGGTTTACGATCTCCAGTCCGGTACGTAAGCGGTTCATTTCTTCTTCGGCAGTGATGTGTTCGGCGTTCGGGCGCGAGGAGTAAGCTCCGATATCAATGATAGAGGCTCCTTCATCGATGATCTGCCGTGCCCTCGCCGCAATTTCCTCCTGCGTCTGCATCCGGCTGCCGGAATAAAAAGAATCGGGTGTCACATTGAGAATACCCATCACTTGCGGAGTAGCAAGATCGAGCAGACGTCCTTTCACATTTATATAAGTTGGAGAGATCAATTTCATTCTTGATTATATTCCAGTTAGACTGTTGCAAATGTAGATAAAAAAAGCAAGTATTCGTATTAAAATTAGGAAATAAACGTATATTTGCAATCAATAGCAATCAATAGAACTACCGAAAACGAATACCATGAGCCGATTGTCCCGAATTATCTTAGGATACCTTGTCTCTTTTTTGTTCATCGTTATTCCTGCAAAAGCCCAGAAAGAAGCTGAAGTTTATAACGTTGATTCCTCTTTGTATGCCTACTATCAGCGTTGCCAGGAACATTTGCTGGAACTGGTCGTGCTGAGTATGTCCGATACGCTGTTCCGTATGGCTAGCGGACAAAACGACCAGCGGATGCAGGCGGTAGCTCTCTCCACCCGGCTGGACTATTATTATTACCAGGCCAATAATGAAGACAGCATCATTTTTTATACCAATAAGGTAAAACAATTCGCTAAAGAAATACAGCAGTCCAAGTACTACTATTTCGCCTGGGCCAACCGGCTGATCCTATATTATCTGAAAACCGGAAGAAGTAACATCGCCCTCTATGAAGCCGAAAAAGTGCTGAAAGAGGCACAAGCCGAGGACAACAAGACCGGACTCATGTACTGCTACAACATCATGTCGCAGATTTACACAATCAAGAACTTTGATGTCATGGCGTCCGAATGGCGCGTGAAAGAAATCGAACTGACCGAAAAATACAAATTAGAAAACTATAACATCAGTAATACTTACGCTCAACTTGCCAATTACTACATTACGCATCATCAGCCGGAACCAGCGCTGGAAGCACTGGAAAAAGCAGTAAAAACAGCCAACTCCGCCAGCCATAAAATACTGGCAAAGCTGACATACGTAGAGTATTACAGTGAATTTAAAGATTTCTCAGCAGCGGAGAAGATGCTGAAAGAATGCAGGGAACTGTTCGACCAGGACAAAAGGCTGGACTCACTCAAAAAAAGGTTTTACCGCACAGAGGCTTTCTACTACCAGCGCAGCAAACAGTTCGTCAAGGCACTGGAAGCTGTCGAGAAGCAGAAAGCCGAAGAGCAACGGCTGAATGAGTACGCCATGAGCAGCGGACAATACCGCCTCAAAGGAGAAATCTACAGACAGATGGGCAGACCGGATGAAGCGGTGAAATTTCTGAAAAAGTATATTGAAGTAGACGATTCTTTGAAAATAGCCAATGAACAACTGGCGAGCAGCGAATATGCCACGCTGCTAAATGTAGAAAAGCTCAATGCGGAGAAAAAGGAATTAATGCTTCGGACAAAAGAAAAGGAGTTGAGCAATAAAACGACGCTGATTTTTTCATTGATCATCCTGTTAGCCATCCTCTTCTTGTTCTTATATCGGGAAAGCCGTCTGAACCGGAGGCTGAAGGCCTCGGAAAGTGAATTAAGAAATAAGAACGAAGAACTGACTTATTCGAGAGAAGAACTGCGCAAAGCCAGAGATCAGGCAGAAGCGACCAGCCAGATGAAAACGACTTTTATTCAGAGTATGTCTCACGAAATACGGACACCGCTCAATTCGATCATAGGCTTCTCACAAGTATTAAGTGACCACTACGGCAATGAGGAAACGAAAGAATTCGTCAACATCATCAAAGCCAACACGGACGATCTGCTTCGACTCGTGACCGATGTGCTCGCATTGTCGGAGCTCGACCAATATAACAAGCTCCCTACAAATATCCAAACGGATATCAATATGATCTGCCAGCTATCTATCGAAGTAGCTAAAATGCAGAAACAAGACACAGTCGAATTCCTTTTCAAACCGGAAAGGGAAAAACTAATCATACTCAGCAATCCGGAACGCATTTCGCAGTTACTTGCCAATCTGGCACACAATGCGATCAAATTCACGACTCATGGCAGCATCGAACTGACTTATTCGGTATTGGAAGCAGAAAAGAAACTCGAGATCAGCGTTACCGACACCGGTATAGGAATCCCTAAGGAGAAACAGGAAAAAGTATTCGAACGCTTCTACAAAATGAACTCCTTCTCACAGGGCACGGGCCTCGGACTGTCGATCAGCCGGACGATTGCCGAAAAGTTAGGAGGCAGCCTCCACATCGATTCATCCTATACGGACGGGTGCCGGATGGTGCTGACTCTTCCTTTGGTATATGCTGAGTAAAAAACGCTTCTGACCGATACCAAATCCGAAAGAATAGCCTATCTTTGCAACATTTAAAAATAAAAGCTCAGGCTATGAAACTTTCTGCTCTTTACCAGATATTTCTGGATTGCCAATTAGTGACGACCGATAGTCGGAACTGTCCTGAAGGATCACTGTTTATCGCTCTGAAAGGCGAGTCATTCAATGGAAACGCTTTTGCCGGAAAAGCATTGGAAACCGGTTGCGCCTATGCTGTCATCGACGAATCCGAATACGCGATTGAAGGCGATCAACGATATATACTCGTAGACGACTGCCTGCAAACATTGCAGCAGCTTGCCAATTACCACCGCCGCCAGCTGGGTACACGAGTAATCGGTATCACTGGTACCAACGGCAAGACGACTACGAAGGAACTGATCTCCGCCGTACTCTCTCGGAGCCACAACATTCTTTATACGCTAGGTAATCTGAACAACCACATCGGCGTGCCCTCTACCCTGCTCCGCCTGAAAACGGAACACGACCTTGCCGTCATCGAGATGGGCGCCAATCATCCGGGAGAAATCAAATTCCTCAGCGAAATCGCAGAGCCGGACTGCGGTATCATCACCAATGTAGGCAAAGCCCATTTGGAAGGCTTCGGTTCTTTCGAAGGTGTGATAAAAACCAAAGGAGAACTTTATGACTTTCTCCGTAAGAAAGAAGGTTCTACCGTCTTTATCCATCACGACAATGCTTATCTGATGAACATTGCCGAAGGACTGAACCTGATCCCTTACGGCACCGAAGATGACCTTTACGTAAACGGACGAATCACCGGCAACTCCCCTTATCTCACTTTCGAATGGAAAGCGGGCAAGGATGGTAAATCCTATCAGGTTCAGACGCAACTGATCGGAGAATACAACTTCCCCAATGCACTGGCTGCCATCACCATCGGCCGCTTCTTCGGAGTGGAAGATGCAAAGATCAACGAAGCCTTATCCGGATATACACCACAGAACAATCGCTCGCAACTAAAGAAAACGGACGATAACACACTGATCATCGACGCATACAACGCCAATCCGACCAGCATGATGGCTGCCTTACAGAACTTCCGCAACATGGAAGTTCCTCACAAAATGCTCATCCTTGGTGATATGCGCGAACTGGGTGCCGAAAGCGCTGCCGAACATCAGAAGATAGCAGACTACCTCAAAGAATGCGCGTTCGAAAAAGTATGGCTGGTAGGAGATCAGTTTGCAGCAGCAGAGCACTCCTTCCAAACCTATCCCAACGTACAGGAAGTAATAAAGGAACTGGAGGCCGACAAGCCGAAAGGATACACTATCCTGATCAAAGGGTCCAACGGAATTAAACTCTGTTCGGTTGTAGATTATCTATAATATCGCTGTTAATTTCTCAAAGTATTCTCATGCCTTTGAGAAAAAATTCTCACCACGATGAGAAAAAACACTCATGCCTATGAGAATATTTTCTCACTGCAATGAGAATATTTTCTCATAGGCATGAGTATGATTATGCATTACTACAGTCTTCTATTCCCTTCTCATCATTCGCGGACGAACCACATAATAAGCCACTAAACTGGCAAGGATGGCACCCACCGAGTTGGCGGCAAAGTCCAGCCAGTCTCCTCCCCGATAAGTCGTGCAATATTCTTGCAGCAATTCCACACAGCCGCTGAACAGTATGGGACAGAGGAACGCCCCTACCCATGCGTGCCATAACGGTGCGTCATCACGACGATGCGCCCGCAGAAATTCCAGCCATAACATACCTGACATACCAAAGTACATACAGATGTGAACTAATTTATCTAAGTTAGGGATTTCATTCAAGTCCGTTTTAGGAGGTTTGAAGAAAGACAGATAAATCACAGTTAAGATGATAAAAAGTGAAATAGGATATTTCTTAATATAAGATAGCATATCTAAATAAAATTACGATTCCGGTACAAATATAACTATCATTTTCTATATTTGCATTTTAATACGTACATTTTATAACGATTTGTAAGACAAAACAAGATTTATGACGAAAATTGATAGAGCGAACTTCGGAAGTAAATTAGGCGTAATACTTGCTTCCGCCGGCTCGGCAGTAGGATTGGGAAACATCTGGAGATTTCCCTATGAAACGGGTAATCACGGTGGCGCAGCCTTTATACTGATCTATTTAGGATGCGTTTTTCTTTTGGGACTTCCCATTTTGATTGCCGAATTCCTGATCGGACGCCGTTCGAGGGCAAATACAGCGGGAGCCTATCAGAAATTAGCTCCCGGCACTCATTGGCGCTGGGTGGGACGCATGGGAGTCCTCGCAGCTTTTCTGATTCTCAGTTATTATTCCGTAGTGGCAGGATGGACGCTGGAGTATGTGTATGAAGCTCTTACGAACGGCTTTACGGGTAAGACTCCCACAGAATTCATCTCTTCCTTCCAGCAGTTCTCCAGCAGTCCGTGGCGACCGGTCTTGTGGTTGGTTCTGTTTCTGTTGGTTACTCATTTTATTATTGTCAAAGGCGTGGAGAAAGGTATCGAGAAATCTTCCAAGATCATGATGCCGACTCTGTTCATTATTATATTGATACTTGTAATCTGTTCGGTTACCTTGCCGGGAGCTGGTGCGGGTATCGAGTTTCTGCTGAAACCGGATTTCAGCAAGGTGGACGGGAATGTATTTCTGAGTGCGATGGGACAGGCTTTCTTCTCCCTTAGCCTGGGGATGGGATGTCTCTGCACCTACGCTTCTTATTTCAGCAAAGAAACCAATCTGACCAAGACAGCATTCAGCGTAGGGATTATAGACACGTTTGTAGCAGTATTGGCAGGCTTCATTATCTTTCCGGCCGCATTTTCTGTAGGCATACAACCGGATGCGGGTCCGAGCCTTATCTTTATCACACTGCCCAATGTATTCCAGCAGGCATTCAGCGGAGTACCGATATTGGCCTATATCTTCTCCGTCATGTTCTACGTATTGCTTGCCATGGCAGCACTGACTTCCACCATTTCCCTGCACGAAGTGGTCACCGCTTATCTGCACGAAGAATTCAACTTCACACGCGGCAAGGCAGCCAGACTGGTGACCGGAGGATGTATCTTCTTAGGTATCCTTTGTTCTTTGTCGCTCGGAGTGATGAAAGGATTCACCATCTTCGGATTGGGAATCTTTGACTTATTCGACTTTGTCACGGCTAAGATCATGCTGACACTCGGCGGTCTGTGCATTTCCATCTTTACCGGATGGTATCTCGACAAGAAAATCGTCTGGTCGGAGATCACCAATGACGGTTCGCTGAAAGTTCCCGTATACAAACTGATCATCTTTATACTAAGATATATTGCACCGATTGCCATCTCTCTGATCTTTATCAATGAGTTGGGACTTATCAAACTATAATGTGGAAAGACTTTTTTTATTTTACTAAAACCGAACGACAAGGCATTATCGTCCTTGTCGTTCTTGTTATAGGGCTATACACAATCCCCGCACTCTTGCAGGCTTTCTCCGGACCGGAGAAAACCGACCCGGCTGAACAGGCGAAATCCGAAAAGGAATATAATGAATTTATCTCTTCCATAAAAGAAGCAAAGCAGGACAAGAAATATCCGGTTTGCAGAGACAGGTATTCATCGCCCGCCTATCCGAAAAAAGAAATCAAACCGGCAGCGTTCGATCCGAATACCGCCGACTCCGCCACTTTCCTCAGTCTCGGCTTGCCTACCTGGATGGCGGGCAATATTCTGCGATACCGCAGAAAGCAAGGCAGATTCCGACGTCCGGAAGACTTTCGGAAAATATACGGGCTGACGGAAGAACAATACCGGACTCTTCAACCGTATATACGCATTGCCGAAACACCGGTCCTTCAAGATACCAGCCGGATATTAGTAGTACAAGCGACTGCGCCATATGATACTTTAATGAAATACCCGCCGGGCACTATCATCGACCTTAATCAGGCGGATACTACCGAACTTAAAAAGATTCCGGGGATCGGAAGCCGGATTGCCCGATCGATTGTAAACCGTCGCCGGTTATTGGGAGGATTCTATCAGATAGAACAGTTAGGGGAGATTCGGTTAAAAGCGGAAAAGCTCCGTTCGTGGTTCTCCGTGGATGCCGGAAAGATTCACCGGATCAACATCAATAAGGCAAGTGTAGAGCGAATGATGCATCATCCGTACATCAGCTATTATCAAGCCAAGGTCATTGCAGAGTACCGGAAGAAGAAGGGGAAAGTAAGAGACTTGAAACAACTGATGCTTTACGAGGAATTCACACCCGCAGATTTCGAACGAATGGCGCCTTATGTTTGTTACGACTAGAATCGTATTTGTTGTGATATATAAAAAAAGATGCATTCCTATCACACCAGACAAGAATGCATCACACACAAACAAAACAAACACTCTACTGACATCTTCACAGACTTACGTAGAGAAGCGACTATAAATATATAGCTAAAAGATTGAACTCACACAATCTTCTAGTGATTTGGTATCCATTTTTAGAAGTTTGGTTTCCTTATTAATCTTTTTTAATTGTGCCATCCACCATATGTACCGTTCTATCGGTGATTTTGGCCAGTCCTTCATCATGGGTAACGATGACGAAAGTCTGTCCCAACCGGTCCCTCAGGTCGAAGAACAATTGGTGTAAATCTTCTTTATTATGTGTATCGAGACTTCCGGAAGGTTCGTCCGCAAGGATGACTGCCGGATGGTTAATCAAGGCACGTGCTACGGCCACCCGTTGCTTCTCTCCTCCCGACAGTTCGTTCGGCTTATGGGAAGCACGGTCGGTGAGTCCCATGAAAGCCAGTATCTCCATAGCACGTTCGTTTGCTTCCTTAGACGATACTCCGGCGATAAATGCGGGGATCATCACATTCTCCAACGCGGTAAACTCCGGCAGAAGCTGATGAAACTGAAACACAAAACCGATATTCTTATTGCGGAAAGCGGACAGTTCTTTCTCCTTCATCCGGCTGACTACCGTTCCGTCAATCGCCACCGTGCCCGCATCCGGTTCGTCAAGCGTTCCCATGATCTGTAAGAGAGTCGTTTTTCCGGCTCCGCTAGGTCCTACGATACTGACGATCTCACCTTTATTGATTTCCAGGTCAATGCCTTTCAGCACCTGCAAAGAACCAAAACTCTTGGTTATTCCTTCTAATTTTATCATAATAGCTTCTTAGATTCGTTTAATGACATATTCCGCCAGATAGCAGCCGAAGACTGCCGGCATATAGCTGACCGTTCCGCAGGTCGATTTCTTATTCCGTTCGTCATCCGTGAGCAATACCGCTTTCGGGTCCGCCTGTTCGGTACTGAATACGACGGGAAGTTTACGCTTTACTCCCATTTTCTGCAAACGCTTCCGCACCGCTTTGCTGAGTCCGCAGTGATAGGTATCCCAAAGGTCGGCAAAGCGAATCTGCGTAATATCGCTCTTCGCGCCTGCGCCCATGCTGGAAACAATCTTTATATGACGCTTCATCGCTTCATAGATCAGAAAGCATTTGGGGCTGATCGTATCGATGGCATCCACTATGAAGTCAAACTTAGCGGAGTCCAACAGTTCGGGGATGTTCTCGTCTTTCAGATAGACGGGTAAAACGGTCAGTTCAATATCCGGATTGATGTCTTTGTAGCGTGCCGCCAACACTTCCGCTTTCGGCATCCCCAGGGTGGAATGCATGGCAGGAAGCTGACGGTTCATATTGGTAGGCTGCACGGTATCCGCGTCTACAATCGTCATCCTGCCTACCCCAGCCCGGCAAAGCATTTCGGCAGCATACGCCCCCACGCCTCCCAGCCCGACAACCAATACATGCGAAGCACGGATACGCTTCATTTTCTCTTCTCCCAACAGGAGTTCTGTCCGTTGTTGCCAGTTATTTTCTTCCATCAGCTTTTCTTAAACCATTTATAAAACCATTTGCCCACCTTTTCATAATGCTGCGATTCGTTGTAACCACGCGGGTCGGAGAAAGACACAATCTCCTGCGGATCGCCGAACTGGTCGGGGTACAGGATAATCAGACTGTTGTTGGAGAAATACTTGCTCAGCTGTGCCGGCAGACGTTCAAAGGACGGATCATACGAGATAGAACCCCGACGGGCAGAGATGACAACGAATAAATGATCGTAGTTCACCTGTCCGGTCAGCAGCAGAAGGTCGCCCCACTCTTCGAGCAGAGAAAATTCGGTCGGGGTACCGCTGAATTTCTTCTTCACCAGTTGTTGCAGACGCATCAGTGTACGTTCGTTGGCAAAGAAGTGCACACGGCAGCCGAGAATGCTTCCCATCCGGCAGAAATGCTCTACCCATTTGGAAAAACCGGTTTCAAATTCGGCTTTGGGCGGAACGGCGATGATGATGCGGCGGAGCGTATTGACCGGCATCAGGAATTTGGCTATCATCACTTCGCGGTGAGTACCTTTCAGCAGGCTTTCGGCAAGGTTGCCAAAGAAGGAATCGACGATATTCGCCTTGCGGTGCAGACCGATCACTACATCCGTAGCCTCATATTCCTTAATCGTATGTATAATCCCCGAAGCAATGTTCAGATCGTAGCGGCTCACCATCGTCACCGGTACATCGGCGGCAGCGGCAATCATTGCGGCTTTTTCGAGATTCCGCTTGCCTTGCAGTTCCTTATTCTCCGAGCTGTTATTGTCATTAATCACATTCAGGGCAATCATGCCATTCTTCTGCTTGGCATCCTTGATCACCAGGGCAAGATTCACCAGGTTCTCAATCGTTTCCGGATTAGCTACCGGAATCAGAATCTGCTCCATCGCTTTCTTCGCTCCCTTATCTTCGGGCTGCGCATCTTCGTTCAGTGCAAACCGGCGGGCGGAACGTTCCGTTACCAGCGAACTGATGACACAGGTGAAAAGGATCATCACGACCGTACCGTTCAGTACGTCATCATTGAGCAGACGCTCTCCGTTTTCCATGATAATTTCGTGCCCGATCAGCACCGCTGCCAGCGTAGCCGCCGCCTGTGCATTACTGAGTCCGAAGATCATGCTGCGTTCATTGGGCTGCATACGGTAAATCTTCTGCGTGATCCATGCGGCAAGCCATTTGCTGAAAGTAGCTACCACTGTCATGACTACCGCCACTTTCAATGCTTCGCCCCCCGTAAACAGGCTTCTGACATCGATAATCATACCGACACCGATCAGAAAGTAAGGAATGAACAAGGCATTTCCCACAAATTCCAGACGGTTCATCAGCGGAGAGACATGAGGAATCAAGCGGTTCAGGACCAATCCGGCAAGGAAAGCTCCCAAAATTCCTTCCATTCCTACAAACTCCATCAGTCCGCCTCCGAGGAAGACCATCGCCAGCACGAACACGAACTGCATCACGCTGTCGTCATACTTCCGGAAAAACCAGCGGCCGATGCGGGGGAAAAAGAAGATGATAAGGAAACCAAGGAAGGCTACTTTCGCAACGAGGAACACCCAGAACAGACCATCGACGGTGCCTTTAAACATTCCGCCAATAACGGCAAGGATGATAAGGGCAAGAGTGACCGTAATGGCCGTACCACCGATAGTAATATTGACACTGCGCAGACGGGATAATCCGTAACGGCTGATAATAGGATAAGCAATCAAAGTGTGAGAAGCGTACATACTGGCGAGCAGCACTGCGGTAAGAAAACCGTATCCCAGCATGCTCATACTGCTCCATATACCCAGCGCCATAGGAATCAGGAAAGTAAGCAAGCCGAAGACAACGCTCTTCATCCGGTTTTTCTTGAAGTCCTCCATGTCCATTTCGAGTCCGGCAAGGAACATGATATAGTAAAGCCCCACTTTACCAAACAGTTCGAAGCTGCTGTCACGGTCGAGCACATGGAATCCGTGTTCGCCGATCAGCACACCGGCCAAAATCATACCGATAATATGAGGTATATGAAGGCGCCCCAGAATCATCGGAGCAAAGAGAATGATAATTAGCACCAGAAAAAACACCCAAGTCGGATCGGTTATCGGTAACGCTAAATTGAATTCAAACAGGTTCATAGGTCCGTGGTTTTAGGATTTCTACGCAAAGGAACAAAAAAGTTCGCAGAATCACAATGCAGGTATTATAAATCTCATCCTCCTGTTTATTTAATAGGAATAATAGCAACAATTGCAGAAGGATAGTTGTTGGAGATAAAAAGAAAACTTAACTTTGCATCCATCCCAATAAAATGAACGCATTATGGCAAAAGGAATCCCTTATGGCATATCGGACTTCAGCAGGCTGATAGACCAAAATTATTATTATGTAGATAAAACGCATTTCATTCCCCAGATAGAAGAAATAGCAAACTACCTTTTCCTTATTCGTCCCCGACGGTTCGGCAAGAGTGTATTTCTCACCATGATGCGTGCCTATTACGATATTTCACAGAAAGATCGTTTTGAAGAACGGTTCGGCAATCTATGGATCGGTAAGCACCCCACCCCGCTTCAGGGAATCTACCAGGTGCTCTATTTTGACTTTTCCAAAGCAAACCTGGGACGTGGAAGTCTGGAAGACAACTTCAACAATTATTGCTGCATACAGTTGAACGACTTCTTCAGTACTTACCGGGAATACTACCAAGGCGAGAAAGAACTGGAGCAAATCATCGCTTCTACCGAAGCCGCTACAAAGCTGCATTGGCTGGAAGCCACCGCCCGCCGCCTGGGACATTTGCTCTACCTCATCATTGATGAATATGACAACTTTACGAATGTCATCCTGAGTGAACAGGGGAAAAACCTTTTCCGCGACCTGACCCATGCCAGCGGCTTCTACCGGGAATACTTCAAGCAGTTCAAGGGTATGTTCGAACGCATCTTCCTGATGGGGGTAAGTCCTGTTACGCTGGACGACTTATCCAGCGGATATAACATAGACTGGAATATCAGTGTGGACCCGCACTTCAATATGATGATGGGATTCAGTGAAACAGATGTACGGGAGATGTTCGACTATTATCAGAAAGAAGGTATGCTGAAAGGAGATATAGATGCCATGATTAATGAAATGAAACCGTGGTATGACAATTACTGCTTTGCCAAAGCCAGCTTGAAGACCGATCCGAGAATGTTCAATTGCGACATGACACTATATTATTTGCGTCACCGGGTTAATTTCGACGCATCTCCGGAAGAATTGGTCGACAAGAATATCCGTACGGACTACAGCAAATTGAAAATGCTGGCACGCCTCGACCATGAGAATGTATCGGGAGGAGACCGCATGAGTACGATTGAAGAGATAGCTGCTAAAGGAGAGATACTGGTAAACCTCCACACATCTTTTCCCGCAGAGAAGATTGTTGAAACAGACAATTTCCGCAGCCTGCTTTATTATTATGGACTGCTTACAATGTGCGGCACACGTGGAGACCGTATTGTGATGTGCATTCCTAACAATTGCGTCCGTGAGCAGTATTTCGGATTCCTTCGGGAATACTACCAGCAGCGTAAGGAAGTATTCTTGCCTCACTTAAAAGATTTAATTGACGACATGGCCTTCGACGGACAATGGCGCCCTCTGTTTGAGTACATAGCCCTTGCCTATAAAGAAAACTCCGCCATCCGCGATGCCATCGAGGGAGAACACAATTTGCAAGGTTTCTTCAAAGCATACCTTGCTCTTGCTTCTTATTATCTGGTTCAGCCGGAATTGGAGATGAATTACGGATATTGTGACTTTTTCCTCCTGCCGGACAAATCCCGCTACCCGGACACGGCACACAGTTATATTCTGGAATTAAAATACCTCCCGCGCACCGCCACCGATAAGGAACTGGAAGAACAAGCGGAAGAAGGCAGAGGGCAACTAAAACAATATAGCCGGGATAAAAAGGTAACAACTATCAGTGAAGGGACTGCATTGCATTGCATTTTGCTCCAATTTAAAGGATGGGAACTGATAAAATGTGAAGAAGTATCTCCAAAATGCTGATTATATGATAAAATGTTCTAATTTTGCAGCGATTAACCACATTATTCACATTTAACAAAAGAAAAAGATGAAAGTAGCTATTGTTGGCGTAAGCGGAGCCGTAGGACAGGAATTCCTGCGCGTGCTCGATGAGAGAAATTTCCCGATGGACGAGTTAGTTTTGTTCGGTTCTAAACGCAGTGCCGGAACAACCTATACTTTCCGCGGTAAACAGATCGAGGTCAAACTCTTACAACACAACGATGACTTTAAAGGAGTAGACATTGCTTTCACTTCTGCCGGTGCAGGAACATCCAAGGAGTTCGAGAAAACAATCACCAAATACGGTGCTGTGATGATCGACAACTCCAGCGCTTTCCGTATGGACGCTGATGTGCCTTTGGTAGTGCCCGAAGTAAATGCCGCAGATGCGTTGGAGCGTCCGCGTGGCGTCATTGCCAATCCTAACTGTACAACTATCCAGATGGTAGTTGCACTGAAAGCCATCGAACAGCTTTCTCATATAAAAACCGTGCACGTATCTACTTATCAGGCTGCCAGCGGTGCCGGTGCTGCCGCTATGGACGAGTTGTACGAACAATACCGTCAGGTATTGGCCAACGAGCCTGTGACAGTAGAGAAGTTTGCTTATCAGCTGGCATTCAACCTGATTCCGCAGATCGACGTGTTCACGGAAAACGGTTATACCAAAGAAGAAATGAAGATGTATAACGAAACACGCAAGATTATGCACTCTGACGTGAAAGTCAGTGCAACCTGCGTACGTGTTCCCGCACTTCGTGCTCACTCTGAAAGCATCTGGGTGGAAACAGAACGTCCGATCTCGGTAGAAGAAGCCCGTGAAGCATTCGCCAAAGGCGAGGGTCTCGTTCTTCAGGACAATCCTGCTGAAAAGGAATACCCGATGCCGTTGTTCCTTGCAGGCAAAGACCCTGTGTACGTTGGACGTATCCGCAAAGACCTTACAAATGAAAACGGTCTGACATTCTGGATCGTTGGCGATCAGATCAAAAAAGGTGCTGCACTGAATGCTGTACAGATCGCTGAGTATCTGATCAAGGTAAAGAACGTATAAGATACATAGATAAAATGAAATAAAGGTCGGCTTGCTACACGACAATCGTCGCAGTGCAAGCCGATCTTCTTTATTTGCCTCGAAGTCACCAAGGCTTTCCTTTTCCCATCTCTCCTACAAGATTATTCTCCAAGAAGTAGTTCCAAATTCGGTTTCATGCCTTGAAACAAAAGGTTTCATGCCTTGGAACTAATAGTTTCAACCTTTGAAACCATTGGTTTCAAGCAATGAAACTAAAAGTTTCAAGCGCCTGAAACTATCTGAAACAACTGTCGATTGAAATGACTTGACCGTAACAACTGACTCATTTAACCTGTCCTTTCAAGCCATTTCAAACCATTTATCAGTCTATAATGAAGGAGTTGTCAGCTATTAACAACTGATTTCTCAGTTATTAATAGCTGGGATGCCAATTGTTAACAGTTGACACATCAGACATTAACATCCTGCAAATCAAAGCATAAAGCTAAACAAACGAGATTAAGTCCATGATGCAAGTGAGAGCAACCGTTTGCCCTCATACCTGCCGCCACAGTTGCTACCACACTGGAAACCACGATGAATAAAGGGATACAGACCGTTTGTTAGAGCATGAGAGCAAAACTGCTATCAAATCACTATGGAGAGAAATACCTATTTATGGGTACTCGCATACTCCCAAAATAGTCATTATTTGCGATTGTAGTATTAACGATATAGAACGAAATTTGCACAAAATTTGTTCTATGAGGTTTCTTACACTTAAAATAATGCTCTGCTTGCTTCTTTCTTTGATCATTTCCAGAATTGAAGCCAATACTAACAATTATTCTATTTCCGGTCGTATATCCGACGAAAGGACGGGTTCGCCGTTGCCCGGCGCATCCATTTTAATCAAAGGTACCTATTTGTGGGCTGTATCCGACCAGAAGGGGGAATTTACGATACAAGGAATACAGGAAGGCAAGTATCAATTGGAAGTTTCCTTCCTCGGTTATGTTCCGGCAACGGTTCCGGTGAATGTGAACAACAGCATCAAAGGATTAAAGATACAACTGAAGGAAAATACACTTGCCCTGAACGACGTAATCGTTACCGCACAAGCTCCGAAGAGTGAGCTGAACACCACACTCAACATCGGGAGTAACGCACTGGAACATCTGCAGATATCGAATGTAAGCGATATTTCCGCCCTTCTTCCGGGAGGAAAGACGAAAGTCCCGGACTTGACCAGCAACAATATTTTCTCTCTGCGCGACGGAGGTTCATCCGCAGGCAACGCGGCTTTCGGAACGGCGATAGAAGTAGACGGAGTACGCATCGGCAACAACTCTTCTTTCGGCAATATGACCGGAATAGATACCCGCAGCATCTCCGTGGCCGATATCGAATCGGTAGAAGTCATCACCGGAGTACCTTCGGCAGAGTACGGAGACTTGAACAGCGGTATGGTCAAAATACATACGAAGAAAGGGAAGACTCCGTGGAATGTACTGCTATCCATCAATCCCCGCACAGAACAGGTGTCCTTTTCCAAAGGGCTGGACCTCGGCAACGATAAAGGAATCGTCAACATAAGCGGTGAATGGACCAAAGCTACTCAAAAGCTTAATTCACCCTATACTTCTTATACCCGCAGAGGATTCTCCGCAAGTTACAGCAATACGTTCCGGAAAGTGCTCCGATTCGACATCGGGCTGACCGGTAACATCGGAGGTATGAATACGAAGGATGATCCCGACGCATATACGGGAGAATATACCAAAGTCAGAGACAACGTTTTCCGTGCAAACACGTCATTGGCATGGCTGCTCAACAAGTCATGGATTACCAACCTCAAACTGGATGCATCGGTGTATTACAATGATAACAAGTCGCATGCACATACACCTTATTCTTATGCGTCCGAACAGCCGGCAGTCCACGCCGAACAGGAAGGCTATTTCATTGCAGGCAAACTGCCTTACCATTTCTTTGCCGATCAGATTGTCGATTCCAAAGAACTGGATTATGCCGCTTCGTTGAAGTACGAATGGAACCGTCGTTTCAAGAACATAACCAGCAATCTGAAAGCAGGCGTGCAATGGAAAGGAACAGGCAATGTGGGCGACGGAGAGTATTATCAGAATCCTTCGCTGGCTCCCAACGGATATCGCCCCCGTTCTTACTCGGCTTATCCGTATATGCACAATGTTTCGTTGTATGCGGAAGAAAGCCTGTCGGTACCTGTCGGCAGCACCATGCTGAGGCTGATGGCGGGATTGCGTTGGGAGAATCTGTTCATCAGCGGAACGCAATACGACAAGCTGAACACACTGTCGCCACGTTTCAACGCCAGATGGCAGCTGAACGAAAACATAGCGATTCGGGGCGGATGGGGAGTGACCGAGAAGCTGCCTTCGTACTATGTACTCTATCCCCGACAGGAGTATCGGGATATTCAGACTTTCGGAGTCTCATACAATAACAATGAGTCGGCTTACGTCTATTACAGTCAGCCATATACTTTATTACACAACGAGAAACTCCGCTGGCAGAAGAATCAGAATGCCGAAATAGGAGTTGACATCAATGTAGCCCGCACCCGTATTTCACTGGTAGGATACTTTAACCGCACGAAGATGCCTTATAAATATACAAGTACCTATACTCCGTTCGCGTACAATGTTCTACAGTTGCCGGAAGGATTCGAGCTGTCCGCCAATCCGCAGATTACCGTAGACAATCAGACGGGCATGGGATATATACGGGACGATGAGAACAGTTACTGGACACCGCTGGACGTAAAGGTGAAAGACCAGACTTTCGTCAGGTCAACCTCTCCCGATAACGGACCGGACATCACCCGCAGAGGAGCGGAAATGATCATCGATTTTCCGGAGATCACTCCTCTCCGTACGCAGTTCCGTGTGGATGCGGCCTATACATATACCAAATACATAGACAATTCCTTGTCTTATTACTACCAAAACGGATGGTCGCACACCAGTCTCGCCAACCGTTCCTACCAATATGTAGGTATATATGCCAACGGCGACAACTCATCCACAACCGCCAACGGCAAGCGCACTCACTCGCTGGATGCCAATATCACAGCGATCACCCGTATCCCGAAAGCAAGGCTGATCATATCCTGCAAACTAGAAGCCTCGCTCATCAAGCGGTCGCAGAACCTCTCCGAATATAACGGTACGTCGTATGCGTTCAACGTCAGCGAAAACAGCAACGAGAAAACAGGAGGCAGCATCTACGACGGAAATTCTTATACGGCTATTTATCCGGTTGCCTACCTCGACCTGAACAACGAGGTACATCCTTTCACCGCCGCCGAAGCCGAAAATCCGGACTTCGCACATCTGATACGTAAATCGGGCAATGCCTATACTTTCGCAGCCGACGGATATGATCCGTATTTCTCTGCCAATATCAGCATTACCAAGGAGATAGGCGATCATGTTTCGCTGTCGTTCAACGCGATTAATTTCACGAACTCACGGGCGTATGTGAAATCATACGCAACCGGAACCAGTGCAATCTTTACCCCGAACTTTTATTATGGACTAACCTGCCGCATTAAACTTTAGAAATATGAAACAACAGTCAATCTATATCGTACTGCTTTTCGTCACATCCTTACTCGGAGGATGTACGGACCTCGACAAAGGCAATCCTTACGAAGACCAGCTGCACACCTTGCAGGTGACTGCCGTCTATCCGGACGAATACGCGGAATACCTTCGGGAAGGCATCACCGTCCAAATCGAAGACATCGACCGCGGCAATTCCTACAAGACGGTAACCGACCAGAACGGTACAGCGCAATTCGCCCTGACCAACGGCATATACCGCATACAAATCAGTGATAAAGCCGACCAGCATATATTCAACGGACTGGCAGACAAGGTAAAACTCGTAAACGGGGATGTCACACTCAACGTTCCGCTCACACACTCCAAAGCCGGTGCCATCATTATCAAGGAAATCTATTGCGGAGGATGTACCAAGCTGCCGCAGGAAGGTACTTATCAGGCTGATAAATACATTATCCTGCACAACAATGATTCCCAGACGCAGTATCTCGACCATTTATGCTTAGGTACACTCGATCCTTACAACTCCCAGTCCACCAACGTATGGGTGACGCAGGACGAAGCAACCGGAGCAACCATTTTCCCCGATTTCGCTCCTATCGTCCAGTGCATCTGGCAATTCGGCGGTAACGGCACTTCCTTCCCGCTGGCACCCGGTGCAGATGCAGTCATCGCCGTCAACGGCGCCATAGATCATGCCGCCCAATACCCGCTGTCGGTCAATCTGAACAAACCGGGATATTTTGCCTGCTACAACAATGTTTATTACTGGAATACGATGTATCATCCTGCTCCGGGAGACCAGATCAGCCGCGACCATTATCTGGACGTGGTCATCAAACTGGGACAGGCGAATGCCTATACATTCTCCATATTTTCTCCCGCCACTGTCATCTTCAAGGCTCAGGACACTACGATACAGGAGTATGTACAGCAAACAGGCAGTGTGATACAAAAGCCCGGCAGCACGGTGGATCAGGTCATCAAGATTCCGCTCGACTGGGTGATTGACGGGGTAGAGGTGTACTATGGCGGTTCGTCGAGCAATAAAAAACGCATTTCGCCTTCCATCGATGCCGGATATGTCAGCCAAAGCGCACTGTATGACGGACGCAGCCTGCACCGTCGGGTAGACGAGGAAGCATCGAAGGAGGCCGGTTATGAAATACTGGAAGATACGAACAACTCTTCCGCCGATTTTTATGAAAGAGAACAACAATCCCTGCATGAGTAATATGAAAGGAATATATATAGGATGTATGCTGTTGTGTATAGCAGCCGTAAGCTCGGCACAGACTTACGATGTTATCGAACGACGAAATTCATGGAATACCGGAACAAACGTAACGGGAATCATGATGGACAGCGTCACCGTCTCCTACACCGAGCTGTACGGCAAGAACAATCACGGTGACTTCCGCAACTACTACGAAGCCGGTAAATTATGGAGTGCCGGTGCAGTAGCCAAGTCCATCACACACTTAAAGAAGTATTCTCTGATCGGCTCGTTCTCATTCGACCACACTTCCGGCAAGGATATGAGCGGCTCCATGTTCATTCATCCCGGATTTTATCCGGTAGACCTGCTGGAGTTTACCCCCGGCCGAAAGGATTTGCAAACTTATGCGTTTATGGGAGGTATAGCAGCAGATGCCGGCACCAACTGGCGCATCGGCGGAAAGATCGATTTCACCTCTGCCAATTACTCCAAACGCAAGGACTTGCGGCATACCAACTACAGACTGGACTTAAAAGTCGCTCCCGGCATCATGTATCATTCGGACCATTATGCGATCGGATTCTCTTATATTTTCAGCAAAAACAGCGAATCCGTTTCAGCAGAAGAGATCGGAACAGCCGCTACACCTTATTACGCATTCCTTGATAAAGGACTGATGTACGGTGCCTACGAAGCATGGTCGGGAAGCGGAGTCCATCTGAGCGAATCGGGTATCAACGGATTCCCCATCAAGGAACTGTCTCACGGAGCAGCAGTTCAGGCTCAATGGGGATCGCTTTACGGAGATTTGGAGTATCTGCATTCTTCCGGTACCGCCGGAGAGAAAGAGGTTATCTGGTTTAAGTTTCCGGCACACCGGATTACATCGCATCTGAGATACCGTTTCGCCAAAGGCAGTACCGAACATTTCCTGCGGATCAACCTCTCATGGTCACGCCAGACAAATGACGAGAATGTATTGGGACAGGAGATATCCAACGGAATCACGACTACCCATGTTTACGGTTCCAACCGGATTTTCGAAAGAAAGGCTTTATCCGTTCAGCCCGAATATGAGTTGATCGCTCCTAAAGGAGAATTGCGTGTCGGAGCCGAGATTTCGTCATTCAAAAGCATGACTACCCAAATGTACCCTTATGTCGCGTCACAGACAATGACTTGTGGACGGGTTTACGCATCCGGTGTACTTCATGCCGAAAGGTTCGATGTGAAAGCTGCCGCAAGTTTCTCCATAGGAGACTTCACGGAGAAGAGCAGGACTACTGAAACGACAGGCGAACCGGGTGATCCTCCATACCGCCTGACAGATTATTACCATCTACAGAACGAGTATGCAACTGCCCCACGGGCGACAGTGAACGTCGGATTACGCTATCACTTTCATCGGGGGATTTATGCCGAAATTCAGGGCGGATATACGCACGGTTTCAACCTTGAATATATAGCAGGTTCGAGCCGTTGGAATGAGACGATTAAGTTAGGTTATACATTTTAAAATTATTCATTTACATAATATAAAACTATCAAATGATGAAAAAGGGGATATTATTTGTGCTGGCAGCAGCATTTCTGGCATCTTGCCAGCAGGAGGAAAACGAGGGAGTAGCATCTGTGGACCGGGTGACCATCACTCCTATTATCACACGTGCCACAGAGGTTAATTTCGAAGATCAGGATCAGATCGGATTGAGTGTCACTAAAGAAGACGGCACTGTATATGCCACCAACGAGCTTATGACTTTCAATGACGGAGCTTTCGCCGGAAGTCTGAAATGGTATCCCGAAGGAGCAGACAAGTCTTCATTCGTGGCTTACTATCCTTACAGCGCAACCGGTGTACCGACTTCATTCACCGTGCATGCCGACCAGACCACCAACTACGGAATCTCCGACTTTATGGCGGCAAGCAAATCCGACGTACTTCCTTCGGTGAACTCCATCAGCATGATCTTCAAGCACATGCTGACCAAACTGGTTATTAATGTGACAAACGAAACGAATTTGGATATTTCATCTATAGTGCTCAAAGGCTCTGTTCCTACTGCCAATATCAATTTGGCAACCATGAAGACAACCGTAAACGAGAGCGCCGCTGCCACAGACATCACAGCACAACAAGTGACAAAGAATAAGACTTTTCGTGCCATTGTAGTCCCACAGACGGCTGCGTTCACTCTTGCAGTAACAACTTCAGATAACAATACATTGATGCAAAAGCTCGTATCCACAGATTTAGTTCAAGGCGGACAATACAGTGTCAATATACGTGTATTACCCGATAATATCATCGTTACACTCAGTGGTGAGATCGAGAACTGGACAGACGAGGGAGAGATCAAGGGAGATGAGCCGGAAGTTCCTTTTGAAGAGCATGACGGATATTTCATCTACGACGGCATTACCTACAATACGGTAACTCTCTCCAACGGAACAACATGGATGGCGGAACCATTACGCTATGTACCGGATGGATATACTCCGTCAAGTGATCCGGCTGCAGATTCTCACATCTGGTATCCGTACGAATTGGTTACAGTTGACGGTACACTTACTGCAAAAGCATTGCAGGACGCAACTTCTATCAAGCAGTACGGTTATCTCTACGACATCCATGCCGCACTTAGCGGCAAAGCAGTTACTCCGGAAAACTGCTACGACTTTGAAGGAGCACAGGGCATCTGTCCGAAGGGATGGCACATCCCGACTCGCGCCGAATATTTCAGCCTTGTAGGTAATTCGACCAAAGATGCGGACGGCAATAGTTTGGAAAACGGAAAAGACGCTCTTTTCTATGACACAGCATATGACGGTGGTAAAATCCCGACACTCAACGAGGCTAAATTTAATTATCAATTCTCGGGAGTACGTATGTCAACCGGTTATTCAGCCGTCCCCAAATATCAGGCAACGGCAATAACCAGCAGCAACAGTACGGTAACCGAATGGTTTGGAAAACCCAGTATGAGTTATTACATGACTTCAACTGCATATAAGCCTATTTATAGTACAAGCACCGGCGACCTGACCAATATTCAGTTCTTCGGACTAATGAGCACATTCTCAATGGCGAAGTATCCGGAAGGCAGATTGTCTCTGAGTTATATCAGTGTACTTAGTGGTCAAACAGTTCGTTGTGTAAAGAACCAGAACTAAAAGCCATTTGCAAGTTCATAAAAAAGAATATAAACTACATAAAAACAAAAAGTAACAATGAAAACAAAAAAGCTAAGCATCGCAATCGCTCTACTGGCGGTTGCCGTTATCGGAACCTCTTGTGGAAACAAACAGCAGAAAAGTTCCTCGGACACAACAACAGAACAGACCACTTCGTCTGCTTTAGAAATTGACTCTCTTCTTGCAAATGCAGAAAACCTTGCAGGAAAAGAAGTAACCATCGAAGGCGTTTGCACACATACCTGCAAGCATGGCGCCAAGAAAATCTTCCTGATGGGCAGTGACGACACACAAGTGATCCGCGTAGAAGCCGGCACCTTGGGAGCATTCGACCCGAAATGTGTGAACTCCATCGTCCGCGTCACCGGAACACTGAAAGAACAACGCATTGACGAAGCCTACCTCCAAAACTGGGAAGCACAACTCAAAGCGCAAGCTGCCGAAAAACACGGAACCGGTGAAGCCGGCTGTGACACAGAGAAGAAAGCACGCGGCGAGACAGCCAACACGCCCGAAGCCCGTATCGCCGACTTCCGCGCGAAGATAGCCGACCGAAAAGCAAGCAGCGGCAAAGAGTATCTGTCTTTCTATTTCATGGAAGCTAATTCGTATGAAGTGGAGTAGCAGCATCCGTAAATGGAGTAGGCTGATACACCGTGATTTATCCTTTTTCTTTGCCGGAATGGTCTTGATTTATGCCATTTCCGGCATTGTGATGAATCACCGTGACACCATCAACCCGAACTTCTCCATCGAACGGAAAGAATATAAGATTGCCGAAAAACTGCCGGGCAAAGAGGGAATGAAAAGGGAAAATGTACTGACTCTGCTGCAACCATTGGGAGAGGAAGGTAACTATACCAAGCACTATTTCCCGAAAGCGGACATCATGAAAGTGTTCTTGAAAGGCGGGTCCAACTTGCAGGTAAACGTCCGTACGGGAGAGGCAGTCTACGAATCTGTCACCCGCCGCCCGCTCATCGGAGCAATGGCACGCCTGCACTACAACCCCGGACAATGGTGGACTTACTTTGCGGATATTTTCGCAGTCGGCCTCATCATCATCACCCTTTCCGGAGTCATCATGCTGAAAGGCAACAAAGGTATTATCGGCAGAGGAGGAATAGAAATGATTGTCGGAATCGTGATTCCCATCCTTTTTCTTCTCTTCTTTTGAACAGAATAACTGATAAAATAAAATGGAACAAATCATAGAATGTAACAACCTGACGCACTACTACGGCAAACGGTTGATTTACGAAAATCTTAGTTTCACAGTCCCCAAAGGCCGCATCCTCGGACTACTGGGCAAGAATGGTACGGGCAAGACCACGACCATCAACATCCTGAGCGGATATCTGAAACCACGTTCCGGAGAATGCCGTATCTTCGGACAAGAGATACAGACGATGGCTCCGGCATTGCGCCGCAACATCGGGCTGCTGATAGAAGGGCACGTACAGTATCAATTCATGAGCATCACCCAGATTGAGAAGTTCTACGCAGCCTTTTACCCCAATCAATGGAAAAAAGAGGCTTATTATGAACTGATGAACAAACTGAAAGTAGCTACCGGACAGCGCATCTCCCGTATGTCTTGCGGACAACGTTCACAAGTAGCACTCGGACTGATTCTGGCACAGAATCCCGAGCTTCTTGTATTAGACGACTTCTCCCTCGGTCTCGACCCCGGTTATCGCCGCCTGTTTGTAGACTATCTCCGCGATTATGCACGTTCCGAAGGCAAGACTGTCTTTCTGACTTCGCATATCATTCAGGATATGGAACGACTGGTAGACGACTGTATCATAATGGACTACGGAAAGATACTGATTCAGAAGCCAATTGACGAATTACTGAAAGAAGGACGCCGCTATACCTGTACTGTTCCCGAAGGTTACGAACTGCCCGCATCCGATGATTTCTATCATCCTTCCGTGATACGGAATACACTGGAAACATTCTCCTTCCTCCCCCTCACAGAGGCGGAAGCAAAACTGAAATCCATGTCAGTACCCTATACGGACCTGCATAGCGAACATGTGAATCTGGAAGATGCCTTCATCGGTCTGACCGGCAAATACTGATTCAATAAAATAATTAAAGATTAAAAAGTAAATTAGAAGTCTCATGTACGCTATATTTTATAAAGAATGGATCAAGACACGGTGGTATTTTCTGCTTGCCGTAGTCACTACACTCGGTTTTACAGGCTACTGTATGCTTCGCATCAACCGGGTGATAGAAATGAAAGGCGCCGCGCATGTATGGGAAGTCATGATGCAGCGGGATGCCATATTCATCGATATGTTACAATACATCCCCCTGATTGCCGGAGTGCTGATGGCCATCGTGCAGTTTGTTCCCGAGATGCAGCGCAAATGTCTGAAACTGACTTTGCACCTGCCCTATCCCGAACTGAAAATGACCGGCAATATGTTGTTCTCCGGTTTGGTACTGTTGCTTGTCTGCTTCGCTTCCAACTTCCTTCTGATGGAGGTCTATCTGAGCGGAGTACTGGCTCACGAACTGAAGAATCATATACTGCTGACCGCCCTCACGTGGTATCTTGCCGGTATTTCCGGCTACCTGCTCATCGCATGGATCTGCCTCGAACCGGCATGGAAACGCAGAATCATCAATCTCATTATCGCCGTATTGTTACTGCGAATCTTCTTCCTGTCGCCCACGCCGGAAGCTTATAACAAATTCCTCCCGTATCTGCTGGTCTATACGTTGCTGACCGCGTCTTTCTCCTGGCTCTCCATCGTACGGTTCAAAGCGGGAAAGCAGGACTAGGATAATGAAGAATAAAGAACTAAAAATGAAGAATTAAATAAAGATGAAACGTTTCAGTACCCTACTATTATATGTCACCATCGCCTTCCTGCTTCTCTGGCAGTTGCCTTGGTGTTACAACTTCTTTGTCGTAAAGCCGGAGAAGACTCCTTTCACTCTATATAGTTTCGTGATCGGCGATTTCGCCTTGATGGGACAGGAAGAGGGAAAAGGAACCGTACGTCGCGACGCTGCCGGAAACATTTATTCCGAAGCAGCTTTCGACAGTATTCTGCCTATGTTTTATTTCCGCCAGTTGATGTCCGACGAACGTTTTCCGGATACGATTAACGGGATAGCTGTCACTCCGAAGATCGTGCAGACGGAGAATTTCAATTTCCGCAGCGTACCTACGGATATCAACGCTCCTTCCATCGGTCTTTATCCTCTGTTGGAGTCGATGTCCGGGCGTGTAGACCTGAAGATGCCGGATGATGTTTTCCGCATTACTTCGCAAGGCATTGAGTTTATCGATATGGCTTCCAATAGCGTGAATGCAGAAAAAAGCCTCTTGTTTACAGAAGCTATGACCAAGAAGGATTTCCGCTTTCCGGCCATTGAGATCGCAGGAAACCCGACGGTGAAGAAGGAGTATGACGAAGGATACCTTCTGTTGGATGCCGACCGTCGTCTGTTCCATCTGAAACAGGTGAAAGGGCGTCCCTACGTTCGTGCTATCACTTTGCCGGAAGGATTAACATTAGAGCACCTTTATCTGACGGAATTCAGAAATAAAAAGACGCTTGCTTTCCTGACAGATATCAACAATGCTTTATATGTGCTGAAAAGCCGCACGTATGATGTGGTGAAAACAGGAGTTCCTGCATTCAATCCCGAAACGGACGCGCTGACCATCATTGGAAATATGTTCGACTGGACGGTACGGGTGACGAGTCCGTCTTCCGATAATTACTATGCTTTGAACGCGGATGATTATTCACTGATAAAGAAGCTGGAAAATAATTCGAATACTCATTATATGCCCGGCATCAGTTTCACTTCTTATACGGACAAGTATGTGATGCCGCGCTTTGAGTAATAACAGGAATAATAACTTTTAGGCACGGATTACACAGATTAACACGGTTTTAGCGTTGTGAAAGCATAAAGCTATCGTGTTAATTCGTATAATCCGTATCTTTTATTTCTAACATTCACAGAAAACAATAAAGAACCTTTCGCATTTATTCAACAAGAAACTGTACCTTTGCAAGCATGAACATTATCCGATCCGCAATTGCCTCTGCGTTGAACACAAACAAATACGGTAGATAACAACACTAATTTAAAGCCGTATGAAAATTTGCAAGGCATGTACATTTCTGAGTTTCCTCATTATATTATTATACAGTTGTGCGCTTCCGCCTGAGGATGAAAAAGAGAGCCTTGAACCGGACAGTTCAACATCAGAACTTCCCTGGACAGGAGAAACCGAGAAATTCACGATTAATACCAAAGAAGGCGTACACTTGAATGATCCGCAGGAAGATGCAGGAACAGCATATATCACGATCCCCTCTTCTTCTGTAAGAAGCACCCGATGGGAATTAGGGGTACGGCTCACCTTTAATCCTTCCGCCAATAATTACGCCCGTTTCTATTTAGCCTCTTCATCGGAAATACTTTCCGGAGATCTGAACGGCTATTACATTCAGATAGGAGGAACAAAAGACAATGTAGCACTTTACCGGCAAAATGGGAATCAATCCAAATTACTGGCTTCGGGAAGAGAACTCATGAAAGGAAATAATTCTCCGAAATTATTTATCAAAGTAGAATGCGACGCCAACGGCTACTGGACTTTCTGGACACGCATGGAATCGGAAACCGAATATACGAAGGAGAAACAAATAAAAGACGCAAGTATCACAAAGTCAATCTGCTGCGGCATATACTGCGTTTATACAAAAAGCCGCTGTGACGGTTTCACTTTCCATCATATACAGTTGTCTGATGATGTGATAACAAGTACTGAACCGGACGACATACCGGACGTTCCGGATGAACCGGACAAGCCTGACACACCGGAATCGCCGGAATATCCTGACAATGTGAGAAATATGTTACTATTCAACGAAGTGATGTATGACAATGCCAAAGACGGTGCCGAATACATCGAATTCTATAATCCTGCTGATCAGGATATCACTGTAAAGTCTCTGCGTCTGTTTAAAATGAGAGCAACGGGAGAAATATTCAGTACCACAATACTCAAACAGGAAGATGAAAATACAAACCTTGTTATTCCCGGCAAAGGATATATTTGTTTTACTCACTCCGCAACTACACTGATCAGAAAGCATAAGGTTGACGGCAAAAGTATAACCGAAATATCCAAATTTCCGCAACTGAGCAACGACGGAGGTTACCTTGCCTTGGCAACTGATGAAGAACATCCCCGCACGATTGATACCTGCCGTTTCATAGACTGGATGCACGACACTTCAGTCACTACAGGCATTTCATTAGAGAAGATATCTCCTGAACTTCCTTCTCTCAACAAAAACTGGCACTCATCGAGAAATGATACAGGTGGCACACCCGGAATAAAAAACTCATAAGAAGGATGCATTTATTTGATAAATTCCCTACATTTGTACAATTTGTAGGAAAAGCATATTTGAATATATTCACCCGCGAACGAATTTTAAGCAACAGATATGAGTCCAATTATCTTATCTATTACTATCATAGCATACTTTATGATCCTTTTCGCTATCTCCTATATAGCAGGACATAAAGCGGATAACGAAGGCTTCTTCGTCGGCAACCGCAAATCGGCATGGTATATTGTCGCCTTTGCCATGATTGGTTCCACTATCTCCGGAGTTACGTTTGTATCCGTACCGGGTATGGTACAAGCCAGCGGCTTCTCCTACCTGCAGATGGTACTGGGATTTATCGTCGGACAGTTCATTATCGCATTCGTACTCGTTCCGCTTTTCTACCGGATGAATCTGGTTTCTATCTATGAATATCTTGAAAATCGCTTCGGAGCTTCTTCCTATAAGACAGGAGCCTGGTTTTTCTTTATTTCCAAAATGCTCGGAGCTGCCGTGCGGCTCTTTTTAGTATGTCTGACCTTGCAATTACTCATCTTCGAGCCTTTCCATATTCCCTTTATAATCAATGTCATACTGACAGTACTCATTGTCTGGCTCTATACTTTCCGGGGAGGAGTGAAATCATTGATATGGACGGATGTGCTGAAAACATTCTGTCTGGTAGTCTCCGTCGTACTTTGTATCTACTATATAGCTTCCAGCCTGCATCTGAATTTCAGCGGATTGGTCTCAACGATTTCAGACAGCGATCTCTCCAAAATGTTCTTTTTTGACGATGTCAACGACAAGCGATATTTCTTCAAGCAATTCCTGGCAGGAGTCTTTACCGTTATCGCCATGAACGGGCTGGATCAGGATATGATGCAACGGAATCTCAGTTGCAAGAACTTCCGTGACTCACAGAAGAATATGATTACAAGCGGGATTTCACAGTTCTTTGTGATCCTGCTCTTCCTGATGCTGGGTGTCTTGCTCTATACTTTCACCGCCCGACAGGGAATCGAGAATCCTGGTAAGAGCGATGAATTGTTCCCAATGATCGCCACAGGCAATTACTTTCCGGGAATAGTCGGTATCCTGTTCATTATCGGATTGATAGCTTCGGCGTACTCCGCTGCCGGATCGGCCTTGACAGCCCTGACGACTTCTTTCACCGTAGATATTCTGAATGCGCACAAGAAAGACGAAGCGGCACTCAGCAAAATACGGAAACACGTGCACATCGGGATGGCGTTCGTGATGGGAATCGTCATCTTCGTATTCAATTTGCTGAATAATACGAGTGTGATTGATGCGATTTATACGCTGGCCAGCTATACGTATGGTCCAATTCTCGGACTATTCGCTTTCGGCATTTTTACTAAAAAACAAGTTTATGATCCATATATTCCGTTAGTAGCCATTCTTTCTCCTGCACTTTGCTACGTATTGCAAAGAAATTCGGAAGCCTGGTTCGATGGATATCAAATTAGCTACGAGTTACTGATATTGAATGCTGCGTTTACTTTTCTGGGGCTTTGCCTGCTCATCAAAAGGAAATCGTCAGCAGCCCCTATCAACAACTCTTTAATAAAAAAACATTAAAATGAAAAAGAAAATCAATTGCTTCATACCTTTTGGCAATCCGAAAGATACGATACAAACTGTAAAAGAATTGCAAGCTTCAGAATTAGTGAACAAAATCTACCTGCTAAGCGCTGATACCAACAAAGAGTGCTTACCGGGGTGTGAATGTCTCCTCATTAACGGTCTCTACTCTACAAGTACGATTAAAACAATTGCTGACAACGCAGATGATGCCAGCTATCTTTTGCTTTACACGAAACAGACCCCGCTAAAACTAGGATTGTACGCACTGGAACGCATGACACAGATTATACAGAACTCCTCAGAAAATGCAATGGTATACGCAGATCATTACCAACTGGTTGACGGAGTTCTCAAACAAGCTCCCGTTATTGATTATCAACAAGGAAGCCTCCGGGATGATTTTGATTTCGGTTCGGTGCTTTTATTCAATTCCGAAATTTTCACCCTTGCTTCAAGTATTCTGGAGGAAACAGTTTTCCAATATGCTGCATTTTATGAAATGCGTCTGATGCTAGGTAATCTATTTCAAATCATCCATATCAATGAGTTCCTTTACACAGAAATAGAAACAGATACCCGGAAAAGCGGAGAAAAACAATTCGATTACGTAAATCCTAAAAATCGGGAAGTACAGATCGAAATGGAGAAAGTTTGTATCAAGCATCTGAAAGAAATCAATGCCTATGTAAGACCTTCTTCCCGAACAGTAAACCTGGACAGAGAAGCTTTTGAGTTTGAAGCATCTGTCATCATACCTGTCCGTAATCGTATCCGGACCATTCGTGACGCCGTAAATTCTGCTTTGAGCCAGCAAACGACTTTTCCCTTTAATGTGATTGTGATCGACAATCACTCAACGGACGGTACCACCGAAGCCCTCCAGGAATTTAGTGCGGACAATAGACTAATACATATCATTCCCCAGGAGAATGATCTCGGTATAGGAGGTTGCTGGAATGTAGGAGTACACCATGAGAAATGCGGTAAATTTGCCGTGCAACTGGATAGCGATGACCTGTATAAGGATGAGCATACCTTACAGAAAATCGTCGATACCTTCTATCAGCAGAACTGTGCAATGGTGATAGGGACTTACCTAATGACGGATTTTCAGATGAACGAGATAGCTCCCGGTGTCATTGACCATAAAGAGTGGACAGTAGAGGACGGTCCCAACAATGCTTTACGTATCAATGGGTTGGGTGCCCCACGGGCCTTCTACACTCCCATCCTTCGCAAGATCAAATTCCCCAATACCAGTTATGGAGAAGATTATGCCATAGGTCTGAGTATTTCTCGTGAATATACGATCGGTCGTATTTATGATGTAATCTATCTTTGCCGCCGTTGGGAAGGCAACTCTGACGCAGCATTAGATATCGAAAAAATTAACCGGAACAATTTCTACAAAGACAGTATCCGAACCTGGGAGTTACAGGCAAGAATCCGGATGCACAGCATCGATGAAAGTTTTCAGCGTCTCGTCAACGAGATGATAGAAAAACAGAAAAAAGACTGGAAGCTGGCAAAAAAGAATTATAAGGAATTAGAACAGAATCTTAAAAAAGAAAAGACGCTGGAACTCAAACTAGGAGGGGACACCAAGAGAGTCAGATTCTTCCCAAATCCACAACGGGCAATCTCTACAATGGCCCAGACCGACTCTCAGTCCATACAAGAAAGACCTTGTTTTCTGTGCAATGACAATCGCCCGGCAGAACAAACGTCTTTGTCACTCGGACATTATGAGGTATGCCTCAATCCTTATCCGATTTTCCGCCGGCATCTGACCATAATTGAAGAGGAACATACCCCGCAAACCATCAAAAACCGTTTTGAGGATATGCTTTTCCTTGCCGAAAACATGAACGAGTTCCTCATCTTATATAACGGACCGGAATGCGGAGCTTCCGCCCCTGACCATATGCACTTTCAGGCAGCAGGAAAAGAGGAAAAGATTGCCAATCCTTTTGGGATGACTTTCATATCGGACATGCTTAGTTCTGAAGATAGCGTACATAGTCATCTAGAAAACGGGTTCACCACGAGCATTGGCATTTCATCTCCAAACAGAAGAGGGATCATTGAAATGTTTGAGTATCTTTACGATAAGATAGTTTCTATTTATCATGACAAAGAACCTTTAATCAATGTGATTGCCTGGTATGGACTCGAAACAGTAAACCGCACTGGAGGCGATGAAATAAAACAGTGGAACTGTATTATTTTCCTACGTTCTAAACATCGGCCGGAATGTTATTATGCCCAAGGGAAAAAAGGCTTATTGATAAGCCCGGCTATTGCGGAGATGTGTGGCGTATTCCCCATTGTAAGAGAAGAAGATTTGGATAAGATAACAGCTAAAAAAATCACTCAGATTTACAAGGAGGTCAGTTTGTCACAGGAACAGTTAAAAGCACTCACCGATCAAACATCCTAGTAAAGAAGAAATGGAAGAACCTCAGATTACAGTCGGTATCCTTTCGGGAAAAGAAATTGAATTTTCTTTTCCCGAAAGCTTCACTACTCCTGACGGCACAAAGGTTTCAGGGGCACAAAAGGCTGTTTATCAAAAAGAAAAGATATACTGGTCAGGGAAAGAATACGATGAATTGATATTCTACCCTCAGCCAAATGCCGGGATCTTCTTTGAGCTAAAGGATGTCACCATCGGCATCAATTTTCATTGGGAACGCAAAGAAGTACAACGCTTCCAGGGAGCTTTGAAAATCATTGTCGAAGGAGAGACACTGACCGCCATCAATGTAATCTCTATAGAAGATTACCTGACAAGTGTCATCTCATCAGAAATGAGTGCCACCGCCTCTTTGGAACTACTGAAAGCACATGCTGTCATTTCCAGAAGCTGGCTGATCAATAAATTGAGAGTGGAGAATGAAAAATGGAAAGCTACTATACAGCCGGACAGCGCAGCCAACTCTCCACTTTCCACTCTCCACTCTCAACTTATCAAATGGTATGATCATGAAGCGCATACGCACTTTGATGTTTGTGCGGATGATCATTGCCAGCGCTATCAGGGAATTACCCGTGCTTCTACTCCACAAGCTATCGAAGCTGTTTCAGCTACCCGTGGAGAGGTGCTGATGTATGAAGGAAAGATTTGCGATGCGCGATTCTCCAAATGTTGTGGCGGTGCAATGGAAGAGTTTCAGAATTGTTGGGAGAATGTGAGGCATCCTTATCTGACCGGTAAACGAGATTACATACCGGAATCCCATGCTTCTGATTCGGAGAAACAAATAACAGGTCCGGCAATACAGCTTCCCGATCTGACGCAGGAAGAAGAAGCGGACCGATGGATACGAACTTCTCCGGATGCTTTCTGTAATACGCAGGATAAAAAGATTCTGAGTCAGGTTCTTAATAACTACGATCAGGAAACGACTGATTTCTACCGTTGGAAAATCAGTTATAGCCAACAGGAACTAGCTGAGTTAATCCATCAACGTTCGGGAATTGATTTCGGGGAAATCATAGACTTAATCCCTGTAGAGCGAGGAACTTCCGGACGCCTGATACGATTAAAGATAGTAGGTACTTTACGGACACTGACCATCGGAAAAGAATTAGAGATCCGACGTACATTGTCGCCTTCCCATCTTTATAGTTCAGCATTCCTTGTGGATAAGGAAAAAGGAGAAGAGGGAAATGTTCCAACCCGCTTTACACTGACGGGAGCCGGTTGGGGACACGGAGTAGGACTTTGTCAGATCGGTGCGGCAGTAATGGGAGAGCGAGGTTATTATTACAAAGATATTTTAGCTCACTATTATCCCGGAAGCAGACTTGAAAAACAATATGAATAACATCTGAGACTAATGCCATGATATCAACAAGAAATGCCAAGAACATAATACCCAGAAACAATCGAAATCCGTGGAGCTGGATTCCGACTCTTTATTTTGCGGAAGGACTGCCTTATGTGGCTGTGATGACGATTGCCGTTATCATGTACAAGCGCCTGGGATTGTCGAATACAGAAATAGCGCTCTACACTTCCTGGTTATATCTGCCCTGGACGATCAAACCATTATGGAGTCCTTTCGTTGATCTAGTCAAGACAAAGCGTTCCTGGATTATTGCCATGCAGGGTTTGATTGCTGCCGGGTTCGCCGGTATTGCCTTTTTTATCCCGACGCCACACTATGTGCAACTCACTCTGGCATTCTTTTGGCTGATGGCATTCAGTTCTGCCACGCATGATATTGCGGCCGACGGCTTTTATATGCTTGGCCTCAATAACAAAGAACAATCCTTCTTTGTAGGCATCAGAAACACTTGTTATCGTTTCGCCAATATCTTCGGTCAGGGAATCCTGGTTATGTTGGCAGGCTGGTTGGAAACATCGCATGGCAATGTTCCAATGGCCTGGAGTATCACTTTCTATCTGATGGCAGGATTATTCCTCGGACTGACACTATACCATCGCTTTATTCTCCCCCACCCTGCTTCGGATGTCAAAAGACCGGGGTTAACACCGGGTAAGTTACTGGAAGATTTCTTTAAAACATTCGTCACTTTCTTTGAGAAGAAAAACCTGGGACTTATGTTTTTCTTTCTGCTCACCTATCGGTTGGGAGAATCCCAACTTGCTAAAATAGCCTCTCCATTCTTATTGGATGGTGCCGAACAAGGCGGATTGGGATTATCAACCGCATCCGTCGGAATCATTTATGGCACTATCGGCGTAGCCGCCCTACTGATAGGCGGCATCATCAGCGGTTTCCTCGTTTCCCGTGACGGTTTTAAGAAATGGATCATTCCCATGGCGCTGGCTATCAACCTCCCCGACCTTTTATATGTTTGGATGGCAGCAGCTACTCCGGACAACCTCCTGCTAATCTCCATTTGTGTAGCCATCGAACAGCTGGGATACGGCTTCGGCTTCACTGCCTATATGCTTTATCTGATTTACATTGCAGATGGTGAACACAAAACAGCTCATTATGCCATTGGAACGGGTTTTATGGCACTTGGCATGATGCTTCCGGGAATGCCGGCAGGATGGATACAGGAACATCTCGGATACACCAACTTCTTTATCTGGGTATGCGTCTGCACCATTCCCGGCATCCTTGCTTCATGGATGATCCGCAATCGACTGGACAGTTCCTTCGGAAAAAAGAGATAAAATTGAATTACTTATAACTTAACACATTAAAAAGTAACAGTCATGAATGTAACAACAAGTAACAAACGCCTATTGGCACTCGATGTGATGCGGGGCATCACCATCGCAGGTATGATCTTAGTAAATACGCCCGGTTCCTGGCAACATGCGTATGCTCCCCTCAAACATGCCGAGTGGATTGGATTAACTCCTACCGATCTGGTATTCCCATTCTTTATGTTCATTATGGGAATCTCCACGTACATCTCTTTGAGAAAGTACAATTTCACCTTCAGTGTTCCCGCGGGTTTAAAAATTCTCAAACGGACCGTGATCATTTTCCTGATTGGAATTGGCATCAGTTGGCTTTCCATTCTCTGCTTCCAGCACGATCCGTTCCCTATCGACCAGATTCGCATTCTCGGAGTCATGCAACGACTTGCTTTGGGATATGGAGTTACTGCCATAGTCGCTTTGCTCATGAAGCATAAATATATACCTTATTTAATTGCTGTACTTCTCATCAGCTATTTTGCAATCCTTGCCCTCGGCAATGGATATGTCTACGATGAAACAAATATTCTTTCCATCGTCGACCGTGCAGTATTAGGACAAGCTCATATCTATGGCGGTCAGATACTTGATCCGGAAGGACTGCTTAGTACTATTTCAGCCATCGCCCACGTCCTAATCGGCTTCTGTGCCGGAAAGCTTTTGATGGAAGTGAAAGATATTCATGAGAAGCTGGAACGTTTGTTCCTGATAGGTACTATCCTTACTTTCGCAGGTTTCTTACTGAGTTACGGTTCTCCTATCTGCAAGAAAGTATGGTCTCCTTCCTTCGTACTCGTAACCTGCGGTCTGGGTTCCAGTTTTCTGGCATTACTCGTATGGATCATTGACATTAAAGGTTATAAAAACTGGAGCCGTTTCTTCGAATCGTTTGGAGTAAATCCGCTATTTATTTATGTATTGGCAGATATTCTGGCGATTACGCTGGCAGTCATTCCTATGACCTACCAAGGTGAATCGACTTCTTTACATGGCTATATTTACAGTGCGCTCCTACAGCCTGTCTTCGGAGATAAAGGAGGCTCGCTTGTATTTGCCCTGCTTTTTGTCCTTCTCAACTGGGCAATAGGCTACATTCTATATAAAAAGAAAATATACATTAAGATATGATACTCATTGCAGACAGTGGTTCTACCAAAACAGACTGGTGTGTCGTACTGAACGGCACAGTTATCAAACGACTTGGAACGAAAGGGATCAATCCTTTCTTCCAGTCGGAAGAAGAAATCCAACAGAAGCTGACAGCTTCCCTTCTGCCTCAACTGCCGGAAGGGAAATTCAATGCGGTTTATTTCTACGGAGCAGGTTGTACGCCCGAGAAAGCTCCCGTCCTCCGACGGGCTATTGCAGACAGTCTGCCCGTTATCGGGAATATTAAAGCAAATTCGGATATGCTGGCTGCCGCCCACGGGCTATGTGGTCAGGAGGCTGGTATCGCCTGCATTTTGGGGACGGGCTCTAATTCTTGTTTTTACAATGGAAAAGAGATCGTCAGCAACATCTCTCCTCTCGGATTTATTTTGGGAGATGAAGGTAGCGGTGCCGTACTTGGGAAACTGCTGGTAGGAGATATTCTGAAAAATCAACTTCCTGCCACCTTGAAAGAAGAGTTTCTGAAGCAGTTCGATCTGACGCCTCCCGAAATCATCGACCGGGTTTATCGCCAGCCCTTTCCCAATCGTTTTTTGGCCAGTCTCTCTCCTTTTATCGCACAGCATTTGGAAGAACCGGCTATCCGCCAATTAGTTATGAACAGCTTTATAGCTTTCTTTCGCAGGAATGTGATGCAGTATGATTACAAGCAATATCCGGTACACTTTATCGGATCGATAGCCTACTGTTACAAAGAGATTCTACAGGATGCTGCCCGACAAACAGGTATTCAGATAGGTAAGATTCTCCAAAGTCCGATGGAAGGATTGATTCAATATCATAGCCAATTATCATTCCATCCTTAATAATAGAAGAAAAACATCCTAAAGACTAAAAGTATAATTAAAACTCTCCGGCATATCCGCAAGAGTTTTAATTATACTTTAAACTTTTAACGCTAACCGTTATGTAAAGAATGGATAGAATTAACGATTGCCTCTGTAAAACAAATGATCTACATCTCTACCAAGATACGAAATACCTTTCCCGGATCAGCTGCCCATTCTTTCATTGCCTCCAAAGCATCTTCCGGTTTTACAATCTTTGAGATCAGTTCCTCTACCGGACACTTCCCTTCTTTCATATAGTTAATTACCGCACGGAAATCAGCAGGCAATGCATTTCTGGAACCACGAATATCCAGTTCTTTCTGGACGAAATACTTGGTCTGAAAAGCGACTTCGCTTTTGGCGTAGCCAATATAAACCACACGACCGGTAAAGCCAACTTCATCCACAGCCATTACATAAGTCACAGGACTGCCGACAGCTTCAATCACGACATCAGCTCCAAACCCTTCAGTGATTTCCTGTATCCGCTCATGTACATTCTCTGTTTTAGAGTTTACTGCGTAAGACGCTCCCACTCTTTTGGCCAGTACCAGTTTTTCATCATCCAGGTCGACCGCAATCACTGTCGCTCCTCTCAAGGCAGCACGTACAATGGCACCAATTCCGATCATACCACAGCCGATCACCATCACATACTCATTATCAATGACCTGAGCACGGGAAACAGCATGAAACCCTACACTCATCGGCTCAATCAGAGCACAGTCACGGGATGAGATATTACCTGCCGGGATAATCTTCGTCCAAGGAAGCACGGCGTATTCGCACATCACTCCATTCCGTTGTACGCCTAATGTCTCATTATGCTCGCAAGCATTGACACGCCCGTTACGGCACGAAGCACATTTACCACAATTGGTATATGGGTTCAATGTTACATTCATCCCTTTCTCAAAACCAGCCGGAACATCCGGACCGATCTCTTCAATCACTGCCCCTACTTCATGTCCCGGTATTACAGGGAGTTTCACCATCGGATTACGCCCCAGAAAAGTGTTTAAATCGGAGCCACAGAAGCCGACATACTTGATTCTCACCAATACTTCACCGGCACCGACGGCCGGCTTTTCCAGTTCAACCACCTTCATTTCGGAGGGGTTGACAATTTGAACTGCTTTCATTTTATTTGTTTGAGATAAATTTATTAATCAATTACTTTATAGCCCTTCCAACCGTAATAGGCACAAAACGCAAAACAAATCATCGGTATGCCATAAGCGACATAATAAATATGTTCATTAACGTGCATGAAGTACGCTGTCAACTGAGGAAGACAGGCATTACCGACAATTGCCATTACCAGAAAGGCAGAACCGCTCTTTGTCTGATTTCCGAGTCCTTTCAGCGCCAAAGAGAACTGTGTAGGATACATGATAGACATAAAGAAAGAGATGGCGAGCATGGCATACAGTCCGATCATTCCTCCCCATAGCATCACGACACCACACAAAAGGATGTTCATCAAAGCATACACCAGCAACATATCCTGCGGACGGAACTTGACCATCAATCCCGTACCAATCCAGCGCCCCAGCAGGAAAGCCAGCATATACAGTCCGAAGAAAGTGGTAGCCGTATCTTCCGGCAAGTCGGCATAGGTGCAGCAATATACGAGAAACAGACTGTTGATAGCCGTTTGTCCACCATTATAAAAGAACTGCGCGATGACTCCCCAACGTAAATGCGAACGTTTCAGCACATCGAAATCAATCAGTTTCTCTTTCTTTCCGGATGCAGGTTCCGCTCCTTCATCTCCAATCTTCGGCAATTTAGAGAAGACAAATACGACCGCTATCGCAAGAAGCAACAGAGCCAATATCAGATAAGGAAGTTTCATCGCATCCGTTTCCAGTTGTATATAAGCCTGCCAGCCTCCCGGATAATCAACAGGAAGCGTCTCGCGTGTATAATGGGTACCGCTTAGAATCAGCTTGCTCAGAAACATCGCTGCGATAAAAGCGCCCAGACCATTGAAGGATTGCGCCAGATTCAATCGGCGCGGAGCCGTTTCGGGAGCTCCCAGCACGGTGACATAAGGATTGGCGGCTGTCTCCAGAAAACACATTCCGGTAGCGATAATGAAGAAGATGCAGAGATAAGCCCAATATTCTTTCAGCATGGCAGCAGGAAAGAACAGCAATCCGCCGACAGCTGCCAGCAACAGACCGAAGATGATTCCCGCCTTATAGCTATAACGCTTCATGAACATAGCTATCGGAATAGGGAAAATAAAGTAAGCCAGCCAATAGGCGGTCTCCGTAAAAGAAGCCTCGAAGGTGTTCAGTTCACAGGTTTTCATCAACTGCCGGATCATTGTGGGAAGCAGATTACTGCTGATCGCCCACAAGAAGAAAAGGCTGAAAACCAGTGCGAGAGGAATGGTATATGTATTCTTTTTCATGTGTACAGTGATTGTTTAGCGGTATAGTGGCTGTTTCCTTTCTATTCCGACATATTTTTAATGTATGGGAGTTCCGGAAGTTCTGCAAACCCGTAGAATTTCCGCGCATTCCCGCCCAGGAATAACGTTTTCTCTGCTTCCGACAATTCCGGAGATTTCACCACAAAGTCATAAGACATCTTATAAGTAATGGCTGTTATCGTGCGCGGATAGTCCGAGCCCCACATCAGTTTCTCCATGCCAACCAGTTCTGCGGCTTCACGAATAGCCTTTATGGCACCTTTAAACGGATAAAACTCATCATTGAACAGCCATGTGATACCACCGGACTCAATCATCACATTCGGATGACGTGCCAACTTAATCTGCTCCTTCCAATCCGGAAGAGTAACCATCCCGAAATGTCCGACAGCAATCTTCAATCGAGGACATTCCTGAATAATCTCTTCCATCTCCGGAACCTGTATCGCCCCCTCTGCCAAGTCGACAGACAAGATCACTCCCCGCTCTTCCATCCACCGGAACATCTGCATCATTTCAGGACAGTTCAACATTACCCGTCCCTCTTTCAGAAGTAAGCGCTGGGCAGGAATCTTAATCGCTTTGAACCCCTTCCCGATCAGCTCTTTCGCCTGTTCCAGATAGCCCGGCTTGCGAAACTCACACATTCCGCAAACAAAGAAACGGTCCGGATAGCGGGAAACGACCTCCATCAGATAATCGTTCTGAATGCCGTCTATAAATTCTTGTGTAATAACCGCAGCCGAGACTTGGGCATAATCCATATTGGACAGAAAAACTTCCGCACTATTCACCCCGTCAATCATAAAAGGAGGAACCATCTGCCGAATCTCCCCCATAAACAGGGAGCGTCCGTTCTCTAAAGTACGGATAGGAAAACCATCGACCACCGTATCTTGGCGAAGCCACAGATGGGCATGGGCATCAATAATCGTATAATCCATAGAATCGACCGTTTTTTAAGAGTTTGCCCAACTTACACGCTGCTGTTCTCCGATAATCTCCCGCACTTCACGCACGAGTTCCCAATCAATAGGTTCTTCAATAAAGCCGATATTTTTCTTCACATTCTCCGGATTAGTGGTACTGAACAAGGTAGTCGCAACCTTTGGATTACTCACCGAGAATTGCATAGCGAGCTTTTCTATCGGATAATTCTTTGCTTTACAATGTTCCATCGCTTTGCGACAGGCATCTACCAATGGCTTGGGAGCCGGATGCCAAGCCGGAACACCACGTTCGCTCAGCAAGCCCATCGACAGAGGGGAAGCATTGATGACACCGATTTCTTTCGATTCGAAATAGTCAAGGAAGTCAGCCAATTTATCATCGCACAGGCAATAGTGACAGAAGCTAAGAACAGATTCAATAGTTCCGCTTGGTGAACGATCTATCACCCATTTCAGATTTTCAAGTTGCAAGTCAGTGATTCCGACATGGCCTACCACTCCTTTCTCACGCAGCTCGACTAAAGCAGGTAATGTTTCATTCATGACCTGATTCAAATCTGCAAATTCAACATCATGCACATTGATCAAGTCGATGAAGTCAATATTCAGACGCTCCATACTTTCATATACACTCTCCGCCGCACGCTTTGCCGAGTAGTCCCATGTATTGATCCCGTCTTTGCCGTAGCGCCCGACTTTCGTAGAAAGATAATAACGGTCGCGAGGAATATCCTTCAGTGCTTTGCCAAGAACAGTCTCTGCCTTATAATGTCCGTAATAAGGGGAAACATCGATAAAGTTCATTCCGGCTTCGATGGCTGTAAACACAGCCTGAATGCCTTCTTTTTCTTTTAAATCATGGAATACTCCTCCCAGCGAGGAAGCTCCGAAACTGAGAGACGATACTTTCATCCCTGTCTTTCCGATTTCATGGTATTGCATACGTATAGGGTTTAAAATTATTTTGTATGCGACAAAAGTAAGGGGTGAACCCTTCTCAACGGACAAGAGAGGGGTGAAAAAGCAACGTAACGGTTTACGTAAAAAATCTTTCTTTAAATGCGGAGATTTATCAGGGAATATGCTTTCTTTGCAGATAAATCTAAGTTGGAGACCTTCAGATGGAAAACCGGAAACATACTTCACTCAAAGACCTCGCCCAAGCATTAGGCGTATCCATCCCTACTGTATCCCGAGCGCTGAAAGACAGTCCGGAGATCAGTCGTGAGCTTTGCGCCAAAGCCAAGAAGCTGGCCAAAGAGATGAATTATCGTCCCAACCCTTTCGCCATGAGTCTGCGGAAGAATGCGCCGCGCATCATCGGAGTGATCGTTCCGGATATTGTCACTCATTTCTTTGCCTCCATTCTGAACGGGATAGAGAACATGGCGATCGATAACGGATATTTCGTCATTATCACAACGTCGCATGAGTCTTTCGAACATGAAAAAAGGAATATAGAGAATCTGGTCAATATGCGGGTAGAGGGGATTATCGCCTGCCTGTCTCAGGAAACAACTGACTTTTCTCATTTTGCCGCATTGAAAGAGATCAATATGCCGCTGATTCTGTTCGACCGTGTTTGCCTGACCGATCAATTCTCGTCGGTAATAGCAGACGGAGCACAATCCGCGCAAATGGCTACCCAGCATCTGCTGGATCATGGAAGTAAACGGGTGGCTTTTATCGGCGGTGCCAATCATCTGGATATTGTAAAAAGAAGGAAGCATGGTTATCTGGAAGCCTTGCGCGATAATCGGATTCCGATTGAAAAGGAATTAGTTGTCTGCCGGAAAATTGATTATGAGGAAGGTAAGATTGCTACGGAAACGTTGTTATCCCTCCCCCAGCCTCCCGATGCCATCCTTGCCATGAATGATACATTGGCTTTTGCCGCTATGGAAGTAATCAAAAACCACGGACTTCGTATTCCTGACGATATCGCCATCATCGGATACACGGATGAGCAGCACGCCAACTATGTGGAACCCAAACTATCTGCCGTATCACATCAGACCTATAAGATGGGGGAAACAGCCTGTCAACTGCTGATTGATCAGATTAAGGGAGACAGAACGGTCAAGCAAGTGGTGATTCCGACACATTTGCAGATAAGGGAGAGTAGCATTAAGGAGAAATAACAAAAAAATGCTGTATCTACGCAATATAGATACAGCACCTTATTATATAGAGAGTTTTATCTTATTATTTCAACTCTGCTTCAGTATTAGCGAAATCAAGTAATGTGATATCAAATACAAGAGTTGAATAACCCAAAATGCCTGTAGTACCGCTACTTCCATAAGCATAATCCCAAGGAATATAAACCTTCCAGCGATCACCGACCTCCATTTTCTGAAGTACTTCCCCCCAGCCGGTAATTACCCCGCTGACCTGGAAAATAGTTGTAGGAGAATCTCCTTCACTTGGATCTTTCCCGTCTACAACCGGATTATCTCCCTTAAAGTTACCATCAAAATATTCTCCTAAAATATTTGTTCCTTTATAATATACCTTCACATAGTCAGTATATTTAGGATTTCCCGCCTTTACTACATGATCAGTCATTGGCTCCATTTCCTTATAATAAATATAATTATCAGGAGCAGTCAACATCTCTATGCGTTCCAAGCCTCCTCTACCAGAAGCCGTAGCATAAACATTCGCAAGAGAGTCAATAAATGCCTCATTGCGCGCACGCCAATTATCGTATTTACCAACTTCTTCGGTTTCGCTACAAGAAACAAAAGCTAAAGCCAGTAATACTAAGGAGAATAAATAGATTTTTTTACTCATTCGTTAATGGTTTATTGTAAAGTTTTCAATAATGAAGTGATGCTCACTCTGTCTGCGATGATATTATTCAGTTCAGAGATAGCTACACGTTCTTGCTGCATCGTATCACGATTACGCAGTGTTACACGGTTATCTTCCAGTGTCTGATGGTCTACAGTTACGCAGAACGGAGTACCGATGGCATCCTGACGACGATAACGCTTACCGATACTGTCTTTTTCGTCATACTGGCAGTGGAAGTGGAACTTCAGAGCGTCGATGATCTCACGGGCTTTTTCAGGCAGACCGTCTTTCTTGATCAACGGCATAACAGCCAGTTTCACCGGTGCAAGGGCAGCAGGCAATTTCAGCACAACACGACTTTCTCCGTTTTCCAGTTGCTCTTCGCAATAAGCGGCGCTCATGATGCTCAGGAACATACGGTCTACACCGATAGAAGTTTCAATCACATACGGAGTGTATGATTCATTCAATTCCGGATCGAAGTATTTGATGCTCTTGCCGGAGAATTTCTCATGCTGAGACAAGTCGAAATTTGTACGGGAGTGGATACCTTCCACTTCTTTGAAACCGAATGGCATCAGGAACTCGATATCTGTTGCAGCATTGGCATAGTGAGCCAATTTATCGTGGTCGTGATAGCGGTAGCTGGCATCACCGAAGCCCAGCGCTTTATGCCATTTCAGACGAATTTCCTTCCATTTCTTGAACCAATCCAGTTCCGTTCCCGGTTTTACGAAGAACTGCATCTCCATCTGTTCGAACTCACGCATACGGAAGATGAACTGACGGGCAACAATCTCATTACGGAAAGCCTTACCAATCTGGGCAATACCGAAAGGTACTTTCATACGACCGGTTTTCTGCACATTCAGATAGTTTACAAAGATACCCTGTGCCGTTTCCGGACGAAGATAAATCTTCATGGCACCGTCTGAAGTCGATCCCATTTCCGTAGAGAACATCAGGTTGAACTGACGGACTTCCGTCCAGTTCTTAGTACCGGAAATAGGACATACGATCTCTTCATCAACGATGATCTGACGAAGTTCATCCAGATTATTATCATTCAGCGCTTTTGCGAAACGAGTATGAAGCGCATCACGCTTAGCCTGATGTTCCAACACACGTCCGTTAGTAGAACGGAATTGAGCCTCATCGAATGATTCACCAAACTTCTTGGCGGCTTTTGCTACTTCTTTATTGATTTTATCGTCATATTTAGCCAACTGATCTTCGATCAATACGTCAGCACGATAACGTTTTTTAGAATCCTTATTGTCAATCAAAGGGTCATTGAATGCGTCCACGTGTCCGGAAGCCTTCCAGATGGTAGGGTGCATAAAGATGGCAGAGTCGATACCGACAATGTTTTCGTGCAACAGCACCATGCTGTCCCACCAATATTTTTTAATGTTGTTTTTCAATTCAACGCCCATCTGACCGTAGTCATATACTGCGCCTAGTCCGTCGTAGATATCGCTTGAAGGAAATACGAAGCCGTACTCTTTACAGTGCGATACAAGTTTCTTAAAAACGTCTTCTTGTGCCATTTTCTTTTCTATATCTATTAATTTGAATTACCTTTTTTCGTAAAAAGTGCCACAAAGATAGGCATTTATCTCATAAATAAGACAGAGAGGGTATTAATTTATCTTATTCTTCTGTTTGTTCCTGCTCCTGATCTGCTTTCTTCATGCGATCACGAAGTGCGCTGTTCACCATAAAATTAGCTCCTTAATTATAGGAAAACAAAGGAATTCTCATATATTTGTGCATTCCAATAATACTAGTGCATCTCAATTAATACTAAAGAAAAACATCAGGCTATGATTAAAATTCTACTTTTAATAGACTATTCCAGCGAATTTGACAGGAAATTATTACGTGGTCTCGTACAATACTCAAAAGAAAACGGTCCCTGGCTCTTCTACCGGCTTCCCTCTTATTACAGTGCGATGTATGGAGAAAGAGGAATCCTGGAGTGGGCAAAGAAATGGAAAGCAGATGCTATCATCGGACAGTGGAACAGCAATACAGTCGATTTGCTAAAAGAACTGAATATACCAGTCGTTCTGCAAAATTATCACCATCGAAGTCTCACCTATTCTAACCTGACAGGCGATTATAAAGGAACCGGGAGAATGGCTGCACAGTTCTTTGCCAAAAGAATGTTCCGCAACTTCGCCTATTTCGGTGTTAAAGACGTAGTCTGGTCCGACGAACGTTGTGAAGGGTATCGTCAAGAGGTAAAACGAACAGGCGGCAGTTTCTTTTGTTTCGAATCAGATAAGCAGGAAGATGAAATCAGGATGGAAGTCAGTGAATGGTTAAGACAGCTTCCCAAACCGGTTGCTTTATTCTGCTGCGACGATGCGCATGCTTTGTTTATTTCTGAAACCTGCAAAATCAGTAATATCCATATACCGGAGGAAATCGCCCTCTTAGGAGTAGATAATGACGATTTAATCTGCAATATCTCCGACCCTCCTATTTCATCTATTGAATTGGAAGTGGAAAGAGGAGGGTATTCCATTGGAAGACTCATCCATCAGCAAATAAAAAAAGAACATGAAGGAACTTTCAATATTGTAATCAATCCCATCCGCATCGAATTGCGTCAGTCTACGGAAAAACATAATATTAAAGATCCCTATATTCTGGAAGTAGTGAAATATATAGATACTCACTACAGCTCTGATCTGACCATAGAATCTCTGCTTGCCCATATTCCGTTATCACGCAGAAACTTTGAAGTAAAATTCAAGAATGCTTTGAACACCTCCATTTACCAGTATATTCTGAACTGTCGCTGTAATCATCTTGCCGACCTGCTACTCACAACTGATCGATCTTTAGCAGACTTGGCCATCGAAGTTGGCTTTAAAGATTACAATAATATTTCACGCGTCTTCAAAAAATATAAAGGCTGTTCTCCTATTGAATATCGCCAAAAGAAGACTGACCACGTATAACTTTTCGTTTTTTGAATATCACTTTTCGTTTTTGCTATAAGATTTATTATGGAAACAGCCTACTTTTGCCTCATAAGCTAATCGTCCTTTAACCTCCATCGACAATGAGGATACATTAGCTATACAGAATGCTATATATTGATTACAAATATATAATAACGCCCATATATAACCTTAAAATGTCGAACATCATCAAAAAGCAAGGTAAGAGGAAAAAGCTATTCATTCAAAAGCTTATGTCCGCCAAACAGATTTTTATATACTACATAATCATCTGCTCAGGATTATGCACTACCAATTGTATTGGGAATAAAGTCAATAATCCGAAGAAGATAACAACAGAAACATGGAATAATATTTCTGCCTATTTCAAACCTCCGGCAATCTATGAAAACAAATACGGAGAGTATCGCTCTCCTCTTTTGCCAGCCAATGGAGATTCAATTAAAAGCGCCAGCGAATGGAAAAAAAGACGTAAAGAAATAAAAGAAGAATGGATGAGTTTAATAGGGGAATGGCCTCCTGTCATTACCAATCAGAAATTTGAAATAATAAATACCCTTAAACGAGAAGATTTTTATCAATATCGCGTCCGTTTTTGCTGGACACCCAACGAACAGACTGAAGGATATTTATTAATTCCTGATAAAAGAGGGAAAAAACCCGCAGTCATTTCTGTATTCTACGAGCCCGAGACAGCTATCGGATCAGGTGGGAAGCCCAACCGGGACTTTGCTTATCAACTGACTAAAAGAGGATTTATTACGCTATCTCTAGGTACTACACAGACTACAAAAGAAAAAACATACTCTATATATTATCCTGACATCAACAACGCTTCTATACAACCTTTATCAGCATTAGCATATGCGGCAGCTAATGCCTGGGAGGTATTGGCCAAAGTAACAGAAGTGGATTCTACAAAAATAGGTATTGTCGGACATTCATATGGAGGTAAATGGGCGATGTTTGCATCCTGCCTGTATGAAAAGTTTGCTTGTGCAGTCTGGAGTGATCCCGGTATCGTATTTGATGAAACAAAAGGAGGATACATTAACTACTGGGAACCTTGGTACTTAGGTTATTATACCCCTCCCTGGAAAAACACCTGGAATGTAAAAGGTTATAACACACAGAAAGGTGTTTATAGCAGATTGCGAAAAGAAAAACATGATTTACATGAGCTCCATGCACTGATGGCCCCCCGCCCTTTTCTTGTTTCAGGCGGTTTTTCCGACGGACCGGAAAGATGGATACCGCTCAATCATACGATACTCATCAACCGACTTCTAGGATATAAAAACAGAGTAGCTATGACGAACAGACCTAAACATGACCCCAATCCGGAGTCAAATGAGGTCGTCTATAATTTCTTTAAATGGTATTTACTGGACTACCCTATTAATAATTAAACAAATGAATACTATGAACTAAAATAAGCTTCTTTACGGTTCCCCACGAACCTCGTCTAATATCAGCAAGGAGCATGATTATTAGACATAAATGATGACAAGATAAGAATAACTAACGTTTTTTGAGGATCAGTCTGCGTAAAATTGGATAAAACCACCCTTATAACAAGCTAAATTTGTAATACTAGTATTAGCTGATAATGAACATTAATTTATTAACCTTATAAACGTGTAATAGTATGAACAGTCCCTATTGGCAAAAACATCATTTTGCAGATTCACCAGTGTGAGATAAACAGAATTACTTACATCTTAAATACCGATTAAAAACATGAGAAATTCACTATTTAAGTTCAAAAGTTATGCTTTTGTTTTGTTGCTATCACTCTCTCTATTCAGTTGTGACAGCAATGATGACGATTCTCTTCCCGAAGTGGAGATCGCAGACAAAGAGAAATGGCTCGACCGTGTAAACGGAGATATCATTTCGTTGAGAAATGCCGTTTTAGTTGTACAGGAAGAAGACTCTATAACCAATATTCAGATAGCCGACAACAGTTATGTTTTAGAGTTCGTCAAGAATGAACCTGTAAAATTTATACTCGACAATGTTAATAATCCTGCTCCTTTAATAGGAATACACAAGATTGATAAAAAATATTTCTGGACGCAGATTATTGATACAGGAACTTCCGCAACGACTCTTCTTAAAGATCAGAACCGGTCTAACTATGAAGTAAGCCCGGACGGAGTATTGCCGCAGTTCGAAATTGACAATTATGGCAATTGGATTATCAATGTGGATAATGACAAAAGAGATGTATACAACCCTGAAGGAAAAAGATACAGAGCAATTGGAGTAAAAGCCCTTTTTAAAGAAATATCTTTTGATACGGATAGTAACGCAACCATTATCACTAATGAGGTTCCATCAAGAGAATATACTTTACCCAAATACAGACCGTTCACCCTCGTGATTTCCACCTCAGCCACAGATACGTTGAAGATGGCGGCAGGATTCTCTATACCTGTCGACTTCATCTGTTCGGGTATTACTTCCTTTGAATTTGTCACTCCTAAAGCCTGGAGTGCGACATACAACTTATCAGAAGACAAGAAAAGCGGAACCCTGATTATCACCTCTCCTTCCGGCATGGAAGCAGAGTATGAAGAGAAAGGTTCGGTAGAAGTAATTGCCATCAATAAATACGGCAAACGGTTAACACGAAAGATTCCCGTAAAATGCGAAATGGGATTGATAAACTATGCCAGCGTGACATTCACCGGAAAACCGGATGATATTGAGCTTTTGGCTGCAACTTTTACATTTACAGATGATAATTCTTCCGTAAGTGAAAAGAATGTAAGTTCTATAAAAGCCGGAAACGAATTTAGATTAATGTTGCCGGACGGTTTCCCTATATTGAGAAAAATTACTTTCACGACTTCCGGAGTAGCAAGTGATAACACATTTACATATTACCTTCCTCCAACATACAACCTTACAATTGGCAATCAGAATGTATCTATAACTCCGCCACAGCTACTTTCATACTGGCAGGGAGGCTTGATCCTGAAGATTAATGAAGCCCAACCACTTACAGGTATCAGCCGCTACAATATAACAGGAACAATAATGGGCTTGACCATTGGTCCCAAACTACCCTGGTATCCGAATGGTAATGCAGATATTACCGGTGCGAACAGTGATTCTGACGGTGGAGCAAACACCGCTGCCATCATAGCAATCTATGGACCGCCCAATCAGGCAGGAACCAACCTCAATATAGCAGCAAGATGGGCAGCCTGGGTCAGCTTCGGAGGGCATACAGACTGGTATCTGCCCGCAGCAGACGAAATGCTTCTATTCTGTACCACCTGGGCTGCAGACAAAGAGTTAATGAAACAGACTGTCGAGAAATATGGAGGCACTCCACTGATAGAAGGGACACATTCGACATTCTGGACATCTACCAACATAAATAAGACTCAGGCAAAAATGCTTGATACCAGAACTAAGTCAGTATCACCAGGAACCAAAGTGTATGGATGCTGGACTATGGCTTTCCGAGAATTTAAATGATACAGATAACAGAATTATCTTAAAACTAAGAAAACATGAAAAGAGTATTAACAATCATAACATTCATTTGGCTCTGTACTTATATAGCAGCAACCAATGTACCGAGAACGATCTCCGGAACGGTTATCGATGAAAAAGGAGAAAGCATGATAGGAGTACATGTCGCCGTAAAAGGAACGAATATAGGAACTATTACCAATATAGATGGTAAGTTTACCATCCATTCGCAGGAAAAAAGTCCGGTTCTGATTTTCTCATATGTTGGCTATAAGAAAGCTGAAGTCAGAGCAGACAAAAATATTCTTAACGTCCAAATGGAACCAATGGAAAATGTGCTGGAGGATGTAGTCATAGTAGGATATGGCAGCCAGAAAAAAGGAAGTGTTACAGGTTCTGTTGCCCAGGTAAATGCCCGGGAAATTATGCAGGCACCGATAGGTGCGGTAAGCAATATGATAACAGGTAAACTTCCGGGACTCGTTTCCAAACAGTCCAGTGGGTTACCCGGTGGAGATGGCGCTTCTATCAATATCCGGGGAGCCAGTAGTTTTGCATCCTCCAATTCTCCGGTCGTTATAGTAGATGGTATCCGAAGATCATTCGATCAGTTGAATCCGGAGGAAATTGAATCTATCACCATTTTGAAAGATGCATCAGCTGCAGCCGTATACGGGCTGCAGGCTGCAGCAGGAGTCATATTGGTCACGACTAAAAAAGGCTCTGAAGGAAAACCGACGATCAAATTCTCAAGTTCAGTAGCCATGAGCCGGAATACAATGTTTCCGGAATTTCTCAATGGTCCCGAATACGCTTATTGGTATAACAAAGCCCGCATGTTGAATGGGAAAGATCCTCTGTTCAGCAACAGCAACATACGAAAAATGATAGAAGGAGACCCCGACGGTATATGGGGAAACACGAACTGGGTAGATGAGCTTTTCCGCACAGGACATACCACTCAGAACACAATTACAGTTGACGGAGGAAATGACAAATTAAGATATTTCTTCTCAGTCGGATATTATGATCAGGAAGGAAATGTCAAAAATATAAATTTCGACAGATATAATTTCAGAAGTAATGTAGATGCCAAAATCAGCAAGAATCTGTCTGTATCGATAGGACTTGGAGGACGTAAAGAAAAAAGGGAAGCCCCGACTTTCAGTACAGAAAAAAACACCTGGAATAATGTCTTTCAGCAAGCCATGAGAGCGCATCCCTATCTGCCCAAGACGTATGATGGATACCCGGCAGGCAACATCACAAATGGTCCTTTAGTAAGTCCGATAGCCGCTCTTAATGAATCTGGATTCAGAAAGAATTATGCCGATTATTTTGAAAGCAACTTAAATATAAAATGGGATTTGCCTTGGATCACTGAAGGACTTTCCCTGAATTTTTCGGGGAGCTACGACTTTAGCACTACTTATGCCAAAGCATTCCAGACTCCTTTCAAAATGGCACAAGGTACTGTCACCGAACAAGGGTTACAGTATAAAATAGTAGACTCTTCTATCGGCAAGCTGGCGAAATTGGCTGAAAACACATCACGAAGAGGATTCCTCACGCTTCAGGCAAGTGCTAATTATTCACGTACTTTCGGCAAGCATGCTGTTTCCGGGTTACTTTTATACGAGCAATACAGAACAATGTCCAATGAGTTCTCAATCTCTACTCAAGGACTGGATTTCCTGGAATTACCGGAACTGGATTTTGCAAAGGAACTGACAGCAGCCGCAGGTGCGTTTGGCGGTAGCAGCAATATTGTTCCGAATGCCGGATTTGTCGGTCGTTTCAATTATGCTTTCGACAACAAATATTTATTAGAAATATCCGGTCGTTACGACGCCTCTTACAAATTTGTAGGTTCCAAACGGTGGACTTTATTTCCCGCCGTTTCTATCGGATGGAGACTGTCCGAAGAAAAATTCTTCAAAGAAACCTTGCCATTTGTTGATAACCTGAAAATTAGGGGATCAGTCGGTAAGCTAGGAAATGATACCGGAGTAAATGCATATATGTTTTTGAGAACTCTGCAGGCAACTTCATCCGATCCGAGTGTCGTGATAGGTAGTGGTTCACAGAACGCATATAAAACGAATAGCCTGGACAATCCAGATTTGACGTGGGAAAACGTCACAATATATAATATCGGATTCGAATCTACGTTATGGAGCGGATTACTGGGAGTCGAATTTGACGCCTTCTATAAAATTACCAAGGATATACTTGAGAAGCAAGGAGGAACATTCGCTCCTTCAGTCGGAGGATATTATCCGTCTGTCGTGAATACAGGTAAGGCAGATAACCGCGGATTCGAACTGGCTTTGACTCATGAGAACAGAATAAAGGATTTTACTTATGGAGCACGATTCAATATCAGCTGGTATAAGAACAGATATTTAAGCGTGACCGATAGCCCTAATATTCAGGAGCATCTCAAAAGGAATGGGCGAAAACTGGGACAAAAGCATGGATTGGTAGCACTCGGACTATTCCAAACAGACGAAGAAGCCCGCAACTGGCCCAGTATATTCGGAGATCAGCGTGCCGGCGACATCAAATATCTGGATGTCAATGGAGACGGTAAATTGACTTATCAGGATGACAGAATGTGGATAGCAGACAGTAATGTCCCGCAACTAAACTCCGCTCTTACCATACACGCCGAATACAAAGGTTTCGATTTCTCTGTAATGTTTCAGGGAGCAGCAATGGCAGAATATGCACTCAGTGGATATTATCCCAACATCGGTTATGACAACACTGAATTTACAAGCCCGTTCTTCCAACAAGGCAATTCGCCCAAATATCTTGTAGAAAATTCGTGGACTCCGGAAAATCCAAATGCCAAGTATCCACGACTATCAGATACGAAGGTACAAAACAACAAATGGGCTTCTACTCTCTGGATAGTAGACGGAAGCTACATCAGATTAAAAACGATACAGTTAGGCTATACATTGCCCAAACGTATAGTCAGCAAAATCGGAGCGAATAATCTGAGATTGTATGTATCAGGAGGAAATCTATTCACATGGACTGAGTTCCCCTACATGGACCCTGAAGCACCGGATGTATCCAACGGCTTCTATCCTCAGCAAAAAACATATTCATTCGGCCTCAATGTGACATTTTAAATAACAATAATATGAGAACATATAAATATCTTATAGCAACGATTATAATGGGATTATCATTTACCAGTTGTAACGATTTCCTCGATCCGGACCCGACAGACCGACTGAGTGAAAAATTATTCTGGCAAAATGAAGAGTCTACAGATCTTTATCTGAATTCATTTTATCCATATTTGTCATCATACGGCAATTTCGGAACATCACAGTTCAATAATGGTCTTCTTACAGAAGGAATGACGGATATGCTTAAGTATGGTTCCTATTCCGCCGGAGTAGGTAATGCAAACAGAATCGTTTTCAATCCCTATTTTGTTACGGCAGACCAGTCGCAGGGATTAGTTATATGGACTACCTCTTACGAACGTATTCGCAGAGTCAATGAATTCTTATCCAGTATGTCTAAATATTCAACCTACAATGAGGATACGAACAAACGTTATGAAGCACAAATTCGTTTCATCAGAGCATTCTTATACTATCAATTATTATTAAGAACAAACACAGTGATAATATTCGATAAGTTGCCTGACGGCAACAGTAAACCTCTAAGCCCCGAATCGGACTGCTGGGACTTTGTAGAACAAGACCTGGATTATGCAATTCAAAATTTGCCGGTACAATGGGATGCAACCCGTTCAGGAAGAATAACCAAAGGGGCAGCATTAGCAATGAAGTCACGGGCTATGCTCGTTGCCAAACGTTGGGAAAAAGCGCGGGCAGCAGCATCAGAAGTTATTAATTTACAAGATAACGGGAGTTTGGTATATGAGCTTAACAAAGATTATAAGAATGCTTTCAAATCATATTTCGACAATGGAAACAAAGAATCTATCCTAGAATTCAGATATAAACTACCGGCTCCATATCACTCTTTTGACAGAGATTTCGCACCGGGAGGAGATTGGGCCAATAATGGCGGTAGTGCATGTCCCACTCAAGAAATGGTTGAAGAATACGAGTTAGCCACCGGAGGGAAGGCCGACTGGAGCAAATGGCATTCCAAGACAACTGAAACTCCCCCTTATAGTCTTCTGGAACCACGTTTCCATGCTTCGGTCTTATACAATGGCGCAAGCTGGAAAAACAGAAAGATAGAAACCTTTGTAGATGGAAAAGATGGCTATATCGATTACGGTTTTCAGGCTAATACAAACGGGAAAACCACTACGGGTTATTATTTGAGAAAATATCTCGATGAAAGTATAGCTGATATATCTACTACATATAGTGCACAACCATGGATCGAGATCAGACTGGCAGAGGTATATCTCAATCTGGCAGAAGCATGCGCTATGCTGGGAAGTACATACGACAAAGATGCCAATAACGCTATCAGAACAATAAGAGAGAGGGTCAAGTTACCTTATACGGACCTGACCGGAGAAGAATTAACGAAAGCCATCAGACACGAAAGAAAAGTAGAATTAGCCTACGAGGGCTTTTATTACTGGGATTTAAGAAGATGGAGAATGGCAGATAGCATATTGGATGGTGCCCGTTTCCACGGATTAAAAATTACTCAATCCGGAACGACTCTCACATACGAATACATTGACTGTGATAAAGAGGATCGGAAATTTCCTGAAAGGTTCTATAATTTCCCGATTCCTACTACTGAGATAGCAAACAACTTAGCGATTTCACAAATAAACTTATGGTAAAAAATATGATTATGAAAAAGACTAAAACATTTTCAACATTATTATTAGGCATGATTTTATTCATGACATCTTGTGAGTCACCGGAAGATAATATATCCGCTCCTACATATGCGTTGATTGGGATTGCAGCACAATTTGCCGACGAATCTATTTCAACCCAGCAATTTACTCCCAAGCAACAGCCTCCTTTTGGTGACACCATACGCATACAGTTTCCACGTTACTTCCCCGCCGGTTCATCTACACCGATCGACATCAGTAACATGAGAATAACCGCTACTATACCGGTAAATGTGAGCATACGTCCTAAATTGACAGTGATGAACCTGAATGTAGCGAATACTATTGAAGTGATAAATTCGGATGGAACAATTGATAAACATGTAATTATAGGAGAGATTGAAAAATGAAAATAATAAATAAATATTCTATGCTATTATCTGCTTTTTTATCCATATTGGCTATTGTCACATCATGTAATGATGATAAAGATGAGATGAACTACTATCATAGGGTAAAACCTATAAAAAGTATTTATGCAACTTTTGTCGACGGGAATCATCGGTTTGTTCCCAACCAGACAAATCTGGATGCTGATACGATAAAGATCAGTTTCCCATATTATTATCCAGAGGATAGCGAGGACAAGATTGATATCTCGAAAATGAAAGTCTCCATTGAATATAACGAAGACATTTCAGTGATTACGCCTCTACCGGAAATCGTAGATCTTACAAAGTATCATGCGATAGAGATGAAGAATGCAGACGGCAGTACGGACAAAATAATTATTACGGGAGAAGCTAAAAAGAGCAGCATAGCCAAAATCACCTATTTCGCATTGCCTCAAGCCAAAGTCTATGGTACAATAGTGGAATCTGAGAAGAAAATCGGCATTGATATGGAAGGCAAGGACTTATCGGACCAAGTACCTGAAATCAAGATTTCGGGAGGAGCCACCATACAGCCTGACCCATCTATAGCCCAGAATTTTAATAAGCCTGTTGAATATACAGTAACTGCCCAGGATGGAACGATTGTAAAATATACCACGAGCAATATTAAAAGTTTAAATAAATTTGAGATCAGTAAAGGAGTGAATATCGCCTCCTGGTTGTCAACTCCGAAATATGAAGGTGTACAAAGAGTTGCATTCTTCAAAGAGGAAGATGTCAAATTCCTCTCTCAATTAGGATTTGACCACATACGTTTATGTATTGATGAAGTGGAATTATGGGAAAGTAACGGAACGAAAATCCGTCAGTTCGGATTTGACCTGCTTCATAATGCCATACAGTGGTGCAGTAAATATAATATGAGAGTATTAGTTGATATGCATATCACCAGAAACCACCGATTCACACTGTCAGAAAACACATTGTTCACAGATCCGAATGAGCCTGCCAAATTCGTCAAGCTATGGGAAGACCTGTCGGATGAACTGAAGCAATATCCTAATTCACTTGTTGCATACGAATTATTGAACGAACCGGTTTCAAACGATCCTAAAAACTGGAACAGAGTAGCAGCTCTGGCCATATCGGCTATCAGAGCAAAAGAAGCGGACAGAACCATCATAGTAGGTGTTTGTACGACTAATTCAAATGCAATGTATAATGAATTAACGCTGCCACAGACTCACCAGATACTGATGACTTTCCATTATTATGGTCCGTATCTCCTGACAGCATATGGTCTGCAATCAACCACCGGAGGACGCACGGATATTCCGATTCAGTATCCGGGACAATTAGTACCGGACCAATACATCAAGGAACTGCCAGAAGCATGGCAATCCACAGGGCAAAGATATTATAACAGAGAATCGTTGAGTCAGAACCTAATGAAAGGAATAACAAAGGCCAAACAATTGAACGTACCGGTATTTGTCGGAGAATTCGGAACTATGAAGACTACTCCTGAGCCCAGCAGGGCAAACTGGTATCGCGACATGGTGGATATTCTGAATGAAAATAAAGTTCCTTATACATCTTTTGATTATAAAGGTGCCGGATACAGTATTGTGGGAGAAGGACAACAGATTCTATATCCTGAATTAGTAAATATATTAACCGGCAGATAAAATACTAACATATACAATTATGAAGAATATACCTCCATATAGTTTGTTGATTCTGATTTTATTCACTTCCTGTCTCACTCGTAACAAGACAGCATCACAAGATAAACAGATCGAAAGTCTTTTATCACAAATGACACTGGAAGAAAAGATCGGAATGTTACACGGCAATACCATGTTCTCAAGCGGTGGTGTTCCGCGACTTGGAATTCCCGATTTACAGTATTCGGACGGTCCCCACGGAGTCAGATTGGAAGGGGAACCGTACGGATGGAAATCAGCAGAATGGACCAATGATGCCTGTACATATCTACCGGCACTCACTGCTTTATCAGCTACATGGAACCGTGAACTGGCACATCTATACGGAGAAGTACTCGGAGCTGAATGCAAAGCTCGTGGAAAGCACGTCAGTTTAGCTCCGGGAGTTAACATTCACCGCTCTTTATTAAATGGACGCAACTGGGAATATTTCAGTGAAGACCCTTATTTATCGGGAGAATTAGCAGTTCCCTATATTCAAGGTGTCCAGTCACAAGGAGTGGCCTCCTGTGTCAAGCATTTCGCACTAAACAGTCAGGCTTATAATCAGTATACAGTAAGTTCTGAGGTAGACGACCGTACTTTGCACGAAATTTATCTACCGGCTTTTGAGGCAGCTATTCAACGAGGAGGAGCCATGACCGTCATGGCAGCCTACAACAAAGTACGAGGTTTATGGTGCACTGAAAGCTCCTATCTTCTCGACAGCCTGCTTCGCGGAGAATTAGGTTTCGACGGGATGGTAGTATCTGACTGGAACGCAGTCCATAACACAGAGCGGACAGCCCTGTGTGGTATGGATGTGGAAATGGGAACAAACATAAAAGGGAATGGAAAAGAAATGTTCAAACAATATTATCTGGCCGACCCATTACTGCAAAAAGTTCAAAACGGAGAAATCCCGGAAGAAGCAGTCAACAGGAAAGTGCGTAATATCTTAAAATTGATGCTTCGGCTTGACTTGATAGGAAAAGCCCCGTACGACACCACAGGAATGGCTGCAAAACTAGCAACTCCCGCACATTGCAGCATTGCAAGAGAAATAGCAGAAGAATCATTTGTACTTCTGAGAAACTCTAATCACATGCTTCCACTGGACCCGGCACATTATAAGAAAATTGCAGTAATCGGCGCCAATGCAAAAGAAGTATTTGCCCGGGGAGGAGGAAGTACAAAACTGAAAGCCAAATATGAAATTACCCCGTTGGAAGGATTACATAATTTCCTTGGAGACAACGCTCAAATTGAATATGCGGCAGGATATAAATTAAATAAAAAAGCATATAAAGTCGGGCATTGGTTTACAAATGAATTTGAAACATCAGATCCACAACTGATCAAACAGGCTGTAGCCACAGCAGCAAAAGCCGAACTAGTAATATACATCGGTGGTTTAAGCCATGATCATGGATCTGATTGTGAAGGCTATGACAAGCCTGATCTTAAATTACCCTACGGGCAGGACCAGCTTCTAGAAGCCCTTTTAGAAGTAAACCCCAACACTGTCGTAGTACTGATGGCCGGCGGTCCTGTCGAGCTAGGCAAATGGTATGAGCATGCCAATGCTTTGCTTCATTGTAGTTTTATAGGAATGGAGGGTGGAAATGCCCTGGCACGTGTTTTATTCGGAGAAGTAAACCCGTCAGGCAAGCTCACCACAACTTGGTGCAAACGGTTGGAAGACATGCCTGATCACGTTTTCGGAGAGTATCCCGGCAACGACACCGTCCGATTCAAGGAAGGATTAATGGTAGGCTACCGATACTTTGATACATATCAGATAGCCCCACAGTTTGAATTCGGTTATGGACTTTCTTATACATCATTCGAATATTCTGATCTGAAAATGAATCCGATATGGAAAGACTCGGACAAAGAATTTGATGTATCCTTCAATATTACTAACATAGGCAAACGATATGGGCAGGAGATTGTACAGTTGTACATACATCAGCAGCAATGCAGCGTCAAACGTCCGGTGAAAGAGCTGAAAGGTTTTGAGAAAGTATCTCTGGAAGCGGGAGAGTCCAGACAAGTCACTCTAAAACTACCTCGCCGTGCTTTACAATATTATGATGTAATAAGTAAAAGCTGGAAGGATGAACCGGGAATCTTTACGATTCAAGTCGGCGCATCATCGCGAGATATAAGGTTACAAAAAGACTTCGAGCTAAAAAAATAAAGAATCAACCCCAAGGAAGCTACAGCGAAAAACAAAAAAAGAAATACGTTATTTGAATATCGCTTTTCGTTTTTCTTCTGAAAACATCGCTACTTAGCCTCTAACTTTGTACTAACAATCATCAGACTAGTTCTGTAAACTAATTCATCTAAATAATGGAAAATAGTAAACTCTCAAGCGGAAAAAAGACATACTACATTTCGATAGGTATTCTGGCCGGAATGTTTTTCATCTTCGGATTTGTATCCTGGGTCAACTCCATACTTATCCCCTATTTCCGCATATCCTGTGAACTGACACATTTTGAATCTTACTTCGTGGCATTCGCTTTTTATATAGCTTATTTTGTGATGGCTATACCATCAGGAATACTCCTAAAGAAAGTGGGATTCAAACGAGGAATCATGTATGGTTTCATGCTGACAGCACTGGGAGCCTTCATCTTTGTTCCGGCTGCTTTAGCCCGACAATTTGAGATTTTCCTATTAGGTCTGTTTTCCATAGGAACAGGACTGGCAATCTTACAAACAGCCGCCAATCCCTATGTGACCATCATAGGACCGATTGAAAGCGCTGCCCGGCGTATCAGCATCATGGGAATATGTAACAAGTTTGCCGGGATTATTTCTCCGCTTATCTTTGCCGCATTGATTCTGAAAGCTGACGACAGTGAGCTTTTCGCAATGATAGAGTCGGGCACTTTGGATGCAGTGACCCAAAGTGCCATGCTCGACGAACTAATACAACGCGTAATCGTTCCTTATGCCATATTAGGAGTCCTTCTTCTATTAGCCGGCATCGGTATCCGCTATTCCGTTTTGCCGGAAATCAATACGGACGAGCAAAATGCAACAGAGGAAGAAGCAAACGGACATAGCAATAAAAAAAGTATTTTCGATTTCCCTTATCTCATATTAGGTGCATTAGCTATCTTTTTCCATGTGGGCACACAAGTAATAGCAATTGACACAATCATCAATTACGCCAATTCCATGGGAATGGATTTGCTGGAAGCAAAAGCCTTTCCTTCATATACATTAGCATGTACAATGATCGGATATATACTAGGGATTATCGTTATCCCGAAATATCTATCGCAAAAGAATGCTTTGATCATATGTACCGTATTAGGACTGTTCCTTTCATTCGGTGTTGTATTCGCAGACTTTAACGTGACCATTTTCGGACATCAGGCCAACGCCTCCATTTTCTTCCTGAACGCACTGGGATTCCCCAACGCCTTAATTTATGCAGGCATCTGGCCACTGTCGATTCATGGATTGGGAAGGTTTACCAAGACCGGTTCTTCACTGCTCATCATGGGACTTTGCGGGAATGCCATATTACCGTTGATTTATGGGTATTTTGCCGATTTATATGACTTACGCACCGGCTACTGGGTATTGATTCCATGTTTCATCTATCTGGTATTCTTTGCTGTCAAAGGGCATAAAATCACCTCATGGAGATAATACAAATTGAGAAACCTCAAACTATATAATAAGATGACGAGATTAATTATAACAAACGGAAAGCTCATACTTCCAGACCGTATAGAAACCGATAAAGCGTTGATTTGCAAAGATGGCAAGATTGAGCAGATTGTATCGGAAGAAGCACTCGAACTACTTCCCGATGATCAGATAATAGATGCCGGGCAACAATATGTATCACCGGGCTTTATTGACATGCATATCCATGGTGGTGGCGGACATGACTTCATGGATGGAACCACAGAAGCATTCTTAGGTATAGCAGAGACACATGCCCAATATGGCACAACCGCTATGGTCCCTACCACATTAACCAGTACAAACGATGAGTTAATGAACATATTTGCAACTTATCAAAAAGCCAAAGTACTCAATACCCGAGGAGCAAAGTTTATCGGATTGCACCTTGAAGGACCTTATTTCTCTCCCGGTCAATGTGGAGCACAAGACCCACAATACCTTAAAAAGCCACGGCCGGAAGAATATAACATTATCCTGGAGGCTTCAAAAGATATAGTACGCTGGAGTGTTGCGCCCGAACTGGAAGGTGCCATTGAAATGGGAAACATTCTAAAGGAACAACAGATCCTCCCTTCCATTGCCCATACTGATGCTATATTCGAAGAAGCAGAGCAGGCATATAAAGCAGGGTACACTCACATCACCCATTTATACTCGGCAATGTCCACTGTAACCCGCAGAAATGCTTTCCGATATGCAGGAGTAGTAGAAGCAGCATACCTGATCGACGACATGACGGTAGAAATTATTGCTGATGGAATACATCTCCCCAAAGCACTTCTCCAGTTTGTATACAAATTCAAAGGAGCTGATAAAACCGCACTCTGTACCGACGCCATAAGAGGGGCAGGCATGCCGGATGGAGAATCTATTTTAGGAAGCCTTGCGAACGGACAAAAAGTAATCATAGAAGATGGCGTAGCCAAGATGCCGGATCGTTCGGCCTTTGCGGGTAGTGTCGCTACAACCGATCGTCTGGTCAGAACGATGATTCAGTTAGCAGACACCCCATTAGTGGATGCCGTCCGCATGATGACTCTCACCCCTGCCCGCATTTTGCACATCGATCAGACCAAAGGTTCTATTGAAGCAGGCAAAGACGCCGATATCGTCATTTTTGATAATCAAATCAATGTTATTAACACAATATCAGAAGGCCATGTTATCTACAGTAAACGAGACTAAACCCAAAGTATTCCAGCAAGAACAATTAACAGTCAAAATTTATCCAGACATCCGGCAAATGGGGTGTGAAGCAGCCAAAGAGGTAGCAGAGCAAATCTGTAAACTTCTGGAGAGTAAAACAGAAATCAATATGATCTTTGCTGCCGCCCCCTCGCAAGAAAAATTTCTAAGTCAGCTCATACGTGATCAGCGGATAGACTGGAGCAGAGTCAATGCTTTTCATATGGATGAATATATAGGCATTCACCCGGAGGCGCCACAAAGTTTCGGACATTTTCTCCGCATCCGTATCTTCGACAAAGTACCTTTCAGAAAGGTTAATTATTTAAATGGCCGCGCAGAAAGTCTGGACGGAGAATGTAAGCGATATGCCGATTTGCTGACGCAATATCCACCTGATATTGTATGTTTGGGAATCGGAGAAAACGGTCACATCGCTTTTAATGACCCCGATGTAGCTGACTTTAATGATCCTGAACTAGTCAAAATAGTAAAGCTCGATCCAATATGCCGCCAACAGCAAGTCAATGAAAAATGTTTTGAAACACTTGACTTGGTACCCAAAGAAGCGTTGACTCTGACAATACCTGCCTTGCTGAAAGCGGAATGGATGTTTTGTATTGTTCCTTTCAAGAATAAGGCACATGCAGTATATCAGACCGTCTATGGCGAAATTTCAGAGAAATGTCCGGCAAGTATATTACGCAGAAAAGAAAAATCTTCATTATATTTGGATGCTGAAAGCGCAGAACTAATTAATCTATAACAAATTATGAAAAGCAGAATATCTTTCTTCTTTGTATTACTGATTATTAGCACCAGTATTTACGCACAAAAAGTCATGAGAATAGGGATTATAGGCTTAGACACATCCCATTCTACCGCTTTTACAGAATTAATCAACGGTGGTTCAGATGAAACCTTTTCCAAAGGTTTCCGGGTAGTAGCCGCCTATCCATACGGTTCGAAAACGATTCAATCCAGCTATGAACGCATCCCAGGATATATAGAGAAAGTAAAAGAACAGGGAGTGGAAATTGTTCCTTCCATAGCCAACCTGCTGACCAAAGTCGATTGCGTACTCTTAGAGACCAACGATGGGCGACTCCATCTGGAGCAAGCGATGGAAGTATTCAAGGCAGGAAAAATCTGCTATATTGATAAGCCTGTCGGAGCTACGTTAGGAGATGCCATTGCTATCTATGAGATGGCGGAGAAATACAATATACCGGTTTTCTCATCCTCAGCCTTACGATTTACCCCTCAAAATCAAAAACTGAGAAGTGGTGAACTGGGTAAGATACTGGGTGCAGACTGTTACTCTCCCCATAAGGCAGAGCCTACCCACCCGGATTTCGGTTTTTACGGTATTCATGGAGTCGAGACTCTGTATACAATCATGGGAACCGGATGCGAATCGGTCAACCGCATGTCTTCCGACAGAGGTGATGTTGTAACAGGACGTTGGAAAGACGGGAGAATCGGAACATTCAGAGGCATCACCAAAGGACCGCAAATCTATGGAGGAACAGCATATACACCGAAAGGTTCGGTAGCTGTAGGTGGCTATCAGGGATACAAAACTCTCCTTGAACAGATTCTGAAATTCTTCCGAACAGGAATACCACCGATCTCAAAAGAAGAAACCATTGAAATATTCACCTTTATGAAAGCTTCTAACATGAGCAAAGAGCAAAATGGGAAAATTATAACATTGGAGGAGGCTTATCAAAAAGGTTGGAAGGATGCGCGGAAATTAATCAAAGCTTGCAACAAGAAATAAAAAGAGAATGAAAATCATATATAAGAATATCGGTATCTGGGCTATCTCCTTGATCATTGTCTCCTGTTCTTCATCCCAGAGGCAAGTTGCCAATGAAGCGAACGGGAAAGTCAACCTTGTCATTCTCGATCCGGGACATTTCCACGCCAGTTTGCTTCAGAAAGACACTTTAGCTGCCATTAACGATACAATATGGATCTATGCTCCCAAGGGTATAGAGGTTGACCAGTATCTGAAAAGCATCGACTCTTACAATCAGCGGGCAGAAAAGCCAACCGCATGGGTAAAGCAACTATATACAGCAGATGATTACCTGTCCCAAATGCTTGCCGGACATCAGGGAGATGTTGTGGTGCTGGCTGGAAACAACCGGAAAAAAACACAATATATAATAGAGTCAGTCAAAGCCGGGTGTAACGTACTTGCAGACAAGCCACTGGCCATCAACCAACAGGACTTTAAACAATTACTTGATGCTTATCAGCTGGCCAAAGAAAAGAAACTTCTTCTATATGATTTGATGACCGAAAGATATGATATTCTCAATATGATAGAAAAAGAACTTATGCATCAGAAAGGGCTTTTTGGAGAACTGCAGAGGGGACTACCGGACAATCCTTCCATTACAATGGAAAGCGTTCATCATTTCTTCAAAAACGTATCCGGCAAACCACTGATCAGACCGGCCTGGTATTATGATGTAGCACAACAAGGAGAAGGAATCGCTGACGTCACCACCCATCTCATTGACCTGATACAGTGGCAATGCTTCCCCAATGAAGCTATTCATTATCAATCGGATGTAGAAGTAACAGATGCCAAGCACTGGCCAACATCTATCACCTTGTCAGAGTTCAGTCAATCCACTTTAATCGATTCATTCCCACCCTATCTTGATAAATATGTAAAAAATGACATCCTGGAAGTTATGGCAAACGGAACGTTGAATTTTACTATTAAAGGCATTAACATAGGTATGAAAGTCAGCTGGAATTATGCTCCTCCTGCCAGCGGAGGTGATACCTTTACTTCTATCAAGAAAGGAAGCAAAGCCACCTTAGAAATTATTCAAAATAAAAGCAACAACTTTATCAGGCAACTCTACATCCGGAAGGAAAATAAAACAGATACCGCAACCTTTGAAATGGAATTGCAGAAGGCAGTCGGTCAGTTGCAGAAAACATACCCATTCCTTTCCGTGAAAAATGAAGGTGAAGGATTATATCTTATTGACATACCACTCGAAAACAGATCGGGACATGAAGAGCATTTCGGTAAAGTAGCCAAATCATTCCTTCACTACCTGAAATGCAAGGATATGCCGGATTGGGAAAATGAGAATACAATATCAAAATATTACATCACTACTACAGCTGTAGAAATGGCACATAAATAAATAGTTTAAAAGGTGTTAGAAACGATAACCAAATATTATGATAATGAATCCATGTTTCATGGATTCATTCCTCATATCATGGGGACACGATTTAATATGCTGATCATTCATTCCAGTCCCGACCGGCTTAACCACATTTGGTCGGATATCACGAACGAGCTGGAAGGCCTGGACAAACTATTAAACCGGTTTGATCCGGCAAGTGAAGTTGCCAGACTAAACGCATTACAACCACAAGCTCCTATTCTCATTAGCAAAGAACTGGAGAATATTCTCCAACTGAGTCAATACTATTATGAGAATACACTCCATCTTTTTGATATCACACTCAAAGATTTTTCCCGTATCAGATTCCACAACAACCAATACATCTCATTTGCAGTCTCCGGACTATCACTTGATTTCGGAGGTTTCGCCAAGGGATATGCATTGAAAAAGATTAAGCACATTCTTGAACAGGAAAGTTTATCGGACGCTTTCATCGATTTCGGCAACAGCTCTATTTCAGGTATGGGACATCATCCGTATGGAGATTGTTGGAAAGTCAGTTTCGAGAACCCATATAACCATCAGTTATTGAATGAATTCAACCTGAAGAATAACACACTCTCGACTTCGGGCAATACATTACAGTATACTCAGCATATCATAAATCCTCTTACCGGAAGCTACAATCAGCAACGAAAAGCTGCTACTGTCATATCGGAAGACCCATTGGAAGCAGAAATCCTCAGTACGGTCTGGATGATTGCCGATGAAGAACAACAGAAACAAATAAAAGAGATATTCAAAAATATACAAGCAACCTTATACAACTTATAAATATGAAAGATGAAAAAGAAAAAGGAGTAGATTTAAGTCTCAGACAATTTATCAAAAACCTGGGATACTTCACCGGAGGAACCGCTTTATTGGCCACAACTCCCTGGCTTACCTCCTGCACTCCCGAAAAACTGAAGGAAATTAAGAATAACAAAGCACGGGTGGCACTGATCGGTACCGGCTCCAGAGGGCAATACCACATTCATAACCTCAAAGAAATTCCTCATGCGCAGATTGTAGCCTTATGTGATAATTATGAACCGAATCTTCAGCAGGCACTGGCACTTTGTCCGGATGCAAAACCGTATAAAGACTATCGCAAGTTGCTGGAATCGGCAGAAATCGACGGAGTCATCATTTCCACTCCGCTAAACTGGCATGCACCTATTGTATTGGATGCATTAGCTGCCGGTAAGCATGTTTTCTGCGAGAAGGCAATGGCACGCACACTCGACGAATGTAAAGCCATTTACGATGCCTATGCACACACCGACAAGGTTCTTTATTTCTGCATGCAACGAATGTACGATGAAAAATACATCAAAGGAATGCAGATGATTCATTCCGGACTTATAGGAGATGTAGTCGGTCTGCGCTGTCACTGGTTCCGTAATGCAGACTGGCGCCGCCCCGTTCCTTTACCGGAACTGGAACGGAAAATCAATTGGAGGTTGTACAAAGAAAGTTCGGGAGGATTGATGACCGAACTTGCCTGCCATCAGCTGGAAGTTTGTAACTGGGCTGCCAAGAAAATGCCGGAATCGATTATGGGTATCGGAGATATTGTCTATTGGAAAGACGGACGCGAAGTTTATGACAGCGTGAATGTGACTTACAGATACTCAGATGGAGTGAAGATTACCTACGAATCACTGATTGCCAACAAGTTCAATGGAATGGAAGACCAGATCCTGGGCAATAAAGGAACGATGGAGATGGCAAAGGGCATCTACTATCTGGAAGAAGATCACTCTACTTCCGGGATTCGCCAACTCATCGGACAAGTGAAAGACAAGGTGTTCGCCGCGATACCGACAGCCGGTCCCAGTTGGCGTCCGGAGACAAAGATGGAATATACTCCTCACTTTGTTATTGAGGGCGATATCCACGTCAACAATGGTTTAAATATGATTGGAGCAGACAAAGACGGTTCAGATATCATTCTCTCTTCTTTCTGCCAGTCTTGCATTACCGGAGAAAGAGCACAGAATATAGTGGAAGAAGCCTACTGCTCAACAGTTCTCTGCTTATTGGGCAATCAGGCAATGGAGGAACAACGCCATCTTCTTTTCCCGGATGAATATAAAATACCCTATATGAAATTCTAAGCCATGAAAGATATAATCATTACATCCAGAAGACTCAGACAGGAAAGAAACATCTATCTCCTGAGTTTTATACTTGCATTCATTATCAATGTAATCGCAATCATTGTCTACTCCCGGCCGTGGATAGAAGTGATTTCCCAAATCGGTTATGTGATAGCCATCAGTTTCCTTATCTATTTTCTGATATGGATTCCCCGCGGAATACTGGCAATAGCAGTATACTTTTTCCGAAAAAGAAAATAAAAGAATTACGTTTTTTGAAGGGGAATTGACGGAAAAACTCATTCACATATCCTAATAACAACCTAATTTTGGAGAAAAATAAATACTATGACTACAAGAAGAGATTTCATTAAAAAAACAGTAGCGGGCACAGCTGCGCTTTCTTTAGGAAGCATTCTTCCGGGATTTGGTTCCAGTCGATATCAGGATATTCTAGGAGCCAATGAGAAAATACGTATCGGGGTAATCGGGGTAAATTCAAGAGGTAACGCCCTTGCTCAGGGTTTTGCCAAACAGCCCGATTGTGAAGTAACTTACATTTGCGACGTCGATTCAAGAGCACTTGAAAAATGTCAGGCAGCAATTCACAAAATTACCGGACGCACACCAAAGGGAGAAAAGGATATTCGTAAGATGCTTGAATCGAACGATTTTGAGGCGGTAGTCATTGCCACTCCGGACCATTGGCATGCCAAAGCTGCCATCATGGCCATGCAGGCAGGTAAACATGTTTATCTGGAGAAACCTACCAGTCACAATCCGGCAGAGAACGAGATGCTGGTCAGAGCTGCTTTAAAATATAACCGGATTGTTCAGGTCGGCAACCAGCGCCGTTCGTGGCCGAACGTTATCAAAGCTATCGAAGAGATTAAATCCGGTTCCATCGGAAATGTGAGATATGCCAAGTCATGGTATGTCAACAACCGTCCTTCTATCGGCACAGGCAAAGTGGTCCCTGTACCCGATTATCTGGACTGGGATTTATGGCAGGGACCTGCTCCCCGTGTCACAGATTTTAAAGACAACTATATTCATTATAACTGGCATTGGTTCTGGCATTGGGGAACAGGAGAAGCACTGAATAATGGAACTCACTTTATTGATATCCTCCGTTGGGGTCTGGGCGTAGATTATCCTACAAAAGTTGATTCAATCGGAGGACGCTACCGATACCAGGACGACTGGCAAACTCCGGACACTCAACTCATCACTTTCCAGTTCGGTGACGAAGCATCCTGTTCATGGGAAGGGCGAAGTTGCAACACAATGCCGGTAGACGGATATGGGGTAGGAACTGCCTTTTATGGTGATACAGGTACGCTCTTTATTAGTGGCGGTAATGAATATAAGATTGCAGACATTAAAGGGAAAACAATCAAGGATATAAAGAGTGATCTAAAATTTGAGACCGGCAACTTATTAAACCCATCTGAGAAACTGGATTCCTATCATTTCCGCAACTGGTTTGACGCCATCCGCAAAGGCGGTAAGCTAAATTCCGGAATTGTAGATGCCTGCATCAGTACTCAGTTAGTACAGTTAGGCAATATCGCACAGCGTGTAGGTCATTCTTTAGATATTGATCCGGGAAGCGGACGTATTCTGAACGATCTGGAAGCTAACAAGCTCTGGGGCAGAGAATACGAAAAAGGTTGGGAAATACGGGTATAATCCCGCCCCCCTCTTCCTCGTTTTTTCATTAGGTTATAGTTTTGTTGAGGTATGCCATTTTTGCGGCATACCTCTTCTTTGTATCATAAAACGAACAGAGCTTATGTTATCATATTTCACCATACAAGTACATCCATGACAGAGATACTGCAACATCCCGACCAAGAGTCCATGAAAAAGTTCAACCTTTTATTCATAAACCAGACAAACGTTTCTAATAAATTCCTGCATCGTTTATTATAAACGTCCCCCTAGTTTATTATAAAATCAAATTCCCCTTTTCAAAGATTAATCTTTAATTTTATGCAACAAAAAAGGCTGCAAACCCGCTAAGAGTTCGCAGCCCATCAATGATAAATGAGTCTCACAGAGTCTGTTTTCTCAGATTTCCGTTCTTTATATTGTCAGTATATCATACCAATTAAAAGGCATATACTTCTTATCAGATACAACAAAAAACAATTCTTTTTCCATTTGTTCAGGTTTTAATTAAAGCTGGATAGCCGACTACAAATATACAACATAAAAAGGGCTTTGTCAAGTCTTCGGGAAGTTTACACGACTATTCAGAGAAACCAGCTGACAAAAAGCGTAAAGAATCCCCCCAATTGCTCTTTAAAAGTGCGAAGCGCCAACTCAATATGCTTCTCAACGGTACGGATGGAGATACCCAGTTTATCAGCAATTTCCTGATTCGTCAGTGATTTGAAACGGCTGAGACAAAACACACTCCTGCGTTTAGGCGGCATCGTATTAATGACACTTTGTACCGCCTCGCGCAATTCACGGTAATCCGTATGCGACTCATCATTACCCGAAGATTGTTCTACCGTCACCATATCCTCCGTCAATACCATATGCGTATTATATTTTGCCCGGAAGTAGTTGAAGATCTCACGTTTGGAAAGTACATAAATATAGTTCTTAATTGACATTGTCTCGTCCAATGCTTCACGATGTATCCAGATTTTCATAAAAACATTCTGAATAATATCTTCTGCCGCACCCGCATCTTTCAACATCCCTTTGGCAAAAGAGAAGAAAGCAGGGTAATAACGATGAAACAGGGTCTCATAGCTTCCCATGTCCCCTTCTCTCAACCGTCGCAACAATAATTGTTCTTCAGTAGCAGAAGATAATTCAGTTCTATTCATCGTAAAATTAGAAAAAGATTCCAGTCAACAAAGCTATAAATAATATAGAAGATACACCTGCTCCGATTTAAAATCACATCAAATTGTAATATTACGAGGGGGAATAAACAGGGGACAGCATACTTCTGGTGACAAAACTATGAAATTAATATGAAAAATTCAAGTCTTACAGCAAATACTAATGATTTAAAAAAAAAGTTCAAATCCGATTACGTACCCCCGCCGAATGATGTGTTCTTCATATAGAAACGAATCACACATAGCGCGCTATTAACCATTGAATCAAATTTATTTAAAGAACATGAGAAATTTTCTACTTTTATTCCTGCTACTCATGCCCGTGATTGGCAGTTGCACCGATGACTACGATGACTCGGCTGCCTGGAAGGACATTGACGGAATCTACAAAGATCTCGATCAGCTAAAAGAGAAGCTAAACAGTTTGCAACTGCAAGCGGACGCTTTGAGCCAAATTATTAAAGGAGGAGCCATCACCTCTGTTACGGAAGCTGCAAATGGCGGTTATGTCATCTCTTATAAAGGAAGTGACAACATAGAACATAGCTTCACCATTGCCACTACCGACCAAATGATTTCCAGTCCGATTATCGGGATACAGGAAGAAGCCGGAATATATTACTGGACCACTACCACCAAAGGACAAACCACATTCCTGCTGGATGCCAACAAGCAGAAAATTCCGGTATCGGGCAGCGCCCCTCAAATACGGGTGGACGAAAACGGATATTGGGTAATCAATGGTCAGCACATCCTGGACAGTAACCAGAAACCGATCAAAGCCGAAGGCAAGACAACCTCACTGATTACTAAAGTGGAAATAAATGACAACGGGACTGCTTCAATTACTTTAGGTAACGGAGAAACACTGTCGGTCAGTACATTTACACTATTCAACGTAGAATTTAAGAATGCAGGACAGTCGGCAGTTTCTCCTATTATTATAGAAGAAGGGATCAAGGACCTTACCCTGGACTATCAAATTGTCGGGAAAAAGGCGGCACAGGCACTGATGCTTATCACACGTACTGACGACGGTCTGGAAGCAAAGCTTAACAGTAACAGCAAAACACTGGCAATCACTTTCTCCGATGAGTTTGAAGAAGGTGCAACCATGATCATGCTTTATGACACCGAAGATAATATCCTAATCAAACCGGTACGTTTCACACTGCCTGTCATAGAAAACGGAGGTATTGCCACCGGAGCAGATTTCAAGGCATTCATAGACGCTGTCACCAGCGGAAGCGGGCTGCGCAAATTCAAAGATGCAGAAGGCAATGTGATTCTGCTGAACGATATTGATATGAAAGGTATTACACTGACGAGCGGTGCAGGCAGCGAAGTGACAAGCAACACAACCAAAGCCAATACCAAAGTAGTATATACAGTCGGTCAGCACACCTTCAATGGTACATTTGACGGGAAGGGACATTCGATTTCCAACCTAACCTGCACGTACGATCTTGAAGACGGAAACATCGCTCACGGATTATTCAATGCCCTCGGCAGTTCCGGTATGATCAGAAATCTGGTTATTTCCGGCAATGCCACGATCACAGGAGCAGCCCCACAAGGAGCGGCAATCGGTGGACTGGTAGGTTACTGTGAAGGGAGTATACTGGCCTGTACCAACCAAATGAATCTATCCTTTGAAGGAACTGACGGCACTAACTTCGGAGTCCGGATGGGTGGGCTGGTCGGCGTATTATATGGAAACAACATAGGTGATGCAACACAAGCGAACGGATGTATCAATGAAGGTACACTGACTTGTGGAAATATAGTGAACATTGGTTCCGGTGCTTACTCCGCCTTCAATCAGGGAGGTATCGCAGGATACGTGGAAAACGATGAAGCCTATATCGGTTATGCCATCAACAAGGGAGCTGTCAGCGCACCTACCGGACGCGGCGGAGGAATCGCAGGTACTCTTCAGGAAGGAACCATCGAAAACTGTGTCAACGAAGGACTTATCCAGGACGACGTGAACGATGTGCTCTCCGGAACGGACAAGCGATATAACGTGAAGCGCATAGGCGGACTTGCCGGAGGCATAAACACAGACAAATACATGAAAAACTGTATCAACAACGGTAATGTATACTCCCAAAACGGAAGTCGTGCAGGAGGATTTGTCGGACACAATGCGGGATATATCCAGGAATGCACTAATAACGGGACCATACTTTCCGACGCAACGGCCGACGGCAGCAACAAGCACGGCGCCGGATGGGCTTGCGGCTACAGCGGTACAAAAACAGGCACCGACTACATCACCGACTGTCACATCGGAGGAAAGGTAGGCGACTACAGCATCTATAAAAACAATCCAGAAGACGCCCCTGCAGCAACTTACAGTAATGCTGTCCGCCACGGAGCATTCTCCAAGGAAGCCAATAACTTCTCCAACCAGGATGAAGCCTATTACGACTGGACCATCGTAGAAGACCGCGAACTGGCATCGGGAATCGTATACAAACACTATTCTTTCAGTAACTTCAACCAGAATATCTATGCTATCGAAATCGATATGAACAACCCCAAAGTTACATTCGAGACAGCGATGGCAGATGAGATTTGTCCGAATCCTAACGGGAATAATAACTCCAACAACGGTAAAATACTTCGTGAAACCCTTTCCGAAACCTGTACAAGACGAAGAGCCGAGGGAAGAAATATAGTTGTAGGTATCAACACCGGTTTCTTCAATTCGCACGACGGATTCCCCAGAGGCATACACATTGAAGAAGGGGAACCGGTATTCATCAACAACCCGTATGTACGCGCCACCCTTACCAATCATGTATGGGGATTCACCTACTTTGAAGACCGCACAGTCAGCTTCGAGAAAAGAGACTTCACAGGTAAACTGAAAGTTGGTATGCAGGAATATGAATATTACTCGGTCAATGACACGATTGTCCGTCTGAGTGGTCAACCGTCTTATGACGCCAACTTATACACTCACCGGTTTGTCAAAGAGCCTCATCCGGGGATAAGCAACCCGATAGGGGGACACGCCCTGTTTATCGTGGGCAGAAATGACCGGGCACTGCAAGTAAATTCCGGTGACCAGGATGCCACTATCACCCAAATCATCGACGGACGAAGCACTACTGTGGAAGCACCTTATGTGACAGGCAAAGAGGAATGGGTACTGCAAGTGACAGGTGACAAAGCCAACGAACTGGCACAAAGTCTGAAAACCGGGGATAAGGTAAAAATCAGTGCCGAAATAAAGATAGGCAGTTCTACCGCCCCCATCAAAGTGCATAATTCGAGTATGTATCGCTTCCTGTACAACGGTGTATACGCCGCACCTCCCAAGAAAGAAGACGCAGAAACAATCAATCCGACCACCAACCTTGGTATGACGCAGGATAAGTCAAAAATGATTCTCTTCTGCGTAGACGGAAGAACGGACAACGACAGAGGGCTCGACTTCTATGAAGCCTATCGTGTATCCAAAAAGCTGGGTCTGTATGATGTCATCCGCTTCGACGGAGGAGGTTCTACAGTCATGTGGACCTACGAGAACGGTATCGGAAAGGTCATCAATCATGTATCGGACACCAAGGGAGAAAGAAGCTGCATGAATTATCTGCACGTCAGAGTACTTGAATAATGAATCAAACGAATGTTAATCACTGAATATATGAAAAAGTTTATAGGTATCTCCTTATTTATATCTGTCTGCCTTCTGAGTAGTTGTAGTTCCTATGACGACGAACGAATCTGGCAGGACCTCAACGAAATAGAAAAGACACTTGGAGATTACGAAGCTCTGACCCGGACACTGACCGAGCAGATGACTTCACTGTCCGAAGTATTGGGAAGTTCGTTTATCACATTAATCAGCCGGGATGCTGACGGCAACTATGTCATATCTTACAGTAACGGAGGTGCAGAAACTCACACCGTCACCATCGCCACTCAGGAAGATGTGACCAAACTGCCTGTCATCACCGCCAAACAGGACACCGATGGTAAGTTCTACTGGGCGCAAACCACCGACAAAGGCAAGACTTACTCTTTCATCCTCGATGCCGACGGCAAGAAGTTCCCGACAGGAGGAACCATGCCTGAAGTTAAAATAGACGAAAACGGATACTGGAGCGTAAACGGTACCAGTACCGGCGTATTGGCGAATGATTTAAGCAACCTGTTATTCCAATCAGCTTATATCGACGATAAAACAGGGGAGGCAGTATTTATCCTCGCCGACGGTCAGGAACTACGGATGAACCTGCAGGAAGCGCTCGGCATCCGGTTCAACAGTCCGGTGTACAACTCCGTAGCGGACTATGCCACTCCGATAAGTATCCCATATGAAATATATGGAACTCAGGCTGAAAATGCATACGTAGACCTGTTTACCGCCTACAATATGGAGGTAAAGATAGACAAATCTTCTTCTACCCTTATTGCCACCATGAAAGCGGGGGCAACCGAAGGAAATATCCTGTTACTGGCAAGCGCCGGCAACAACACTGTACTGAAACCTGTGTACTTTACTTACGGGACTGCCATTCTGGACGAACCGCAATACCAGGGTCATGTAGGTCCCATCCAACTCAAAGGCACTCAGATGGATATAGAGATGCAGATATCTGCCAACATATCTTATCAGGTCGGCACCGAAAACGAATGGATCACTTACAAAGGAACCCGTGCATTGGTGACAACGACTCACGCCTTCACCATCCTCGCCAACGAAACAGGAGACGAACGTACCGGAAAGATAACATTCTCCAATTCGCTCTACAATATCTCTTCAAGCATCAGCGTGATACAGGAAGCGAAAGAAGTGGAAGCAAAAGGAGGAATCAGCACTGCTGCCGATTTGGTCAACTTCGCCAAAGCGGTGAACAACGGAACAAGTACTTCGCGCTGGCAGAACGAGGCCGGAGAAATCGTATTGTTGAACGATATTGATATGTCATCCGTATCCGGCTGGACACCGATAGGTGATATAGATGCTTCCAACTATACCACCGCCGAACCATATATTGCCGTCCATCCGTTTAGCGGAACCTTTAACGGGCAAGGATATGCCATCAAAAATCTGGATGCCAGTGCGAATCTGACAAACGGAAGACTGTCATATGGCTTATTCGGTTCGATAGAGAATGCTACAGTGAAAAACCTGGTTCTGGGAGACGCCGGCACAACCGTTACCTGGACGATGAGCGGGACCGCTCCTAAATATACAGTCATTGCTCCGCTTGTCTGCTTCGCAAAGAAATCGGTTATCGAGGCTTGCACCAACTATTACAACGTAGACTTCACCGCGGATAATAAAGCCGGAGAATTTGTCGCACTTTCCGGTTTGACGGGTGTCATTCTGAGTGCCACTATCGGAGGAGAATCCAAAGCACAGGGATGCGTTAACAGAGGATTCGTGCGGACAGGAGCCATCAGCAATACGGCCAATGGCGGTACGGGAATGCAAACAGCCGGCATCTGTGCCTTTATGTCAAAAGCCGAAGGCGGCAAGCTGAATTATTGCACCAACTACGGTGACATCAGCTGTCCAACCGGAAGAACAGGCGGTATTGTAGCGACATTGATGTACGGCAACCTATACAATTGTGAAAACAGAGGAACTATCGAAGACGACAAAGTGGGACAATATGCAGGCAAGGAGGCAAGCACCACATACAATTACAAACGTATGGGAGGAATTGTAGGAGGTACGGACGACCTGAAAACCAAACCGGAATATACGGTAGAATCCTGCACAAATCATGGAAACGTCATGACGCATCTGAGTGTCCGCACAGGAGGCATCATCGGTCATTCCAATATACAGATCATTGGCTGTGTCAATAAGGGGGCTGTCCTGGGTGATGTATTCACCGAAGGAAACGGAACCAACAGGCACGGTCCCGGATGGCTGTGCGGCTACTCGGGCGCTTCCACCGCAACATGGACTAATTGCAAGGCTTGTGTATGCGGAGGTTACGTAGGCGATTACAGCCAATATAAGGATGACCCGACTTCGGCACCGGATGCGACCAACGGGAACGCATTCTGTCATGCCAACCAGAATTTCGACCCAAGTATTAACTTTTAAAGACCAAAGACACAATGAAAAGAATATACTTTTTCTGTTCGGTGCTCCTCACCTTCCTGCTTGCCAGTTGCGGTGACTATGATGACTCCGCTATTCAGAATAAACTGGATGATTTCAAGGAACGGATCACCGCCCTTCAAGCCAAAGCGGACAAACTCAACGAAGACATTGCAAAGCTGGCATATCTGACAGAAGGCAACGTGATAACCTCCGTTGCACAAAACTCGGACGGACAATACGTCATCACCTACAAAGACAGCAATAATGAAGAAAAAGCCGTTATTGTCGCTACCCAGGAAGATGTGATAGAGGCTCCGATACTAGGTGTGCGCCTCAACGAGGACGACCAGCTATACTATTGGACAACGACCATCGGTCATGAAACGACCTGGCTCACGGATGATACAGGCAAAAAAGTTCCGGTCTGCGGATATACCCCCGAAATGGGGGTAAACGCAGACGGTTACTGGACAGTGAACGGTGAAATACTAAAAGACAGCAAAGGAAATCCGATTACAGCCACCACTGACGAAACTGCCATCTTCAGGAAAATAACCCAAACAGAGAATGGATATCTTGAGATTACATTGGGCAACGGAGAAACATTCACACTGGAAGTTTTCAATTCTCTGAATCTGAAACTGAAAGCAGAAGCAGTCACAGTCGTGTCCGACCTGTCCCAACCTCTCAAGATTGAATATGAAGTGACGGGAGCACTGGCAGAACAAGCCATTGTAACCATTGCCCAGGCAGTAAATGTAAAAGCTACACTCGACAAAGACACCCGCACCCTCACTGTGACATTTGAGAACGGTTTTGATGAAGGTCATGTCATTATCACAGCTTATGACCTGCACCATCTGGTACTCAGACCCCTTTTATTCAAGAAGAATTAATCCTTAAAACGATATGAAGATGAAAAAAAGAATCTTATTCGCCGGCCTTCTGCTCTTGCTCACTCTCGGCTCTTTTGCGACAAGCCCCGTCACCCCGGGCAAGACACATACGCAAAAGATAGTAGAAGCCATTCACAATCCTAAAACAGACTATGTGGTGGTGGTATCCCACCGCGGAGACTGGCGGGACTATCCGGAAAACTCGATCCCGGCTATTGAGTCCATCATCCGAATGGGAGTTGACGTAATGGAACTGGACCTGAAACTGACAGCAGACAGCGTACTTGTCCTCTGCCATGACGGTACTATCGACCGGACTACCACAGGAAAAGGCAGAGTCAGTGACGTTACCTACGACTATATCCAAAGTTGTTTCCTGAAAACGGGACACAACTGCCCAACCAGATACAAGATGCCGACTTTAAAAGAAGCATTGGCCGTCTGTAAAGACCGGATTGTAGTCAATATCGACCAGGGATACCAATATTATGATCTCGTAATGGCCATTACGGAGGAACTGGGAGTCACGGAACAAATACTGATCAAAGGAAAGAAACCGGTTGACTTCGTAGATGCCCAGGCCAGGAAATACAAACATACAATGATGTATATGCCCATTATCGATATCAACAAGCCAAGCGGACAAGAACTGTTTCAGCAATACATGGACAAAAAGATCGTGCCATTGGCTTATGAGGTATGCTGGCAACAAGAAACGCCCGAAGTCAAGAAGTGTATGAAAGACATTCTCGCACAGGGCTCCAAAATCTGGGTAAATACTCTTTGGTCGTCTCTCTGTGGAGGCGAAGAGGCCGGAATGTACGACGACTATGCTTTCGAACACGGAGCAAAAGTTTATCAGAAAGTTCTCGATCTCGGTACGTCAATTATACAAACCGACCGACCGGAATTATTAATCAGTTATCTGAAGAAAATCGGACGCCACAAATAATCCGATAAGCGAATACCCTATTAGCAGAAAAGAAACATGAGAAAATTCAGATTACTCCTTCTGGCTTCGTGCCTGGCCACAACTTTCCTTTGGGGACAGAATCAAAAAGACATCCGCTACGTGGATGCTTCCCAGCTGACTCTGATAGGAAAGGCATTGCCTACCCCACATCCATATCATCGGATAGATACGGTGGCATTCAAAGGATTCTCAAAATCAGAAAACCAGCAAGCCAGATGTTCTGCAGGATTAGCGGTTGTTTTCAGGACCAACTCTCCCCAGATCGACTTGCTCCCCTTATACAAATGGGAATACCGGAATGATAATGTCACAGGGATAGCAGCCGCAGGCTTCGATCTCTATATCAGACAGAAGAATGAATGGGTATACGCCAACTCACTGGCACCTTCCAGACGGAATGAAGCATTCACTCTGACGTATGGTATGGAGCCAGGCGAAAAGGAATGCCTGCTTTACCTGCCGATGTACAGCGAGCTCGAATCACTGAAGATAGGGATTCAGCCGGGTGCTTCGATTGAAGCAATCCCGAATCCTTTCGGACAGAAAGCCGTGTTCTTTGGTTCCAGTTTCACACAAGGTATCGGGGCAAGCCGTCCGGGGATGAGTTATCCGCTACAAATAGAGCGCAATACTAATTTACATGTTTGTAATCTGGGATTCAGTGGTAACGCCAAGCTCCAGTCTTATTTTGCCAGAGTGATAGCTGCCGTCGAAGCGGATGTCTTTGTGTTTGACGTATTTTCCAACCCTGATGCAAAGCAAATCAAAGAACGTTTGCAAACGTTTGTTGACATCCTCACAGAAAAGCATCCGGACACACCTCTAATTTTCGTACAAACCATCAAACGGGGAAATGAAGCCTTCAACACATTGATCCGGGAACGGGAAAAGGACAAGCAGGAAGTGGTAGAGGAACTGATGAAAAGCATTGTCAGAAAGCATCCAAACATTTATCTGCTGGATAACCCGCTCCCTGCTCCCGACAGTCATGACACCTGTACAGACGGAACGCATCCGTCAGACTTGGGTTATTACTTCTGGGCAAGAAACATAGAGAAAAAAATAATCGAAATACTAAATAAAAACCAAGTGCTTATGAATACGAGATCAGACTAAAAATACGAATCTATTCCCAATAGAATATCTTATTCGGAAATAATCAACATAATATATTCACAGATAAAGAAAAAAAATGCATTTTTGTACTTTAAACAAATACGCTATGAAGATAACAAACGACATATTAAAAGATTATTTCTATGATAAGTGTTCTCACGAGGAAGAAATAGAAATCCAAAAGTGGTTGACAGAAAACGACAACAATCAGGTGGACCAAAGTTTCCGTGAGATCATCTCTGAAATTCAGACAGAAGATCGTGAGTTATCTCAGAGGGCCTTTCTGAAATTTCAGAAGGCAACTCAGCCCAGACAAGTCCGCACACTGCATCCGAAGCTCCGGCACTCAGTCCGCTGGATGCAGCGCGTGGCAGCCGTCCTCTTCATACCACTCTTGCTTTTAGCCGGATATTTGCTTCTTGACAAGAAAGCAAATACACACTGGAATGATATCACCGTACCGCACGGTATGCGTCAGACGCTCACACTTTCGGATGGAACAAAGCTCCATGTCAATTCAGGCACAAGAGTTATTTATCCGTCCGACTTCACAGAAGATAAAAGAGAAATATTCGTCAGTGGAGAACTTTTTGCCGATGTGGCAAAGAATCCCGACAAGCCTTTTATCATCTCTGCCGGTGACGTCCATGTACAAGTACTGGGTACAAAGTTCAATCTCCGCGCCTACGAGAATATTGAGACTGTCGAAGTCGCACTCGTAGAAGGTTCGGTACTGTTTAAGACTTCTGCTCATCCCAACGAGATTCTGAGAAAAGGAGAAATGATTCAGTACAACCGGACTTCACAGAAGATTGTCCGCGATACATTCCTTGCCAACCTATACAAGTGTCCGGCAAAAAGCGAAGGATTCTATTTCAGTAATCTTCCCCTTAGTGATATTGTGAAGGAACTGGAATATTATTTTGATACAAGAATCATCATATTAGACCAAAAACTAGGCGACAGCAATTACATTGCCTACTTCACTAACGGGGAAACTCTCGATGAGATTTTATCCAATCTCAATACAGACGGACAAATGTCCATAACCCGGAGTCAAGGAGTAATCATGATTACTTCTGCGACTCAATAAAATTAGCAGCAGTGTAACCTGATATGAAGCAAACTAATATTTATAAAAAATATATATCAACGATCTGGTTTGCTTGTGTGATGATATTTATCTCTCAACCCATTCTAGCACAAGACATAACCTTAGAATTAAAGAATGTTACAGTAAAAGAAGCCATAGAGGCTTTACATAAGACCAAAAATTATTCAGTTGTAATCAAATCTTCAGAGATCAACATGAGTAAGAGAGTATCTGTCAATGCCAAGAATGCACCTATCAAGGTCGTTTTGGATCAGATATTCGTAGGTCAGAATGTCAGCTACGCCATCAACGGCCATAGTATCATTATCAGCAAAAAGGCGGATACCGCCCAGCCAAAGTCAGGCGATAAGAAAAAGCAGACTATCACAGGCGTTGTCTACGATGAAGAAGGGAACCCTGTGATCGGTGCTTCGGTAATGATTAAAGAAACCGCACAGGGCGCAATCACCGATCTGGATGGGAAGTTTTCTCTGGAAGCATTCGTACCTGCGACGATAGAAGTATCGTACGTAGGCTATGAGACAGCAACTGTCAATGTAAAAGATGGGCAGACCAGAACAATCCGGCTCATTCCTTCCAGTCTGATGATTGACGAAGTAGTGGTCGTAGGTTATGGCAGCCAGCGTAAAAGCAATCTGACAGGTGCCGTATCTACCATTTCCAGCAAGGACCTGAACAATCGTCCGGTAGTATCTGCCGCCAACGCCTTGCAGGGAGCTGATCCATCAGTCAATCTGACTTTCGGTACCGGTTCTCCCGAATCCGGATATTCATTGAATATTCGTGGAGGCATATCCGTTAATGGCGGCTCACCACTGGTGCTCTGTGATGGTGTGGAGATTCCTCTAAACCAAGTCAATGCAAACGATATCGAATCGATATCCGTACTGAAGGATGCTTCTTCTTGCGCTATCTATGGAGCGAAGGCATCGGCAGGTGTGGTACTTATCACAACCAAATCGGGTAGTGCAGCCACAAAAGGGAAAGCCAAAATCAGTTATAACGGACGTATGGGATGGACACAGAATACAACATCGACCGATTTCATCCGTACCGGATATGACTATGTAACCTTTGCCAATAAATTCTATCATGCATACAATGGAGTAAATATGTATCTGTACGAAGACGAAGAACTTCAAAAGCTATATGACCGCCGGAACGATATGACCGAGAATCCGGAACGTCCCTGGGTGGAAATCGGAGATGATGGAAAGTACTATTATTATGGAAATACAGACTGGTACGGCTACTTCTACAACCGTACCCGTCCACAGATGGAGCATAATGTATCTATCACCGGAGGTGGCGAGAAAGTGAATTACTACATCAGCGGCCGTTACTATCAGCAATATGGTATGTTCAATATTGACAAAGACCTTTACAAGGATTATTCTTTCCGGGCCAAAATGGATGCCCAGCTGAATAAATGGATCAAATGGTCAACCAATATCGGGCTGGACAATAACAATTACAACTATAACGGAACTTCGAACTACGCTATGACTATTGCCCGGCTGGAGTCTAATATCAGCCCGTCGTTCGTGCCCTTCAATCCGGATGGAAGCATCGTGCAATATACCAACCAGCTCTATGCCAACTCCCCGCTCGGAGCCGGAGACGGAGGATATCTGACCTCTCAAAGAGGGCACAACTCAAAGTCCAGAACGCTGTTGTCCGTTGTCAATCAGATCGACGTAAACCTGCTGGAAGGACTGACTCTAACCGCCAATTACAGTTATCAACAGAGGAAACAACTATACCGCTACCGGAACAACTCATTTGAGTATTCGCGCAGCCAAGGAGTGATGCAGACTTTCACATCCGGAAGCATCTTCAACAATTACGAAGAAGACGAAGCCTTCCCTGTCACTCATATGCTGAATTATTATCTGACCTACGAACATACGTGGGCAAAGAAACATAATCTGAAAGTGGTAGCGGGCAGCCAGTACGAAACTTACCGGAATGTAAGCAAAGATACTTCGATGACCAACCTGTCGAACGACGACCTCGACTCATTCTCGGCTGTAACCCCCGAAAGTGTACTCACCGTATCGCAGGACATTAGTGCTTACAAAACTCTCGGTTTCTTTGGTCGTATCAACTATGACTATATGGGCAAATATCTACTCGAAGTATCCTGCCGTGCCGATGGTTCTTCCCGGTTTGCGGAAGGAGACAGATGGGGCGTTTTTCCATCGGTATCAGCCGGATGGAGAATCTCGGAAGAAAACTTCTTCAAGCCGGTAAGCGACTGGTGGAGCAGCCTGAAACTACGTGCATCTGTCGGTAGCCTGGGAAATCAACAAGTAGATTATTATGCTTACTTGCAAACGATTACTTCCGACAATCAGTTCAGCTATACCTTCGACGGAGAAAGCAAGGCATATTATGCCAAAATTTCCAATCCGATATCTTCCGGACTGACCTGGGAAACCGTTACGACCTATAATGTCGGACTGGATATGTCATTCTTAAGAAACCGTCTAAGCGTAAGCGCCGATTATTATGTCCGCAAAACAACTGATATGCTGACCACTTCATTGACTCTGCCGGATGTCTATGGCGCCTCCACTCCAAAAGCCAACTGCGCCGACTTACGGACAAATGGCTGGGAACTATCCGTTTCATGGAATGACTCGTTCAAAGTGGGTAATAAGCCTTTCAGATATGGTATACAAGCCACTTTAGGAGATTATGAACGAACAATCACCAAATACAACAACCCGGACAAACTGATTTCCGACCACTATGTAGGCAAGAAGATGGGTGAAATCTGGGGATACCGTGTGGACGGTTTGTTCAAGACAGACAAAGAGGCAGCAGAGTATCAGGCTAAAATCAATGACAAAGCTGTGAACGGACGAGTATACAGCAGTAAAGTAGACGGCTATCTGCGTGCCGGTGACGTCCGCTTCGCCGACCTGAACGGGGACAATGTAATTGGAGCCGGAGCCGGAACCGTAGACGATCCCGGTGACAAACGTATTATCGGGAATACAACGCCGAGATACAACTATTCTTTCCGTCTGAATGCCAGTTGGAACGGATTCGATGTTTCCGCCTTCTTTCAGGGAATAGGGAAAAGGGACTGGTATCCTGCTTATAACTCCACCTCACAAGGTGCCAACTCTTTCTGGGGGCCATACTCCTTCCCCTCCACCTCATTTGTCGAGAAGTCATTCCCGGAAGATTGCTGGACAGAAGACAACAGAAATGCCTTCTTCCCACGCATCAGAGGCTATCAGTCCTATTCCGGAGGCTCACTTGGAACAGTCAATGACCGCTATATACAGAACATCGCTTATCTGCGTTTCAAGAATCTCTCTCTCGGATATACCTTGCCCATTGGCAAGCGCATCCTCGAAAAAGTCCGTATTTATGTATCGGGAGAGAATCTATACTATTGGTCGCCTCTGAAGAAGCATAACAAAACCATTGATCCGGAATTGGCCATTTCCAGCAGCACTTACGCATCCAATACTGGTTCGGGATATGCTTATCCACGCGTTTACACAGTTGGAGTAGATATTACTTTTTAATTAATGACTAATCAGATATAGTATGAAAGCTATCAATAAAATATTAATTCTGGGAATGGTCACGGCTCTGTTCGGTAGTTGCGACCTGACACTCTTGCCGGAAAATGCAGTGACACCGGAAAATTACTTTAAGAATAAATCCGATCTGGAATTATGGACCAATCAATTCTATACATTACTGGACGAACCGGATGCCTCAGCAGGAACGAATGCGGACGACATGATCGACAAAGGTATGGGACAGGTGATCGAAGGTACCCGTTCAGCTGCCAGCGAAACCGGATGGTCCTGGTCAAAGCTCCGTCATATCAATTACTTTCTACAGCACTCTTCCAATTGTGATGACGAAACGGCCCGCAATCAGTATAATGGCGTGGCACAGTTTTTCAGAGGCTATTTCTACTTTGTGAAAGTACGCCGCTATGGAGATGTCCCCTGGTACGATCAGGTACTCGGCTCGGAAGATCAGGAGTTACTCGTCAAAGCCAGAGACTCCCGGGAGTTTGTGATGGATCAGGTACTCAAAGACTTTGAAGATGCCGCCGCCAATTTACCTTCCAAAAGTACGGAGACCCGAAATACAAGAGTTACTAAATGGGCCGCATTGGCATTCGCCAGCCAAGCCGCCCTCTACGAAGGAACATTCCGTAAATATCACGGCTTGGGCAACTACGAAAAATATCTGGAAATTGCGGCAAGTACTGCCAGGCAATTTATAGACGAAAGCGGATTCAGCCTGTACAAAGAAGGACCCGAGCCCTACAGAGACTTATTCTGTGCAGATAACGCCAAAGCAACGGAAGTCGTACTGGCAAGGGCTTACAATTTCGAAGGGCTGCAATTATCACATTCTGTACAATTCAGCATTGCCAACCTGCAAATGGGATTTACCCGCCGGTTCATGAACCACTATCTGATGGCAGACGGAACCCGTTTCACTGAAAAGCAAGGTTATGAAACGATGTTCTATACAGACGAAGTAAAAGATCGTGATCCACGCCTGCAACAGACCGTACTTTGCCCGAACTATATCCAAAAGGGAGAAACAACTGTTACGGCAAATGATTTAACCGCATATTGCGGCTACAGACCGATCAAGTTTGTAGGAACCAAAGATCATGACGGAGCAGCAAAAAGCACCTCTGACTGGCCTTTAATGCGAGCAGCAGAAGTTTACCTTAATTACGCCGAAGCAAAAGCGGAATTAGGCACTCTTAAGCAGGAAGACCTGGATATCTCCGTCAACAAAATCCGTGAACGGGCAAAGATGCCGGACCTTATCCTTGCAGACGCCAACAGTACACCCGACCCTTATCTGGCAGCTTGCTATCCAAACGTAGAACAAGGAGCCAACAAGGGCGTTATCCTGGAAATTCGCCGGGAACGCACTATTGAATTAGTCATGGAAGGGCTGAGACAATGGGACTTGTTCCGCTGGAAAGAAGCCAAACAGATGTTCAACAATAACGTTCCTTATTACGGAATCTATATTCCCGGAACAGGAACGTATGATATGGACGGCGACGGTAAGCCTGATTTGGAAATCTACGAAACCACAGCTACCTCGCAGTGCGATAACAAAAAGAAGTTAGAAAAAGACATCTTCCTCTCCAACGGAATGTCCGGCTATATTATCGGCTTCCCGAAAGTAACATACGGCAAAGACTGGAAAGAAGAAAGAGACTACTTATGGCCTATCCCAGCTGACCAGCGTGTGCTGACACAAGGTGTTCTCACTCAGAACCCTGGCTGGGAAGACGGTTTGAGCTACTAGCCAACTCCAAACAAGATTTTTAATAAGAAGGTGTATCGGAACCAACCGATACACCTTCCCTATCACTATTGCCTTTACCCGGGCAACAAACATCTATTATCATGTTAAAACAACTTATTAAATTCTATCATATCAGCACGCCTTCTCCGGAACCCAAAGAAGACAAGAAGAAACTTAAAAAGCTACAATGGGCAACTTTCCTTTCCGCCACAGCCGGATATGGTATCTACTACGTGTGCCGCCTCAGCCTGAATGTAGTAAAGAAACCTATAGTGGATGAAGGCATCTTCTCCGAAACAGAACTCGGAATCATTGGCGCAGTACTGTTTTTCACTTACGCTATCGGTAAGTTTACCAACGGATTTCTGGCAGACCGCAGTAATATCAGACGTTTCATGTCTACGGGGCTCTTAGTCACCGCACTGGCTAATCTTTGCCTGGGATTCGTCCATTCTTTTCTCCTGTTCGCTATCCTATGGGGAATTAGCGGCTGGTTTCAATCTATGGGAGCGGCCTCTTGCGTAGTCGGATTATCCCGTTGGTTTGACAATAAAAAACGAGGTTCATTTTACGGTTTCTGGTCAGCAAGCCATAATATCGGCGAAGCCATGACATTTATCATTGTAGCTTCCATTGTCAGCGCGTTAGGATGGAGATACGGTTTTATAGGAGCCGGCAGTATCGGAATAATCGGCGCATTAATCGTATGGAAATTCTTTCATGATTCTCCGGAAAGTGAAGGACTGCCACCTGTCAATCATCCCGAAACGAAAAACAGTGCAAACAACGCTGCCGACTTTAACAAAGCGCAACGACAAGCCTTAATGATGCCCGCCATCTGGATACTTGCCATTTCCAGTGCATTGATGTACGTCAGCCGCTATGCAGTAAACAGTTGGGGAGTCTTTTATCTGGAAGCTCAGAAAGGGTATTCCACGCTGGATGCCAGCTTTATCATCTCTATCAGTTCGGTTTGCGGAATCATAGGAACAATGTTCTCCGGAGTAATCTCCGACAAGTTCTTTCATGGGCGCAGAAATGCTCCTGCACTCATTTTCGGTCTGATGAATGTTACGGCTCTTTGTTTGTTTCTGCTCGTTCCGGGAGTTCACTTCTGGGTAGACGCCTTGTCTATGGTACTGTTCGGAACCGCCATCGGGGTACTGCTGTGCTTTTTAGGAGGACTGATGGCGGTTGATATCGCTCCCCGAAATGCTTCGGGTGCAGCATTGGGAATTGTAGGGATTGCCAGTTACATCGGAGCAGGCATACAAGATATCATGAGCGGTATCCTTATCGAAGGCAATAAAAGCATCGTCGGTGGCAAAGAAATCTACGACTTTTCCTACATCAACATTTTTTGGATTGGCGCTGCACTGCTTTCCGTCTTTTTCGCTTTGTTAGTGTGGAATGTAAAAACAAAGGATTAACGAAGCTGTCAGTATCATAAAAAACGTGAGTTCTTTTCGTCCTCATATGAATTTATTTCGTATTTTTGCGTGCACATCCTCCTTTTTTTGATGTAAAGAAGAAAATTTGTTGTTAAAGCAAAGCGAAGATTGATATATGAGTGACGAAATCAACGAGATAACGGAAGGACATTCAGACTACAAACCGGCGGACGCGCGGGACGAAAACGTAAAGCATCAGTTAACAGGCATGTACCAGAATTGGTTTCTGGACTATGCTTCTTATGTGATTCTGGAGCGTGCCGTTCCCCATATTAATGACGGTTTGAAGCCTGTACAACGACGTATTCTACATTCCATGAAACGTCTGGACGACGGACGGTATAACAAAGTGGCAAATATCGTGGGACACACCATGCAGTTCCATCCGCACGGTGATGCTTCTATCGGCGATGCACTGGTACAGTTGGGGCAGAAAGACCTGCTGATAGACTGTCAGGGTAACTGGGGTAATATACTCACCGGTGACGGTGCGGCAGCTCCCCGTTACATCGAGGCACGCCTTTCCAAGTTTGCGCTGGACATCGTATTCAATCCAAAGACGACCGAATGGAAGCTGTCTTACGACGGCAGAAACAAGGAACCGGTCACCCTCCCCGTGAAGTTCCCGCTATTGCTGGCACAGGGAGTGGAAGGTATCGCCGTCGGACTTTCATCCAAGATATTACCTCACAACTTCAACGAACTTTGCGACGCCTCCATCAGCTATCTGCGTGGAGAATCGTTCCAGCTATATCCCGACTTCCAGACAGGCGGTTCCATCGACGTAGCCAAATACAATGACGGAGAACGCGGCGGAGCGGTAAAAGTACGCGCCAAAATCAACAAGCTGGACAACAAGACACTCGCTATCACAGAGATTCCGTATGGTAAGACCACTTCTACCGTCATCGACTCCATCCTGAAAGCTGTTGACAAAGGAAAAATCAAGATACGCAAAGTAGACGATAACACAGCCGCCAACGTAGAGATACTGGTACACCTGGCACCCGGAACCTCATCGGACAAAACGATCGATGCACTATACGCCTTTACCGACTGTGAGGTAAGCATCTCACCCAACTGCTGTGTGATTGATGACAGCAAGCCTCACTTCCTCACCGTCAGCAAGGTGCTGAAAAAGTCGGCAGACAACACACTGGACCTGCTGAAACAGGAACTGGAAATCAAGAAAGGGGAAATACTGGAATCACTCCATTTCGCTTCCCTCGAAAAGATATTTATCGAAGAACGCATCTATAAGGACAAAGAGTTCGAGCAATCCAAAGACATGGACGCCGCCTGCGCACATATCGACGACCGCCTGACTCCTTTCTACCCGAGCTTTATCCGTGAAGTGACCAAAGAGGATATTCTCAAACTGATGGAAATCAAGATGGGACGCATCCTGAAGTTCAACACCGACAAAGCCGATGAACTGATCGCCCGTATGAAAGAAGAGATTGCCGAAATCGACGATCACCTCGCTCACATCATAGACTATACCGTAAACTGGTATCAGATGCTGAAAAACAAATACGGAAAAAACTTTCCGCGCCGCACCGAACTGCGCAACTTCGACACCATCGAAGCTGCCAAAGTGGTAGAGGCCAACGAGAAACTCTACATCAACCGCGATGAAGGATTTATCGGAACAGCACTGAAGAAGGACGAATTCGTAGCCAACTGTTCGGATATCGATGACGTGATCGTCTTCTTCCGGGATGGTAAATATATCGTCACTCCGGTAGCCGACAAGAAGTTTGTGGGCAAAAACATACTTTACGTCAATGTCTTCAAGAAGAATGACAAACGTACCATCTACAATATCACTTACCGGGACGGCAAAGAAGGAACGACGTATATCAAACGTTTTGCCGTGACAGGTGTTGTCCGCGACCGTGAATACGATGTCACGCAAGGAACACCGGACTCACGCATCACTTATTTCAGCGCCAACCCGAACGGAGAGGCCGAAATCATCAAAGTGACATTAAAGCCGAACCCGCGTGTAAGACGCATCATCTTCGAGCGTGATTTCAGTGAAATCAGCATCAAGGGACGTCAAGCACAGGGAGTGATCCTCACCCGACTGCCGGTGCATAAGATTACCTTGAAACAGAAAGGAGGCTCTACCCTCGGAGGACGAAAAGTCTGGTTCGACCGCGATATCCTGCGCCTCAACTATGACGGACGGGGTGAATATCTGGGAGAATTCCAAAGCGACGACACCATTCTGGTAGTACTCAACAATGGCGAGTTCTACACCACTAATTTCGATTTGAGCAACCACTACGAAGATAATGTCAGCATCGTCGAGAAGTTCGACCCGAACAAGATATGGACTGCCGCACTTTATGATGCCGACCAGCAGAACTATCCGTATCTGAAGCGTTTCTGTTTTGAAGGTTCCAACCGCAAGCAGAACTATTTGGGAGATAACAAGAATACCCGTCTGATCCTGCTGACTGATGAGTACTATCCTCGTCTGGAAGTCATATTCGGCGGACACGACAGTTTCCGTGAAGCGATGGTAATTGACGCGGAAGAATTTATTGCAGTCAAAGGCTTCAAGGCAAAAGGAAAGCGTATCACTACTTATACGGTGGATACCATCAACGAGCTTGAACCGACCCGTTTCCCGGAACCGCCCAACGAGCAGCCGGAAGAATCGGAAGAAGAGCCGGAGAATCTGGACCCGGACAGCGATAAGAGTGAAGGAGATATCATTGATGAGATTACGGGACAGATGAAGCTGTTTTAGCTAATGTATACATGCGGTAAAAAAATACCCAATGTGCCAATGAAGAAAAACTTATTATACTTAGGGCTGACAGGATACCTCCTGTTCGCCCTCTGCACAAGATTACAGGCGCAGACCGACAGTCTGCAAGCACACCGCTACGTAACACGTGCCACCATGTACGGAGTCGGATTTACCAATGTGTTCGACACCTATCTTTCGCCTCAGGAATATAAAGGAATAGATTTCCGTATTTCCCGCGAGACGATCCGGATGACAAAGTTGTTCGACGGGAATGTTTCTGTGCAAAACTTCTTTCAGGCAGACGTCGGCTATACACACAACCGCGCAGACAATAACAATGCCTTCTCCGGACTCGTCAACTGGAACTATGGCCTCCATTACCAGTTCCGCCTGACCGAGAATTTCAAGTTACTGGCAGGAGGACTGTTTGACGTCAACGGAGGATTTGTCTACAATCTCCGCAATTCGAACAATCCGGCCTCTGCCCGGGCATACGTCAATCTGGACGCTTCGGGAATGGCTATCTGGCATTTGAAAATCAAGCGCTATCCGATGGTGCTCCGCTATCAGGTCAACGTGCCGATGATCGGACTTATGTTCTCACCGCACTACGGACAGTCTTATTACGAAATCTTCTCACTGGGCAACTCCAGCGGAGTTATCCAATTTACATCTCTCCACAATCAACCGTCTCTTCGTCAGATGCTTTCTGTCGATCTGCCGATAGGATATACCAAGATGCGTTTCAGTTATCTGGCAGACTTGCAGCAATCCAATGTTAACGGAATCAAGACACATACCTACTCTCATGTATTCATGGTAGGATTTGTGAAAGACCTGTATCGGGTTTCCAACAAAAAAGGAGCAAACCTGCCTCCGTCGGTGAGGGCGTACTAGAAGAAGTGGAGAGTTGAAAGTTGAGAATTGAGAGTTTATGGACAAGAACTGAAAGATTAAGAATGAGAAATAGAATTATACAAATACTTTTACTGCTCTGCTGCCTCCCGATACAGACGGGATGCATCGGAGAAGATGATTACGCTGATGATCCCGTAGGAAACTTCGAGCAACTATGGAAGATCATTGACGAACGGTATTGCTTTCTGGACTCGAAAGGCATTGACTGGGATGCGGTTCATGAGAAATACAGCAAACTGATTGTACCGGGTATGTCCAATGACGACCTTTTCGATAAACTCAGCGAAATGCTCTATATCCTGAAAGACGGTCATGTCAATCTTTCATCTGCCAAGCGTGTCTCTTATTACGACGCATGGTATCAGGGGTATCCGTGGAATTATCGGGAAGATATTCTTTACCAGTATTATCTGGGAAGTGCCAGCAAGGACTACTATACATCGGCTGGGATGAAGTACAAAATATTCGACAATAATATCGGATATATCCGCTACGAAAGTTTCAGTACCGGAGTTGGCGATGGCAATCTGGATGAAATCCTTGTTTATCTGGCAACCTGCAACGGGCTGATTATCGACGTACGCGACAACGGAGGAGGTAATCTGACTAATTCTTCCCGCATTGCCGCCCGATTTACCAATAGTAAAATTCTGACCGGATTCATACAGCATAAGACGGGAACAGGACATAGTGATTTCTCCAAACCGGAACCGATCTACCTGGAGCCTTCCAACAGCATCCGCTGGCAGAAGAAAGTCGTTATACTGACCAACCGCCGTTGCTACAGTGCAACCAATGATTTCGTCAATCTGATGCGCAGTATAGACAACGGCAACATCATACAGGTCGGTGACCAGACAGGTGGCGGTTCGGGACTTCCTTTCACATCGGAACTGCCGAACGGATGGAGCATCCGCTTCTCCGCCAGTCCTCATTTCGACAAAAATATGCAGCCGCTGGAAGAAGGTATTTTGCCTGATGTAGCTATCGATATGACTGAGGATGACCAATCTAAGCATAGGGACACACTGATTGAAAAAGCTTTTGAAATCTTAAGCGAATAACTTTATTGCCCAATTATTTGTCAAATCAGAAAATCTTCCTATCTTTGCACCGCTAAACAAAAAGCGACGCATGCGGATGTGGCGTAATTGGTAGCCGCGCCAGACTTAGGATCTGGTGCCGTGAGGCGTGTAGGTTCGAGTCCTATCATCCGCACACATTTATATAAACTAGAAAGCCTTCAAGAAATATCTTGGGGGCTTTTTAATTGATTACATATATGAAGAAATATCAACTTTGCTGCATCGGCCATATCACTTTGGATAAGGTAGTCACTCCTCAAAGCACAGTCTATATGCCTGGAGGCACTGCTTTCTATTGTTCACACGCTATCCGCCATTTCAATGACATAGATTATGCATTAGTGACAGCAGTCGGCGCTACGGAAATGAAAGTAGTAGACCAGTTGCGCGGGATAGGCATCAATGTAACCGCATTACCCAGCCAGCACTCCGTATACTTCGAGAATATCTATGGAGAGAATCCGGATGACCGTACACAACGTGTGTTGGCCAAAGCCGATCCTTTCACCGCTTCCCAGCTTCAGGAGACAGAGGCGGAAATTTATCATCTTGGCTCGCTGTTAGCAGATGATTTTTCTCTAGAAGTGATTAAGGAGTTATCCCGGAAAGGATTGATAGCTGTCGATTCACAAGGATACCTGCGTGAAGTACGTGATACGCACGTATATCCGGTAGACTGGACTGACAAGCGGGAAGCTCTGCAATACATTCATTTCCTTAAAGTAAATGAGCACGAAATGGAAGTGCTCACAGGACTTTCCGATCCGCATGAGGCTGCACGCAAACTGCACGAATGGGGAGTGAAAGAAGTGTTAGTCACTTTGGGGAGTATGGGATCTCTCATTTACGACGGTACGGATTTTTATCGCATTCCGGCTTATAAGCCCGGACAAGTAGTAGATGCAACCGGCTGCGGAGATACTTATACTATCGGATATTTGTATCAACGGGTATCGGGTGCGAGCATCGAAGAAGCAGGTCGGTTTGCTGCCGCCATGTCTACGTTGAAGATCGAGAAATCCGGTCCTTTCTGTGGAAGTAAGGAAGATGTTATTCGGTGTATGGAGACTGCGGAGCAGATGTTCTGACAGTCTCCATACTGCTACATCATCTATTTTCTTATTCTAAATACCGGAGCTATTTTATTCACCTGTTTATCAGGCATATTTATCACAAGTCCCTGATCGGTACGAGTAAACGAAACCTTTCCGTAACCCAGCAAGTCTATTCTATTAATCTTCTCAGGATACCATTCACTTCCTGTTGCCAACGATTTAATCATGACTTGCTTTTCTTCCGGCCATGCCAGTACGATGGCATATAAGTTCTTGTCCGTTTGCGTAAACCGAATTTCCTTTGAAGTCGCTTTATTATATGTACCTTCATTGAAGCCTTGCGCATTGATAGGAACGGAAGATTCTGCTATCGGGCCTTCACCAAAGACTTTCCATGGACGGGTATCGATAATCCCCTCCTTATTGACAGCCATCCAGTCGCCCAAATCATTCAGAATCACTTCTTCTTTTTCATCAAACGTTCCATCTGCCCGCAGAGGAATACTGAGAAGCAGATTACCATTTTTGCTGACTATATCGACCAGGAGTTTTACGACTGACGCAGCCGACTTATAGCCATTGTGTTCATAGATAGATGTATTATAATGCCAGCCACCAATGCAAGAACACGATTGCCAGGGCTCTTCTATAATCTTATCCGGAGCACCACGCTCTACATCCCAGACCAAAGCCTTACGCTGCTGTTCATCCAGAATTTTAGCGAGCATCACTGCTTCCAGCTTACCTTTATGAGTCGCCATACTTTGATTATAGAAATGAGCGGCAATCTTCAGTCCCGCATCGCTGACAGGATAAAAAGGAAGCACAGTCACATCAAAATAAATCAAATCGGGATGATAACGGTTGATAGCGTCCAAGGTACGGTTATAGAAATTCGTGCAATATTCCTGAGTAGGCAGACAAACACCATTTCCCCATGCCCATTGTCTATGAATCATGCCATTACTCCAACTGCCCTCACTCAGCGGATGGTTTTGCGCATATAAGTCCTGAGGATCGTATCCTTCCCACCATTTTCCTTTACCATCCTCCTTGGTAAGTTTTCCATCATAAGGAATACCGGCTTTCGGACCTTCCCTGTCATAACGCTGTGAAGGTTCATACCAGGTCCACGCATGATCGGCATGGAAGCTAATTCCAAAAGGGAGTTCATATTTGCGTGCCGCCTTCTCCCATTCTGCCAGGATATCCCGTTTGGGACCCATATTCACCGAGTTCCACGGTTGATACTGACTATCCCAAAGATCCATATTATCATGATGATTGCCCAAAGCAAAGAAATATTGCGCCCCTATCTTCTTATACAATGCGACCAGCTTATCCGGATCCCATTTTTCGGCTTTGAACAGAGGAATGATATCTTTAAAACCAACTTCTGACGGATGTCCATAATGCTTTACGTGATGATTATAGGCCCTTGAACCCTCAAAGTACATTTCACGAGCCATCCAGTCACCGGAACCTTCCACACATTGCGGTCCCCAATGCGCCCAAATACCGAACTTTGCATTTCTGAACCATTCAGGTACTTTATAATTTTGCAGGGATTCCCAGGTAGGTTTAAACTTCCCTTCCATCATCTTTTCGTTCTTTTCCGAAACAGGGACAGGATAGTCTTGAGCCATCATCACCTCTGTCGATAATAAAAGAGCGGAAGCTAATAGTAAATGTTTTGTTTTCATGGTATAGTTATTTAATGGATTTCTCTATATTTGTGACGATACAAAGATAAAGAGCAATTTGGAATTTCTATTATCCAAATACGTCATCACATAGGACATTATCGATTTTTATAAAGGAAAGTAATCTTTAGAACTATGACACCATCAATCGACCAGTTACATTTACTTATATTAAATGTAGGACTAGCTTTCCACAACGCAGACTGGAACTGGAAAAACGTGAACAGCCCGTTCACCAGGCTTTATTATGTAACCGAAGGAACTGCCCGTATCCTATTGCCCACCGGAGTACAAGAGCTGAGACCGAATCACCTCTACCTGATCCCTTCCTTTACAACTCACAGCTATTTGTGTGACGCCCATTTTGTCCATTACTACCTTCATATATATGAAGATCATCAATCAGAATCAAGTATTTTGGAGGATTGCAATTTTCCGGTAGAGATACCGGCAGGTGATTTAGAACTACCTCTCATTCAAAGATTATGCCGAATCAATCCAACCATGCAGTTACCTCAGTCCGATCCCACAAGCTATGATAACAACCCGACACTCATTAAAAACATCATAAAGAACAAGCAACGTACTTTCTGTGATAAGGTCGAATCACGAGGAATCGTTTATCAGCTCATGGCACGTTTTCTAAAGGATGCGCAGCCTAAAGTAGCAATCAATGATGACCGGATTCAAAAAGTTCTTTCGTACATCCGAAAGAACATTTATAAAACAATAGATATAGACTCACTGGCAGAAATCTCCTGTCTGTCCAAAGACCATTTTATCCGCCTTTTCAAAAAGGAAGTAAACAATACACCATTGCAATATATCAATCAAAAGAAAATAGAGAAAGCACAGCTCATATTGATTACAGACAATATGCCGGTAAAGAACATAGCCTATCTGCTGGCATACGAAGACCACTCCTATTTCAACCGTTTATTCAAGAAACTCACAGGAGTTACTCCGCAGCAATACAGAGACAGGAACAAAATATAATAATACTGTAAATTGCACTCTCATATCCAGTTATTTACTTACAGCATTTGTCCGCAAATAATACTAGACAACAAGATTACAACAGCAGAAAACGTTTCTAGCTGATTATTAAGGCATTAGTAATCTCCGTTTTTTGGTTTAAAACCAACGAAATAGGGCTTCGTTTGCCCCTTAGGGCATATGGAGCCTTTGTTGTACGTTCTCTATTCTTGTTATGGGTATTCTATTCGTTTTTTCTTTTTTGTGATTCTTCCCTTTTTCGTTTCTTCCTTAGTATGCGTTTCTTTTCCCCTTTGAGTGTTCTTTTTTCTATTTTTTTTCTTCTTTTTCTTTCTATAGAGATGTTTTTACAGTGTTTTTCGTAAGGTATACACACAGTGTGTCTCTCCCAGGGTTACCTTATTCCTGAGATCATATTTTCATGTTCAAAAAGTACCGTTCAATGGTTTTGTTTTCCATCCTTCAGGTGGCGACCTGGCTGGTCCAAACACTTCAATTGTAATCATCTGCGCCCTCCCGCAGTGCTTACATAAGTTATATTCCATCCATTTTTCCTGGCAGAGTTCCTTCCACCTGGTCCGTTTCCTTTTAAGCGGTGCCGGTGTTACCTTCATGTGTATCTGTATGCTTCTCAGCTTTCTTCTGTTACATGCCGCCAGAAAACCATAATGCCTGATACGTACAAATCCAGCGGGCAATATATGCTGGCTGAACCTGTGCATGAACTCCTCTCCCGTGAGTGTCATCATCTTATGTTTTGCTCCCTCCCTGTAGTCCTTATAGTCAAACATGACGGATGTATCCGTAACTCCCTTTATTCTGGCATTACTGATGGCTGTCCTGTGTGAGTAACGCCCCAGGTAGTCAATGACTCTTTCCACCCCCTTAAACGGTACTTTGCTGTATACCACCCATTCTTTTTCAAACAGCTTCTTTTTTGTTGGCTGCGTTACTTTCACGTGTTTGCTCCACTCTTGCATGAACTTGGCCCTGAACACCCTACTCATGGCCTTGACCGGAAACAGAAAAGGGCTGTCCTTATTCGCGCCTGAAAGCTTCCTCCATTCCCCCTTGTCATCTATGCCTCCTTCAGGCACGACACAGTGCAGGTGCGGGTGATAATGCAGGTTACTCCCCCAGGTATGCAGGATCGCCACCATTCCCGCCTGGGCACCTTTATGGGCGGCAAAAGCGGAGAGCGTTTTCCAGGCTGCTGCAAACAGGCAGGAATAGGTGGATTTCATATTACCCAACGCCAGCGGATGTAAGGCGGCAGGCAAGGTAAAAACCACATGGAAGTATTTCACGGGCAACATATCCTCTTTGCGCGCTTGTATCCATACCTCGCGCTCGGCTCCCTGACATTTGGGACAATGCCGGTCACGGCAACTGTTGTAGCTTACACGCATGCCCCCACACTCGGGACAAGCATCCACATGCCCTCCCAAAGAGGAGGTGCGGCACTGTTCCAGGCGAGAGAGAACCTGGAGAACCCTGACGCAGGGATGGTACCGGCTGATAAAGGAAGATTTGAAACGGGAGATAATCCGCCCGACTTCAAACGCTGTCCTCATGGTCGAGTCTTGTTACTTCCTACATCCTCAAGACGGTCCAACGGACTGAAGGCGTAGCCACCCGCAGGCAGATTGACAAGGTGAAGGTAAATCAGGGTTGTTTTTATGTCGGCATGTCCCAGAAGGTCACGAATACGAAGAATATTTTCACCCATCTCCAGTAAGTGTGTGGCATAACTGTGCCGCAGGGTATGAAGCGTGCAGGGTTTAAGGATGCGGGAGGAATGAACAGCTTGTTTAAAAAGATAACGGATCTCGGAATCTTCTATTTGTCCCCCGGAATGATTGTTGAAAAGATATACCTCAGGCCTGTGTTGGATGAAATACTTCCTGAGAAGAAGCAACAGGTGGGTAGAGAGAGGAACATACCTGTCTTTACCGCCTTTGCCCTGACGGATGAAAACCTGCATGCGCTGACTGTCAATATCACAAATCCGCATATTGATGAGTTCACGCAAACGCAGACCGCAGGAATAAATCAGAGCCAGTAAGGCTTGACTGCGGACACTGATGCAGTGACGCAAAAGGCTGCTTACTTCTGACTGGGAAAGAACAACAGGAAGTTTCTTCGTACTACGGATACGAGGAAGGGAAAAATGAAGTTCACAAAGATGCATCGTCTTGCGATAACAGCGAAGACTGTAAACTGTGTGTTTGAAATAGCTCAAACCGGGAGAAGGACTACGGGAGAGCAACATGCTGAAATAATCACGGCAATCGTCTTCACTTAAATGCTCGGGAAGTTTCTTAAAGTGAAAGCTGATGGCAGCCAACTTATGACCGTAGCTTTTGATACTACGGGGAGAATACTGTTCGACTTGAAGCTGTTTGGAGAATTTTTCGTAACTTTGCATAAACCCCGAGATGGAGTCACTGGCACGCTGAATAAAATTTGCCATAGTGGATAATGTTTAATAGTTGAACATTGGAAATATCACCACTAAAATCAGCAAAAAAAAAGGAATCCCGTATAAGTAAAGCTAACTTTAGCTATTACCTATGCGGGATTTAGTACAACGGGTCGTTCCTTTAAAACCAACGGGGTGTTCCTCGGTGAGGAACGACCTGTTTCTTTTAAAGGAACGAGGCAATACGATTCTTCCTACAGACATTTGTTATTTTTTTTGCCCATCCTTTTAGTTCTTATCTCTCTTATACTTTTCTCCTGTGAAATATAAAGAGATATACCATAGAGCCAAAAGCCAAAACAAGATTGGTAAGTACAATATATATCTGTTTAGATTGCTCATTAGCTAAAAGAAAATAGATACTTAATGAAATTATTATAGCCAATAAAAACAACCCGGAAAGTCCCCATAATACGCCAGCACCAAAATGTACTTTTCTCCTGTTCTTAATAAGTTGCCCCACAAAAACGCCACTCATTGTGAAAATCATTGCAATGGAAGCCGAGAACCAACGACTACTTTCCGTACATAAAAGAATGGTAAACAGTCCCAATAGTAGAACAAAGAATAATGCCAATTTAATATTATCTTTCATGTATCTTCGAACTTTTAAGTTTAACAATCAAGAAATAAACACTTTGAAAGAAAACACCAATAAATATCATTTTCAGACCGTCAACATCAAACGTACGATCACGCAGAACTCCGACAATCTTTAAAGCACAAAGTACTGCAATGATAAATGTGAAAGCATATTGTAAGGCAGCATTTCTTATCCTTAAATATTCAGCACTTGTTTCTTTACAGCACCAAGGAAAAAGATACACCAAATTAAAGCCAATAAAAATAGATACCAAAGTATCATATTCAAAGGGTACTACGAATATCTCATATATTCCCCAAAGAATAAGCAGTATAATAATCATCACATCTGCCTTATTTTTTTTCATGAATTTCATTGTTCTATTTTTATTTGTTATTCAGACTGTTCGTATACCTTTCAGCTAAACCAAGCTTTACCTCAAAAGTAATAAATATCTTTTGATATTCAATTCTATCCAGCTAATCTTTTGACCTAAGATGTTCAATAGCAGAAAACTAGTCCTAACTGAAAATCAAGACGTCTCATATAGAGTCTATCCAATTTGTTTGGACGTAGTGTTTCCTTTTTCTCATCAGCTGTCATTTCAATTTTCTTAAAGTCTCCGCTTAAAACAGAAAAGCCTCCGTTTACCGCAAGGTGGTCTGTCAATTTATATTCTACCAGAAAGTCCATATTCCCAGCCAATGCACCGGAAGTACATTTAAATTCACTATTACTTCGACCTTCATCCCGATAATGTAGATATCCAGCTCCCAATACGCAACTAATTAAAGTTCTTTCGGTTATTGGAATTTTGAATCCAAGTTGCGGTCCTAAATACCAAAGTTCTACATTGTCAGCTACATTCGTTTTATCATCAAGTGTATAATTGGCAGAAGTACCGGAGAGATTAAACTTTAATCCGGCAACCCAAAATTTATCAATTCGATAGAGTGCCTTCACATTACACGTCAGCCCGCCACTATATTCTCCACGATAATTAACACCAAAAGGCGACAAGTTTGACTTGCCGAACAATACACCTTTTCCACCATCTACTGAAATAAACAGTTTATCTCCGGAAAAACTCTGTGCAAATCCTACTATGGAAGAAAGCACAAACAAAAAAGACAGAATAAGTTTTCTCATCGCACTATTTTTTATGGGTATAGCCACATGAATAATGACTAAAGATATCATCAATTCATGTGACTATTACAATTTATATTTATTATTATCACGGTTTCAAAGTGATAGCCTCATCTGACTCTACCCATAATAATGCACTATTTTCTGCAACTATTACAGAAGAAGATAAAGCCTTTTGTTCCTCAACAGGTAATTGAGTTTCAGATATGATCCTCGTACACCCCTCTGTATATTCTTTCAAGTCGTCTTTACTCATAATCTGGCTTGCTGTTGAAACATACGTTTTAATAACATCCAATTGCTGAGCGCGCTCAGGCATTTTCATTTTATAATATTCAACCAACAGTTCATCATTCTGTACAAGTTCAGATGAAAGTGGCATCTCATTCATTTTACTTATTATGGTGCTTTTATCACTTTCTGACACAGAACAGCCATATTTTTCTGCTTTAGGAATGATAAGATTCATCCACTCTTCAGTAGTCAAATTGTCTTCAAAAACACCTTCATTTTCTTCTGCAATTTCACTAATTATCGAATTATGTAAAAAACCTACACTGTCATCCTCTAAGCTCAAACATGGAGCTTCAGTAATTATAGCCATTTCCATTTGGTCAGATAATGGCGGACGAGGAACAACATAAGCACACGATCCAGCACATGCAGAAAACAGGATACCTCCAATTAGTGCACCTCCACCTCCTCCTACAATACCACCTAAAGCTGCACCACTAGCATCACATAATAAAACAGCTTTGAACCAATTCCAAAATCGTCCCCTTGTTGCTACAGATGTAGGATGGGAAGCAACAAAGTTTTGACTATAGAGATCTAATGTCTCATTCAATTTCACATAGTTTGCTTCAACAACAGTATTCTCTTTTGCATCTATTTTTACGTCATTAGAACATGAAACGCAATAAAAGCTACATAATAATAGCGTGAATAACAGTTTTGTCTTCATAATTTTTTAGATTTAGAACATTTTTAATTATAATTCGCCAGTTTTAAAAATACAACATTCACGAAACTTGAAAAAACATGAATGCTAATAGTGGAATAAGAGGCTCCTTTCTTTAATTTTTAGGTTTAACAATCAGGTAATACACTTTTTATTATATAAGAACGCTATAAAAGTCTCTTTAATGTAATTACAACAGATCTATATTCAAATGGAGATTAATGATTTACACTTCTTTTATTGCACAGTAAATGTACCTTCCAACAGCCTATCAGGCAAAATAACATAAATAGAGTATTCTCCTTTATCACAAGCTGACATATTAACCATGATATCCTTTGTATTTGGATATGTTTTTGAATGCACTATTTCACCTGTTTTTTTATTCATAACTGTGATAGTAGCGTAGTCTTCTATTCTATCAAAACTAATATTTAGGACATTAGTAAGAATAACACATTTCTCAGCAGGAGGGAAAACAGGTATTCCCATAGGGTTAGGTTCAGCATCTAACCTTTTTAAACGAATTTCATTTGAACCTGCCCATCCTTCAATCGCAAATAAGCAACAAAGTAATAATAATAGTTTTGCTTTCATAACACTTATTTTTATTGGTTATGGTACAAATGTAAGGGATAAGATTAAAATAAATTCAGATGCCTGGTCACAATAAAGTTACAAGATAACTATGGATCTCGACTGCAAGTTACAGAAAAGTTACAGGAATGTCACAATCCAACATAAACACCTATGAAACAAGGCATTGGTGTGTAGTCATCCATTCAAAGGATTCTTCTCCTAACTTTATTTTCATGCGACTTTTCCGACTTTTAAATGCCCCTTCAGAAGCACGTGTACATAATAAGATTGTTTCTTTGGAGCAACCCAATAAGAAAAATACGCAATGGAGTAAGTCTTCTTTAGTTAAATCAGCATATTGAATTTTCAATTTAAGCATAATGTCGCCAAAAGTTTCATAAATGCTTTCACAAATCATCTGTCCTTCATGAATACTCAAAGAGGTAGCAACGCCCATCTTTTTCTCCAAAGAAAGAAGCTTCTCATAGGTTTCTGTCCTTCGAAACAACTGAAGACAAAGTTCTAAACTCGGCTCCAACATCCCCATAAAATCAGATTCAGCATTATCCTGATCCTCGAGGTCTCCGGATAGAATATCTGTGCGACTCTTCATTAATTGATTTTGCAACTCAAGATACTTCTTTTTTCGATATTTATCAATCCAAAGGGAAATCGCTCCTCCAATAATAAATAAAAGCAAAAGTGATAAAACTTCAATTTTATATCTTCCTGCAAGTTTCTGCTGATAAAGTTCGATTTCATATTGATCAGCCAAACGAGTTATCTCAGCCGCCTTTGTTGTATCATAAATTGAATCTAGATAATAAATAAAAGAATCAGCCGCCGCTATAGCTGCAGGATAATTATTCTCCTCCTTCTCCAATTTATATAATTCTCCATAACTTCCTCCACGATTAAATATATAAGGAGAAGATTTACTCAAGTTCAAATAGTATCGTGCAGAGTCCATTTGCTGTAAATTTCGCAAAACATTCCCTTTCCAAAGATATTCTGTGAACAAACTAGTACCTGCCGGTGCAGTAGATATAGATGCAGAAATATATTGATTCGCCTTATGATATTCCCCCATTTCATTAAACAATATCCCCATTTCACCCAATATTAAAGACTTATGATAATTTTTCCTTGTAGCTTCAGCTATATCAAGCGCCTTCTTGTAATATATCAAAGAACTATCTAATTGATGTTGTAAAACAAATATATGCCCAATTCCTCTTAAAGCATAAAATAATTGACCATTATTCTTTTGCTCAAGATAAGTTTCGTATGCCTTATGATGGGCACACATAGCATCTTCATAAAGATTCTGATCTTCATAACATCCAGCCAAATGCTCATAAATAGCCCCCAAATAAAGATACTCGCTCTCTTTAGGAACTACCTTTAGTGCTTGCAAATAATCTTTCACTGCCAAATCCATACACCGCATGTCTCGATACACACAACCACGATAATAATAGGCCTGCATCTTGCGCTCATTATTCCAGCTTCTATCATAATAATCTACAGCTATTCGAATCAACGAATCACTCGATTGATAAATATTCAATTTAGTTCTTGCACGCGTCAAAAACAGAGCATAATCCGCCTTGTTAGAACCATATAACTTTTCAGGATGAGGAATGGATTCGAGGAGAGACAGGGCACTATCGGGGAACTCTTGCATCAGTGAGTCTGCCTGATGTAAAAGAGTTGTTTCATTGCCTCCACCATGACAGGCAGAGAGAGAAAAAATCAGAAACAATCCTACAATATAAGAAATATGTAGCTTCATGGTTTGTTTTACACAGCAAATGTATATAAAATAAAACCAACAAGCAACAAAAAGACAAATAAAAACTTTCCACATTTCCCCCACAATGTTAAAATTGACCTTTCTCTCTCTTTCCCTAATCTTTTTTGCCTTTCATTTGTTCACTTTGTTACTTTCGCCGGAAGACGGCAGAATAAACTTCAACCTAAATAATAACGAATGGAAAAATTTAATGCAATGAGGACTAGACTTTTACAAGATCTTCAGAAGAAAACCATCTGGTTTAAGAGCATAGTGGCGCTCACTTGCTTGTTGCTGACCTCCGTATCCGCCTTTGCACAGACAAAGACAGTGACTGGTACGGTAACAGATGCCGCCAATGAACCGCTGATCGGTGCATCGGTGCTCGTACAAGGAACTTCCACCGGAACCATCACCGATATGGACGGTAAGTATTCAATCTCTGTCACACCAGAAGACGTACTGGTATTCTCCTATGTAGGAATGACTACACAGAGTGTCAAAGTAGGAGCACAGAATGTGATCAACGTCACCCTGAAAGAAGATTCGCAGGTACTAGCCGAGACTGTCGTTATCGGATACGGTAGCGCGAAGAAAAGAGACTTGACAGGTTCTATCACCAACGTCAAAGGAGAAGAAATTGCCAACAAACCTGCAACGAACCCATTATCTTCCCTACAAGGAAAAGTGGCAGGTGTACAAATCGTAAACTCCGGACGTGCCGGTGCCGATCCCGAAATCCGTATCCGTGGTACAAACTCCATCAATGGCTACAAACCGTTGTACGTGGTAGACGGACTATTCAATGACAACATCAACTTCCTTAATCCGGAGGACATCGAATCTATGGAGATCCTGAAAGACCCGTCATCACTGGCTATCTTCGGTGTTCGCGGTGCGAATGGTGTCATCATCATCACCACCAAGAAGGCCAAAGAAGGACAGACACTGGTTAACATTAATACCTCCTTCGGCTTCAAGAAAGTGGTAGATAAGGTAGATATGGTAAACGGTCCGCAATTTCAGGAGTTATACAGCGAACAGCTTGCCAATCAGAAAGACAATCCGTTCGACTTCAGCGGCTGGAACGCGAATACCAACTGGCAGGATGAGATTTTCCAGACTGCATTCATCACCAACAATAATATCAGTATTACCGGAGCTTCCCCGAAACACAGTTTCTACCTGGGTGTAGGTTACTCTCACGAACAGGGAAACATCAAACATGAGAAGTTCAGCAAAGTGACCATCAATGCAAGTAATGACTACAAGATCACGGACTTTCTGAAAGTCGGCTTCCAGTTCAACGGAGCACGCACGCTTCCGGCAGACTCCAAGCAGGTGCTCGGCGCTCTTCGTGCTGCCCCTATCGCACCGGTATACAATAAGGAATATGGCTTATATAGTGTTCTGCCCGAATTTCAGAAAGCACAGATCAATAATCCGATGGTGGACGTCGAGCTGAAAGCCAATACGACCAAAGCCGAAAACTACCGGGCATCGGGTAATATCTATGGCGAAGTAGACTTCCTGAAACACTTCACTTTCAAAGCGATGTTCTCCATGGACTATGCTTCCAACAACGGACGGACGTATCTGCCTATCATGAAGGTGTATGACGATACTGCCGCAGGGGACGTAGTAACATTGGGAACCGGCAAGACAGAAGTCAGCCAGTTCAAGGAAAATGAAACGAAAGTGCAGAGTGACTATCTATTGACTTACACCAATAGTTTTGATCACGGCAATCATAACCTGACCGCTACAGCGGGTTTCACGACGTATTACAATTCACTGAGCCGACTGGACGGAGCACGCAAGCAAGGTGTCGGCCTGGTGATTCCTGACGATTCGGACAAATGGTTTGTCAGCATCGGTGATGCCGCAACAGCTACCAACGGAAGTACCCAATGGGAACGGACTACGGTATCCATGCTGGCACGTGTGATCTACAACTACAAAGGAAAATACCTGTTCAACGGTTCGTTCCGTCGCGATGGTTCTTCCGCCTTCTCGTACACCGGCAATGAGTGGCAGAACTTCTTCTCTTTAGGCGGCGGTTGGTTGATGACCGAAGAAGAGTTCATGAAGGATATCAAATGGCTCGATATGTTGAAGATCAAGGCATCTTACGGTACATTAGGCAATCAGAATCTGGACAGGGCCTACCCTGCCGAACCTCTGTTGTCAAATGCTTACTCGGCTGTATTCGGTAAGCCGTCCATTATCTATCCCGGTTACCAGCTCTCCTATCTGCCCAACCCCAATCTGCGTTGGGAAAAAGTAGAAGCTTGGGAAGCAGGTTTCGAAACGAACGTGCTGCGCAACCGTCTGCACTTCGAAGGAGTATATTATAAGAAAAAGACCAAAGACCTGCTTGCCGAAGTGCCCGGTATCTCCGGAACAGTACCCGGCATCGGCAACTTGGGAGAAATTGAAAACATGGGTGTTGAAATGGCAGCCAGCTGGCGTGACCAGATCGGCGATTGGGGATACTCTGTCAGCGCCAACCTGACCACCATCAAGAATAAGGTGAAGAGTCTCGTTCAGGACGGATACTCCATCATCGCCGGAGACAAACAGCAGAGTTACACGATGGCGGGCTATCCTATCGGCTTCTTCTACGGTTACAAGGTGGCAGGAGTATACCAGTCGCAGGAAGATATCGACGCCTCTCCCAAAAACACATTGGCTACCGTCACTCCGGGTGACCTGAAGTTTGCCGATGTCAACAGGGATGGAGAAATCACTCCGGAAGACCGTACAATGATAGGTAACCCGACACCGGATTTCACCTATGGTCTTTCTCTCGGAGTAAACTACAAGAACTGGTCATTGGGCATCGATATGATGGGACAACACGGTAACGAGATTTTCCGTACCTGGGACAATTATAACTTTGCACAGTTCAACTATCTGTCACAGCGTATGGACCGCTGGCACGGAGAAGGTACCTCCAACAGCCAGCCGTTGCTGAACTCCAAACATTCTATCAACAACCTGAATTCGGAGTATTACATCGAAGACGGCAGCTTCTTCCGCATCCGTAACGTGCAACTTGCTTACTCGTTCGACAAGGCCCTCCTTGCCAAAATACGCTTGCAGGCACTGAAAGTCTATGTCAACATACAGAACCTGAAGACATGGAAGCACAACACCGGCTACACACCGGAACTGGGAGGTAGCGCCACCACCTTCGGAGTAGACGACGGCAGCTACCCCGTACCTGCTGTCTACACCTTCGGCATCAACCTGACCTTCTAGTGGCGTGGCAAGGTGCCACACCCAGGTTTCCATGCGGAATATAACTTTAATGAATCAAATCTATAATTGTATGAAACTAAATAAATATCTTTTTTCCACCTTTATTGCCGCTTCCGCTCTGCTGATAAGCAGTTGCAGCGACTTTCTGGACCGGAGTCCGCAGGGACAATTCACCGAAGACGATAATCCCAATGCGCTGGTCAACGGTAAAATCTACAATGTCTATACCATGATGCGAAGTTTCGACATCACCGCCGGTACTCCCGCCATTGCTATCCATTATCTACGCTCCGAAGACTCCGAGAAAGGAAGTATTCCGAGTGACGGATCGGATGTAGCCGAAATGTACGATGACTTCTTATACACCCCGACCAACGGTTTGCTAGGTTCATACTGGGGAAAGAATTACGCCATCATCTACCAGTGTAATGATATCCTCGACGCCATTGCCGAGAAAGAGACTGCCGGACAAACAGAAACCGAAGATATCATCAACAAAGGGGAAGCTTCTTTCTTCCGTGCTTATTGTTACTTCAATCTAGTGAGAGCTTTTGGCGAAGTACCTTTGGTGACTTACAAGATCAACGATGCCTCGGAAGCCAACATCCCGAAGACTACCGCCGATAAAATCTACGAGCAGATCGATACCGACCTGAAAACTGCGGAAGAGTCATTGCCCGAAACATGGAGCACCGAATATACCGGACGCCTGACTTGGGGAGCTGCCCGTTCACTTCATGCCCGCACCTATATGATGCGCAGTGACTGGGACAACATGTACAAAGCCTCTACAGACGTTATCAACAAAGGTTTATATAATCTGAAAACTCCGTATAACGAAATATTCACCGACGACGGAGAGAACAGCGGCGGTTCTATATTCGAACTGCAATGTACCGCCACTGCCGCCCTTCCACAGAGTGACGTTATCGGCAGCCAATTCTGCGAAGTGCAAGGCGTTCGCGGAGCCGGTCAGTGGGACTTAGGCTGGGGATGGCACATGGCAACCCAGTTGATGGCAGACGCCTACGAGACAGGTGACCCGCGTAAAAACGCCACCCTGCTCTACTTCCGCAAAACGGACGATGAACCGATCACCCCGGAAAACACCAACGAACCTTATGGTGAATCCCCCGTCTCTCCGGCTATGGGAGCTTACTTCAACAAAAAAGCTTATACCGACCCCGCACTGCGTAAGGAATACACCAACAAAGGCTTTTGGGTGAATATCCGCCTGATCCGGTATTCGGATGTAGTATTGATGGCTGCCGAAGCTGCCAACGAAAAGAATATCCCCGGAGAAGCGGTGGATTATCTGGAAATGGTACGTGCACGTGCCAGAGGCACCAATACGAATATACTGCCCAAAATAACGACCAACGATCAGGGAGAATTGCGGGAAGCCATCCGCCACGAACGCCGCGTGGAACTCGGGCTGGAGCCCGACCGTTTCTACGATCTTGTACGTTGGGGGATCGCCTCGGAAGTATTGCACGCTGCCGGGAAAGTAAACTACCAGGATAAGAACGCATTATTGCCTTTGCCTCAGTCAGAAATTGACAAGTCCAAAGGAGTACTGGTACAGAATCCGGATTATTAATTAATATTCAAATCAAACTGATAGAACGATATGATAAATAAGAAAATATTTTTTTCACTTCTGCTGCTCGCTGCCGGCTTCCTGAGTGCGGCAGCGCAGAAGTCGCCACAAGACATGGACCGCTTCATCGACGCATTGATGAAAAAGATGACGGTGGAAGAAAAGATAGGTCAGTTGAACCTACCTGTCACCGGAGAAATCACTACGGGACAAGCCAAAAGCAGCGACATCGCCGCCAAAATCAAACGGGGCGAAGTAGGAGGCTTGTTCAATCTGAAAGGAGTAGAAAAAATACGCGATGTGCAGAAACAGGCGGTAGAACAATCCCGCCTGGGCATCCCCTTGCTATTCGGTATGGATGTCATTCACGGATACGAAACCATGTTCCCTATCCCGCTGGGATTATCCTGCACCTGGGATATGACCGCCATAGAAGAATCGGCACGTATCGCAGCCATAGAAGCCAGTGCCGACGGTATCTCATGGACATTCAGTCCGATGGTGGACATCTCACGCGACCCTCGTTGGGGACGTGTTTCCGAAGGCAGCGGTGAAGATCCCTTCCTTGGAGCCATGATTGCCGAAGCGATGGTACTCGGTTATCAGGGAAAGAACATGCAACGGAATGACGAAATTATGGCATGCGTAAAACACTTTGCACTGTATGGCGCAGGAGAAGGCGGACGTGACTACAATACGGTAGACATGAGCCGCCAGCGGATGTTCAATGAATATATGCTGCCTTACGAAGCGGCTGTAGAAGCCGGTGTAGGTAGTGTAATGGCTTCGTTCAACGAAGTAGACGGTGTGCCCGCTACCGCCAACAAGTGGCTGATGACGGATGTACTGCGTGGTCAGTGGGGGTTCAACGGATTTGTGGTAACCGACTATACCGGAATCTCCGAAATGATCGACCACGGTATCGGCGACCTGCAAACGGTTTCCGCACGTGCCATCAATGCCGGAGTAGACATGGATATGGTGAGCGAAGGCTTTGTCAGCACACTCAAGAAATCCATTCAGGAAGGCAAAGTTTCTATGGAAACACTGAATACTGCCTGCCGCCGTATCCTGGAAGCAAAATATAAACTGGGATTGTTTGACAATCCCTACAAGTACTGCGACTTAAAACGTCCGGCACGTGATATCTTTACGAAAGCGCACCGAGACGCTGCCCGCAGAATTGCCGCAGAAAGCTTTGTTCTTTTAAAGAATGACAACGTGACCCTGCGTCCGGGAACTCCTGCCGAACCTCTTCTTCCTTTTCACCCGAAAGGTAACATCGCCGTGATAGGTCCGTTAGCCGACAGCCGGACAAACATGCCGGGTACATGGAGCGTAGCTGCCGTACTCGACCGCTGTCCGTCACTGGTAGAAGGCTTGAAAGAGATGACTGCCGGAAAAGCAAACATCCTATATGCCAAAGGGAGCAATCTGATCAGCGACGCCTCTTACGAAGAACGTGCCACGATGTTCGGACGTTCACTAAACCGTGACAACCGGACAGACGAGCAATTGCTGAACGAAGCATTGACGGTAGCCAATCAGTCGGATATTATCATTGCGGCTCTCGGAGAATCTTCCGAGATGAGCGGAGAAAGCAGCAGCCGTACAGACCTGAACATTCCGGATGTACAGCAAAACCTGCTGAAGGAGTTGCTGAAAACCGGAAAACCTGTCGTACTGGTATTATTCACAGGTCGCCCGCTGACGCTGACTTGGGAACAGGAACACGTACCTGCTATTCTGAACGTATGGTTCGGAGGCAGCGAAGCTGCTTATGCCATCGGTGACGCACTCTTCGGATATGTCAATCCGGGTGGAAAACTGACAATGAGTTTCCCGAAGAATGTCGGTCAGATTCCGCTGTATTATGCACATAAGAATACGGGACGCCCGCTGGCACAAGGCAAGTGGTTCGAAAAGTTCCGCAGCAATTATCTGGATGTGGACAATGAGCCGCTTTACCCGTTCGGATACGGACTGTCTTATACTACCTTCTCTTACGGTGATATCGACCTGAGCCGTTCTACCATCGACATGACGGGAGAACTGACGGCAGCAGTAATGGTCACCAATACTGGCACATGGCCGGGATCGGAAGTAGTACAACTCTATATCCGTGACCTCGTCGGCAGCACTACCCGTCCGGTGAAAGAGCTGAAAGGCTTCCAGAAGATATTCCTTGAACCGGGACAGTCGGAAATTGTACGGTTCAAGATTGCACCGGAAATGCTGAGATATTACAACTACGACCTGCAACTAGTAGCAGAACCGGGTGAATTTGAAGTAATGATCGGAACAAACAGCCGGGACGTGAAATCCGCACGATTCACGCTAAAATAAAAATCGTACAATAGGCATGGATTACACGGATTCACACGGTCTTTAACTGCGAAATCTCTTAAAACCGTGAAATCCGTGTAATCCATGCCTAAATTTTATTCTCTCATTTAAATCCACAATCAATGAAAAAACTATCTCTCTATATTTCGCTCCTCTGCCTGATACTGACAGCAGGAGCCTGCAAAAACAAGACCGGCGGACCAGCCACCGCCAGTTCCGAGCTCACGGACGATGCCTTGATGGACACCGTTCAGCGCCGCACCTTTCTCTACTTTTGGGAAGGTGCCGAGCCCAACAGCGGACTTGCCCCCGAACGGTATCATGTAGACGGGGTATATCCGCAGAATGATGCCAATGTAGTCACTTCCGGCGGCAGCGGCTTCGGCATCATGGCTATCCTTGCCGGAATAGACCGGGGGTACGTCACCCGCGAAGAAGGTCTGGCACGAATGGAGCGCATCGTCTCCTTCCTCGAAAAAGCGGACCGTTTTCACGGAGCATATCCGCACTGGTGGTATGGCGATACGGGAAAGGTGAAACCTTTCGGACAGAAGGATAACGGAGGTGACTTGGTAGAAACTGCCTTCCTGATGCAAGGACTGCTCGCCGTACACCAGTATTACATCAACGGTAATGAGAAAGAAAAAGCACTGGCAGCACGCATTGACCAAATATGGAAAGACGTTGACTGGAACTGGTACCGCAACGGTGACCAAAATGTGCTATACTGGCACTGGAGCCCCACCTATGGCTGGGAAATGGACTTCCCCATACATGGGTACAACGAATGTATGATTATGTATATCCTTGCCGCAGCCTCTCCTACCCACGGAGTACCGGCAGCTGTCTATCACGATGGCTGGGCGCAGAACGGAGCTATCGTCTCCCCACATAAAGTGGAAGGCATCGAACTGCATCTCCGCTATCAGGGCACGGAAGCCGGACCGCTTTTCTGGGCACAATACTCCTTCCTCGGACTCGACCCCGTCGGTCTGAAAGACGAATACTGTCCCAGCTACTTCCACGAAATGCGCAATCTGACATTAGTGAACCGTGCTTACTGCATCCGCAACCCCAAACACTACAAAGGTTTCGGACCGGACTGCTGGGGACTGACTGCCAGCTATTCCGTCGATGGATACGCTGCTCATTCACCGAATGAACAGGATGACAAAGGGGTCATCTCTCCCACCGCCGCCCTTTCATCCATCGTCTATACACCGGAATATTCGATGCAAGTGATGCGCCACCTGTATAATATGGGGGACACAGTCTTCGGTCCTTTCGGATTCTACGATGCTTTCAGCGAAACAGACAACTGGTATCCGCAACGTTACCTTGCCATCGACCAGGGACCAATTGCAGTCATGATCGAGAATTACCGGACAGGGCTGTTATGGAAACTCTTCATGAGTCATCCCGATGTACAAGCAGGACTTACCAAGTTAGGTTTCAATACCAATAAGCAGGATGTAAGGCAGAAATAAAGAAATCACAGCGTGCGTGGAAGTGGTCTACTGACCACCTCCTCCACCTGTATTCCCACCTTCGCCGCCACCACCTTTCACATCGTCATTATTGATGCTTCGGGCAGCTTTCTTCACACTAGCTTTCAGTTCACCAATCCGGTAGCTGATGCTGACTCCAAAGCTACGACTCGGCCACTTGCTGCTGCTCTTCGACAGGAAGTTTACGCCTTCCGTATGATTGTTATAGCTTCTGTATTTCTCAAATATATTACTGCAATACACATTCAGGCTCAAACGCTCATCTTTCAGGAAAGAACGGCTCGCACCCAAACTATAATAATAATAGCCAGAACCTTTTCCCTGTAGATTAATATAAGGAGTACTACCACCACCATTCAGACTTAACCGTATTTTCAACGGAAGAGTATGCTGGACGCCACCATAGAAAGAACCGTTCCATCCATAATTGTGCAATCCCTGCGCTTCACTTTTCAAGTCGCTGTAGTTTCCACGGCCATTGACGTACAGGCGCGTTTTAGGAGACGCGTTCCAGTTCAGATACAAGCTCATTCCTGTGTTCCGGCTCTTTCCTATATTGGCATAAGTGCTGTACAAAGCTCCTTCCGGTGCTATGTGTGTAGGATCATTGTCAAACATCTCCCCTTCGGGCGCCGTAATCAACCGGCTTATATTCTCAATACTGTTATTGTTGAAAGAATGGCGCAGCGACACATTGATATTGAACTTCGCACTAAAATTGCTATAAGACAAGTCGAACGCATGGCTTTTTTCACTTTTCAGGTTCGAGTTACCTTGGGTGATAAACATCGGATTCAGATTATTAAAATAAGGATTCAGATTCCAGATGCCCGGACGCCAGATACGCATATTATAACCGACACGCATGTTTTGAGTCTTGCCGAGCTTCATGCCAAGAGAAACGGATGGCACCAGATCGCTGAAGTTCGTGTGAAAATTCTCACCCGGTCCAACGATATATTTCACCCGCTGCACAGTCTGTTCATAGCGCACTCCCGGCTTGAAGGTGAAATCCTTATATTTCAATGTATATCCGAGATAAGCGGCTAAAATATGATTCAAATGACGATAGTCGCTACTGCGGTCTTCGTTATATAAATAATCGTCACTTCCTCCGGCTGCTTCATATAGTTTGTTGTCACTGGTATTGCGGCGGAAGATATATTTCGCACCTGCCTCCACGGTATGCAACTCGCCTATCGGAGTTGTATAGTCCACTTGGAAGGTCTGTTCCATGGTATTCGTTTTGCCGTCCGACTGGCTGTTTTTCAACAGCAACCGTTTCACGAGGTCGTCCACCTCCTCTTTGGCGTGAATATCTTCATAGCCAGTATTAGAATTGCTTGTCTGAGGCTGCGTATTGATCTTATAGGAGAAAGTGATCATCCGCTGCTTGTTCTTTCTGGACGTGCGCTGATAGTCGATGTTTCCATTGATGGAATACCAGGAGCCATCTCCATGATTGCCGGTCCGATAGCTGTAGGCTATGTCCTCATGGTTAGCACCATACATGGTGGTAAATCCATCACCATAATTTTTACTATTGCTGCCATACATTCCAAAAGCCACCGTCAGCAGCCTTAAGGTGTCGATCTCATAACTGCCTTCCAGGTTTCCATACTGGAAGTTGCCTTTCGACTTGGAACTGCTATTTGATTCAAGATATTTTTCCGTATCCGACTCATAGTTCTCACGGTAGCTGTCCGAATATCCACGGGGCCGGTCATTGTAATTAAAGTTGTAATTGGCAGAGACAGTCATTTTCCCCTGCTTCACCATTGCGTAGCCGCCGGCACCGGCACCGTAGTTGCTGGCATTTGCCCGGAATGTTGCCGTATATCCTTCGAATCCACCACCTACTGTTACGATATTCAAAATACCTCCCACTCCTTCAGCGTCATATTTAGCTCCGGGCGATGTTATCACCTCGATATATTTAATGGAATTGGCGGGCATACTCTTCAACACCTCTTTCGGGTTGTTGCTCATCATATTGTTGGGCTTCCCGTTGACGTGTATTTTAAAGCTACTGCTACCATTCACCTGTATGTTGTCTTCTCCGTCCACTGTCACTAAAGGCACTTTTCGAAGCATCTCCAATATACTGTTCGATTTCGAGTCGGGGTCATCCTCAATATTATACTCTATCTTGTCTACATCCACCTTGACCAAAGGCTTTTGCGCCACGACTTCCACTCCTTTCAATTCATTATTAGCCTCAGCGGAGAGCATTGTCCCCAAATCAATGACTCTAACCGATGGTTTCAAAGTGAACTCTTTCGTGACGGGCGCCTTGCCTATCGAAGAAATAGTAATGACGTAATCTCCCGCACCTACATTCAGTTTCTCCTGAAACCTACCATTGGCACCCGTCACCGCCATCTTGACAGCCTTGTCCGGTGCTCCTTTTTTAGTAATCTTAATAGTAGCGTATGGTTCTCCATCCTGAGTCAGTGAATCCAAAAGTACCCCTTTGACAGTATAGGACGGCATAGCGGAGTTTTGTGCCCAACCTGTCATCACTGCGGTGAACACGAATAGTAATAGTAGCAACAATCTGTGTTTCATGTTTGGAATCGTTTTAGTTTTTAGTTTATTAGACGAAGTTTCTTTCAATTTCTTACAAATACGGGGTAAAAGTAGATGGTTTCTTTATGGTTACGAAATCTTCGGAGTTAAGAATCGTAAAAGAAGAGATAAAAAAGATTATACGAAAAGAGAAACCGATTTCTAGGTCATAGAATGGCAGAGGTCTTTCTTGGCTGCACATTATAAATACATCTTCAAAATCTTAAGAACAACGGCATAATTGAATAAAGGTTTTCTCTGTAGAAAATAACGTCACCGCATTCATAAATTAATTCGTCCGGCTATAGGCATCTTTTCGTCCGCCTATAGCCGGACGAAAGGTTGCCTATAGGCAAACGCAACTTTGCCTATAGGCAGACGAATTAATTCATTCACTAAAAGAGATTAAGTTGTACACTAAAAGGTATTATATTTAGAACCCATATTTTATTTGCCATTAATATCAAGTAATTCCTGATATATCAGAGAATCGTTTTTCATTTTATTGCACATCCACTTCCATGCAGGCATCACCTTGATTTCCCTTCTCTTGAGCTTGCATCAACCATATACCAAGCAACTTGTATGAGTTGTATAATGTCAGAAATTCTTGCGCTGAAACGCCCCCTTCCCATCAAAGCCAGATGCTTTTATACGCCATACTATAAATTTTCAAATAGAAGGGTAGCCTTCACCTTTTCTTCGAAACCTTTTATTCATAAGTGATAACGGGTGAAGCATATCGCCCTTCACCGATCCTTCACCCAATTTTCATATGTAATCATAAAGACATCGTTCACTTTGCTATAAGCTAATTTGTTTTTGCTATAATGATATTCGTATTAGCTATAACCTAATAAAAAGATGCTAATAGATTATTTTTTTCTTCCCAATGTTTGTTTCAAACCATTGATAGTTTATTTCAAACACTTACAATGTTTTCTCCACTCACTAGGTGAATAGCCGTCCCTTCACCCGAGATCACTGATTAATAAAAGGTTGAGAGGAAAAAGTGAAGGTGAAGGCGACACTCGTAACATCTGCTGTATGGTTATTTAAAGCAATGCTTTAGCAACCATAAAGCATAGCTTTTGAAGATACAAAGCATTGCTTTACGAAGGAGATAAATGTGCTAAGTGATATTAATGGCAACAACACCTTGAAATAACATCTCTTAAACACAAAAAATCATTCTAAATACCAGACTTCTTTTATTTATTCCCATTCTCCCACTTTATTCCGAAAAAACATATATCTTTGCTGTACACTTTCTGCGCATCAGCGAGATGTAATAAGCGGGTAGTGGTTTTTACAACTTAATTGGAGTAAATAACGTATTATCTCTCGGTCTTGAAACTTAGCAATTTCATTTAGAAGAGGGATGATACAACAGATACTCCACGTGGATGGCTGTATATCAACATATCAGTTATAGATGTGTTATATATAAACGATTGACGTGGATGTCTGTTGTTATCATTATCTTTCTAAGGGTTTTGCTAAGACCTCAAGACCGGATAATGGTTCAACAGCATCCATGTCTTTTTTGTATCCGGTCGGTTCCCCTACATAATCCCCATACCCCATAACCCTCCGACTAGAAAGCAAAATGCAGGGATGCTTGTTGCACCATGCTTGGCAAGAGTTATTCGCTCTTTTTTGTTAAACGCATAAACAAAGAAACACTATGCCGAAATGGATTAGCATAGACGAAGCGGCGCACAAGTACGGAGTCAAAGAAGAAGACATCTGTTTGTGGGCAGAAATGGAAGCAATCACCGCATATTTCACTGAAACTACTCTTATCATAGACGAAAAGAGCCTTCAGAAATTTATGTACCTGCGCAAGAATCTTCCCACAACAGGATATATCCGCACACTAGAACAACTCTGTATCAATCAGTCTGAAGTGTGTAAACTGTACATGGAAGTCATTGAGCTACAAGAAAAAGACCTTCAATACAAAAAGCGTAGAATTTCAGTGCTGGAAAGGCAGTATGCGATGGCAACCGAACAGAACAAGTTAAGAGAAAAGATAATCACGATAACCTCTGATATGCTAAGTAAAGCTGAAAGTGGATGGTGGGAAAAATTGTGGATGAAGATCAGCAATAGACAAAAGTTATAAAACCATTATACAACTAATCTATGTCTTATTTAAATATGAGTTCAATAACACTAAGCTATCAGAGCATATTCCTATATAACCCAAAACCTTCATCCCCCACTTTAATCTCCTATCGATAGGAAGAAGTGGAAGATGAAGGTCTAATTATATCTATAACAAACAAGTTTTATTCTATTGCAGTCCGGTCCAAGCAGATATTGCGTACTTAGATTCTACAGCATTCTCTAAGTTGTCCGGCAAATTATGGAAGAAGTCCAATCCTGTTAATTCTTCCAGTTCGTCAATTGTTTTAGCACATTCAGATAATGCAGGCTTTACTGTAGTACTTTGATCTAGCCAAAAACCAATGGCTTTATAAGTTTCCCCCTTTTTACAAAGTAATGCCATAAAATAATATTTAGGAACAGGTTTCGATTTATCTCCACCAATATATGTCCATATTTGGTTTTCTTTATCTATAGTCCCACCTTTCACAACATACAGAGTATCACGAAAAGTACTACTTCGCCCCCAAGTACGAACTTTCCCTTCCAAATCATTCCAAATACCCTTAGTTCCATTAAAATAATTCTTCTGAGGACTCATATTGCTATAATAGAAAGTTTGCTCATTGGCATCTTTTGAATAAAGACGATCTGAAGAAGCACAAATATGCCCACGATCATAGCCTTGCTTTCCAAAGTCACTTTGTACTCGTTGATCAGACTGAAGAATATTCGGATCAGCCTGCCAAGGGTCTCCTCCCCATTCAGTCTGTTCCCAGTAATTACGGTTCCAATTTGTTTGTCCTGTTACATTATAATATTTAAAAGCCACCCAACGAGCGTGCTTTTTACTCTTGTCATACTCCATACTATAGGTAGTCACATCCTGTCCATTAAACTTAGTGGAATAGGAAATAAAAAGGTCATTAACCCCTTGCCTCAAGACAGGAAGTTCTATCGGACCAGTCGCTAGATTATCAATATTATTTGTACCATCATCATCTTTACTACAAGCTGTAAAAAAAAGTGTAATGCACAAAAGATTTAAAGAAAGTAAATTCCGAAAGAATGTATTCATTTTCGTTTTTTATCAAACTATTTAAGACAAAAGCAGGGAGTTACGCACATAACTCCCTGGCAACATAGTATTCTAGAAATTATTTAACTTCACTAATTTCCATATCATCATAATAAACAGCTCCACCGTCTGTTGTTCCCTTATACGTTCTTACTTCAAAGCGGAATTTTACTGCTCCTGCAGGAGCAGTCAGCGTAACGCTAAATTGTTTCCATTCTGGACTATCTTCAGAATAAGGAGCGCCATCTCTTAATTCATCTTTATGATCCGCAAGAGTCTTATTAGCCGCATCTACCCAAAATGACCACATACGGTTTCTAGCATTCACATCGTTGTCCAAATACCAATAAGATATTTTATACTTCTTACCAGCTTCAATCGCAACTTCTTGTTGCAATTTTACAGTAGATGATCCCGAAGTATGTTTTACTGAATTGTTTCCACTATGCTTAATGCTTGTTTCTTTTGTTACAGAAGTATTATAGGTTTTATTATCCCATGCAGTAGGCAGTTCTGCAGTCCAATCTTCAAAACCTGGATTAATCAAGAGATTATCTCCCGACGGTTCAGGATCAGTACCACCATTTTCTACTCCAATCAATCTGATATTATACAGTAGTAATCCCATCGTATTATCTGCTCCAACTGCAGAGAATTTTAATACCGAAGTTGCTGTTCCTTGTACAGTCACTTCTGCCTGCATTTCAAAAAACACGTTGGCATCACCATTGTCTTTTGATACAACCTTACTTGCGACAGTACCTTCCACATCATTCAATGCAACTTTTAAAACATTCAGATCAATGGATGACCCGGTATTAGATACATTGGCTCCCAATTCATATTTCACAATGAATTTGCTATATTTTGAGGCATCAATACCTGAGATAGTAAATGAATGAGTATTATTTGACGGGAACCAAATGCTATTCACTTTTGCCGTTTCTGTCCGATTAGCCTCTGTCATATGTGCTTTTGCACGAATATTACATTTCGCATCAGCTACTTCAAAAGTCAGATTCTTATTATCCCATCCAGTAAATGCAGCAACATTTGTATTCGCACTGACAACTTCACCAAAAGTTTCAGTAAAAACAGTATTCTCTTCTGGATCTGGATCAGGATCTACACCACCAGCTTCTTTTCCAACATATAGATTATCAATTTGATAGGTACCAGTTGCTGTTCCACCACCAATATATTTAAATCCTATGAAACCAATTTTACCTGCTAAAGCAGTCAAATCAGCACTTAATGTTACAGGATCCGAATATCCATCAGCTTTCTGCGGTAATGTTCCAACATTCAACTTTGTCTGTGTCAGTGTTTCTCCATTCTTTTCCAAGAAATACACTTCCAAGCCTGTACCTTCCACATAGTAAGCAGAAACACAATCAAATGTTAACTTCTTAACAGCCATTTGATCAACATTCAATGCAGGAGTCACAAACCAAGAAATAACAGATTCCTGATTAGCGCCATAAGCTGTAGCCTGTATCAACATATTGCTATTAGTATCAGCTTTGCCTCTCCAAGTACGACCACCAGCTTCTGCAAAGTTTACATATCCTGCTGGTTTATAATCAGTATCCGCTACAGCATCAGCAAAAGTATTAGTTACTTCTGCTACAGGATTAGAAGGATCCAATAATGAAGCCAAGTCACCGGAAGGAGTATCACCACCATCACCAATATCCTTGCCATCGAAAACGGCAGCAGTAGTATTTTTAAGACCAGCAACCCCAAAGTACTTAGTTAATTGCCCCTTAATTACAACAGCCTTGCCTAGATTTCCTTCGTTATCTTTCAAATTCAAAGCAGTACGAACATCTGATCCTCCTACTAGCTGTACTGGAATACATTTCTTGTAATCTGTCTCATCCGCATCAGCAGCAATCAAAATATTTGCGGCATTTGTAAAAGGAGGTGCAAATACAGCATCAGTCGAAATACTCTTATCATTAATGCAACCTACAATATATCCCATCACCCAAGCTTCTGAGTTATCCTGTTTCGTCATAGCACTTGCTATGTCATATGGATTCTCTTTCGTACCATCTCCAGTCAAGGCAGGTCCTTCGCCGTTTCCTCCTCCATTGATATCATAAGGAGCAGGAACATCACTACAACTAAATGTGACTAACGTTATTATAGTCAAGAATAAAGCATTTAGAATCTTTTTCATAATAGTTGAATATTTATTTTATTAGTTATTTCTTTGAATATCACTATATGTTCTAGCTACAATTTGCCATGTACTATTATAACGGCTCAGAATACCTATCACATTAATTTTACCTGTCGGCATCACTTCGGTTGAGAAATTAGCATAAGTGCTGGTACGGAACGTCAATGTTGAATTATCATCCAACACCAATGTACGGTTTACTCCATTACCACCATCCTTCAAATCTTCAGGAGCAAAAGTAGCAGTACCATCCGCTTCTTTAATTGTAACATCCTTGAACATCACAAGTACAGGCGCCAAGTCTTTATCATAAGCTTTCAGCTGAGCGCCGGTAAGTTCCATTGGAATAAGCTCGTCATACCACAATTGAGGTTTATTGATTACTCTGACATGATCCAACCATACAGCCAAGTCCATACGTCCAATGGCTCCTTTGTAGGTAGTACCTATCTGAGCTTGCATTCCGTATCCACCTACATTCAAGTTTTCACAGTCAATCACCACTTTCTGTCCAACAGGGCAATGAGCATAGATGCCAGTAGAGTTAATACCTACCACAATAGCTCCTGTTTCATCAGCCACAATCAGCTGTTTGTAGATATTTCCACTTTCGTCGTCACCTACTACTACACCGGAAATCCGAGTTTCTTCAGTAACTGTCTGAAACTGATTTGCCGAAATTACTGAACTGTATTTTTCCTTCAGATTAGCAATCGAAATAGTCCGTTGCTCTTTTATAGTGTTATTACCATAAGCGTTCCCTGTCACAGGCGTATCAAAGTCGTCCATACATGACGAAACGCCTAATGTCAGCAACAACGCGGCAGATAAAATAAATGTTATCTTTTTCATATCATTTCCTTGTATTAATTTGCCCATTTATTTAGAATCTATATCCAATGTTCAAGAAAGCATTGCAAGCAGGAGCATAATAGTACTTAGAGTTCTTAGAGAAAACATATGTACGTGCTTCTCCGTCATCATAGCTATCATCACGGTTCTGCTCATATCCGCCAGTACGCAAGTTCGTATTATTAAGAATATTGTTCACACTGAGGTTAATGCTCAGGCTCTTTCCATTCTTCAAACGAATATATTTACCAATAGAAGCGTCAAGCATGAAACCACCATTCAATTCTTCCTGCTCCGGTACATTGTAGCCTACCGGATTACCATTAGCATCTACAGCGCCATCAGAATACTTTCCTAATACACTACCTAAACGACGGTAAGTAGAGAAGTCCAGATAAACACGGTGATAATAATTTCCTGTTACGTTAAAGAACCAACCTTTCACGCTGTAGTCCAGTCCGAGGCTATATACAGACAACGGTGTTCCGTTATCACGAAGTCCTTTACAATAAACGCGGTCAATATTAGATTCACTTTCACTTTCATAAGTACGAACAGCCGTAGGATTATTCATATAACGGGCATCAGACCACGTACCGATAGCTGTCAATGACAGATTGGACATGAGTTTAAAAGTTGCAGCAGCTTCCACACCCCAATTTTCCTTATCAATTCCGCTCATAGAAAGGTAAGTGAAACGAGCTTCATTATCATTGTAGAAAGCATCCATTTCAACCTGATCATTAAAACGAGTATAATATCCAGTGACACGTCCTGAAACAATAGGAGTATTGAAACGATAAGTCAATTCACCGTTATAAATCTTCTCTGTTCTCAAACCATGTGCAAAATCGTTCTTGATACGAGGAGCGATGAATGAGTTATATGCCAACGGAGCACGGTTCTCATAACCGGCGTTCAAGATCAATGAATGATTACCGTTAATAGAATATGTAAATCCAGCTTTCACTGCACCTTCCAGGAATTTAGCTGTGCCACTGCTTCCCAAAGATTTCTTAGGAGCACGACCATTACGCATCTTTCCATCACGGCTGATTTGCGCTGATCCAATCTTACCTGATACGAAATAATTGAAATGTCCATCGTTATCACCCTGATAACGCGCCCATACATTTTGTTTATTTACAAAGATATTATAGTCATAACCGAACTTATCACCTTCACCGATACGTCTGTTAGGATTGTCCAAGTCATTCTGAATCACATAAGAGTTATAACCATAATCACGGACAGAGAACTTATCAACATCTGTATATAAATCACCACCCAACAAATCCTTCATCTTCTTATAGTGCATACCTTTAGTAGTATTCACAGCTAAACCGACCACATAGCTATTATGCTGGTCAATCGTATGATTGAAGATCGAACTGAAATTGAAAGCTAACTGGTCATTATGACGTTCTTCCTGATAATACAAGGTCTCTTTTCCCAATGCATTGGCCTGCTGATTGGCAAAGTACATCTGATCCCAATCAATTTGACGAGTAGACTTACTGGTTTTCCAGCGCTCTGTTACTTCATTGAACAGATTCAACTCATCTTCACTCGGCACTGTCGACTTATCATATACATTAAAGATAGAACTAGGCAACTTCTTATAATAATCCGGACGAGGATCGGCAGCATTGCCCGACCATCCAAGTGCACTTGTACCATAATTACTATATTTGAATCCTGCACTTGTCTTCAGCTTCATTTCTTTATTGATATCAAAATCCCAAGATGCGATAGCAGAAGGCTCGAAAGAGCGTACAACACGTGAGTTACGCTTTTCACCATTCTGATAACCCCAGTTTGGATTGTAATAGTGACTATTAGCCAGATAATAAGCTTCTTCTGTAGAGGCACCTTGCTGTCCTCTTTCTGTAGGAGCCCCCCATGTAGCTATAGACAAGCTATGTTTGTCATTAAAGACTTTCTCTGCTGCCAGAAAATAAGAGAACGCATTATAGAATGTACCTTCAATAACACCTTCGTTAGCCCAACGATATCCGAGAGAACCTGTAAATGCCCAGCCATTCTTCAATAAACCTGTAGAATAGGTATACATACCTCTCAGAATATAGTTACGATTACAGCCGGAGAGACTTAATTTTGATCCTGCTGCATATTGACTGGCACGCATATTGATATTAGTAGCTCCACCGATAGGGCCAAAGGTGAAATTATTAATTTCAAAAGCACCGATACCTTCTTTATTACGTGTCGCATCGTTCAATCCTCCAATCATTCCATAGCTGAAACGACCGGTTTCTACATCATTGAACAGAACACCATTAATATACGTATCGCTGTACTGCGAATTATAGCCCCTGACGCGAAAACGCATCGGGCTAAACAAGTAGCCGACATTAGAAAGGTACACATCATTGTTGGAAGAGACAAAAGCAGATGCACTTTGAGCTGCATCATCATCTTCATTCAATTGCGATTCAGTGAATGTGAAAGAAGCATTATCTTCACGTGCATTCTTTTCGGCCTTCTGCTGAGCAAAAATAGCTGGCGAAAGACAAAACAATGCAATCACTATTCCTAATCTTTGTTTCATAATTTAAATTATTATTAGTGTTAATTTGTAGCACGAAAATTCACAGTTATATTACAGCGAGAGTACAAAACAACAAAAAAAAAGGGATATTACAAGAAAAAACAAAGAAAAAATAGGTGATAATACTTGTTTTTCCGTTTTCTTTTTAGATATTTGTCAAACCAATGTAATATTCAGAAACCTAATTTATAGATAAATAATGAAAAAGTTTTTAACGGTATGGGGCCTGTTACTGTTTATTTCGATAACAAGCTATTCACAGGAGAAAAAGTATGCTCTTTACAGCGTAGCGTTTTATAACCTTGAGAATCTGTTCGATACAATTCATGACGCGGGCAAAAACGACTTTGAATATTTACCAAATGGTAAAAATAAGTGGAACTCCATGAAATATGAAGCGAAGCTAAAAAACATGTCTGAAATATTAAGTCAGCTATCGACAGACAAATTACCATTAGGACCAACTATTATCGGTATGTCGGAAGTTGAAAACAGAAGAGTATTGGAAGACCTGCTCAAACAACCTGCTTTATCTGACAGAGGATACGAAATTGTTCATTATGAAGGTCCGGACCGTCGCGGCGTAGACTGCGCATTTTTCTACAATCCGAAATTCTTTCATCTCACTGCCAGTAAACTCGCTCCATATATTTATGAGAATAATGATACTACCTATAAAACCCGTGGTTTCCTTATTGCCAGCGGTACACTTGCCGGTGAAAAGGTGCACTTTATCGTAAATCACTGGCCTTCACGTGCAGCCGCATCACCCGCTCGGGAAAGAGCAGGAGAACAAGTCCGAGCCTTAAAAGATTCTTTATTAAATGAGGATTCAAATGCAAAGGTCATTATCATGGGAGATATGAATGATGATCCAATGGACAAGAGTATGGCTGTTGCATTAGGAGCAAAACGCAAAGCTCAAGATACAAAGGAACATGATTTATATAATCCCTGGTGGGACACTTTAAAGAAAGGTAACGGTACTTTAATGTATGATGGTAAATGGAATCTGTTTGATCAGATCGTATTTACAGGAAATTTATTAGGTAATGATAGAAGTACACTGAAATATTACAGAAACGAAATCTTCAGAAGAGATTATATGTTCCAAAAAGAAGGAAAGTACAAAGGATATCCCAAAAGAACACATGCCGGGGGGGTATGGCTTAATGGGTATAGCGACCACCTGCCGACCATCATATATTTAATCAAAGAGATAAAAGACTAACGAACAGTTAACTTATGAAATATAAATTCATCCAAACCTTACTATTAGTACTACTTCCTACCCTGTTTGCAGCATGCGGTAGCGACAACAATGATCCAACAGATAATATTGGCGGATTAACTGTTAGTACAGACCTTAAAAACAATGAAGTTTCCGCAAAGGGAGGCAGTTTCTTTCTACAGATAAAGGCAGAAGGCAAGTGGACCGCCTCCAGCCAAGATAGTTGGTGTACGATAAATAACAAAGAAGGAAACGGGAATGCCTCTACTATCTGTTCTGTATCCGCTAATGATGATGATGAACGTTATACTGTTATCACCGTAACATCCAATGGAAAGAGTGAAAATGTAACTATCACTCAAAAAGGAGGAAATGGAGAAGAGCCTGATCCGGATCCTAATCCATCGGGATATGCAGGAAGAATTGAGATTCCAAAGCTAAAAGGAGGTAATTCCAATTTATTCATTACCCATACTACACAATATAATGGAAAAGAAGTAATAACCTACAGTTTTGAATATGATTGTACTCAAAAAAGCTCACGTTGGGTAGCTTTTACTTTCAATACTTCAACGCCTGATAATAATGTAGGTCGTGCAGGAGACTTCAGTGATGACCCTAGTATTCCATCACAATATCGAACACACGACGGTGATTATACAGGTTCGGGGTATAGCAGAGGGCACCTTGCAGCTTCGTCAGATAGGCAATATTCTGTAGCTGCCAATAAACAAACCTTTTATATGTCTAACATGAATCCACAAATACAAAACGGATTCAATGGTGGCATATGGGCAAGCCTGGAAGGTAAAGTACAGTCATGGGGAAAAATCACCAATGATCAAGACACCCTTTATGTAGCAAAAGGGGGGACTATTGACAATAATAATATTATCAAATACCTTAAAACAAATAACACTATTCCAGTTCCCAAATATTTCTATATGGCCATTTTATCACTAAAAAATGGTCAATATAAAGCAATAGGCTTTTGGTTTGAACATAAATCATACAGTAACAATAATTATGCATCTTATGCCCTTTCAATTGACGAACTTGAAGAAAAGACAGGAATCGACTTCTTCCACAATCTTCCCGATAAGATTGAAAATGAAGTAGAACGAAGTTACAATAAGAGTGATTGGGGATTATAACCATACAGGAGAGTAATCATGAGATTGTCCGAAAGGACACTGTTTCCTATCATCTTGCTCTGTCATCCTAAACTTGTCGAAGAATCTTTTCTTGCATTTATCAAAGAAAAGATTCTTTACTTCCTTTTTTTCTCATACTGAAATGCACATAGCCGATTATCAGGTGTCATACTGAGAGTTCCAACATTTCTATTATGATAGGTTACTATCAGTTTATTTACTGATTTCATTACGCCCCTTCTTTCTGTTTTTATTCTTATTAATCATTTCCAACTCCTCCATTGTACTAAACAGCGGTTCAGATAAAAGTTCCTTGATAGCTTTAGAGTAACCCAGTGCTTTTGCTAATGCTACATAGGATGCCAATGAAATAGTATGCTTTTGTTCAAACTTGGCAATAGTAGGCGTCGGAACTCCGCTAAGTTCGGTAAGAGCTTCTCGGGAAAGTCCTTTCTCAAGTCTGCGTTTCTGCAGATTCTGAGCCAGAATTGCCAGCAACTCTTCGGGTCTCTCTACATCAAAATTATAAAGTAAAGACATACAATTGTATTCAATTAATTTAAAAATAGCACTATTCAGATACTATTATATCTAAATACAAAGATAGCTTCTTTATTCAAAAAAACAAAATATAAGCCAGTTCCATTGAATGTATTCGGCAACAAAAAGTATGCTCCCCCCTTTTCTACAAATAGAAGAACAGAAGCAACACAAGATTTACCCCGATCACCGTCCCGAATCCTCCCAAAATCCAGGGACGTAACTTACTACCTTTCCCTGCAAAAAACAAAGCATAAAACATATTCACCAGAATATTACTGATAATAGCCTGCATACTGCAAGCCACAACAACCAGTACAGCTACGCTCCCTGTATTCTGCAAAAGGTTCAAGATAAAAGGAGTAATGTCACTAAGTCCGGATACAAAAGAAAGCAGATTCAATCCGCCTGTACCCGCATAAACCAAAGTATAGTGTGTCAGCACTGTAAACACAACGAAGAGAGTGGCAAAAATCAGAGCAACTTTAAATTCGAGCGGGTTACTGCTGTCCTCATCTTCCGACTCATCGGCCATATCCTTGGAGCGTCGATGACGGGAATGGATAAACCACGCAACAACGGCAGCTACCACAGACATAATCAAAAGATAAGGATAGATAGATGTAAATATCTCCCTGCTAAAGATCAGAATCAATATCATAAAACGCAGAAACATCATGCTGACCGCAAGCAGCATAGCAGCTACATATTCGTTCGCCTCCTGCTCGGAAGCCTTTCTGCTTTTACGGGCCAATACCGAAATTGTGGCAGTACTACTATACAATCCACCGATAATGCCGGAAACCAATACTCCCGATTCATGAAACACATAACGTTTCAGCAAGTAAGACAAATACGAGATACCGGAGACGACAACCGTCGCCAGCCAAATAGAATAAGGAGTGAGATTAATATCCGGAATCAGGTTCTTATGCGGTAACATAGGCAATATGATACCACTGATAGCCAAGAACTTTGCCAGCGTAATCATCTCATCGTTCTTCATCCGCTGGGCAAACTCCGTAAAAGTGTGTTTAAGCTCCGTCAATAAAAGCACCGTCACAATCACCATCACATAAAACCAGGAAGGCTGGGTAGAAACAATAGGAGCCAGACAATAAGTAATCAGTGCAATAATAATGGTCGTTACACCAAAAACATGGAATTGAGACTGCTTGACGTAATAGTTCAAGCCCAGCAATAAACCGAGCACAGCACCACCACCCATAAACAGACGCATATCCGTAGGATCGAGTATATAGAGCAAATAGCCTAGAATACCAATGAAAGTAAATGTACGGTCAGTCCCGAAGAGAGTTGTTTCCCCTTCACGCTTCAGACTGATCCGTCGTTGTGACAGTCCGATAAGTAAAGAAAATAAAGTAACCAGAACGAAAGTTATCAGTTCTCTCGGTAGATAATTGTACAACTGTTCCATATACTGCTCTTTTAGTACTAGGAACAAATATACAGCTTATTTGTTAACATTCACCACGTTTTATACGGTTTTTTCATCAGGTGAGAGTTATAGTAGCGTACATCCCCGGTCACTTCTTCGCCAATAAACCCGGGCTTGACAAACGCCTCATCTTCCGTGCCCAGCTCTACTTCAGCCACAATAAGTCCTTCATTCTCACCGTAGAACTCGTCTACTTCGAAGACATGATTGCCACTACGTACCAGATAACGGGTCTTATCAATCATTCCCGGTTCGCAAAGTTTCATCAGTTCTTCCGCTTCGGACAGGGGAAGTTCCTTTTCCCACTCATAGCGACTGGTACCCGATTCGTTGGAAGCACCTTTGATAGTGAGATAACCTTTATCGTCACGAATACGAACCCGCACCGTCCGACCACGGGCGCTGCAAATATATCCTTGCATAATCCGGCTCTGCGCAAAAGCAAAGGATTTAAAATCACCGGAAACTAAAAATTTACGTTCTATTTCTTGTGCCATAGCACAAAGATAATTAAAAATCAAAATCTCGTCATAAACTCAATAACGATTTTATCACGCTCCGACTCTTTGGGAACTCCGGACTTCTGATAGAAATACTTCTCAAAGTTGAGACGAAGATCGGCAATAAAGGCTTTGGAAAGGCTCAGCGTGATGCCGCCTGTCACACGATGACGGGCATAGTCGTTTATCTTCAAAACACCTGTCTCACTGTCCGCCAGCCCATTACTGTGGTCGGTCATCATATCATAACGGGCCAGAAAAGAAATCTTATTGAATACCTTCTTCAACGGCAAATCATAATTCACAAAACTATTGACCGCATGAACGTCCTTAAACGCTTCGTGCCCATACATTTTATATAAATATTCCGCTTCGATATGAAAACGATTATTCTGATAGTAGATGCCGGCATCATACATATTAATACGGGTATGTTCCGGCTTTATCATTTGAGTGCTCAAAGTGAGATTCCAATTTTTATTAGGCAGCAACTGTGCTTTTATCGAATAATTCAAGGTCTTATGCCATTCCTTCTGATTAGTCAGGCCGGAGCCGTTAAACAATCCACCTTCAAGGACAAAAGGAAGACCTTCTTTTTGTGTATAACAACCGGTGAAGCCAACATCACGCACATTGCCCACCTGCTTGGCTATAAACGAACGATTGGCAAAATACTGCTGATGGGGAGAACGATGGGCGTCAATCGTGAAAGGTACACGCATCTGACCAATCGTAAAATTCAGGTCCTTGACAGGAAATACACGGGCATACGCATCAAGCATCTTGATGGACCCCTCGTCGGACAAATCGATCTCCGCTTTATAGGCAACAATCGGATGTACATTTCCCGAAACACTGAAGCGGGCATTCCGCACTTCAAAACGGCTTTCGTTGGTTTCTGTCTGAAACTCATATTTTCCCCGGATCGTTCCATGAATTTCAGGCAAATAATCTTTCAGTTCCATGGTCTGCTTATCCAGTTGTTTGCCATCCCCGGCATCTTCTTTAGCCTGTCCGCAGGCTGCTGTCGCCATCAAAAGCAGGGCGACGGTTGTTGTAATTCTACTCATTCAGTTGTTTGCTACTTAATTCGCGGCAAAGGTACAATGAGCAGGATACGGAGAGATTACAAAAGAGATACGGTGAAATTACAGAATGGTTACAATACTGTTACACGGATAACAAAGGGGTTACAAAAAAAGAATTCACCACGGACTACCCTCGTCAGCATGGATATTCACCGTCGACAATCAACGTGTCCCCGTCCATGCAAAACTGTGTAACCTGTGGTGAATCAATCAGCCGAAAAAGGAATATGCGATCAGCATAATCAGTGCCAAAATAATGAGTGAAACAAATACTATCTTGACTACCCGCTGGGCCTGCTCCTCCTCTTTCTTACTATGTGCTACTTTTCTCTTACTTTTACCCATAATGTTAGCTTTAAAGTTCAACGCTAACAAAGTAAAAACAAATCTTTTAACTTTCCAAAAATAACACTCGCTAATTTTTGTTTTTATGATTCCTGCGATGAAAATTCCATCAGATAGGCTTTGATGAATTCCTCGATTTTACCATCCATCACTCCGTTTACATCCGAAGTCTGATAGTTGGTACGATGGTCTTTCACGCGGCGGTCATCGAATACATAGCTGCGAATCTGCGATCCCCATTCGATTTTCTTCTTACCGGCTTCCACTTTCGCTTGTTCTGCCATGCGGTGCTGCAATTCTTTATCGTATAAGATAGAGCGCAACTGGCGCATTGCATTCTCACGGTTCTTCGGCTGGTCACGAGTTTCGGTATTCTCGATAAGGATTTCCTCTTCTTCTCCCGTATAAGGGTCTTTGTACTGATAGCGCAGACGAACGCCGGATTCTACCTTATTAACGTTCTGACCACCGGCACCACCGCTTCGGAATGTATCCCATGAAATGCAGGCAGGCAGAATATTCACTTCGATACTGTCGTCCACCAACGGAGTGACGAACACGGAAGCAAACGATGTCATGCGCTTGCCTTGCGCATTGTACGGAGAAACACGCACCAGACGGTGAACACCGTTCTCTCCTTTCAGATAACCATAAGCGAAATCTCCCTCAATATTGATGGTACAGGTTTTGATTCCTGCCTCATCCCCTTCCTGAAGGTTGGCGATAGTAGCCTTGTAACCGTTCGTTTCAGCATAGCGCAGATACATACGCATCAGCATAGATGCCCAGTCCTGACTTTCCGTACCACCCGCACCGGAGTTGATTTTCAACACACAGGCCATCTGGTCGGCTTCATCACGCAGCATATTCTTGAGTTCGAGTGCTTCTACCGCTTCACTGGCTTTCGCATAAGCCGCGTCCACATCTCCCTCAGTCACTAATTCTTCTTTATAAAAATCGAACGACAGTTCCAGTTCGTCCGCCAGTGTCTTGACTTCATTATAGCCGTCAATCCACTTTTGCAGGTCTTTCACCAGTTTCATCTGGGCTTCCGCTTTCTTCTGGTCATCCCAGAATCCCGGCGCCTGCGTTCTTAGTTGCTCTTCTTCGACTTGAATTTTCTTCCCGTCGATGTCAAAGATACCTCCTCAGCGCATCAGTGCGCTCTTTCACGTCTTTAAGTTGTTCAATAGTAATCATGTGATTTACAATTTTATCATTTACAATTTACAAATTTCTCTTTTCGGTGCAAAGGTAAGAAAAATTCCGCTACCTTTGTTTCTGTCACTAAAATGTTGTCACAATATGAACAAACTCCTGAAACTTTCATGCTTATCGCTCTTCCTTGCATTAGTGCTAAGCAGTTGTAGCTCACAAAAGAAGTATAGCTACGAGACAGTGCCCAATGACCCGCTGAAAGCCCGCATCTACACACTGGACAACGGATTAAAAGTTTACCTCACTGTAAACAAGGAAACTCCCCGCATTCAGACATTCATCGCCGTGCGGGTGGGCGGAAAGAACGACCCGGCAGAAACGACCGGACTGGCACACTACTTTGAACACCTGATGTTTAAAGGTACCGACAAGTATGGCACACAAGATTATGCTGCCGAAAAACCACTATTGGACCAAATTGAACAGCAATTTGAGATATACCGCCAGACGACGGACGAAGCAGAGCGCAAAGCGATCTACCACACCATCGACAGCCTCTCTTACGAAGCATCCAAATACGCCATTCCCAACGAATATGACAAGCTGATGGCTGCTATCGGTTCTTCCGGCAGCAACGCCTACACATGGTATGACCAGACGGTCTATCAAGAAGATATCCCCTCCAACCAGATAGAGAACTGGGCAAAGATTCAGGCAGACCGCTTCGAGAATAATGTCATCCGCGGTTTCCATACGGAACTGGAAGCTGTGTACGAAGAAAAAAATATGTCTCTGACCCGGGACAACAGCAAAGTGCAGGAGGCGATCTTCTCCTCTCTCTTCCCCAAGCATCCTTATGGAACACAAACCGTATTGGGTACACAGGAAAATCTGAAGAACCCTTCCATCACCAATATCAAGAATTACTATAAACAATGGTACGTTCCCAATAATATGGCCATCTGTATGTCCGGAGATTTAGACCCGGATGAAACCATTGCCCTGATAGATAAGTACTTCGGCAGCTTGAAACCGAATCCGGAACTTCCCAAACTGAATCTGCCGAAAGAAGATCCGATCACCGCACCTGTAGTTAAAGAGGTATTAGGTCCGGATGCGGAAAGCGTTGCACTGGCATGGAGATTCCCCGGATTGGCCAGCAAGGATTTCGAGGTTCTGCAAGTTGTTTCGCAAGTATTATACAATGGAAAGGCAGGACTCATCGACCTTGATCTGAACCAGCAGCAGAAGGTGCTGAACAGCTACGGTTACCCGATGGGACTGGCAGATTACTCAGCCTTCATATTGGGCGGACTTCCCAAACAGGGACAAACGCTGGAAGAAGTCAAGGACCTCTTGCTGAACGAAATAAAGAAACTTCGTGCCGGAGAGTTCGATGAGAAGATGCTGCAAGCCAATATCAACAATTTCAAGCTCTACGAACTCCAAAGTATGGAAAGCAATGAAGGACGTGCCGACATATTCGTCAACTCATTCATTAACGGAACAAACTGGAAGGACGAAGTAACCGCCATCGACCGCATGGCTAAACTGACCAAAGAGGATATCGTAGCCTTTGCCGATAAATATCTGAAGGAGGATAATTATGCCGTTGTCTACAAGAAACAAGGCAAGGACCCGAACGAGAAGAAGATGACAAAACCGGAGATTACTCCCATCGTATCCAACCGGGATGTGGCAAGTCCATTCCTTACCTCCATACAGGAGAATGCAGTAAAGCCCATCGAACCTGTATTCCTCGACTTCAAGAAAGATATGAGCCAGCTGACAGCGAAATCCGACATTCCGGTACTCTATAAGCAGAATACTACCAACGATCTCTTCCAACTGATCTACGTATTCGATATGGGTAACAACAACGACAAGGCATTGGGAACGGCTTTCGACTACCTTGAATATCTGGGCACTTCCGACATGACACCGGAAGAACTGAAGAGCGAGTTCTATCGTCTGGCGTGTACTTTCTACGTTTCTCCGGGCAACGAACGCACCTACGTGGTTCTTTCCGGTCTGAATGAGAATATGCCGGCTGCCATGCAACTATTCGAAAAGTTACTGGCAGACGCACAAGCAAATAAGGAAGCTTACAACAATCTGGTCGGAGATATACTGAAAGCCCGTGCAGATGCCAAACTGAATCAAGGACAGAACTTCTCCCGCCTGATGAATTATGCGATGTACGGTCCGAAGTCTCCCGCCACCAATTTACTGACGGAAGCAGAACTCGCCAGCATGAATCCACAGGAACTGGTTGACCGGATTCATAATCAGAACAACTACAAACATCGTATCCTGTATTATGGTCCTAGCAGCAGCAAAGACCAGCTGGCTACCATCGACCAATATCACCAGGTACCAGCTACTCTGAAAGATATTCCTGCAGGAAACGAGTTTTCTTATCTTGAAACACCGGCGACCAAAGTACTGGTAGCTCCTTATGAAGCCAAACAGATCTATATGGCGCAAATTTCCAATCTTGATAAGAAATACGATCCGGCTATCGAACCTACCCGCGAATTATATAACGAATATTTCGGCGGAGGCATGAACTCCATCGTCTTCCAGGAAATGCGTGAAACACGCGGACTGGCTTATTCCGCATGGGCAGGTATAATGCCGCCAAGCTATCTGAAGTATCCATATACGATACGTACCCAGATTGCAACTCAAAATGACAAGATGATTGATGCCGTCAATACGTTCAACGATATTATCAACAATATGCCAGAATCCGAAGCAGCCTTCAAATTGGCAAAAGAAGGATTAATCAACCGCATGCGTACCGACCGCATCATCAAAAGCGATATTATCTGGACTTATATCAATGCACAGGATTTGGGACAAAGCGTAGATCCGCGCATCAAACTCTATAATGACGTGCAGACTATGACATTGAAAGATATCGTTGATTTCCAAAAGGAATGGGTGAAAGGACGCACGTATGTGTATTGCATCTTGGGAGACAAGAAAGACCTTGATATGAATAAGCTGAAAGCGGTAGGTCCTATCGAAGAACTCACTCAGGAACAAATCTTCGGTTACTAAAGCATAGTGTTCTCCATAAAATAGCAGACACATAGCCTATTGATACACAAAGAACAAACGGTGAACAGCTTGCCAAATATGCAGCTTGTTCACCGTTTATCGTTTATCATCAGGCCAGACCGAGAAAAGCCTTATTCTTCGTACATCTTCTCAATCAGTTCTTTGTAGTTTTCAGAAACCACTGAGCGTTTCAACTTCAATGTATTAGTCAATTCTCCACGCTCCATGCTGAAAGGTTCAGGAAGTAATGTGAAACGTTTGATCTGTTCATAATGCGCAAATTGCTGTTGCAAGGTCTCTATCCGTGCACGAAACAGACCGACAATCTTTGGATGCTGCAACAGTTCGGCCATATCTTTGTATTCGATTCCTTTCTCCTTCGCATAGTCCTTGACAAACCCGTACACCGGAACAATCAAGGCAGAAACGAACTTGCGCTGATCTGCGATAATAGCGATCTGGTCAATATAACGGTCTATCACCAGTTTGGTTTCCAATGCTTGCGGAGCAATATATTTACCATTCGATGTCTTAAACAAATCCTTAATGCGCTCTGTCAGGAATAACTGCCCATTCTTGAAATAACCGGCATCGCCTGTATGGAACCAGCCGTCAGCATCGATAGCAGCGGCAGTAGCCTCCGCTTTTTTATAATATCCTTTGGTTATACTTTTTCCACGAAGCAGGATTTCATTGTCTTCACCTATCTTCACTTCCAGTCCCGGCAATACCACACCTACCGAACCGATATCATAACCTACCGGCAAAGTACATGATACCGTAGCCGTAGATTCTGTCAGTCCATAGCCGACCACCATGTTGATTCCTACCGAATGAACAAATTCATTGATTTCATCGGGCACGGCTGCACCGGCTGTCGGGAAGAAATTTCCATTCTCAATACCGATCGTCTTCTTCAGCAAAGAATAAATGGTCTTCTCGTAGAACTTATATTTCAGTTGATTCATCACCGGAGGGGTCTTTCCCAACCGGAGATAATCCAGATTATGGATTCTGCCGACTTTGATGGCATCCAGCATCAGCGCCTTCTTCAATCCTGTCGTTTCATTGATCTTCTCCTGTACACCGGCATATACCTTTTCCCAGAAACGGGGTACGCTGCACATCAGTGTCGGGCGAATTTCTTTAATGGTTGTCTGGATATCTGCCGGACGAAGGTTGATGCAGATCTGTACTCCTTTATGAATACAAAGATAGCACCATGCCTTCTCGAATACGTGTGTCAACGGAAGGAAGTTCATAGAAACGTCCTTGTCGGTCATTGTCGTCAGACGCTCGTCATGCGTATGGAACTGCTCCAGATAGCACGAATGATGCAACATTACTCCCTTCGGCTCTCCCGTCGTACCGGAAGTATAAAGGATGTTAGCCAAATCATCGTAAGAAGCACGTGCGGTACGTTCTTCCACCACCTCATTATGCGGCAATCCTTCGCCCATTGCCATAAACTCATCAAAATAGATGGAAGAGACATCACGCGGGTCTTTTACTACCGAACGGTCGAAAATAATCAGTTGTTGTAACGAGGAACAAAAGCCGAAGATGCTGAATGCAGAATCATACTGATACTGTTCGCCTACAAAAAGATAACGGATTTGCGCATCGTTGATAATGTATTGTGCCTGTGCGGGTGAACTCGTTGCATAGAACGGAATAGTAACCCCACGATTGGCAAATGCGCCGAAATCGACATAGAACCATTCAGGTTTATTCTGTGAAAAAATACCGATATTCTCTTGTTCCTCCACTCCTAGCGCAACGAAAGCATTAGCAGCCTGTCGTACAGTTCCGGAGAATTGATTCCAGGTAATCGGAATCCATTGTGCTGTCTCATAGTCGCGGTACCTCAATGCTACCCTGTCGCCATACTTTTCAGCCTGACGGTGGACCAAGACAGATAAATGATGATAAGTCATACTCTTTGTATTGATAAATATGGTACAAAGGTATTAGTTTTATTTGAAACTATTGCGCAAAACGAGTATCTTTGTGCAAATATTAAGCTCTAAATTAACAAGTTTGTATATGAAATACGATATTCCAACCATGACAGCCGAAGCTGTAAGCCTGTTGAAATCACTAATCAGCATTCCGTCCATCAGTCGGGAAGAGACGCAAGCCGCTGATTTCCTGCAAAATTATATCGAAGCCGAAGGGATGCAGACCGGACGCAAGGGAAACAATGTTTGGTGCCTCAGTCCTATGTTCGACCTTAAAAAGCCGACAATCCTGCTCAATTCTCATATCGACACGGTAAAACCCGTAAATGGCTGGCGCAAAGACCCTTTCACACCCCGCGAGGAAAACGGTAAATTATACGGATTGGGCAGTAACGACGCCGGAGCCAGTGTTGTTTCGCTCTTACAGGTGTTCCTGCAACTATGTCGCACTTCTCAAAATTACAATCTCATCTATCTGGCTTCCTGCGAAGAAGAAGTTTCGGGTAAGGAGGGAATTGAAAGTGTATTACCGGGGTTACCCCCTGTTTCATTCGCTATCGTAGGCGAACCTACGGAGATGCAACCTGCCATTGCCGAAAAGGGGTTGATGGTACTGGATGTAACTGCTACGGGAAAAGCCGGACATGCCGCACGCGATGAAGGAGATAATGCCATTTATAAGGTATTGAACGATATCGCCTGGTTCCGTGATTATCGTTTCGAGAAAGAATCACCTTTACTCGGGCCGGTAAAAATGAGCGTTACGGTAATCAATGCGGGCACTCAGCACAATGTAGTTCCCGATAAATGTACATTTGTTGTTGATATCCGAAGCAACGAACTTTACTCCAACGAAGATTTATTTGCAGAGATCAGAAAGCATATAGCCTGCGATGCGAAAGCCCGCTCGTTCCGCCTCAACTCTTCACGAATTGATGAGAAACATCCGTTCGTACAGAAAGCGGTGAAGATGGGACGCATACCTTTCGGTTCCCCGACTTTGTCAGATCAGGCATTGATGTCCTTTGCGTCGGTAAAGATCGGTCCGGGACGCTCTTCACGTTCACATACAGCCGAAGAGTATATTATGCTGAAAGAGATAGAAGAGGCTATCGGGATTTATTTAGATTTGTTAGACGGACTAAAGCTTTAGTCCGTCTTTACCACTCATCAAGTAGAAAATCGGCTATATGCCGATGCTTAACCCCTTCAATATTATCTTGCCATAGATCATCCATACTAACCACATATTTAGGATAATGATCATCAATTGCCAGTAAAGGGGCAAACTCACGATCGATGGTTGCTTGCAAGCCAAGTTGATAAGTAACCTGCACATATATTTTCTCTTCACGCCTAATGGCTACAAAATCAACTTCTTTTTCATCCTGTTTACCTACATATACTTCGTATCCGCGGCGTTTCAACTCCATGCAAACTAAATTTTCGAGCATTCCACCTATTAAGCGGTCCCGATATCCCATCACAGAATAAATTAATGAAAGATCACTTACAAAATACTTTTCATTGGTTTGCAGAATCTCTTTGCCCTTGATGTCATAACGTGGTATACGTTGAATGACAAAAGCGCTATCTAAAGCATTGAGATAATTATAAATCGTATTGATATCTACTTTCCGTTGCTGACTTTTGAAATAGTCGGCAATATTTTTCGCATTTAGTTTATTCCCAATATTATCAAAAACAAACTTCACCACTCTTTCAAGCATTTCTACGTTACGAATGCTATGCCTCTGCACGGTATCACGAAGAATGACAGAAGAATAAATATCATACACTATTTTGTAGATAGCATTATAATCATAGTTTGCCGTATGAATAGCCGGAAATCCTCCCATACGAAGATATTTCAGAAACTCCGTTTTACGGTCGGATACAGAAATTGTCAGCGGGAGATCATGAAATAATAGATATTCTCTAAAGGATAAAGTCATAATGTGAAAGGCAACGTATCTTCCTGCCAAATAAGTCGAAAACTCGGAAGATAGTAAACGTGAATTAGAACCTGTCACATAAATATCTACATCCAAGTCAACCAAAAAGGCATTCACTGCCTTTTCCCAATCTGTAACTTCCTGAATCTCATCCAAGAGAATATAATATTTTCCCGAGGCTTTCGTAGCTTCCCGAATATGAGCGTATAACGCCTTCGCCTCCTTCATGTCTATCCACTCGAAACTTTCAAAGTTCATATAAATAATATAATCCTCAGATACTCCTCTTCGTAAAAGTTCCTCACGAATTAAACGCAACACGACCGACTTGCCACAGCGACGAATACCAGTGATAACTTTCACAAATGGCTTATCAATAAAAGGAGTGATTTGCTCCATATAAAGTTCACGATTAATCATACAACTGAAGTTTTTAGGGTTATAGACACAAATATAAATAATTAATCGGAAGTTTTTAGGGGTATACCCCTAAAAACTTCCGATTTCAAGTATGTTTTATGGTTATAGACAGAAACGACAATGGCATTTATGAAAAAAGGGGCACCTCCTGTATCTTTATCTAAGATAAGAAATTTAGCCACCATCATAATAACGGTGGCTAAATCAAAGAAAAACAACCAGTTTCAATGGTCTATTCAATCCATCCCGGATTTACAAAGAGCATAGAGAAAAAAGTTTACCCGATTCATATTATATATCAAATCAGACATTTCCATGCGATCCACTATTGCTCATTTTGTTAAGATACTGTTTCCATATCAAAAAGGCAATTATGCCTAACAGATTAAATAACAAAACCAAAATGACCCATAAATATTTATATGGTTTAGTAAGTTGATGACTTTTCAACACGACCAATATCCCAATCAACAAAATCAGAACATAAACAATTTCAAAAAACATTGGAGGCATAATCATAATTTTTATTCTCAATAATCATTAATATGCAGAAACTGTAACACTTCCCTTTCCCGCACTCTTATCGTATGTCCCTGAAGAATTAATAACATAAGAAAGGTTAAAGCCAACAACCTGAGTTATAGTTGCCTTAATTTTCCCCGTACTATTAAATGATATAGCATTTCCTGATACATAGCCACTCGCATAAGATTGAGAATACGTATAAACTGATAATCCTGTTATATCTGTCATTACTGTTACATTTTTGTTATCTTCGATCAAAGTTACACTAAACCATGTAAGATTCCAAATCCAATCACTGAATGAATAAATTTCACTACGTGTTTTAGCAAGCGGCACACTAGGTTTCTGCTCTTTAGTAGAATAAAACATACAGCCATTTTCTTCTTTATCCTTATACATCTTTAATTCAACAGGGTGTTCTCTAAGTTGTTTTATATCACGAAACAATTCTTCAATTTCTTCTAATGACATCTCATTTTCAGTTTTTTCTGAAGGATTAATCTCAAAGAAATCGACGTTTACATCATATTTTTCAGCTAATGATGCAATCTTTGTTTTAACTTCTTCCTTCTTAACTTCTGAATTAGCATCAAACTCTTCATTTGTACATGCAATTATTACTACCATAGTAACAACTAAATAAAATAAACCTTTCATATTCATAATGTTTTTATTTAAAATAATAAATCAACTATATCATATTGCTCCGAATATACCTTCTAAAAGACATTAAGATTCTAATTATTCCTTTTCCAACAACCTGATAAAATAGGCACCTACTACAGTACGCCCCGTAAATCCTACTATAGTTTTCCCATCCGTATTTATCAAATCAGCCATTGGTGTGCGATCTGTAGTCTCATTCATAAACTTATGAAGCGGCAACATAAGCTTACGGAATTGCATACGGTCAGCACTCAACGAAGCAGTCCATACTGTCCAATCCACTTTCGTATAACTATGTCTGCTATCCAACGGACATCCAAACTCATTCATCTTAGTAAGATAGAAATCCGTCTCTTTCTGAATAACTCTCTTCGGGAAAAGATTCAAGCCAAGCAGCCTGTCCCACACCAGATTATACTTCATCCCCCAACTATCCGGTTGGTCAAAAGCCAGTCGGTAATGGTCACCCGCATAAGCAGCCATTTCCCATTCTTTAGCCATCTCACCGGCAGCATTCATATACTTCTCCGCTTCTTCTTTCTTATTCAGCATTTCTGCCAGACGTGCATACGCTGCAATACCCAAAACACCTTTGGCGGATAAATTAGCATGATGAGGGCAGTTCCCTGCAAAATTATCTGTAGTAAGCTGATCACCGGTATCCGTGCCGTTTTCCAATAAATACTCAGCCCATTGAGTCAATGTCTTCCAATGCTTTTCTGCATACGAAGCATTCTTTTCCATTTTAGCAATAGCAGCAGTCATTATCAATCCGTTTCCTGCTTCTTCTACAGGCATATCACCACCTATCGTCTGCCCGTTTACGATAGGATATCCTCCTAAATCATGCGGAGGAAATGGCTTTCCCCATTTCCCGCTTTCACTATAATAAAAGAACGGATTAAGCATCGCTTTTACCAAATCGGGATTGTAGCGAAGATATAGTGGTGAAGCCGGATAATATTCATCCACCGGACCTACCTGCGGAGTAAAATAAAGCAATTCTCCATCCGAATCTTCAGACATCTGGAAAGCGGATACAGACTGACGATAAGCCAAAGCACAGAGTTCAGCAGATTCTTTTCCTCCGGCAAGGTAAGCATCCGCCATCAATTGACGGTCAAAAGCATAACATTTTGCCATCACTTCTTTATAATCTTTCTCTGCATCTGCATACAAATCTTCTATGCTTGATTTTCCGTCTTTATTCCAATAAGGTCTTAAGTCCTCGCCGAAATAAGCCATTGTATACAGTCCGTCAAAGGCTGCAGTGAGATGTTGCGGGAAATCGCTGTTCATATCCAGCTTCTGTGCAAATGCAGCATAGCGTTTCTCGGCAGACTTTCTCATTTGTTTCAGATCTCCCTCTTTCATAAAGTATGCCCTCATTTCGGCTGCATCCCCCTGTGCACAGGTCACGTCATCCTTTGTTCCCAGATAGAAATATCCCCATGACCGTCCATCTTTCTCTTTATCCACCCATAATTTCTGATTTTCCTGTCCGGTCTTCATCAGAGCCAGTCCATCCTTTTCATATATTTGTGTAGATTGTCCGGCACGAAATGCCTTGTGCGGGTCTATTTCAAAATAAACAGCAACATCATGTTCTTTGCCATCCAATGCTTTAGCCTGATAAGAGATATAATTGACCGGACGGGCAAGTGTCTCCAGATCGTCCAACAGATAAGGAGCGGTAAAGCTAAGTTTCAGTTCTACATCTCCACATTCGAAGGTATAATGTGTTTGGGTTGCTTGCACATCGACAGACGTTTGTTCAGCTTCCCTCAATTCTGCATATAGTCCGAAGTCAACCAATGCACCTCCCATACGATTCTCACAATGAGCGGCAATCACGGCTTTCCCATCTTTCATAGTTTCTGCAATAGAATCCGGGATATTTACTCTGAGATCACTTTTCCACTCATATCCCGTGCTGACCAGTTGCATTCCATTCACATACAATTGAAATACATCATCATGGGAATAGCGTAAATACAGTTGCTTGTTTTTCACCAACGCCGGGTCGAATGTCAGTTCGCGCCTCACCCATATATTAGGTGAGAACCAGGGAGTATGCACATTTCGTTGATCATCCGTGCCGAAGGCCGCCTGTCCTTCTGTCCATGTTGTATCGTCAAACTCTTTGGCTTCCCAATTTTCCTGAGGTTGCTCCATAGTATATCTTCCCGTCCACTCTTTTTCATAAGAGATGGGGGCTACCTTTTCCACCGGCATAGTCGGTTCCTCGGCAAAGAGTCCGAAGTCTACCAATCCTCCTCCCACACGATTCTCACAATGAGCGGCAATCAACGCTTTTCCACTTTTCATTGTTTGCAGAATTGAGTCCGGGACTTCCACTTTAAAGTTTGCTCCCCAGTCATATCCGGTATTCACCAATTGCTTCCCATTGATGTACAATTGAAATACATCGTCATGAGAATAGCGCAAATAAATCTTTTTATGCTCCAGAAGATACGGATCAACTTCAACCTCTCTTCGTACCCAAATATTAGAAGAAGTCCATTGTGTTCTTGCTTCCCACATGCCAGGCGTGCCAAATGCCCCTTCTGACAATTGCCAGTACTTGTCATCAAAATCCGGTTGCTCCCATCCTTCATCAGGAACTAATGAAGTGAACTTTCCTTCCCACTTTTCATGGTCAAGCGCCATCGGAGCGATAGCTTGCATCGGCAGTTCTTTACTACCCATAAAACGGTACATAGCACCGTCTACCCGTAAGAAGCCAACAAAAGGAAGTTGTGTGCTGCCGCCAAAAGTCATATTCTGTTTGTTCAGTTCATCCGTCATAGACCAAAGTTTCACATGCGGATGCAAAGTTAATAACGGATAAGCAGGCGCACGAAGGTCACTTTTAGTAGTTTCATCAGAGTAAGGAGTACTTTTGCAAGCTGCCAATACTGCTATTAGCAGATAAATGAATGTTTTATTCATTAGTGTTTTATAAATTCTCATTCGGTTACTATATTTATTTCTATTATCACACAATAAACAATCCGTAGATTCCTAAATGCACAAGCGAAGTGATTGACAACAACCGTATTAATTCCATATTCATTCTAGTTTTATAGACATATTCATTTTTTGTATTTCTCTTTCCATTTCTCTTTTCATCATCCTAATAGTAGTTGTCTTAATTTTCATCGGTTTGCTAATAACGGCCTCAGCCATAGCAAGCGATCGTTCTTTTTCACCATTCGTTTTGTATAAATGGAATAGTTTATAAAGAGGTAGAAAGCGCGAAGGGCACATCATAGATGCACTATTATAATATTTTTCCGCCAGTTCAGGTTTGTTAAGCTGCTGGTAATTTTCCCCAATTATTAACTCTAAATCATAATCTGCCCAATATTGACGACATTTTAAAGCCACTTCTAGACTTTCGGTATATTGCTTCATTTCTTGAAGAACAGCAGCATAATTATAGAGAAAATAGGGATTACTCACAAACATCTTTTCTAATCTCTCATAGGTTGGAAGAGTTTCATTATATGACTTACATAACGCTAGCGTAGAAGCTTTTCCCCAGTCTAATTCTGCTTGAATACGTTCGAACAATTTACTACTCCCGAAAAGAGAATATGTAAGTATGAACATACAAGCTATTTTCTTTATTAGGATATTAGAAAATAAAGGTTTGATATATTCACTAGTTATTATGAATATGCTTAAAAATGTCACAACCCAAACGAAAGGATATGCAAATGGATAAGAAAAGAACGAGAATATTCCTATTGAAGACAAAGAATAAAAGGCTATTTGCTTTTCTACACTTGGATTCTTCCTATAGCAATATATAATTATTACCATCAATAACAACAATACTAATAAACCAATAATCCCAAAATTTAAAAGAAGTCCAAGATATTCATTAAATGGTTGTTTCACATTATCTGCCAACATAGAAAAACGGCTTTGTCCGCATTGCTTAAAGAAATTTGCCTGATAATCCATATAGTGCGCTTCGAAACTACCCAACCCATGACCTATCCAAGGAGCATCTTTTACCATATTTATACCACATTGCCAAATCAGCAGTCTACCATCGGCTGAGTTTTTCTTCATCCAATAGCAACCAAACAACAATAATATCAGACTGCTACATAATAATAGATACTTCCAAATTCTTTTCTGTTTAAGCTTTTGAAACAAAAATATCGCAATTACTATTGCAACACTAATAATTCCAGCTCTTGAATATGATAGTACAATTGCTATTACAACAATAATCCCTAAAAAACATACTAGATACCGTATTTGCTTATTTTCATTTAATAATTGGAATACAACAAAAAAGGGTAAACTGACACAAAGACAAGCAGAAAATCCCGTAGGATTTTCAAAACTCCCCATTATCTTATAAAAAGTATTAAAGGTGGTTATATTAAAACATTGAGACAGACCATATATTGCTTGTAAACTAGAAACAATAACAATACTCATCCCAGCCAATCGTGTATCAAATTTTACAGATTTTCCTAATAACATTCTAATTGAACAATATATTGTTATAATTAAAACAAATAAGATCGTATATAACCATTTAGAAACAATATAGGGATCGGTTATCTGGGTAGAATACATAAAAACACTACCAATGCAAAGAAGAGCAAAGCCGATTTGAGTAATACTCACTTTTGACATATAAAAACTCATTATTACTTAGGAATAAATAAAAAGTTGATTATAAACCACAAAACATTAAGTATTTATTCCTAAGTTTTCATCTACTTATTTTAACACATAACATGTCTTCTAAGCACATCCAAGACATTTAATAGAACCACAAGAAAGGCTAAAATGCTAGGAAGATATTCTTTCAAGCCTTTTTTCTTTTTAGGAACTTTACTTACTGTATAAAGAAAAAGAAAGACCCACATTAACACATAAACACCTGAAATATACCAGTCATTTATCAAATAATTATAGTTTCTATTAATTGTCATGAGCAATACAGATAGTATAGCTAAAACTATAAAGATATTATAATACCTCATTTAGCGATCTATAGCATTTGACAAACAATCATAATAACTACGATCAGCAAGAGTTGTTGCATAGTCATAGCCAGCAGAAGCACCAATAGCACAAAGACATACACCAAGCCCCCCCGTTGCACAAGAACAAAGGAGCATAGATGATAGATAAATAGCAGAAGCATAAGCGTAGTCTTCATCATATCTACGCTTACATTCCGCTTTAGTAACACCTCCTGCACTTTCACCCGGACTTTTTAGCAATAGATGTTGCATAGTATTCTGCGAATTATCAGAGAATCTAATAAAAACATTCATTTTTTCGGACTCATCTAACAACTTAAAACTTTTATTAGCTAATAGTTCCTGTCGTGCATTCTCTACCATTAAAGCCTCTTTTTCAATGTCAACCTTACTCACAAGTTCTATCATATAATCATCATTATTTAAGTTATTCATAAGTTCATCAAATTCTTCTGGAGTCAAAGTTGAAGTATATGATTTTAACTTCTCAGCAAGTAACATACAGTTCATTCCGTAATCTAATAATTCATCAGATTCGGCTATAGAATTGACAATTGTTGCACGATTATCCATTGATTCTAGGTTAGCTCTCATTTCTAATGATGAGTTGGGATTAGCAACAAAATCGTCATTCTCCGAACTACAACTTTGTGCAACTAACGCCACAAATAGAATCAATACTGATACGCTTAAAAAAAGGCTTTTCTTTCTCGAAATCATAATTTTAAAATTTAATCATTAATAATTATTTACTTATTAAACTTGTTCATCTTTACTAAATCATATATCGCTAGCTTAATAAATGACAATTAGCAAAATAAATCAAGTTTTTATTAAAATCATATCTGAATTTACTTCCAAATTTGTTCAGCTGCTGTATACACAAATATTCGTTCCTGTATTCCTCGTGTATTGTTACATAATAAAAGTAAAGCATTCACTGGAATTTTGATATAAATCAGCGAGTCCGCTTTAGACCTTTGGTCTCCAAGAGATTTCCAATTATTCCTCCTTGCACAATAGAATAACTCATAATCATCACCCGAACGAATATAGTTATCATAACTCCGAGGCGTATAAACAATTCTTCCTATCTGCTTAGGAGTTCCAAGATCAAGACCTGACCAACCACCGGAAGGTTCGATATAATCAAAAGAAGTTGTGACATCCCCATCAAATACATTTGTATACTCATGCGAACCATCTTTTTGAAAACATCCGGGAGTACCTATAACTTTACCTTTTAAAGAAGCGGTATCATTAGGAGTATAAAAAGCCGCCTCCGCAATATTACAGTGTGAATCTTTGGGACCTATATATCTGACATAGCGATACGATTTTGAAGAATACGATTGAACAACAGTCTGTAGTCTTTTCGGTTTCTCGTTTATCAAGTACAAGACTTCTTTTTCACGAAAATCAGGATCATTGCTTCCTTCAAATGTTCCGCCTATCATACGATTCAAAAACATCTCATCTGCCCGCAAAGTATATTTTGCAAACAAAGTAACATCCTGTACACTATCCGAAGGAGTGAAAAAATGAAACTCATTGGAAACATTTATTTCAAAAGGATCGGTCCAAAAACGAAGTCGTCCTCGCTCGTAAGTGGCAACCCGCATGACGGGTCCTTTTTGTATATCCGTAAAGACAATGTTTTTACCATCGAACTCTGTCCATGCAACAGGCTCCCAATCCATCCGTTTGCTGGCACATAGATAAGCAATTCTTGAACGTGGCTTACCTTTATATAGAGCGTCCTTTGGTATGTGGAGTTCTTTCTTGAAATCTTTGGTATAAGGGAAAGTAATATCTACGATATGCGGATCTTTGAAAAGAGGAACAATAGCAGTATCCAATTTCAGCATTTCTTCCTGCATAGCACGATTCAGACTAAAGGTATTGCGATAGACCTTTATCTTGGGCATTCCACACATTGCGTCTTTTCGTACTTCACTCACACCGTTAGGAAATTCATGATAATAAAGTATGCCATACTTATCTGAAAATGCTACCCATTGATGGCTATCATTCTCATCACCGCGAATCGGCATGAAATCAATTGAACACGGAATACCCAACGCACGACAAACATAAACGACAAAGTCTGAAAGTTCCCGGCAACTACCTGCTTTCAGTTGCGCAACTTCCGGTCCCACATGAGGAAGGCTGGCAGGAACGGCAGTAGTAAATACCACTCCTCCTTTACGAATTGAATCGAGCAAACAACGGGCTGCCACAATCGGGTCTTCTTTATCAAGTACTCCGGATGCACGTAAAGAATCGAGCAAAGGATTATACTTCTGATAAATAGATTCACGCCAGCTAGTCAAGGTCTCGTCACCAATACGATAAGGAAGAAGATATTCACAAAAATCTGCAAACGAAACATGTTTCCCCCATGGTTGTTCCTGCCACACCTTAAATGACCATTCAATATTATTACATAAATAAGCAGAATCAACAGTTTCAATATCTCTATAGGATTGCAAAGAATCTAAATACAATGCCCCATACATGTGACAAACAGAGTCAGCCACTACTTGGGGAGAAATCCCCAATCCACGTGTTTCCTGTAGTAAAGTATAGTAAGTAAGATATCGGTCCAACTGCTTGCCCTTATAATAGGTGTAATAAGGCATGTTCTCTATCAAAAAACAAGCGGCCTTATATTTCAAACTATCCGCCGGATCAGTTTTATAATGAGATAAGACCTTTTCCAGTTCCACACGGTTCTCTCCTGCCTGCTGAAGAGCGGTTTCAAGGAATGAAACCATTGGAGTGCATTTTTCTTTTTCAGCACATGAAAAGAAAAAGAGACTACCAATTGCTACGAGCAAAAAGACAGATACCAACTTTGTGAATATTTTCATAATTATCAGAAAAATAGAGATAAATGATTTCGTGTTATTTTTCTGCAAATTTACAAGTTCTTTTGCCATAGAAAAAGAGGGCGTTACACTCCTACAGCATGTAGAATGTGCCACAGGAGGATTACAGCGAGGATATTTTTTTATTTTCCCTAATATTGTAACAACCGAAATACCCCAAACTTTCCTTCTCTGACCACATATTATCCTTTTTTGAATGAATATTATCCTTTAAAGTGATACCAACATTCAGCCCTTTCAGATTTGACATCCTAATAGTATAGATCAAACGCTGTACATCTTTAGTTCAATCGTAGTACATCGTCTACTCCAACGTTGTACATCTTTTACTCAACTGATGTACAAGAATCAGACAACTTAAGTACTTCTCATTATCAAGTCTTGTACTTATCAGTAAGTAGTTAAGCTTAATTTTTTATTTCGGATAATAACGACTGGACTAAACCTTAACAACGAATGTGTTACACCAATAAGCTATCATATAGCGCCTGTGAGCTTTCTAGGAGCGATTCTCCTTCATATTTTACACTAAATTGTAACATCACAAACATGACCAAATTGACACTAGACCAAATATTTTCCTTTTATTGAATGATTATTATCCCTAAAATAAGTCTATTTTTCGTTACTTTGCATACACATTTAAATAAAACAGAATATGATCACAAAAAAGAAAAAATACACTTTGTATTATGTAATGGCATTAGCCTGCGGACTGGTAGCTTCCTTTTTTATTTATAGTTGTAGCGCAGACGGATATTACTCTGACGAAATAGAAAAAAACGAGGTAACTAATACACGTGCACTTTCATCAAAAATGATAAATAATGGAAGCACTCTTATTGATTCCATCGCCAGTTCAGATGAATTTTGGGAATTCGAAATGAGCTCCGAGCTTTTAGCTGATAAGTTTCATGAGTACACTTCTATTTTAAGTGAAGAAGAATATGACAAACTTATGGAAAATCTGAATGATGATGACTACGTGGAAGACTTCATGAGGAAAGCCAATCTAGAAAATGAACTACAGCAACTGGCAAAAGCTAAAGAAAACCTGATTAAACATACAAGATTTTTAAGATTAAGCGCAGATGAACGGACACAACTCTTTATACTATATGCAGAAAGTAACGAACTTACAAAAGTAAAACTCCTGAAAACACGCGAAGAAGGAGGAAGTACTAGTAGCTGTGAAGAACAAAAACAAGCGGCATATAAGCAGGCAAAAGCTGATTATGACAATGCTATCGCTAACTGTCAAAATGGTTCAATGCCATCTGGTTGCTTAACACAGGCAGCTGCAAAATATGACAGAAACAAAAGGATTGCCGACAGAGGATATGAGAATTGTATAAAAAAATAAAGCGTGAAATTAATTCGATATATAATTCTGTACAACTTAATGTGGTGCATCAGTATAGCGATGTGCTACTTAGATCGTTTTATTTACAACATAAATTATTCTCTTCAAGACTTCCTTATTACTTTCTTTGAACTTCTAGCATGGATTGTGCTCATAATCGGAGCCATCGACACATTCCCTCAAAACAAATATTCGAATAAACGCGTATGGTTTTACTATGCTATTATGGGAGGATTTATATCAGCAATCCATTCTTTTATAGGACTAATAAACATACTAGAGATTACCTAATGTAACTCCTGCAAAAAGGTTTCCATGTCCTCATCTTCTATACCTAAGCTCGCACGGACACGAGACCTCATGGCACGGCAAGCACCATCGCTAATATCAAAAATAGACAAGATTTCTTTCTTTGTTTTCCTCATCCTAATAAGTACGCAATATACAATATGACGTGGAGGAATTTTTATTTGCTTATCTTTTAACCAAACAAAAAAGTCAGGATCAATCGCACGGCATCCTTCTATTAATGTAAGGTTCTCACTGGCAGTTAATTGATATATAGATTGATTTTCTAAAAGTCTGCGCACAAATATGACGCCTTCCAACACAGGTGGAGGAGAAGACAGCAGTTCTTGAAGCCGTTTCTCTTGAAGAATTGTTTTTTGTCGTTCAATTTCCAATGAACGATAGAATGAGATAGACAATTTAACTATCCCTGCTATTGCCAAACCGACAATGACCAGCACAGGTAAAGTATAAGCAGATAGTACAGGAGCCAATTCTACGTGAACCTCCTTAGGCATAACAACATAAATCTGATTTGCAACAATCAACAAAAAGGCAGCAATGCATTGCCAATCAGTTATCTCGGAGGGTAATCCAGATGTTCCTTTCTCACGAAGTGTCCATAGAAGTGCGCCCACAAAGAGAATCAACCACACAAAAAGATAAAAAGATGACGAGAATGCATCAACATACATTCCTGGGAAAAACATCTGAAACAGATAAGCAGCCAACAATACAAGGCAACAGAGCAAACCACCTGCCAACCTACTCTTTATAAAGTCAGCGAATTGTATTGTTACTCTTTTATTCATCGTATCTTATTTTAAACACTGCAAAGATAAAACATTCCCATTATACAAATCCATTAACAGGCTATTTTATTTGAACATGAATATGAATAAAACAATGATTTTCCTATGTCGGAAACAACCAATATAGAAGAGCTAGAAAAATAATGTATACCAATATTCTTATCTCTTTGTATATTTTATTATGACGGAGAGGATAATCTAATATCACTAAAACAATGAACCAAATAGCTATCATTTTCGTCGGAAGCTGTTTATTCAAAGGATCAACAAAAAGTAAAAAGAAGCCTGCCAACACCAATATAATATTGATTATCAAAACAACTGCATATCTCATATTATTATACATTTAAGGAAATACAAAATAGAATACACAGAGAAGCACTGTGGCTATAATGTTCCTTATCACCCCATAAATTTTATTATGACGAAAAAAGAAGTCAAGCAGCAACGTTACAAGATACCAAGCTATTACGACTTGCGTCAAATCATATTGCCGTTCCAAAGGGTCCATGAATACTATACATATATCAATAGACATCAACACAATGGTTATGATCCAAACCATTGTGTTTTTTATAGTTATATTCATTTTCAATGATAGATAAATCTGTCCAATCAATAATAGACTTTCTTGTTTTCTCTGGAAAGTACCAAATAATCGTCCACTTTTACATCAAAATAAGACTTAGCTTTACCGTCGTCATTGGAAGGTAATTCCTCTTTATCAGCCAGCGCCTCTATTATATCAATTTCCTTCACGTTCTTTTTCAATTTGGGGAACAACAGGCTGACATATATGTATTTACGATCACAACCTTTAATAATCATCAACTTATCCATAGGTGCGCCACCATCGTATCCTCTCACCATGTATTCATCACCGGTTTTCTTATCTACTATTTTAAATCCCGGGCTATAGTACATCCATTGCCAGTCGAAATAGATGGGTTGCAGGAACGTAACTTTAGTATCATCTTTCCTTCTTTCAATAGAATGCAATAAAGGCTTTGTACCCATGCCATGCTCATAGGTTCTATCGGCAACGATCTCTATGCTATCTTTAGGAGCTGTATAAGCCGCATCAAATAACTTTTGATCGCGTGTCTTGGCCTGTTCGGCAGCGTCATCCCTTACCAACTCTCTTGATTTCTGAAGCTTCGGCATCATTTCCTGCACCATTTCCATTGACAGCTGTTGTATCATCGGCATTGATTCAGTTGCAACGGCAGTTGCAGTCTCCCCAAGTTTTCTTCCCGCAGGAGATTCATAAAAAGCAACCACTTTTTTCAGTTCATCCAATGTCATGTGTTGCTGGTAAATAGGAGCATATACTTCCATGACTTTATCTTCAATCTTCCGTGTCCATTTTGAAGCAAAATCTTTCCAATAAGCCTCATCTTGTTGGAAAGGCCCATTTTTCATACTCGCCATCAATTGAGACATTATAGCTTCAGAGGATGCCGAACTGCCGGAAAGCGTCATGATCTTTTTTAGTAAAGTTTTGTACTCGTCGGTCTGGTCTGAATTCTGAGCCGAAGCCGGTAAAATAGAAGTAAGCGATGTGGCTACGCAGATCACCATTAAGAAAAGGATTTTTTTCATCATATAATAGTTTTGTTGATGAAGTCAAGTTAACTTCATTGTGTTATACATTCTTACAAATATACTCTAATTATTATTAGAATACAAACAAATAACGGACATAATTATAAACTGCGGCAATTATTGTCTGATTTACCGGAATTTCTTTATTGCATTCCCCAAGTAATAAATAGGGTGTCTGTATTGAAATCAGACTTTTTTAGATTAAAACAATAGGACGATTGTTACAATTCAATGGATAATACCTTTTTTTTGCAATGATAATAGTTTGAATATCAATCATAAACCACAAAATCAAGTGTAACATTCCCTTTTTTCACACTTAAAAGATTCGTACCTTTGCAAAAAGAGTATGAAGTCCTAAAAAAGAACATAACATCCATTTAATTTTAAATAAATATCACTTATGAATCGATTAAGACATTTAATGTCATTATGTATTTTTATATCACTAATGGCATGCGAACAAAATGAAGACTGGGTTGTAAATGAACCGATGCAATCATTTGAAGAAAATCCAGAGTACGCTCCTCTCAATACTATTCCTGATTGGGTTAGTGAAAAAGTGACACCTAAAGAATACGAACTATGGAGAACCATGAGTTCAAGGTATGAAATAAATTATTCCTTTTTAAAAAAGGATATTTCAGAAAAAAGGAAAAAAGAAATCTATGATTGCATCAACAACATCTGTGAAAGAATAGAAAAAGGGCAGATTAATAAATATGAAGGATTCCTAAATATAGCAGATGAAGATGGCACCACCCTATCAGACTCACAATATTTTGGCAGAATAGCAACAAGATCACCAGAAGGAGGAGCTGAATATAAGACAAATGGATGTACATTGTATACACATAGCTTAGGTCCTATATAAAAGCTGCTGTTACTTACAAAAAATCCGATGATGATGTTACAATTACGTCATCGAGTGTTTATACGGGATCACCATATTTAGGAAATGACCCGAGTTTTTCTGGTGCTTCCAGTGTTTCTTACGATAAGGATAAGAAATTAATAGCCGCATCGTGTAGCGGAACTTTATCATTCAAAGATGGATCCAGAAAGGTTGAGGTAACTGTACAAAAGACAGGATTCATGATCCCATGATCAATTTGAATATACACAAGATTAATCTTGGTACAGTTAGTACTCTTTTGTGATTTTCTATTCAGATCTTGAAAAAAGTTATAGAACAATTAAAAATAATAGTCACCATGAACAACATTCTAAGTACCAATCATACGTCCATCTATAAATTATTATTCGTCCTATTTTTTGCAGGGATTTGTAATCTGCCATTTAAATGCAATGCTCAGGAATACTCCAAATTGGACGAAGTACCACAGTGGGTCAAAGAAAAAGTTAATCATGAGGAATATAAATTATGGGAAGTCATGAGTTCTGTTTTTCAAATTGACTACTCTTTTCTCAAAAAAGATATCTCTCAAGAAAGAAAAAAAGAAATACTTCACCTCTTGCAAAACACTGTGTCAAGAATCCAAAATGGTTCATACAATATCGAAAAAGGCTCTTTATTTTGTGTAGCTGATGAATTTAAAATTGACTCCTTGACAAATTGGAGCACCGAAATCTTAGAATGCAGGAAAAAAAGCGGTATTATTTATTCCAGCAGGGACGGCTATGATGCGCATTATAAACTAACTGTGATTTATGGATATGACAAAATGAATAAAAAAGTATATCCGATAAAAAATGAATTAGAGTGTATTAGTTACTCCGGAATAGAGATTACATGCAACGACCTGCCAATTGTAAAATATAACGAAGTCGAAGGAAAGCTGCAAGGAACCTGCTACGGAAATCTTTTCTTCAAAGACGAAAAAGGTGCGACTCACAGTGAAGATTTCACCAAATATTTCGTCTTAGAGCCTTGAAACAGCAACTAATATAAATAAATGAAAAGCATTCCAGTTTCTTCTATTCTATATTTTCTGTTGAGTTTGGGAGTCTTATTCGTAAATGCAAACACATTTACAGATTCCCAAATTTTCCCTAAATGGATTTTTATGTTCGCAGGATTAGGAGTAATTGGATGTCTTTTTTCATTTTATCTTTTCCTGGGAAAAAGGTTTGTTTGCAATGCAAAATGTTGTTACTACACGGTTATTATATCTTGTTTTCTTCAAGCCGGATACGGTATATTACAATTTTTCAATATACTGTCTTCACATTCCATCACCTACAATGTTGTCGGTAGCTTTGATAATCCTGCCGGTTTTGCAGGAAGTTTATGCGCAGGGTTACCATTTACCTTCTATTTTTTACAATATTCAAACAAAAAGGTTCAATGGGCCAGTTGGTGTGCATTGTTTGTTATTGTCTTAGGAGTATTGCTATCAGAATCTCGCGCCGGGTCAATTAGTATATTTACCGTATTAGTAATTTACTTTATTCACCAAAACAAGAATAAGTTCCACTATAAAAAACATATCGGTAGCTTCTTACTCTGTCTATCCTTTCTGCTGATTAGCATATTTGTCATTTCTGTAACAGTCTATCATCTAAAAAAAGATTCGGCAGATGGTAGATTATTAATATGGCGTTGCACATGGGAAATGATAAAACATGAGCCTTTTACAGGATATGGAGTCGGAGGATTCAGCGCACACTATATGGATTATCAAGCCCAATATTTCAAGGAACATCCGGATAGTCAATTTGCAATTTTAGCAGACAATATTAAGAGTCCTTTTAATGAATACCTTTCTGTCGGAGTCCAGTTTGGTATTCTAACTTGGGTACTTTTGATAGCTGCTGGTATTTTCTTGATTCTTTGTCACAGGAAGCACCCAACCAAAGCAGGATATGTGTCTCTGCTCTCTTTACTTTCCATTGCAGTTTTTTCTTTTTTCTCTTATCCATTCACTTATCCCTTCATTTGGATTATTAGTGCATTAAGTGTTAGTACTTTAATAGGAAAAGCCTATGAAAATACCTTGTTTCAAAAAACAACAATTATAAAAAGAGGAATTGCTTTTTTCTTATTAATAGGAAGTTTATTTTTGCTTATTGAAGTGGTGAGCAGAATTAAAGCAGAACTGGAATGGGGAAAAGTAGCGCATATGTCGCTCTGTGGACGAACCAATGACATGTTACCACGATACCATAATTTACTACATACTTTTAGAAGAAATCCTTATTTCTTATATAATTACTCTGCCGAACTTTGTGTTGCCGAAAAATATAAAGAATGCTTAGCAATAACGGCTATTTGCTGTAATTATTGGTCAGATTACAATTTAGAATTAGTACAAGCAGAGGCATATATTGGCCTAAAACAATATGATGCAGCCAAACATCATTTAGAGAAAGCTACCTTAATGTGTCCTGTAAGGTTTATACCTCTTTATAGGTTACATTATGTCTACATGAAACAGGGAAAGGCAGAAAAGGCAAATAGGCTGGCTCAATTAATCATAGAAAAACCTATAAAAAAGAATTCTACAATCATTCAAAAAATTAAGGCTGAGATGAAACATCATTTATCGAGAAAAACATGTTTGTACTAAAAGCATACACAACAGTGCATTTGGAAGGCGAAAACATAAATAAGAATACGCCTTTTATGGTCGAAGAGATTGCCAAAACTTTAAAGGCAAACAAATAACGGACATAATTATAAACTGCGGCAATTATTGTCTGATTTACCGTTTCTCTTCGTCCAAGCAACCCTATAATCGCTTGATTTTCACTTATTGTTATCAGTTTTTCGTAGGGCCATCTTCATCGTTCCACCCGGGTGAACTGATCATTGCACCTGGGTAAACCGATCGTGTCACAGACGTAGACAGTTCGTTCTACCCGGGTGGAACGATGAAGATGTCGGTAAGATAATATAAGAATGTAAGGGAGATATGCTAAGGACATAAGTGTCACAACATACAAATGATAGGTAAAGTAAAATCAATACAGCTGTAGTCTGTAGCAGAAAGAATGATGAGAGACAACTTAAAAAAGGATGAGAGATACACTGTTTGGGAGCATATTATGGGATAAAACGATGAGAGACACCCTGCTCCGAAGGTATCTCTCATTCATTATTCATCTAGTTATCTGATCTTTACAGAAAGACAGTGAGACCGTGAGACTAAAATCTTTTTTTTATTTCTTGGGAGCGAGCAGATTATTCCTTATCTACAGAAAATTTAAAGATACACTGACTCATGTATTTTTCTCCCGGGCGAAGCACAGCCGAAGGCCATTCCGGTTTGTTCGGAGTATCCGGATACTTCTGAGTTTCAAGACATACGGAAGCACGCTGATTATATGTGATACCTTTCTTTCCTGTCAGAGAACCATCCAGAAAGTTGCCGGCATATACCTGAACACCCGGTTCGTTGGTATATACATCCAGTACGATACCCGTTTTGGGAGATTCGAGTGAAGCACATCTGCGGGAAATATCCCCTTTGGCATTCAATACCCAGTTATGGTCATAACCATTTCCATTCTTCAATTGTACAAAATCGTAGTCGTTAATGCGTGCCCCTACCAGAGTCGGAGTGCGGAAATCCATCGGAGTACCTTCTACCGGAACAATCTCGCCGGTTGTCATGAATGTGCTGTCTACCGGAGTATAATAATCGGCATCCACCATCAACAAGTGGTCTGCATTGCTTGCTGCATCACCATCGAGATTAAAATAAGAGTGATTGGTCATATTTACGATGGTCGGCTTATTCGTTTCTGCTTCATAGCGGATATCAATTGCATTATCGTCTGTCAGTTTCATCAGGACTTTACAGGTAATGTTACCCGGGAAACCTTCTTCGCCATCCGCAGCGACATAAGTCAGTTCCACTTCTTGCGGATTCGGTTGCACAGCGTCAAACACACGATACTGGAATCCATTGGGACCGCCATGCAGGCAATGACCGTAATTATTCTGAGGCAACTGATATTCAATGCTGTCCAATGTGAATCGACCTTGATTGATACGGTTTGCGTAACGACCGATGCTGGCACCAAAATCAGAAGGTTTGCTGATATAATCCTGAATAGAATCGAAACCTAAAACTACATCCTGCATCTTACCGTCTTTATCGGGGACCATCACAGAAACAATGCGTCCACCGAAATTCGTCACACAAACTTCCATGTTGTTCTTGTTACGAAGGGTGTACAGATCGGTTTTCTTACCACCTACTTCAGTCTGGAAGTTAGTTCTTAACAGGCCGGAGTCGGTTGGTTGCTCGGCTTTCGGGGTACAAGCAGCTACAAAAAGGGCAGAAACAGCCCATAATGCTAAATTCTTCATGGTTGATATAAGTATTATTATAAATTAGTTCAACGAACATCTTTTATTTAGATTGCAAAATTGGCGAAATTCTGATAGTTTGGAGGCAACATTCTTTCCAAATAATAGCACAAATCAGTCATTTCGCCAATGATGCAATCATAAACACTTATATCTTTCTAAATCAAAATGATTTATCTTATAACAAATTCAAGTAAACTGATTCCATCACCAGTTACTCCTTTGTATTCGGGAAAGCCGATATTCTCAACCGGGCCGCTCCCATCGGAATCAATGTAATCTCTTCTTTAGCGCCTTTCACCGCATCTTCTTCGGGCAATACACCGCAAAGTCCAGTTTCGTCAATCTGCCATTCGGGGATCATCTGGCCGGTAGCTTTCACTTCCAAAGGCACATTGGCCACCGTGAACGGGAAGTTATCAGCAGGCCAGGGCTTACGAACGACTTTGAAGTTCTTCAAAGGCTCTTTCTTATCCAATACCAACGAATAGTTCCAGGGACTGTTAGCATAGATTTCAGTAGTAGGCCACTTCTTCGGGTCAGCACCTTTCTGCCATTTGGAGTCACCGATAGCCGTTTCACGACTGTCTTTTTCTATATATTTCTCGTCAATCTTCAGAGATAAAGTCAACGGACCATAATCCACACTTACACTGTTCTTATTGACTTGCCACGTACGCATGGACAAAGACATCGGAAGAGTCATTTCTACTTTATCACCATCCGCCCATTCGCGTTCGATACAAAGGTATTTACCGGATACAGGTTTCACACTGATCTTCTTTCCGTTGACACGCACTTCGGCTCCTTCAGTCCATGAAGGAATGCGGAGGTAGAACGGAAAATCGACCTTTTCATCGGTAGAAACGGTGAATTTGATGCCTTCTTCAAAAGGATAGTTAGTCTCTTCGTGAAGGACGATTTCTTTTCCATTACCCACTTTTACCGTAGCTTTACAAGCAGCATAGATGGCGGCAGCAATACCGTTGTCGGGAGTTGCCAATATCAGATGTTCCGAAAAATAAGGCCAGCCTTGTGCATGGTTATGCTGACAGCAACGGCTGCTGAACGGATTCATGGAAAGGAACGGACCACGGTTGTCAATACCCGGATGATGGTTCTTTGAGTCACTGACAGTATGATTCGGACAAGTGATGTAGCGCAAAGCCTTGAAGTCCGGCATCACAGCGGCAGGATAAGAGTTGAAAGCTACTTCTTCGCAATGCTCAGCCCACATCGGGTCACCTGTCATACAGAGCATGATCTCATCGGAAGCCATCTGTTCCACCAGTCCGCAGGTTTCCACTCCCTGACGAGGATCGATATATCCCAGACGGGCATTCTCGTCGGCACCGAACATACCGCCCGGAACCTGGCCAAAAGTGCGACGGATCAAATGATGTACATTATAAGAGGCTTTGAGCATGGCGGAATCTCCGGTCTGCATATAATAAGTGGCAGGTTCGCGGAAACACTGGGCGATGTTCACATTGTGCCAGTTGGGCAGGGAGGTTGATTTTGTCCAGTCGGCTGTGTTGCGGTGAATCTTCTTGGCAAGGTCCAGCAGGAAGGCATCTCCGGTATGGTTATAAAGCCAATAGATACTGATGATGTTGTCACCGCCACGGCTGTTTTCCCAATAGTCTTCCAGAAGTTTATCGTCGGGGACAGTCATCTGCCATTTGAAGTAGTTCGTCATCAGGTCAATAACCCGTTGGTCCTGAGAATACTCATAATAAGATTGCAGACACCAGAGCATAATCATCTGTGCCCACAACTCACGCTTGCCGTTCCGTTCGTTGACAGGACCGAAGTATCCATCGGGCTGGCAACTGGCAAATACACCTTCAATCCATGTTTTTGTTTCTGCAATCATTTTCGGGTCATTCAGGATATAGGCAAGGTTGCCATAACCTTTCAGCCAGTAAGGTACTTCTTCCCAGCCATGATCACCACCGGTTGTCAGCCAGGCGTTATTATCTTTCTCCAGCCAGGCACTGATTTCTCCCAGATGTCCGGTCAGCCCGTCACGTTGCAGTTCGAGGTACTTCTTTACCCAGCCTTCCGGCTGGATGCTGCCGACAGGCAGCTTAATAAAGTTCAACGGACGGAGCGGGGCCCGATAGCTCACATAATTCACATTCGTCGATTCTGTGTCGGGGCGGTCCATCACCCTTACAGACTCACTGGCAGTGCGTGTAGTAAAAGCTGCTGTCAGTAACCCGACAGTCAGCAGCGTACCCGCAACACTTATTTTAAAAGATCGTTTCTGTTTCATTTTGAATATTTTTTTGGAGATACTACCGACTTTTTAGTCAGCCTTGTTTTAATTCGGTTTATTTATAATTATAAATCAATTCTCCGCCTTTTATCAGTTCATTGTGAGATATACGGTAGTCAGCAATCTTTTTCCCGTTGAAATGGATACTTTTGATCGGTGCGTCTTTCTTTTTTCGTCCTTCTGTCTGAATAGTAAGTACATTTCCATTCGTCAACCGCAACAGTACCCTGTCGAAAAGCGGAGAGGTCAGATCATAGTATTCATCTCCCACAAGCAGAGGATATAAACCCATTGCCCCGAACACGTACCAAGCGCTCATCGTACCGTCGTCTTCGTCCATTTCGGGACTATACCCTTCGGGGGCATTCTTGAATGCTTTACCCAGATAAGGAGTCTTAAATTCCGAGTTGCCTCCATATTTATGGATCATCGGTTCGGTCATCAGACTGCGTACTATCTGCTGGGTTTTCTCCGGTGCCCCAAGTCGGTTGAACAGGTAAGGAACATGGATATCCGGTTCGTTTCCCTGATTATAAAGGTGATGGTCGAAGAAATAGGTAAGTTGCAAACGAAGAGAGTCCTGCCCTACCCATTCTATCATTTTATCAATGTATTGTGGAGCCGCCCATCGGTATTGCCAACGGGTTCCCTGATAGAGTCCGTTGTTCTTCATCACTTCAAAAGCGGGAGTCACATTCATAAATTCCTTTTTCCATGTTTCTTCAAAAAGAGAGACCGAACGTTGCCGGTATTGTTCGGAATCCGCCTTTTCACCGATGATTTCCGCAATCTTTGCCATTGCCCACAAGTCATATGCCGATTCCATCTTCTGGTCGGGCGAACGCATGGGCAGCCGCTCCATTTCCTGCTTCATACCAGCGTATCCTTTACGGAAATCAAGGTTGGTAATTCCTTTCCGGTAAGCGTCCAGCAAGAGAATTACGGCATGTTCCGTACGTACTGTCGGGGTAGACTCGAATCCGGTGGACCAGTCTTTCTTTCCCGTTGCATACAGATGAATCAGGGAAGTCGCCATATCCCGCATCTTCGCAGGTTCGGTCAGTACCAACAAAGGAAATTTAGTGCGGAAGGTATCCCATAACGACCAGTTACTGTAATATCGGAAGTCTTCTGAGATATACACTTTTCCATCCGTACCCAGATAAGCTCCGTCCGGAGAACTGACATCCGCCGGACTCAGGTAAGTACGATACAGGGAAGTATAGAAAATGACCCTGTCATCTTTCTTGCCTCCTTTGACGTCGATAGCCGACAGTTGTTTTTCCCACTGATCAGCGGTCCGGGATTTCACATCTTCGAAGTCCATCTTTTCCCAACGGGCACATTCCCAGCTCGCCAGTTCGGAACTTAACGCAGACAGTCCGATACGGACTTCCACCGAACGTACCTTTTTGCCAAAGGTAAGGCAGGCAGTCGTCTCTTTCTGTTCTTCCAACTGGAAAGGATGGCTGGTATTTAAGGAGAAATAGAGTTTGTAGCGTCCATGTCCGCAGACGTTCTTTGCCTGTACATAGCCTTCGATGCAAGTTTCCGATATACGTTTGTAATGGCAGGTAGCTACGTCTTCAAACGTAGAGGCGAAGTCTATCCAAAGGGCAGCGGAAAGGCTTCGGGGAAATTTATAGCGTTCCACCGCCATAGCGTTGGTCGCTGTCAATTCAGTTTTGATACCATTGGTAAAAGCTGTCGAGTAATATCCGGGAGTTGCTTTCTCGCGGGACTTTTTAATATGCAATTCCTGTGAAGGAGCTACCGGACGAATGCGCAGGTTTCCTCCTCCGCCACTACATCCCACTCCGGAGAGGCGGTTGACAGAGATACCGGAGACTTTCGTCACTGCATAATCATAACCGGCATGGCTACGCGGATCATTATCCGGACACACACAAACCATTCCGAAAGGAGCGGCAGCGCCCGGAGCTACCTGTCCGTTATCACCGGAAGTACCGATAAACAAGTTGACATACTTTGTATTTTGTGCAACTGACGGTGTCATGATAGATAACACGACTAAAAGAAGGGCATACCATCTGCTTCGGTTGTTTTTCATGCTTCTAAAATAGTATCATCCTGTCACTCTTCGCTACGCTCTGAATGACAGGATAGGATAAACTAATGATATAATATACTTATCTTTAATTCTTGTTTACAGAGAACTTAAAGATACACTGACTCATATATTTCTCGCCCGGACGAAGTACTGCCGAAGGCCATTCCGGTTTGTTCGGAGTATCGGGATACTTCTGAGTTTCGAGACATACGGAAGCACGCTGGTTGTAAGTGATACCTTTCTTTCCGGTCAACGAACCATCCAGGAAGTTTCCTGCATATACCTGAATACCCGGTTCGTTAGTATATACATCGAGTACGATACCAGTCAGCGGTGATTCGAGAGTAGCACACTTACGGGTAATGTCGCCCTTGGTATTCAATACCCAGTTATGATCGTAACCGTTACCATTCTTCAACTGTACGAAATCGTAGTCATTGATACGTGCGCCTACCGGAGTCGGAGTGCGGAAGTCCATCGGAGTTCCTTCAACCGGAGCGATCTCGCCTGTAGTCATGAAGGTACTGTCTACCGGAGTATAATAGTCAGCATCAATTGTCAGCAGATGCGCCTCATTACGGGCTGCGTCTCCGTCAAGATTGAAGTAAGAGTGGTTGGTCATATTCACAATGGTCGGCTTGTCAGTTTCCGCTTCGTAACGGATATCGATCGCATTATCGTCTGTCAGCTTCATCAACACTTTACAAGTGATATTTCCCGGGAAACCTTCTTCGCCATCTTCTGCCATGTAAGTCAATTCCAGTTCTTGCGGATTTGGCTGAACGGCATCAAACACACGGTACTGGAATCCTTGCGGACCGCCATGCAGGCAGTGACCGTAATTATTCTGAGGCAACTGATACTCAGTACCGTCCAAAGTAAATCGACCTTGGTTGATACGGTTAGCATAACGGCCGATGCTTGCTCCGAAGTCCGAAGGCTTGCTGACATAATCCTGAATCGAATCGAAGCCGAGCACTACATCACGCATCTGTCCGTCCTTGTCGGGTACCATCACTGAAACAATACGACCACCGAAGTTCGTTACACAAACTTCCATGTTGTTCTTGTTGCGCAAGGTATACAAATCTGTTTTCTTTCCATCCACTTCCATCTGGAAGTTACTTTGCAATAAACCGGAATCCGTTGTTTTCTCGGCTTTCGGTGTACAAGCTGCCATTAAGAGGGCGGCAACTGCCCATACACATAACTTTTTCATGGTATTCTATTAATTGATACTATTCAATAAATCTACTTTGCCTTCGTTGACCAACTTAAGAATCAGTTCTCCGAAAAGCGTATTCTGCCAGGCAAACCAGGCACGGGTGAAGTTCTTCGGATCGTCTTTGTGGAAAGATTCGTGCATAAAGCCTGTTCCGGCATCGGTATCCATCAGCATTTTGATACAGGTTTTGATTTCCGCATCATCCTTGCTGGTGAAGGCTTTCATCATGATACTCATCGGCCACACCATATCATAACCGATATGCGGTCCGCCGATACCTTCGCCTGCCTTGCCTTTGAAGAAGTAAGGATTGTCTTCGCTCCACACGAATTTACGGGTATTCTGATAGATAGGATCGTTTACATCTACATCACCCAGATAAGGCATGGCAAGCAGGCTCGGTACATTGGCATCATCCATCAGGAAGTGATTTCCGAAGCCGTCTACCTCAAAAGCATAGATTTTACCATATTTCGGGTGGTTGTATACCGCATATTTCTTCAATGCTGTCTCTACTTCCTTTGCCAGGTCTTTGCATTCCTTAGCCAAAGCAGTCTTCTTATTTACCTTATCAAGTATTTCGGCTGCTTTGCGCAATGAAGATACGGCAAAGAAATTGGAAGGTACCAGATATTGAAGAGTCGTCGCATCATCCGAAGGACGGAAGCAGGAGACGATCAGACCAACCGGTTTCACTGGTGCTCCGAGTCCGTCATTATTCAATGTATCCAATGCACGTTCTGTCTTACGCTGGAATTTATACGGGCCAACTCCGTCTTTGCGCTGTTGTTCCTTGAATGTTTTCAGCACATTGGTGATAGCCTGAATCCATTCTTCTGAGAAAATGCTGGCATCTCCGGTTGTTTTCCAGTAGTGATAAGCCAGACGCAGCGGGTAGCAAAGTGAATCGATTTCCCATTTACGCTCGTGCAGTTCCGGCTTCATATCGGTCAGGTCACTCATCCAGTGATTGTCTTCAACGGCACCGTCATTAAATGCGTTTGCATACGGATCGATATTGATACATTTGAACTGGCGGAGGATAACACCTGCCAGCATCTCTTTCAGTTCGGGATCGGAGTTTGCCAACTGCACATACGGCCATACCTGCGCACCCGAATCACGAAGCCACATTGCGTGAATGTCGCCCGTATAAACGAATGTGTCCGGTTTGCCATCCGCGCCTTTGCGGAAGTGTACGGTAGTGTCGATGGTATTGGGGAAACAGTTTGCGAACATCCATGCCAGTTTCTCGTTTTTCAGAAGTTTCTGCACACGGATGATTTCCTTTTCTACCGCATTCGAACGGAAAAGACGTTTGGAAACTTCCGGACGATTGTCTTTCTGAATAGCGTCCGTCACACATACATGCATTCCGGACATCGTATTTGCAGCCTGCATCTGACCGCCACAAAGGAGCATGCCTGCCAGCATACCCGCACTGATATATTTTACTTGCTTCTTCATAAATTACTTTTTCTTTTTAAATTCGTTGGAGAAAGAATAAGGGAAATCGGTTTCTTTGGTACCACGCTGCTCATTGGGTTTGGAATCCATCTTGAAAGTGATGGAAGCACCGTTCATAAGGTCCTCGTGAGTCACGTAGTTCTTTGTATGGTCTTTGCCGTTCAAGGTCATGGAAGAGATATAACGTTTGTCGTCTCCGTTATTTGGAGCGGAGATGGTTACTGTCTTTCCATTTTCAAGATGCAGCTTCATCTGTTTGAAGTAAGGAGTACCGAGAATATACTCATCCGTACCCGGACATACCGGATAGAAGCCCATAGCAGAGAACACATACCACGCAGAAGTCTGGCCGTTGTCCTCATCACCACAATAACCGTCGGGAGCAGGAGTATAAAGCTTATCCATCACTTCACGAATCCAGTGCTGCGCTTTCCACGGCTGACCGGAGTAGTTGTACATATACAGCATATGCTGGATAGGCTGGTTACCGTGTGCATAGTTACCCATATTCATAATCTGCATCTCACGGATTTCGTGGATGACACCGCCATAATAGCTGTCGTCAAAGACAGGAGGCAGGATAAATACAGAGTCCATCATCTGGTTGAAGCCGTCTTTTCCGCCCATCAGGTCGATCAATCCCTGAGGATCATGGAATACGGACCAGGTATAATGCCAGCTGTTTCCTTCGGTGAAAGCGTCTCCCCACTTCAACGGGTTGAACGGAGACTGGAATTTGCCATCCTCATTCTTGCCGCGCATCAGTTTATGTTCGGGATCATACAGATTCTTATAGTTCATGGCTCTCTTTGCAAAGATCTCAATTTCCTTTTTAGGCTTGTTCAAGGCCTTACCCAGCTGATAGATACACCAGTCATTATAAGCATACTCCAGTGTGCGGGCTGCATTTTCATTGATGCCTACGTTGTAAGGAACATAACCGAGCTTATTGTAGTAGTCATAGCCCAGACGTCCGGTAGAAGAAACCTGCGGATGTACCGCATTAGCTCCGTGCTTTACAGCTTCCCAAAGGGTTTCGATATCATATCCTTTCAGACCTTTCAGGTAAGCATCGGCAACTACTGAAGCCGAATTGTTGCCAACCATACAGCCTCTGTGTCCCGGGCTTGCCCATTCCGGCAGGAAGCCGCTTTCTTTGTAGGTATTTACCAATCCTTCCTGCATCTTCATGTTCATAGACGGATACATCAGGTTCAGGAAAGGGAAAAGACAACGGAACGTATCCCAAAAACCGGTATCGGTAAACATATAGCCGGGAAGTACTTCACCATTATAAGGACTGTAGTGAACGATATCTCCTTTCGCGTCTATTTCGTAGAAGCTTCTGGGGAAAAGTACCGAACGATACAGGCAGGAGTAGAAAGTACGCAAATGGTCGATATCATCATCTTCCACTTCGATGCGTCCCAAAACGTCGTTCCATACCTTACGGCCTTTTGCCGCAATCTGGTCTATGTTATCTTTGCCCAACTCTTTCAAGTTCAGTTCCGCCTGTTCGGGGCTGATGAAAGAAGAAGCTACACGTACATTTACCTGTTCGCCTTTACGGGTTTTAAAGCCGATCAATGCGCCGGCATGCTTATCGTTGGCTTCCAGTTTATTGGTATCGATGTTACCATTGGCAACAGCTGCCGTATAAGTAAAAGGCTTGTCAAACTCCAGTACGAAGTAATTCTTGAAGTTTGCAGGAACACCGCCGCTGTTCTTGGTCGTATAACCGATAATCTTGTTTTCCGAAGGGATGACTTTCACAAACGAACCGTTGTCGAAAGCATCTACAACTACATAAGAGTGATCGTTCTCAGGGAAAGTGAAGCGGAATGCTGCCGCTCTTTCTGTCGGAGCAATCTCGGTTACTACATCATGGTCGGCAAGGTATACTTTGTAATAGTAAGGAGTAGCCGTTTCTGCTTTATGCGAGAACCAGCTGGCACGCTGATCCTGATCGAAAACGGCTTTACCGGTAATCGGCATGATGGAGAACTGACCGTAATCATTGATCCAGGGGCTGGGCTGGTGGGTTTGTTTAAAACCTCTGATTTTATCGGCATCATAGGTATATGCCCAGCCATCCCCCATTTTTCCGGTCTGGGGAACCCAAAAGTTCATTCCCCAGGGAAGGGCGATAGCGGGATAAGTGTTTCCGGTAGATAAGGCGTGCTTGGACTGAGTACCTACCAGCGGACTAACATAGTCCACTGGTCCGGTAATCGTTTTAGCATCCATATTCCACGCACTAAATAAAGTAAAAGCTAATAGAGCGAGTTTTTTCATGGTGTTCTTGTTTTATTTAGTTAGTTTTTCTTCAAGCATCTTTATAAAATAGCCGCCAACTACGGAACGCGCCTGGAAACCTCTCTGAATCGGATTGTCCGTAAATACCCAGTCGGACATCGGAACGCGGGTAGTCGTTTCATCCATAAACAGATATACCGGTTCAATAAACTTCTCGAAAGTAGCTTTGTCCTGTGCCATGGTAGCTGTCCACATGATCCAGTCAGTCTTGGTATAAGTTTCACGGTTATCCAGCGGAAGGCCGTATTTATTTTGCTTCGTAAGATAATAAGCAATTTCTGTCTCAGCAACTTTTTCCGGGAAAATCTGTAGTTTCAGCAATTTGTCCCACACCAGATTATACTTCTGGCTCCAGGTTCCCGGTTTATCGAATGTCAGACGGTAGTGGTCGCCGTCATCCGCCATCTTCACCCATTCGGCAGCCATTTCTTTCGCCTTCTTCGTGTACTTTTCAGCAATGTCTTTTTTGCCCAGCATATCTGCCATGTAGCCGTAAGAAGCAATACCCATGATAGCCTTGATAGAAAGATTGGCATTGTGCGCAAAGTGTCCGGCAAAGTCATCCGTACAAAGTTGGTTCTCCGGATCAAGACCATACTCTACCAGATAATCCGTCCAGGTTGTCAGAGTTTCCCAATGCTTTTGTGCGTAGTCGGCATTTCCTTCTACAGCAGCAATCGCTGCAGCAAGGACTACCATATTGCCAGATTCTTCGATTGGCATATCGCCTCCGTAAGTCTGGCCGTTAGCCAGCGGATATGTACCTACGTCGTGAGCAGCAAACGGTTTGGTCCATTTTCCGCTTTCACTATAATAGAAGATATGGTTCATGGTAGCTTTGACCAGTTCCGGATTGTAAAGCAGAAGCAACGGAGCTCCCGGATAAGTCAGATCGACTGTTCCGATGGAACCATTACTGAAATTCTCTTTGGAAAGGAATACCAGGTCACCATTCGGAGCTTGTACCAGTTTATGGGCAGCTAATGCCTGACGATAAGCCAGAGCGCAAAGTTCGGCATACTTGCGTCCGCCGGCCGCTTCAGCCTCCGCCATCAGTTTCTTATCGAAAGCTGCACAATTTTTCATTTGAGTCTTATATTCCTGTTCTGCTTTCTGGAATTGTGATACGATTGTTTCACTGCCTGTACGATTCCAGTAAGGACGGAGGTTTTCACCAAAGTACTGGATAGAGTAAATATCATCGTAACCGATCAGCAGGTGTCCGTTCGCTTTCTTTGTTTCACCCAGTGAGCGTACTAAAGCTAGTTTGTCATAACCATTGGTGGTAGGAGCTTCCAGTTTGTTCTCTGTAAAGCTTTGGCGAAGTTTCTTTCCGTCACCGATAGCATAGGTGCTGTTCTCTTTTTCAGCAGCCAGGTAGAAGTGTCCCCAGTCAATACGTACATCGTCACCTTTCTTTTTCAGGATGTCCTGATTACGGCTGCCGGTACGCAGGAACAACAGATCACCGTCAGTAAAGCTGTCGGCTACGGATTCCTGATGAGGCAGATCGAGTGCCCATTGAGGAGCAGCTTCAAAATAGAGTTCAACTTGGTGCGCCTGTCCGTCGTTAGAAATGACTTCATAAGAAATATAGTTGACAGGGCGTGCCATCAAGTCCAGATTGTCCATAAACAGGGGCGCGGTAAATGTCAAATTCAAGTCTACCGGACCACAAGTGAAGTTATAATAAGTCTGCATAGGTTGAACATCGGCAGAAGTCTGCTGTGCAGTCTGATTGAAGTAACGGTTATTATCCAATTCTACCAGCAAACCAAAATCCAGCAAGCCATTCGCTCCACGGTTGTGACAATAAGCGGCAATCAGGTTTTCTCCCTGTTTCAGGGACGCTACCACTTCTTCCGATAACTTCACCTGTACGTGCTTCTTACAAGCGTTTCCTGTGTCTACAACCTTTATTCCGTTGATATAGATAATCACATCATCATCATGAGAATATTCCAGATATACATTCTTACCTGTCAGGTCTTCCTGAATATCAGCAACACGGCGTACCCAGATAAATTCTTCACCCCACTGGGTCTTGGCTACATGTTCGTTCTCCATGGTTCCGAAGGCACCTTCACCTTCTTTCCAGGCAGCATCATTGAAGCCGACATTTTGCCATCCGTCGGCAGGTTGCTGAATTGTATATTTTCCTGTCCAGTTACCTTGTTCCGAAGTTTTCACCAGAGGTCTCAACTCCAGTTCCTCCGTTCCCATAAAGCGGTAAGTCTGTCCGTCGACTTTAGCTACACCGATTAAAGGGAAATCTTTACCGCTCCAATGTTTGACCGAACCGTCGTATAAGTTGTCCGTGAAAGACCATGCACTGGTATACGGGTCTATGCTCACCAGCGGATAAGCCGGAGCACGCAACTCGCTCTTCACATGCTGTTCCAGCTGGGTCTCACAGCTACAAAATACAGAGGCTGCTCCCAGCAACAGCGTCATCAGTTGTTGTTTCATAATTTAATTACCTGTTTTATTTAATCTATTTACCATTCTATTGACACATTCACACCGGCAGGATCGTTCTCGAAACTCAACAGAAGAGTTTTTGATGATTCATCCCATTCCGGTTGTTCCTCTTTTCCATTCACACGTATTTTCTCTGGTTTACGAGGCAAGAGGACTCTTGATACATTAGTTGTATTTATCGGGCTTTTGGCTACAAAAGAGTAACTTTGTTTGCTGACTTTCTCATCATAGATACGAGAAGCTCCGCAGAGCACTTTGGCTTTTATTTTACCGGATACTTTATTCAGATCATAAAGATACCCCTGTTCACCCGGTTGGATTTGTTTGGAAGTCAGTACCGGCAGGTCTTTGTCAAACAGGTCGATATATAATCCGGATAACGTCAGTGGCTCTTTGGAAACGCTTTCGTCCATGACAGCAGCAATGGTATATGGACCACGTTCTACAATGAAGCTGTTCTTGGTTTCTATCTCTTTGCCAATCTTTTTCTGATAAGCGGATGCGATCGTTTCAAAATATTTCTGATCGTTTCCGGCTTTCAAAACAAAATGTTTGGGGTCTTCACGCATCACAATCACCGTTCCTTTACCATAGCGGTAAGTTCCTTCACCCGGATTACGGGATAGATTCATCTTCTCGAACAGGTGTTCCGAAGGCGCTTTATATTCATTTCCATCTGTATTCCACCATTCCAGTACCGTTTGATAAGGGTCGATATCTTCTCCACAATAGATAAGTATTCCGCCCTTCTTCACCCAATCAGCCAAATAGTTGTGATATTCCAGTTTCATCGGTTTCATGTTTGAATAAGACATGACAAGTATGTGGAGTCCTTTGAAAGTTTCTTTGAAAGGGGTATTTTCCATGTGTACCAGCTCTACCGGAATACCACGCTTCAACAGAGGCAAAGTTTGTCCGTAGAAACTGGAAAATTGCGGATCATCGTAACCGTTATGATTCGGAAAACGTTGAAACATCAGTGAGTTTGCCATCAGTACACCGATGCCCTGTGTACCTGTAATCTTTTTATCGGAAGTACGGATATCATTCAGTGTATTAACCATTGTCTGCATCTGGGTGGAATAAGAGCGGGGAATGCGTTCTTTCTGATCCGTTCCCGCTATCCGGTACAGTCCCTGATAGATACGGTCCGGCCAGGGCATTACTTCGTAGGTATCTACCATAGGATACATCAACTGTGCTGCAAAAGTGGCCTGATAATTGATTTTATAGTCCAGCCAGTCTTTCGCACGGTCTTCGATCGGGTCTGTCAGGAAATACATTTTCCGGTTCAGCGGTGCAGTCATCGACTTCATACACCCGTATTCCAGAAACGCATTCTCGAATACACGTTCTTTCTGCACGCCGTTATAGAAATTCGGTTCGCGGGCAGTCCCTGTCCATACCTGGGCAATGTAGCCGTCTACACAATCCAATGAAGCCAGGCTGGCTTCCGGACTTACAATCTGCCAGGAAGTATAATTAATCAAAGAATGCGTCGGCACATAACATTTGATATCCAGTCCTTTCGATTTTCCGTATTCTTTGGCATAAGTGAATATCTTATCCAGCGCATTATAGTACAGATGATATTTCAGTTTGTTGGAAAGGTATGTGTTTTCGGGAGATTCGTGCTGAGCTCTCCAGGGGAAATTATAATATTTCTGCCATTCGGATTTAAAAGCTTCGCTATATCCGCCACGCATCCAAAACTCCGGTTCTTCCAGATATATGGATGTTATCCCGGCGTCAATCACCCGTTTGATCTGTGTTTCCTGCATATAGCGGATAAAACTTTCGGTAGGTACGATATAAGGGATCAGATGACCATGAGCTATTTCATTTCCATTACGGTCGCGCTGTCCTTCTTTCAGATGCCCGTCTACTCCATCCCATTTCCCCAGAAAGTAGTCCTTGTAGTCTCCCCAGGCAACTCCGGTCATAAATTCCGTCAGATAACCTTTGTCTCTCCATGACTGAATGCGTTGTTCAAAAGTTACTCCGGGCTTATCCAGTGTACCATATACCATCGTGGCATCAGCACGTACGTCTGTTTCGGGTTTCCAGGGTTCAGAAGTCTGAAACGTGGTCTTTGCTTCTTTGCTTTTTCCTTTTTGCGCATAAGTAGCATGATTGCAGGCAAGAAGCAAGCCGAGAGCAATCAGTAAATGTTTATTGTTCATGATATTCAGGTGTATTTTCATTTTTATATCTGGTCGTTGCCCCGTTTCTCTTCGGATTATTTTTCTGCCGGAAACAGAAGCATCAATGCCGGTATACCGGAAGCCGAGTAGCTGTCTATCTCAGCACCGGCCGGTAATGCTTTCTCATATTCTCCGCCACATACATTACGTGTCTTATCCCTGTTTGCCCAACCGGACTCGATATTACGTTTCAGGAACGGGATATATTGTGTTTGTCCGCAATCGTATACCAGCATAGCTATGTATTCTGCAAAAATAGCCGTATAGATACCTTGCTCGATTCCTCTTTCAAAGGGCAGCAGGTTATGCTTCGCAGACATTTCATTGACTGTATAGTCTGCTGCAAGGATTGCATTATCCAGGTAGCGTTTTTCTTTAGTCGCTTTGTAAAGCAATACGGAAGCACCGATAAAGGTAGCTTGATTATATACATGCGCTTTCCAGGCAGGATTACCGTTGCCATGACGACTATCAGCTATCCGGCCCGTCTTCTTGTCCAACAGGTTTTCTACTCCCCATTCATAAATCTCTTTGCCTTTAGCCAAATACTGTTCTCTTGTCTGATACTTGGGTGATTCTTCGGTTGATTCTTTTCTCTTCTTCGGAACATTATTGTACAGTGTAAGTGCTGCTACCACGGTAGGGAAATTGATACAAGCCATCTTTCCGTCCCCCGGTCTGTTCGGCTTGGGATTATGGATCGGCTGCCATTGCCAGAACATCCCTCCGTTCTCTTTGTCATATGATCCTGTATCGCCTACTTTTTTAGAACCGTACCATACACGGCTGAAGCTCTCTTCAGACAGTTTCAGATATTCATCCACACCAAACAGTTCGTATGCACGTGCCAAAGAGATCGTCCACCACATGATATCATCATAGATAAACCATCCGGTATTTTCATTATTATTATCGAAATCAAAGTGACAATATTGGGCTTTATTTCCAGCGAATATCTTTTCGCAGAGCTCTTTGTAATAGGCTCTTTTCTTTTTATCTTTCTGAGCCTTCGCCAGTTTATAGGCGTTCATTGACATATCCCAGTAAATAGGCTGACACCAGATAGCAGCTGCGCCATGACCACGGTCTACCGCCTGTTCATAGGCCGAAGTCGTTTTATAGATATATTTATCCGGGTCGAGCAGCGTATTATTAAATCCTTCGTATGCCGCCCACACGTCTTCATTGGTGTAAGACCCTGTCTTCTGGTTCGTTTTTTCTGAGCTATCAGCCGCCCATACACTAGTAGTTGATATCGCCAGCAGTAAAGCTACCGCCAAAAGAATTTTGCTTTTCATGATAGTTGATAAGTTTTAATATTTTTCCTGTTACAAAGATTGCAGAAATAGACGAAAAAGAACGATAATCTCTATTCAATAAAGAACAAATACAGACCAAAACACCCTTTTGCTATTTGCAAACGCAGATAATGACTTAAAAAAATCCCCTTGCCCTGCATTATGCAAAGCAAAGGGAAGCACTGATATAATTTAATACACTATTGAAAAATCTGCATTAATCACTGTGCGATAGTCGTACTTTCCACCCATTGATATGTTCCTTCCGGACCTTTTAGAGTAGCGACATGACGTCCTGTAATATCAGTGATTGTCGTTCCGGTAGGTTGTGCTCCCAAGACTTCAAAGTCCCAGGCTGCAACCAGATTCGGATCATTCGGATCTACGTCAACCTGCCCCATAGCAGATAAGCGAAGATCATCGCGACTTCTGATACCTTTCCATATACGCATATATTTGATATAACCGGAGAAGTATTCTTCACGAGTCGTTTTATCTGTATTCAAACGGCAGAAGGCAGTCATAGGCATTTTCTCTTCAATACAACCATTGTTAATATAAGTTCTCCAAGCCTCACCTACACGAATCACCTCGCCGGATTGCGAACCATTCACAAATACACAGGATTTAGTATGTTCCTGAGGTGGATCAAATCCCGGAACACCATTATCCGCTACAGCAAAAGCAAAGTGTGTCCATTTATCTTTGGGATTGTTTACGATGGCTCTCGGCTCCCACCATTCCGGATCTTTTGGACCTTCATTCTGCCAATGTGCCATAGAACCTCTCAGCCAGTGTTCATTGCCACCATTCACTTTACGATACTGAACACGCCAGCCGCTTCGGGGAGAATTAACAAATGCAGCAAGGAAGGTACTATTGTCTTCCCCTGACTTAGAACAGAATTCTTTGATATTTATCCAAAGCTCAATCGTAAAATTCTGATTATTATCATCACCAAATTTCACAAAATCCTCGCTATATCCAAAGTCGATGTAACCACCCTTATTACCATCCACAAATAAATTCCAGACAAGATTATCTTCCGGCCATGCGGAATTTTCCACTTCTTGCAGTTTCTTATCAGCAGCCGCAATGGCATCATCATATATCTCCTGCGTCATATCTGTGATGGCACTGGTTTTGATTCTGTCTGCCAAACTCTCCAAATCTTCCGCTGCACTTTCCAGTGTAGCCTTACCTTCTACCGGATATTGTCCCTGATGATTTCCCCACAATGCTTCATTAGCTATCATTTCTCTTAACTCATCTGCTTTTGCCATCAGATCACTAATGAACTTCTGGGCTTCCGGAGAAAGGTTATAGTATTTAGAGTTTTTGAACTCATCTATTGCCTGATTTACCTTAGCTATTGTAGCCTCAAAGGTCGCCTCATCAAACATCTCACCGCCCTTTACCTTGGTAATCAACTGGTCCAGTTCCGCTATTGCATTATTCAGTATCTCCTTGCTGGCTTCCGGAAAAGTTCCCGGCGCTGTTCCAAAGGTAGAGTTTTTCAACAAATATGATAAAGAAGTCCGATTGTCCTCTAATATGCTAAGTTGCGTATCAGATATATATTCATTATCTTTATCATCCGAACAAGCTGTAAAAGTCCATGTGAGGCAAAGCGCCATCAGAAGGGAAAAGAGCATACTCTCTCCCCATTTATTAATTAATTGTTTCATGTCTTTCATTATTTCTCTCTTTATTATTCTAGAATACGTTCCCACTTATAGGTACCTATAATTTTCGCTGTATGACGACCAGTCAAGTCAATAATCTCGTTATCTGTTCCCGATGGTTTAGATGTAAAGTCCCATCCGGCTGCCAAATCCGTTTCTTTTCCGGTTACTTCTGCTGTTCCTTCATAAGACTGCTTTACATAATCTGCCCCTTTTGCCGTTTTCCAGATACGGATTTTCTTCATATATCCGGAGAATCCTTCTTCATACAAATCATCGCTCACTCTCATGTAACGACCAAATGCAGTCATCGGTTTTGAGTAATCTGAATAATGTCCTGACTGATAAACTCTCGTTGTAGGAGAAACTGTTTCTTCTTTCTTCAACTCACCATTTAAGTATAATTTTGCACGTAATGTAGAATTGCCGTCCAAACCTTCATCACTATATACTGCTACAAAATGCTGCCATTTATTCAAATCATCAGAAATCTGGAATTTCGGTTCCCAAAGATCCCTGTCACCATTGGTCGTATTCAATCCACCCCAAGTAGTACGGTAAACACCATTATCATCTTTACGCCAGTACATCATCCAGCCATTACGCCAGCTACTGTCTGACATGTATGAGCACAGGAACAGGCAATTATCCCATCTGCCGCGCTCCGTAACCTTTACCCACAACTCTACGGTAAATGATTGATGACCTTGTTCTCCAAACTTAACATATTCTTCACTACGTCCGAAATCAATATATGAATTGCCGCCTTTACCATCAACAAACAGTTCTGCAGGTGTTGTTTCAGCATCTTCCGTACGAATAGTACCCTTAAACTTATCAATTGCAGATTTTGCACTGGCAACGTAACGCTGCTTTTCCTGCTCCGACGGAACAGGATTCTGATATTTGATCAACAGAACTGAACGATTGGCATCATCGATAGCATCTGTCAGGATGGCACGACTCTCTGTAGGATATTGCCCTTTCTTTTCTCCATATTCCGAGTTCTTCTGCAAATCCTTCATCTTATTAATCAGTTCTTCCAGCTGGTCAATATAGATATCTTCGACCTCCGGTGCTGCAGTATATGACTCGTGAGTCTCTTCCGTACAAGCTATTAGCTGAAGAGTCATTATCATACAAAGCAGATAGTACCATACTTTCTTAATAGAATATTTTGTATTCATTATTCTTTTCATTTATAGGTTATACTTATTTATCGGTTGGAAACAATAACATCAGAGCAGGGATACCCGAGGCCGAATAACTTTCAACAGCATCACCTTCTACCTGTAGCTTGGTATAGTCGCCTCCGCATATATCACGCGTTTTGTCTCTGTTAGCCCAGCCGTAATTAATGTTGCGTTTCACAAAAGGTATATATTGCGTCTGATCACAATCATATACCAGCATTGCGATATATTGTGCAAAGACCGCAGTATAAATACCTTGCTCAGCACCTGTCTCAAAAGGCAAGAGGTCGAATGTTCCCGAAATCGTATTCATCGTATAATCCGCAGCCATTACTGAATTATCCAGATACTGTTTTTCACCAGTCGCTTTATAAAGCAGCACCGAAGCGCCAATATATGAAGCCTGATTGTATACATGATCTTTCCATGCAGGATTACCATTACCATGTCTGCTGTCCGCTACCTGTCCGGTAGTAACATCAACGAGGTTCTCCACTGCCCAGGCATAAATTTCTTTACCTTTAGCCAAATACTGTTCCTTCGTTTGATAGCTCGGATGGGAGTCTGTCGATTCTGTCCTTCCGGTCGGTACGTTGTTGTATAATGTCAGAGCTGCCACCACAGTCGGAAAGTTGATACAGGCCATCTTACCGTGGTCAGCTTCGTTAGGATTCGGATTCTTGATAGGTTGCCATTGCCAGAACATACCACCTCCCAGCCCTTTTTCAGGGTCTGCATAAGAACCGGTATCACCTACCTTCTCTGAGCCATACCATACACGGCCAAAGCTTTCTTCAGAAAGGCTCAGATATTCCTCAACTCCGAATAGCTCATAGGCACGTGCCAATGTAACTGTCCACCACATAATGTCATCATAAATAAACCAGCCGGTATTCTCGTTATTATCATCAAAATCAAAATTCGCATAATGAGCTTTATTGCCGGCAAACAGATCATCACAAAGCTGTTTAAATTTTTGTTCTTTCTGAGTATCACCCTCAGCCTTTGCACGCTTATAAGCATTCATTGCCATATCCCAGTAAGTCGGCTGACACCAAATTGCGGCAGCACCATTCCAACGGTCTACAGCTGCCTTGTCAGCAGTGCTACTTTTATATATAAACTTATTCTGATCTAACAGATGTTCATTAAATGCCTCATAAGCTTTCCATGTATCTGCGTTTGTATATTCAGGCACAATCTCGTAATCCGGAGTATAAGGTCTAGCTTCTTTATCATCATTACAAGACGACAAACAAAACGCACCTGAGACTAAGCATAATGCAGAAAATATATATTGTTTCATCATATATTGCGATTTATTAATCAATTAATTAAAAGCCTTCATTTTGAACCAGATTTTTATCAATATCAATTTCACTCTGCGGAATCGGGAAGAAGTATTGACGATCAAAATTACGGGAAGTGATTTCTGTACGTTTGTAGAACTCATTTCCATCATAGTTCACGTTCATACCATGCACTGGTTTGTTAAAGAACTCATTCGTCAGTCCCCAACGACGCACATCAAAATAGCGACAGTTCTCAAAGCTTAACTCAATGCGCTTCTCTTTCTGGATCAGTTTCATGATTTCACTGGTAGTGGTTGCTTTCGGCAAACTGGCAGTACCATATCCCGGAATACCTGCACGTTCACGGATCAGATTCATGTATTTCCAAATATCTGCATGACTTGGATCTACATATGCTAATGCTTCGATATAATCAAAGTAAATATTCGTCAAGCGGAGCAACACACAAACCAAGTTTTGATTACGGTCACCCGAATCCATATTCTTACGTACCAGATAGCCTGTACTGGTAAAGTCATTGTTACCCTGAGCCTTACCACAGTTTCCACTATAAGTGAAGTCAACTGTATAATCGCCTTCTGTACCTGAGAACCATTTAGAATTACTGAAAGTGATATCAGCATAGAAACGCGGTTCGCGGTTAACATACATATTGCGTGTTCCAGCCGGTGCATAAAGAGTACCATCTGCCGATTTATAGTCTGATGAAGAAGTGCCGTCCTCTTTATAGCCCGAAGCCTCATTGATAATCGGAGTGACACCATCAGCTGCATAGCCTGTAACAGGTGACATACCATTGGCCATAAAATAGGCATCAACCATCTCTTGTGTAGCTCCCAACAAGCTGCCACCTCTGTAATCATTTGTATTACCTGACTTATTGGGCATACGATCATACTGCATAGTACCTGCTGCATTATCCATACGATAAAAAATCATTTCTTTGTTATTACCCATTTCTGAGAATAACGTTCTGATAGCACGGCGATAAGACTCATAAGGATTGAATCCCTCAGCATCAGGGCCTGCTACCGATTTTCCTGATTTATCTGTATACATCAATTGGAAACGATTGCCATAATCAGCGAAGAATTTTTGACATTCAGTAACTACCTTCTGCCAGTCAGCCTTGATAGTGGCTGCATCCGGTTGACTGGGGAATAATCTCGTTCCATCCGGATTTGCCATATCGGCATAATAAGTGCACTCTCCATTAAACAACCAGCTGGCACGATAAGTCAATGCTTCAATTATAAATGCCTGGGCTATAGCCTTGTCTATACGTCCCACACCTGTTGTTTTATCTGACGAAGCATCTTCCAGCAGACCAGCATTCTGTGCTTCTTTCAATTCGGACACAATAAAATCAAAACATCTGTCTACAGTGCTACGAGACAATTGCAATTCATTACTGGGAGTATCCAAAGCATAATCGTCTTCCAAAACAGGCACAGGCCCATATGTACGAACCAAATAGAAGTAATAAATAGCACGCAGAGCTTTAGCCTCAGCTTTCCATTGTGCTCTTTCCGATGCCGTAAGCGGAGCCTGATCTACATATTTGGTAAATACAGCAGATTCATGAATACCCGAATACCAGCTTTTCCAACGATACAATACCATTGTGTTTTCGGTTGCATCAATAGAGTTATTATTGATCAGTTTGGCTTTATTGCCTGATGAAGTCCATTCGGTTTCATCACTCGCTCCGGTCCATGGTCCCGGTGTACGATACAAGCTGGTTTCATGTACCTGGCGCTGATTAAACTCATCCGGCAAGAAGGTATAAACATTCGAAAGATATTTCAATGCTCCATCTCTGGTCTTAAAAATTTCTTCCAAAGATAATCGGTCATCGGGCACTTGATCAAAATAATCTGAACAGGAAGTAAGTGTTGTCACAAAAAAGAGTGATAACATACCCAATAGTATATAGTTATATTTTTTCATTGTTATTGGTTTTTAGAATGTGAAATTAACGCCTACAGAATAAGAGGTTGTATTCGGATAAGAAGCACCGTTATCTGTATTCAACTCCGGATCCCATAATTTGAATTTGCTAAGAGTAAACAAGTTTGTTCCCATCACATAGACTGCCGCATTTTTCAAACGTACTTTATTCACCCAGTCTTTCGGTAAGTTATAGGAGATCTGCATTGTTTTTAAGCGCAGGAAACTAAAATCACGAACCCACCATGTACTCGGCTGGAAATTGTTAATGTTACTGGAAGTTTCAGCTCCATAGGACAAACGCGGGTAAAAAGCATTCTGATTCGGGTTATCTTCAGTCCAGCGGTCATCAATATTGCTATACAGATTACCGGAACCGCCACCGCCGTTAAACGGTTGAATACTGCTACCGCTCATTATACGTTCTGCATCATGAGTACCCTGAAACATCATACCTAATGAAAGGTTCTTCCAACCCAGCGTGAAGCCAAAACCGTATACCATAGTAGGTACATCACCACGGCAGATATAAGTTTTATCATAAGCGTCAATCTGACCATCATTATTAAGGTCTTTATACTTGATATCACCCGCTTTTACCGTACCAAACTGAGAAGCAAACGGCTTCGGAGTAGTAGCTTTATTTGCCTGGGACAAAGACTCCCAACGTGCCATATCATCAATTTCAGCCTGTGTAAACAAACCTTCTGCGATATATCCTTTTTTTCCTAGAATATTCTGTCCATATTGATTCATCCAATCATAGCGTTGTTCCGGTAATTCACCTTCAATCCATTTATCCTTATTATAGGTAATATTACCGCGAATAGCAAGCGTCCAGTCTTTATTAAATCTTTTATTGTATTCTACTGTAGCATCGAAACCTTTATTTTCAACAATACCAATATTTCCATAAGGAGCAGATGTATTATATCCTAAGAATGACGGAATAGAGTTTTCACGTTTTAACAAGATATTTTCACGGCGCTCTTTGAAGATATCGAAGATTATTGAAAGATCATCATTAAACAGTTTCAAGTCAATACCTAAGTCTTGTTTGCGTGCTTCTTCCCAAATCAAGTCCACAGCCATATTCAATGTTTCATATCCTGAATATTTCGTCCCGTTAGGTCCCAGTTTATAACCATAGTCTCCATTTTCTTTCATCTGATTCAAATACATGAAACGACGGTCGGAAACATCACTATTACCGACTTTACCGTCCGTATAGCGGATCTTCAGGAATGATACTACCTTTGACAGCGGTTCCCAGAACTTTTCATTTGAAATCACCCAACCAACACCATACGCAGGGAAAGTACCATAACGATTTTTAGGAGAGAAGTTCTCCGCACCATTATAACCAATATTGAACTCTGCAAAATAGCGGTCTTTCCATGAATAAGTAGCACGTCCGGCAATACCCATCATACGATAAGGGATGGCATCTTCCAGTGTTCCTTTGGGATAAAGAAGTTTCTGTTGCTGATTAAAGAGGAATAATCCGCTTACACGATGATCGCCAAATGCGCGGTCGTAATTTAAAGAAGCTTCCAGATATGTTTTCTTATTACCACTCGTTTCCTGCTTATAACTCAAGACATTGGTGCCCGTATAGATTCTTTGCAGAATCGGCTGTCCGTCCAAGTCATAAGGAACATTCGTATCCAAGAAATAATAAGTAGACTCTGCACGATCCTGATGAACATGTATTTCATTATATACATCGAATGCGTACATAGCTGTCAATTTCAATCCCTTAGTAAGCATATCCAGGTCTTGCGTAATGCGTAAATTAGAATAAATTTGATTCTTGGTCAGATTATCATATCCACGACGTGTAGCTTGTGAATAAGGGTTGTTGAAGTTGTTATTGGTGGAACGCCCCGGAATATATGCCTCACCGTTAATAAAGAACATTTTCGGATATTCTACCGGAGAAATGGACATAGCAGCATTATACAAGTCTTTGGAAGATATGGCCGGATAATTACCTTCACCCAGATAACCCTGAGCACCAATTTCCACTTTAGTTGTCGGAGTCACATCGATACTCAGATTGGTAGTAAAGTTATAGCGGCTATACTTCATCTTTGAATCAAAGGTATTGATGCTCTTATCTGTCACTGTCATACCAGTCTCATTGAAGTAGCTGACCGAAGCGTAGTATGAAACTTTCTCACTACCACCACGTACATTCACGTTAACACGACGATTGTGTCCCCAATCATTAAATATCTCATTCAGCCAGTCCACATTCGGATACAGATACTGGTCTTTACCTAAGATTGTATTCTGGATTTGTGAATCTGTAAATTTAGTTGCCAGTCCATCATTTCTTAACGCTTCATTAGCCGCCTTCATATAAGAGACACCATCTGTCAAATCCACCATTTTAGTGAAACGGGTAAATGATTCATAATAATCAGCACTAATTGTCGGTTTACCTATTTTACCCGGCTTTGTTTTGATTATGATTACACCATTCGCACCACGTACACCATAAACAGCAGTTGCTGATGCATCTTTCAAAGTAGTCAATGATTCGATATCTTCAGGATCAATATCGTTGAATGCACGTTCTACTCCGTCCACCAAAATCAAGGGAGTAGCCGTATTGGGAGTAGCAATACCACGAATCCAGATATCTGCTGCATCTTTTCCAGGCTCACCTGTACGTTGTACAGCAACTACACCAGCCAGACGACCGGCCAAGGTGGTAGTCAAACTAGCCGAAGGAGTTTTTATATCTTCCAGCTTCATACTGGATTGTGCACCGATATTACTGATTTTACGTTGTGTACCGTAACCGACAATCACAGTTTCTTCCAGTTCGTTTACCTGTTCTTCCAGTACAACATCATAGATATTTGTAGATGAGTTTATTCTTACCTCCGAAGGTTTAAATCCGATATAAGTAAACTTAAGAACAGCATTCTTCTTGCTGACACGCAATTCAAATAACCCATCCATATTGGTTATTGAACCATTGGTATCTCCATCCACAGTAACATTCACACCAATAAGTGGCTCTCCTTTGGTGTCCGTTACACGACCTGTGATTTTTCGAGCATTCTGTTGTTGCGCGGCAGAAACGGCAGCTGACTTTCCTGAGATAAAAACTTGTCTGTCAGAGATTCTATAAGTACAGGACGTACCTTCAAAGAGTTCAGTAAGGATTTCGTCTATCTTCTTGTCTTTGCTATCAATGGATACCTTACGATCCAGATTTATTGCATCATCCAAATAGAAAAAGACAAACTGGCTGGTTTTCTCTATTGTTTGAAAGACTTCTCTCAACGTCTTATTGTTCACGTTCACCGAGAGAGTTTTGAGCTGGGAATAATTATTGTTATTAGCGAAAGAATAACTTACTCCCAAAAGTAAGAAGCAAAGAAATAGCTTGAGTATTTTGCTCTTTCTTCCCTTAATTGAATTTTTCATATTAACAATGTCCAAATTTCTCATAATATTATTATTTTATAACTTAATACTTACAGGCATATGAGCCCCATCTGGATAATACAGCAGTATTATCCACTCTTTATAAAAATCGCCATAAATTCTTGAGATTTATTTTATTAATTACTATATTTTTCTGTGTCTATTTTTTCACGACCCGATAAGTTTTATACTGTCCATCATAGGCATAAGATATTGGTGCTACAAAGGTTAATCCATTAATTACTGTCTCAAAGTTGTCTTTCAAATCAATTTTTCCGGAACATTTTATCTTACTTAGCGCTGAGTCAAATTCGACATTTATTCCATAGTAAGTGGACAGACGTTTCAATACAATTCCCAAATCGGCACTATTGAAACAATAGAGACCATTTACCCATGAAATCATTTGTTCCACATCTACCTGTGAAATATTTTCCTTCCCTTCTACAGAACTGAACATCTGGTTAGGAGCTAAAATAGCTTTTGGGGTTTGCGTCGTCTCAACCTGCACACACCCTTGAGCCAGCACCACACTGCGAATTGGCTCAGATTCATAAGCTGTCACATTGAATTTAGTACCCAGCACCCTAACGTTCATATCTTTAGTACGTACATAAAAAGGACGTTCTTCATCTCTAGCTACTTCAATATAGATTTCTCCGTCAACATAGATTTCGCGTTTATCCTTTTCAAATTCTGTAGGATAAATGACTCTGGTACCTGCATTCACCCATACTTTAGAGCCATCAGAAAATGTCAGTACAGAACGCTTTCCACGTGGGATAACCAACTGATTATAAACCGCCAGTTCTTTTTTGGATATATTTTCTTCGTTAGCTTTAATTGCTACAGAATCATAGGTAATTGTAGTCTCTTTTTCTTTCAGACTTACGACTTTATCTTCTGCCAGAATCAACAATGTTTCCTCTGTAGCCGGTAATTCGGTCTTAGTCTGAACTGCAAATGTCGCAATATCAGGAGCCAAAACCGCCTGATAATTCTTTAATAAAAAGAAACTACCAACCAAAATAGCTACACTGGCTGCGGCAGTCAACCCTATCAGAAAAAAGTTTTTATGTTTAATCTTATCATTTTTAATATTTGTTGTCTGGATATCAGCCCACAACTCTCCCAGTTCCTGATCCGAAAGCAAATCACCTTCTGAAGTAGAAATCGTTTCTATATATTCTCTTGCCGCAAAATAATCATCTATATTAGAAGGAGTAGATTTCTCAAAACGATCCCAAAACTCTTGTATCTCTTCTGTTGGATATTTAACAGAAGAAATAAAAAAATCATTTTGAAGGAATTCTTCAAAAGTATATCTAGAAAAATCAGTATGTTTCAGTTCTGAATTAATCATTTTTATTGTCTTTACATTAGGATAACAGTTCTACTTTGATTTTATACTCACTTTTCTCAAACTATTTTCGATATTTTTTTGATGGGCAGGAAAAAGCTGAATATTCTTCTCTCCTATTCTCGCTTGAATAGATTCCGTACACGCCCCAAAGCCCGCTGGATAGAGTTAGATACAGACTGATAATTCATGTCCGTGATTTTACTAATTTCATCAATACTCATATCCTTAATATACCGATAATAAACAATTTCACGTTGCCTGGTGGTTAAGGAGGACATCATAGCATGCACCTTCATATGAGTATTCTTCTCTTGTTCCTTATTTATATAAATAGTTTCCGGAGTAGAAAAATGCTCTTCGGACTGGTCTTCTTTCTCATCAGCTTCGTCCAATGAAAAAGAATCAGATGTTTTCTTTAACGCATTAAAGAGTGTATTTTTCAGTGCCACCATCAAATAAGCTATAATGTTATCAGTAGGGGTTAATTTGGCACGGTTGGTGTAAATCTTCACAAACACATCATGAATACAATCTTTGACCAACTCCCTGTCCGAAGTATACAGTAAACCATATCGGAACAGCTCTTGTACAGTCTGATTATATATTTGAGAATACGCACTCGAATCTCCTTCGAGAAACCTCTTCCATAAAAGAGAATCAGAGAGAGTGTGTATATCTGAGGCCATCTATAACAAGTTTATGAGTTTACAAGGACAAAAATAAAACAATAAATCAAAAAAAAGCCCACCTTTATAGAAAAAGTTAATTGCAAAGAGAAAAGCCATCATTTCCTATAGATAAATAGTTTTCTCTTTGCAATTTCCCCAATACTTTTTCTATTCTGGATAAAGTGTCTGGATAAAATTTATTTGTTTAAACTTCAACTACATTTTATATGCTCATTTTTCATTGTAAAGAAATGAATAGCCATATGAAAAAACTTATCTGAAGTCCGGAGCAGCAGTCTCCAAGGAAGGTACAGCGCCTTTCACAAACGGCCAGCCACCTTTCCACTGCACACGATCCATCATCAATACACGGCCCTCCGGATTAGCAACACTGACCGCATGATAGAACATCCAATCGTTTCCTTTCTTATCTGTCACCAGTTCAGAATTATGCCCCGGACCGACAAATGCCTTATTCTTCTGAATCAATATCTCATGATGATTATCTGACATTGAACGCCCTTTCTTGTCAACATAAGGGCCGAACAGATTCTTCGAACGCCCCACAACTGTAGTATATGTGCTCTTCAAACCTTCACAGCAGCGGCCGATGGAAGCAAACAAATAATAATAACCATCCCGTTTATGAATATACGTACCTTCATAAGCAGTACCGGCTATTTGCTCTATTGGAGCACCTTTCTTCAAAGAGAGACCATCATCTGTCAGTTCCGTACCATATATTCCGTGGAAGCTCCCCCAAAAAAGGTATTTCTTTCCATTATCTTCAATATAAAAAGGATCAATGCAATTCTGTATATTGATTTCATTGCTCCGGAATAACTTACCCAAATCAGTAAATGGTCCTTCCGGCTTATCAGCAGTAGCAATACCAATACCACATGTCCACTCACCTCCCCAAGTGGACATAGAATAATACATTACGTATTTATCACCGATTTTATTAATATCCGGTGCCCATATTCTCCCTTTAGGTTCGAAGTTTGGACGGGTAGCATCTGTAAAAGCAGTACCTACATAATACCAGTTTACCAAGTCTCTTGATCGATGAATAGGTACATTTTTAATACTTTCAGTTGCGTATAGATAGTAATATTCATCGTCTCCTTTTATAATAGTAGGATCGGGCAAACTAAAGTTTATTACAGGATTAGCATATGTTTTAGCGCGAACAGGGGTTGCCAAAGGGCTAGCTCCTACTCCTTCAAAAGTCATACGGACAGGCTCTATTTTTCCGTCTTTATTAAAATACATACGGTCTATACAAGTTGCACGGCTGTTCGCTGCAGTTTCGCCCAACGGACGACGGTGATAAATGATATACCATTCATCTGATCCGGGACCTTTAACTACCGAATGATGACCAGCACCGGTTGCTATATTAGTATCTTGCTGCAGAATTTTTCCGACTCTTTCAAACGGACCGAACGGTGAATCCGCAATGGCATAGGCTACACTATAATCCGGACCTCCCCAGCCACCTTCCGACCACATAAAATAATATTTTCCATTATGTTTCAGCATAAACGGCCCTTCCACATAATTTTGGGGAGTCACTTCCTTATAGATAGTACCATCCTCAAAAGGTACAATACTCAATAAATCCGGTGCCATCTTCACCATATTACAATGTCCCCAACCACCATAATACATATAATATTGTCCATCATCATCCTTAAATACAAACTGATCAATCGGCTGAGCACCATTTACAATCTTATCAATCAACGGTTTTCCCAACGCATCTTTAAAAGGTCCTGCAGGATTGTCTGCTACAGCAACTCCAATTCCGCCTAACTCATTATTATTTTGGATATCATTGGCTCCGAAGAAGAAATAATATTTATCATTAGCATGGATTACTGCCGGGGCCCACAATGCACGTCTGAGCCAGCTGATATTTTCTTTGGAAAGTACTTTCGGATGCTTGGTCCAGTTTACCAAATCTTTTGATGAGAAAGCATCCATGAATATCTGATCATCATAAGCGGCAGAATAGGTAGGATAAATCCAGTATTCGTCTCCAAACACAATCCCTTCCGGATCGGCATACCAACCAGGGAAAATAGGATTACCACTCGTTTTCGGAAGCTTACTTTTGTTTTGGGCAGATATAGATACAGAACAGCAAATTACACAGAAAAGAAAAAGATGTCTAAGTTTCATATATTATTTATTTAAAAGTTCACTTCGCAAAGATGAGAAAAAACAAAGAAAAGTTTCAGAAATTACAGTTCATTTAACAACAAAAACTGACCATTCTACTTCCATTTGCATGATTTATCAATATTTTATGCTTACTTTGCATTGTCATTATCAAATGAGAAGTACCATGAGAAGCAGATTGTTTTTATTATCCATTATCTTATTAATCGGTGTCTCTTGCCAGCATAAGAAGGCTACAACAGAGAAAGAAACTGTAGCCGCAGGAAATACCTATACGAACCCGTTACTTGAACGTGGAGCAGAGCCATGGGCTATTTTTCATGAAGGCAAATATTATTATACACAGGGCTCAGAAAACAGAGTCATACTTTGGGAAACCGATGATATAACAGACCTCTCACATGCTACTCAAAAAGATGTATGGATACCCACCGACCCCAGCAACTCCTATCATCTGTGGGCACCCGAAATTCATCGTATAAATAACAAATGGTATATTTACTTTGCCGCAGACGACGGCAATATGGATAATCACCAGATTTATGTTGTCGAGAATGAAGCCGCCAACCCCATGGAAGGAACATTTGTGATGAAAGGACGCATACAGACAGATAAAGACAACAACTGGGCAATCCATGCCAGCACCTTTGAACATGATGGCCAACGCTATATGATATGGTGCGGCTGGCAAAAACGAAGGATAGACAGTGAAACCCAATGTATCTACATCGCTACTATGAAGAATCCATGGACACTGTCTTCTGACAGGATTCTCATCTCCAAACCTGAATATGAATGGGAATGCCAATGGGTAAATCCGGATGGCAGCAAAACAGCCTATCCGATACATGTAAACGAAGCACCCCAATATTTTGAATCAAAGAATAAAGACAAAGCATGCATCTTCTATTCAGCCAGTGGTAGCTGGACTCCTTATTATTGTGTCGGATTACTGACTGCAGACGCAAAAGCTAACTTACTCAATCCGGCTTCCTGGAAGAAGTCTCCGGTTCCGGTACTACAACAAGACCCTGAAAACAATGTATACGGTCCCGGCGGAATATCTTTCACTCCGTCTCCGGATGGGAAAGAATGGTATATGCTATATCATGCCCGCCAGATACCGAATGACGCTCCTGGCGCATCCGATTCCCGTTCTCCCCGTTTACAGAAGATAGACTGGGACAAAGACGGAATGCCCGTGCTGGGAACCCCTCAAAAAGAAGAGGAACCAATGGCAAGGCCATCCGGTTCCCCTATTCATAAAAAACAGAACTAATTACAGATTGTACTCTGAGGGCCGAGATAAGAACGCTTCATTCCTCCCAAGTCAATGACAATCTTTTGAATAACGACGCCCGGATCACCACAGCGTATCTGCAAAGTGTGCTTACCGGGCTTCTTTACATACAAAGTAGACTTATTCACTCTGCAATTCTTCAATACGCTATCATACCAGATTTGAGAATATTCGATAGCTGAAGTAGAAGGAGTAGAAATGGAACCATCATCTATACGGACACTATACTTTGTATCCGAGTTAGTATGTTCCGGCAATTTGTAGTCCCGCTCAGCATGCAAGGGAAATGTCGGCAAAACATACGTATATACATCATAAATCCCGGCATTAAATGTATAGAAATCATATTCCACCCTGGGGACATCACCTGCACGATACATTTGCAAGGGAGCTGTCGGATTCCCCAACTGCAAAGAGCGACCCTCAAAACCAAGTCCCGGAAGGATACTCATCCGAATATCATTACTCTCAAACTTCCGGTGGAAGTCGGCTGCCGGAATAGAAATGTAACCATTCTCCTCTACATACAATCCTTGTACTTCTGTACGTGCAGGAGACTCCGGATTGAATACTGAAACCAGTACACTCTCCTTCTGACTGCCGGAAGTTACATCAATTTGTCCTTTCACCTTTTCTCCTGCCGGCACCTTATCCCAGTCAACAGAAATATAGATACGGTTTTCCGCAGACGTCTTACCACTTTTCTGAGAGATCAGTATCCAGTCTTCCGAAGGCGTGATACTCCAGCTTAGCTCTCCGGTCCCCTGATTATATATATCTATCCAATGACTTTTACGTGAATAAGTGCTGTAGGCGGGCAATGTATGAAAACTCATTCCTCCTTTATCCAAATTTTCGCTTTCTGCCTGAAGCCCCAGCTTAGGAAAGCCAACAGGTGTGTATTCCTCTTCCATCAATGGGATCATGAAATAGGAACTCGTACCATCATAGTTCTGTTTTAAAGACATCATGTGCTTCCATTTTCCATCCAGCAGAGAGTTGTATCCATCGGTTATGATTTCGAGACTATCATGATAGCACTTCACCTGAGCCTTAAGCCGATTGGCGGCAGCACGTTGCTGACGGACATACTGACGGTAAAACTGTCCTTTGATGGTCATATGATTCATCAGTTCGGCCCCTTTCACCGGATAGTATAATAATTGATAGAAAGCCGGTTTACTCTTTTCGTCCAATGAAGCTAACAAATCCTCCGTTTTTTTCCCAATACGGCTATACTCAGTCAAGCGTCTTTCCGCTTCATTATAGTTAGCAAAAGAGAACTCCGTATCCGTACGTTTCTCTCCGCCTCCCCAATAGTTATTCCAATATCCCCAGCCCATGTACTCCGGCTTTCTGGAAAAAGCCAAATTTATATGAGAACAAGTTATATCTTCCAATGTATCGTAGTACTCCTCACCAAACATCTTTGCCAGCCAACGTGCCGGATAAGTGGCGACATTATCCGCATTGAAGCTGTCTATATCATAAGCCATATCAAGGAAAAGGGAGATTTGTGTTTCAGCCCCTTTCAAGTCTCCGCAATTCGCCAGCCAGACACGATCGGCAGTGGTATCATACGCCTTACGAAGTTCTTCATACATCAATGCCGGAGGGGTAGTACTATACCACAAATAGCTATGAGGAACACCCAAATAAGATATATGATAGTAAACGCCTGCACGTCCGGAGCGCTTTTGCTCCTGCGGACCACTCAGACGTTTCATATAACCGAAATTATCATCCGCCCAGATAATTGTAACATCATCCGGCAATTCCAGTCCGTTCGAATAGATTTCCAGCACTTCCTTATAAGGCGTAAATGCCTGTGGGATTGTTTCAACAGGTTTGTCGATATGCCGGGCAATGATCTCTCTCTGAGCATTCAGTGCACTTTCCAGCATCTTAACCTTTTCCCGCATCGGCACATCTCCGCCACCCATAGCTGCATCATGCAAGCCTCTTAAAGCCAGCGTATATACATTTTCATACGCACAGTTTTCCTTCACACGATTACTCAATACCTCGTTGATCTTATCTTTGTTCTTGTTATAATCCCATGGTCCCATCGTCTTGCTGTCCCATTCGCTGGCAGTGTTCAGCAATAACGGTTCGCAGTGACTGGACCCCATAACAATGGCAAAGGTATCAGCTACCAGTTTATTTTCCGGTATCTTATAAAATGCGGTAGAAACGGGGTGCATGGCCGGTGCCAGATGATTAGCTTTCAGTCGCAGCAACAGCTCGCATATTTTGGCATAGGTACGAGGACCGATATTTCCTCTTTCTTTCTCGAATGTCTTGGCAGCCCAAGGTTTCAGTCCCCAGTCTTCGTCATTTAAGAAAATTCCTCTGTACTTCACCGAAGGAGTCTTGGACAAAGTGGCGGGGGCATCGACATAAAGCGTCTTATGTTTCTTCACCGGAACATCAGCCCACCAGTACCAAGGAGACACTCCCATCATTTCCGAAAGCGAAAAAAGTCCGTACGCAGCTCCCCGCCTGTCGCTCCCCGCTACTACCAGCGCTTTGCTGACTCCGGGGAATGGACGGGAAACCGTCTGAATCAGAAATCGTTCCCATGTCCCTTCCAAAGAAGAGATATCTAGCTTGCCCTTCTCAGCTAACTGGCGGATCAGCCGATTTTTCTCAACTGTACCCACAATAATAATCTCTTTGTCGCCTTTCAGTTTGTCCGTCAACCGTAATTGTTGTCCGGTCACTGATTCGACGTCCGAAACAAAAAGCTCCGCAGTCTTACGTACCACCAAATAGTCATCAGTATCATAAACTACTACAGCTTTCGCTTTCGAAGTAACCAAGGGAAAAGCATACTTACTCTGAATAGCATTCTCTTTAATGACTACCTGCGACTGTAGGGCAGAAGTAACCGACAATACTACTAATAAAAAAAGAATTCTCATTGATAAAGTTTATTATAGTTGTTTTTCAGTTTATTTACGACTATCCGCGGAAACATACGATTGTTCTCCCTCCAAAAGTCATAATTATCTCCGGTAATATAAGCTACTTATTATTCAATTAAGGACAAAAAATAACCATTATCGCATAAAAAACTGTCATTCACTATAAAATGACGAGCATTTATCATTTATTGAACAGCAAATTTCCTTTATTCTTCTCTGATTAGCTTTTCTTTGCAATATTCCTTTTATGAATATTAATTCTTCTATTTAATACATATAAAGATAATTACCATGAAAAAGAATTTTCTAGCAGTGCTATTCGCATTGGCTCTTTGTAGCCCGACATTCGCTCAATGGAAGCCCGCCGGTGATAAGATAAAGACTCCGTGGGGTGAGCAGTTGAATCCTAAAAACGTATTACCGGAATACCCACGCCCCATTATGGAACGCCAGGATTGGAAGAATCTGAATGGTAGCTGGAATTATGCGATTACTAAAAAAGGAGAACCGGCACCAAACAATTACCAAGGAGAGATTTTAGTACCTTTTGCAGTCGAATCTTCCCTGTCAGGAGTAGGTAAAACCATTAACGAGCATCAGGAATTATGGTATCAGCGTACTTTTGATGTACCGTCAGCATGGAAAGGCAAACAAATATTACTGCACTTCGGAGCTGTGGACTGGAAAGCCGATGTATGGGTAAATGACGTAAAAGTAGGACAACATACAGGAGGCTTCACTCCATTCTACTTTGATATTACTTCCGCATTGAATAAAGGCAATAACCAGTTGGTTGTGAAAGTGTGGGACCCCTCTGACCGTGGCGAACAGCCGAGAGGAAAACAAGTAGAAAGACCGGAAGGAATCTGGTATACACCAGTCACAGGTATCTGGCAGACTGTATGGCTGGAACCGGTAGCTGCCCAGCATATCGCCCAACTGAAAACAACTCCGGATATCGACAAGAAGACTGTCAAAGTGGAAGTAGCCACCAACGTATGCTCTCCAGACAAAGTGGAAGTGAAAGTATTCGACGGCAAAAACCTCGTAGCCAAAGGAGCAGCGCTCAATGGCGTACCGGTAGAATTAACAATGCCGGAAGACGTTAAATTATGGACACCCGAGTCTCCTTCACTTTATAATATGGAAGTCACTCTTTATAAAGACGGCAAAGCTGTAGACCAAGTGAAGAGTTACACCGCTCTCCGCAAATTCTCAACTCATAAAGACAAGAATGGTATTACACGCCTGCAACTCAACAACAAAGACTATTTCCAGTTTGGTCCGCTCGACCAGGGTTGGTGGCCGGACGGCTTATACACAGCGCCAACAGACGAAGCATTGGTATATGACTTGAAGAAGATCAAAGATTTCGGCTACAACATGGTGCGCAAGCACGTAAAAGTAGAACCGGCACGCTGGTATACTTATTGCGACCAACTCGGACTGATCGTATGGCAAGATATGCCGAACGGAGGTCGCGGTCCTGCCGAATGGCAGATGCACAAGTACTATGACGGCGCAGACGCCATCCGCTCCGCAGCATCAGAAGCTAACTATCGCAAAGAATGGAAAGAAATTATCGACTACCTGTATTCTTATCCGAGCATCGGCGTATGGGTACCTTTCAACGAAGCATGGGGACAATTCAAGACTCCTGAAATCACTAAATGGACGAAAGAATACGACCCCAGCCGTCTGGTAAACCCTGCCAGTGGAGGTAACCACTACACGTGCGGAGATATTCTCGACCTTCATAACTATCCCGGACCGAACCTCTATCTCTACGATCCGATACGCGCTACCGTACTGGGCGAATATGGCGGTATAGGTATGGCACTGAAAGGACATCTGTGGCTGGCAGACAAGAACTGGGGCTACGTGAAGTTCAACACGCCGGAAGAAGTGACTAATGAATACATAAAATATGCAGACCATTTATTGGAACTGATCGAGAAAGGCTTCTCGGCTGCCGTATACACACAAATCACAGATGTGGAAGAAGAAGTGAACGGTCTGGTTACTTACGACCGGAAAGTTATTAAAGTAGACGAGCCTAAAATCAAAGCCATCAACCAGAAAATTTGTAACTCGCTAAATAAATAAAAGTTTCATATTAATGAATAAACTATTCTCTACAATCATGTCAGTTTGCCTCGCATGCAATGTGCAGGCAACTGACCTGTTTAAAACGAGTCAGGATATCGCTTTGCGTGCACCGTCCGTACCTCTGATCACTTCCGACACTTATCTTGCTATCTGGTCTCCCTACAACGAACTGAACGAAGGGAACACCGAACACTGGACAGCCGCCACCCATCCTTTACTGGGAGCGCTCCGGGTGGACGGGAAAGTATATCGTTTCATGGGCAAGGACAAGCTAAACCTCGAAACAATCCTTCCGATGACAAACACCGAACGTTGGGAAGCAAAGTTCACCATGAGCCAACCGGCGGCCAACTGGATACAGCCCCAGTTCGATGATTCCGGATGGACCAAGGGCAAAGCCGCTTTCGGCACCAAAGACATGAAACGCATCGGCACAGAGTGGAACACCGAAGACATCTGGGTACGCCGTAGTTTCAACCTCAATCAAGACCTGACAAACGACATTATCTACTTACGTTATTCACACGACGATGTATTCGAGCTCTATCTGAACGGAGAAAAACTGGTGGCAACCGATTATTCCTGGAATGACGATGTTACCATCGAACTATCCGCATCAGCTAAAGCCAAGCTCCGTAAAGGAACAAACATTATTGCAGCACACTGTCACAACACAACCGGCGGAGCATACGTTGATTTCGGCCTGTTCCGTGAGAACAAACAGCTCAGCAACTTCAAGGAAGCTGCTATCCAGAAGTCTGTCGATGTATTACCGACACAGACCTACTATACATTCACCTGCGGTCCGGTAGAACTGGATCTCGTATTCACAGCACCTCTGCTGATGGAAGATCTTGATCTTATCTCGACCCCTATCAACTACATCTCCTATCGGGTACGTTCACTCGACAAGAAACAACATGATGTGCAAGTGTATATCGAAACAACCCCGCAACTTGCCGTACACGAACCGTCACAACCAACCATCTCAGAAAAGATCAGCAAAAACGGAATGGATTACCTCAAGGCAGGTACCATCGACCAGCCTTACGTAAAACGTAAAGGAGACGGTGTACGCATCGACTGGGGATATGCTTATCTGGGAAGCAACAGCGCACCCAACAAGGACTTAAGCATAGGTAACTACTATGACATGAAGCAAGCCTTCATCACCAACGGCAAACTATTGCCAAACTCCCAGGATTTCATCACCCGCAGCGAAAGCGATATGCCCGCCATGGCTTATACCGAAAACTTAGGCAAGGTAGACAATCAAGGGAAAAGCGGATATGTGATGTTAGGCTACGACGATATCTACTCGATCGAATATTTCTACGAACGCCGCATGGCATACTGGAAACACAACGGTCAAGTCAGCATCTTTGATGCTTTCGAACGTGCGCAGGCTTCTTATCCCTCATTGATGAAACGTTGCCGTGCCTTCGACCAACAACTGATGGCTGATGCAGAAAAAGCCGGAGGCAGGAAATATGCCGAACTACTCGCATTGACTTACCGCCACTCCATTACCGCCCATAAACTCCTTACCGACAAGGAAGGCAACCTGCTTTTCTTATCCAAAGAGAACCATAGTAACGGCTGTATCAACACAGTAGACCTAACTTATCCATCCGCTCCACTATACCTTATTTACAATACGGAACTGATGAAGGGAATGCTCAACTCTATCTTCTACTACAGCGAAAGCGGACGCTGGAACAAGCCTTACCCCGCTCATGACTTAGGAACTTATCCAATAGCCAACGGGCAACTTTATGGTGAAGATATGCCTATCGAAGAAGCCGGAAACATGATTCTGGTAACTACAGCCATCTCTATGATGGAAGGCAATGCCAACTATGCTTCCAAATACTGGGAAACATTATCAACATGGGCAAACTATCTGATTGAGAACGGTCTGGACCCTGAAAACCAACTTTGTACAGATGACTTTGCCGGACATCTGGCACACAATGCCAATCTTTCCGCCAAAGCGATCATGGCAATCGCCGGATACGGAGAAATGGCACGTATGCTGGGCAAAGAAACAACTGCGAACAAATACATCGAAACCGCCAAAAGACTGGCGATAGAATGGGAGAAGATGGCATTTGACGACGATCACTACAAACTGGCATTTGACAAACCGGGAACGTGGAGTCAGAAATACAATCTGATATGGGACAAAGTGTTTAACATGAACATTTTCCCGCAGAAAGTATTTGATACGGAAATTCCTTTCTATCTGACCAAGCAAAATAAATATGGTTTGCTATTGGACTCCCGCGCACAATATACCAAATCCGACTGGGTACTATGGAGTGCCTGTATGTCTCCAGACGATGCTACGTTCCAAAAGTTCATCGACCCGATCTATACTTATGCGAACGAAACAACTTCCCGTGTGCCTATCAGCGACTGGCATGATACGAATACAGGAAAGATGATGAATTTCAAGGCACGTTCCGTAGTAGGTGGCTACTACATGAAGCTACTGATGGAAAAAGTCAAAGAACAGAAATAAAACGAATACTCTTTTCCTCGTTGAATATAGACAAACAGCCCTTTTGCCTAGCGTAAAAGATGCTGTTTGTCTTTTTTCATATCATTTAATGATACGATCAGTTTTCCGGAGTTATATCATCAATCAGATATTGTCCGTCAACGTTAACCACTCTGACCGGGATACTCACGGCACGTTCATACTGGCTGCCTTTAGCCGAAGTATAGTTAACCTCATACCAATTATCATTCAGATGTTTCACCGACAATGTTTTCATGTCATTTTCACCTAAATCTTGCGCACGAATGATCGGATCGGCATCTGTCGCCTCTATCAGCCTATCAACTTTCTCTATCAGCTCTTTGGTCAGAAACTTTTGCTTAATTGAATCCCCAAGTGCGAGAGCTTCTTTACCGGTGGACATGAAACTGGCAGCATAAGCCTCATAAAAGTCTTCAATCATGCCGATGGCTTCTTGTTCAATTCTACTACTGTCCGACACATTCGCCTGTACGTCAGCTGGTTCTGCCGATGTATCCATATTCTTCCGGCTCTGATTGGAACAGGAAAGAAGAAGCATTACGGACTGCAATAATAACAAATGTACAATTCTCAATTTCATAACATTAATGGTTCTTGTTTTAAACTAATAATCAGATTTCCAAACTAATCAGCCTCCCCCTTCAGAATCTCTTCAGTTTTATCCTGACCGGTATAAAAATCTATATTTGCAAAATAACACAAATATTTCCAGAAATAAAGCGTCAGGAACATTCGCACATCACGATCTGTTTTAAAATCACTGCAAAAATGATCCGTGTTCCTGGCAATTTCCTCAAATATCATAACCGAAGAAACTCCTCCTGTCGCATTTTCCGCTTTGACATACGCTTTCAAGGCCGGATGAATGGCCGGTTCCAATTCTCTTTGCCAATATGTGAAGCCATCCAACCGTTTCTTAAACGGCAAAATTATAGACTCAACCTGAGCTTTCATATACGCATATTGTAGTGAATCGGCAACAAGGCTAAGAGAGCCACCATACTACTGCTGATTCTTGGATGCTTGTTGATAAGCATCAGACTGACGATATTCTGACGGAGAAACACCATCCGGAACAAACAGCGTGCAAGAATCATTCAGAATAGCTCCATCAACAAAATAGGAATGAAGTAAACCACCCGCAATCCCTATGTTTTCATTTACCACCTAGCATCTCATGAATTACATCCTCTCTTTTATTGCTAAGTTCATCTATCAACTTTTTCGTGTGTTGTCTTATTGCTGGACTGAAGATTTGGAGATACTCCTTTTCGATTTCATCCAAAGAATAATTCTTGTTATCCCTCAAAAAGAGTACGAATACATAATTCATCAGGTCTGCTTCAGTTGGTTTCTCCTTCAAGCGTTTTTCGAAAAGAGAGGCAGCTTGTTTGTAAGTATCCATAGCCAGGCTCTTTTTAGCATTCTCTTCCAGCATCATTCCCTTACCTAAAATATAGTAAGGATCATCCGGAGAGAATTTCTCCATTTGCAACTTGGTTTGCAGTGCTTTCTCCTTCTGTCCCAACGCCATTAAGTATTTAATCTTATTTGCATATGCCAGTTTGTATGAAGGCTCCAAAGCTATCGCCTCATCTGAAAGATGAATAGCCTTATTTAAAGAATCGGAATCATTAAAGAAACCCGCAGTTTTCACAGATTGGTTATTCTTCTCAACTGCTTTGGGAGAAATCTGAGCTATCGCAAAACTCGTGTTCGTGCATAAAAGCAAAATAATAAGTGTTCTCATAATTCTATTTATTATCATTGATTAGATTTTGTTTAATGTGATACCCAAAGAACGACAAAAAACAATAGAAACACGAACATTTTCTATTCAAAAAATGATAAAATCTATTCAACAATAAAAATAAGGCAGCCTTTCTCATTCAGTACAAACGAATTTTGATAAAAAGAATTATCAACATGAAACAGCAATCCGATTAGTATTTATAGAGTAATGAACAGTTTCTTTCTTAGATTGAACGTTTTTTTTCCTTCTTTATTCATCGAAACCGCTATCTTTGTAGTAGTTCACATGATACTAAAATAGCACAGAGAAAGTGCTGAACATAAAAATCATACAATAAAATAGACAACTAAAAATAGACAGCACTAATATGAAAAACAAACCGTTATTATTTTTACTCTCAGTATGCGGACTTTTAGCAATATCTGCACGTGGAGAAAATCCACCCGCTAAAGTGATATTCGAACAGTACATGAATCAAGCTCAAACTTTTGCCGATAACTATCCGCGTGAAAAAGCATATCTGCATTTTGATAATACAAGCTATTATGTGGGCGACACGATATGGTTCAAAGCATATGTCACTCTTGCCGAAAAACAAGTTTTCAGTTCAATCAGCCGTCCTTTGTATGTGGAACTGGTAGATCAGGCAGGGCACGTTACTGATAAACAGATCATTAAACTATCACAAGGAGAAGGCAACGGGCAGTTTGTACTCCCCCAGTCAATGCTATCCGGTTATTACGAAGTACGTGCTTACACCCGCTGGATGCTTGCATTCAGTGATCCGCAGTACTTTTCACGTACTTTCCCTGTCTATCAGCTTTCTCATAGCGACCAGTTGGAGCGTAGTATCAGCACCTATGAGTTGAGTCCGTCTATGGAGAAAAGGCCGGAAGAAACAAGAGAGAAGCTGAGTCTGCGTTTCTTTCCGGAAGGAGGACAGTTAGTCGAAGGGGTAACTTCGCAGGTTGCTTTCAAAGCAGAAAGCAAAAATGAAGGAAATATTCAATTATCAGGCACACTTTATACCAAAGAAGGGCAAGAAATCACGTCTTTTGAAACTTTACACGATGGAATGGGAGCTTTTGAGTATACGCCTTCTGCTCTGCCGGCAATCGCTAAAGTAAACTTTCAAGGAAAACAGTATGAATTTACCCTCCCTAAAGCACTGCCAAGCGGGTATATTCTGAAAGTAGGCAATAATGCAGGGGCTATTTCTGTGACGGTATCATGTAATGCAGCGACCCCGCAGGATACATTAGCCGTTTTTATAAGCCATCAGGGACGTCCCCATGCCTATCAGCTTATCCACTGTCAGGCAAATAAGCCTCAGCAATTTACAGTATTGTCGCGCAAGTTACCGGCAGGAGTCTTACAAATCAGTCTGCTCAATCGTGCCGGAAATACTTTATGCGACCGCTTTATCTTTGCTTCTCCACGGGCTCCTTTACAAATCTCGCCCAAAGGTTTAAAAGAGATTTACGCTCCTTATGCTCCCATCCGCTGCGAACTGCAGTTGAACAACGCCATAGGAGAACCGATACCCGGCAAATTATCAGTCAGTATCCGTGACGCCGTCCGCTCTGATTATATGGAATATGATAACAATATCTTCACCGACCTTCTACTTACATCGGACTTGAAAGGCTACATTCATCAACCCGGCTACTACTTCACAGAGAGTTCTCTCCGGAAACAGAAGGAACTGGATATACTGTTAATGGTACACGGATGGCGTAAATATGATATGACACAACAGATCGGTATCAGCCCATTCACCCCACTTCAGTTGCCAGAAAGCCAACTGGTACTTTATGGACAAGTCAAATCTACGATTCTCAAAAACAAGCTGAAGGATATAGCTCTCAGCGTAATGGTGAAGAGAGATGCAGAGATTATTACCGGTCAGACCGTTACGGATGAGAACGGACATTTCAGCATTCCGCTGGAAGATTTCGAGGGATCAATGGAAGCTGTGATCCAGACTCGCAAAGTGGGAAAAGAACGAAATAAGGACGCTTCTATTCTCATCGACCGGCATTTCTCGCCTGCTACGCGTGCATACGGTTACAGAGAGTTGCATCCGGAGTGGAGCAACATTGCCCACTGGCAACAGGAAGCTGAAAAATTCGACTCTTTATATATAGATTCCATCCGTCGGGTAGACGGGCTTTATCTTTTGGACGAAGTTGAAATCAAAAGTAAGCGGCGCCGTCAAAGTACGAATATGGCGACTAAAATTAATGAGCAAAGTATTGATGCCTACTATGATATACGCCAGGCTGTCGATCAGCTTCGCGATAATGGCAAAGTTGTCACCACTATCCCGGAGGTGATGGAAAAATTAAATCCACTCTTTTACTGGGACCGTTCCAATGATAACTGTACTTACCGCCAGAAACCGATCTGTTATATTATGGATAACAAAATTCTATCGTCAACAGAAGTAAACATGATGCTGACTGAAATAGACGGTTTGGCTTCTATTATCATCAGTAAAGGCACAGGAGGAGTAGATGATGAAATTATCCAGAATACCAAAATGTCTAATTCCAATGATGTAGATGTATCGAAACTGGACAAATATAGTATTTTCTACCTCATTCCATTGCCCAGACATGATGTTCTGAATAAACACGAGACTGCGGCTCTTGGTACCCGGCAGACTGTTATGCAGGGATATACACCGGCATTGGAGTATTATTCTCCTGCTTATATAGATAAAGAATTATACATGGATAAAGCAGACAAAAGACGAACTCTTTACTGGAATCCGACTGTGCAGACGGATGAAAATGGAAAGGCAGTGATCGAATGTTACAATAATCAGTATTCCACGCCATTGATTATTCAAGCTGAGACACTGAGTAATGACGGGAAGCTAGGGAGCGTGACGTATTCTACAGTTGCAGAAACGAAATAGTATGCTTTAGGATATTTGACAATAAACGGCACACAATCAGTCCTAAAATAACTTTTCAAAATAAGAGAAGAGGGTGAATTCAATAACTTGAACTTCACCCTCTTCTTGAATCATTAGATTAGCGATTAATAGAAACTACCATTCAATTGCTTGATCTTCGTCTGGAATCTGAGTATTGATATCACGTGATAATGTCAATGTACCTTTTACATGATAGCGAATGATGGTACCTTCCACTGGTATATAATTGAAATAATAATCAACATTATTAATTATTACATAACGGTGTTCCAGATAAGGCTTCGCGTCATCCATTGATGAAGAAATACGAAATGAAGGAGTCACGTCCTTGTTTAATTCAAATCCAATCTCTTCTGCATTATCACAGGAAATAGTAACCGAACCATTCGTCTCACCATTAAAAGCAAATTTGATTTTATACTTTCTACGGTCTGTATAATCCTCATCTACTATTCCTGCATACGTAAAAATAGTCTGTTCATCTATCACATACCCTCTTATTGACGATTTTGTGATAGATTCTGCTGTTTCTATCGGTTTACCATCTCCATCATATCCCGTCACCACCTTGTTGGTTATTCCTGTACCAGAATAATCGCCAGAGTAATCATTAAATGGGAAGATTCTCAATATCGCCTTAGCATAGTCTTTACGTGGATGAGCTACGTAGTTGTAAGACGCGTCGTCTACAATCTGCAATGGGAGTACCCATTTTTCTGACATATCAATGTTGCGAAAATCAAATTTAAGATCCAGTAAACCTTTATTTTCTCCTGCTTTTATCTGTAGAGATTCTGGATATGAAGCGTATGCCAATCCTTCTGCTCCCATATCCTCATAATATAGTTCTGTACGTGTAGCGTAACGAGCGTAATTCAAAATATTCAATGTATCAGCATCATGTGCTACGTGTACAGTGACATTACTTGGATTATCGGTAGAACCACTAACAAGTATCGGTAACTGATAATTGGACCTCCCTTCTCCTCCTTCTGCATAATTTCCTTCTGCATCATGGCGGCTATAAGGTACATATATATTCGTCACTCCCTTACTATCCAGTTGTGAACTGAAAGAAATGTAGTGCTCATATTGTTCATCTTCCCATTCCGAATTGCAGGAAGTTCCCAACATTGTCATTGCAGCCAAAGCTGCCAAAGTATATATTTTCTTCATATATAAGTCTTTATGTTTAGAATTAATCATACATTGTCCATCCTGGGTTCTGTGTTAAACGTGAATTACGTTTCAACTCACTATGTTTGATAGGCCATAACCATAGCTTTTCCGAGAAAGTAGACGGGAGATTGTAAACAGGAATTGCCGAATGGAATTCGTCTCTCTTAGCTTCACCAACAAAGACATTACAACCGTATATTTGCAGAGATTCTTCTACTGGCGCATCTTTCCAACGGCGAATGTCAAAGTAACGTTTTCCTTCGCCCATTAACTCTATCATACGTTCACGTTTTAATGCTTTACGCATATCATCAACCCCACTCTGCAGATAAAATTCGTCTGGATAGTCAGGCAACCCGGCACGAATACGTACCGGATGAATACCTCTTTCCATTTGTTCTTTATCACGGCTGATAGTGTAGGTTGTCGCCTCATTCCAAGAAGGTATATTGTATGTTCCAGTCAACTCATTCAATGCTTCAGCATAAAGCAGTAGAATATCCGCATAGCGAATTGCTGTTTCAGCTTTCGCAACATAATTGCCTGGATAGTCGTTTGGATGAACAAACTTTTTGATTCCTATACCTGTACGCAAGTAGAAACCGTCATTACGATAACCATCGGAACTTCCAAAGTAGTACCAAACTTGTTGATTTACATCGGCAGGTTTGCTTTCAGTCTGGCTCAAATAATACCAGGTACAGCCATTATAAGCAACAGAAGCATAGAATCGTGGTTCGCGTTCTACATATTGCAAAGAAACATTCATCCCAGTTTTGGCCTGATCGTTATCTCCTTTCTTCGGATCATATTTCCAACCTAATTCCGGATATTTATTATCCTTCAAGTCTTGCAAATCAGTAAATCCGGTTCTACGTTCACGAGTATCTACAATACCTTGATAATTAGCTACTCCTTGATACATAGAGTTCATACCCGGCTCATTACTACCATTATTCATATAATATGCATCCAGCATTTTCTGTGTCATACCATGACAGTTCCAGCCGCCATCATCTTTGGGCATCTGATGAAGTACCAACATATCTATATTTGTTGCCCCGCGTGTAAATATCAGTTCTTTATTGTTTGCAGGTAATATAGTACCATCAAAGATAGTACGATATGATCTGAGCGGGTCAATATTTGTCCATCCTTTTGGCCAGGGTTGATTGGAAAACTCGCCATCAGCCGGTGGAGTAACAGTCGGACGTTCAGAAGGTCCATTATCAGATGTGGATTTATTTACAATATTCAACTCATAAACATCTAAATCGATGACATCACGGCAAGCGGCAGCAGCTTTTGCCCATTTTTCTTCACTATATTCGGAAGAAAGCAAACGACGCCCTTCATCATCTACCAATTGCTGCGCATATTCATCATTATTTCCATTAGCAAACGGACTAGCTGCAAAAATCAGTGCATAAGCACGAACTGCCAATGCAGCTCCACGAGTAGGTCGGCCTATAGCATAATTATCAGTACGACGATCATATTGTAACTCTTTAGTAGCCTGTACCATTTCGTCACTGATATATTGTGCCACTTCTTCGTATGAGCTACGTGGAGTAGCTATTTGATCATAACTTTGAGTATAATCCACTCCTTCGTCCGGCATAATAGGCACTGGACCATAACGACGTAAGAGCAACCAGTAATAGTAAGCACGAACAAAACGAGCCTGCCCCTTATAATCTAGTATTTCCCAATCAGCCATCTCTTGACACCGGTCAACATTATGGATAAATACTGATGCTTGGAAAATTCCTTTATAACATGCCCCCCATGCCCCAACATTATAAGTATTCTCATCATATTCTCCTAACTTGAACATATTATATGACAATTCATTCTTTGTTGCATCGATTGTCTTATCGCGGTCACCATAATACATATCGTCTGAAAAACAAAACGAATTCTCACTTGGTCCTTTAGTCGTCACCTCATAGTTTTCATTTTTTATAAATGAAAAAGCATAAGCTAACCATTCTTCCACATGATCCTTACTTTCGAAAGTTTTCTCCAGTGTCAGACGATCCTTAAAATATTTCTCCGAATTCAGGTAATCAGAGCAAGAAGAAATTACTCCCATCCCTAATACGGTTAATAATAATATATAAATCTTCTTTATCATAATCTCTTAGTATTTTTATAAGTTAACAGATAAACCCATAGTAACTGATTTTGTTAGCGGATAGGCTTCACCCCGCGGATTGCCAGTTTCCGGGTCCCATGTTTTGAACTTAGACCATGTAATCAGGTTTGATCCTGCAATATAGATACGAATATTATTGAAGTGCAGTTTATTGACTATGCTTTTTGGCAAAGTATAACCGATATCCAGATTCTTCAAACGAATATATCGACCATCACGCATCCAATAAGTAGAGGTTTGTTGGTTGTTTTTATTTTCCCCATAAGTTAAACGCGGATATGTTGCATTGGGGTTCTCATTAGCATGCAATCCCAGTTTGGCAGCAGTCTCTGAATCTACCCAACGATCACTTATCATATCTTTAAAGATATTTCCCCAGTCACTTTCGCTGAATGCATATACACACTTACCATAAATAGGGAAAGTGGATTTACCGGCACCTTGGAAGTGAACATTTACATCAATTCCTTTCCATGCGAAAGATGCCCCTATACCATATACTAAGTTTGGAGTGGTAGTAGCGCCAATAGCAACTTTATCATTATCGTTTACAACACCATCACCATTTACATCTTTATATTTGATATCTCCAGGCTGCACTGTACCAAACTCTTGTTTCGGGCTGGTACGAATATCATCGTAATCAGCAAACAATCCTTCAGCTATCAATCCTTTAACTTGATCTACACGATACCCTTTTTGATATAAATAAGAATAGACTTGATTCTCTTCATCCTTTTCGAGCACTTCATTCTTACTATAAGTTATATTCCCACGAATAGTCATATCCACCTCACCCAGTTTCTGCTTAAGAGCAAAATTGCCATCGAAACCTTGAGATTTCACTTCACCTACATTCGCTTTAGGTTTGCTCTCAAGACCTGTAATGTCAGGCAAGAACTCACGTGTTAAAAAAATACCTGTACGTTTTTCGTGGAAATAGTCAACTGTCGCTGTAAATTTGTCATTAAACAAAGAAAGATCAATCCCCAGGTCATCCTTAGTCGCAACTTCCCAAGTAATGCCATTAGAAGCCATCTGTGTGTAATGAGTTCCTATGAATGATTTTCCATAATCACCAAATCCCCAGTTATATACATAATTAGGCTTGCCTTCGCTGTTATATCCTGTAGTGGCTATAGTATATAAGTATGGGAAACGGTTGTTATCCCCAATATTATCATTACCTACCTTACCATGAGAATAACGTATTTTAAACATATTCATCCACTTCAAGTTATTCTTAACAAATGACTCTTCGGCAACGTTCCATGCAAGAGAAAAAGCCGGGAAGAAACCGAATTGATTTCCTGGTGCAAAATTTTCCGATCCGGTATAACCAAAATTAAAATCAACAAAGTAACGATAGTTCCAGTTATAAGTAAATCGTCCTGCTAACCCTTGATTACGTTTTGATACTCCATTCTTAATATCCGTACCAATGTCTACTGTCCGCTTCTCACTATCTTGTGTGTAACGGAAAGTAACTCCTCCATGATGATTTCCGAAAGCACGTTCCCAGCTTAACAGTAAATCAAGGAATTCACGACGTTTGCCAGAGCTACCACTTGATTGTGTCATGTCATATGCGGAGAACATTTTCTCATAAATAATCTCTCCCGTTTCTTGTCTACGTCCGTTCGCTTTATACAAATCTGGTTGACGATGACGATTAATCCAGTTACTGTTGTCTGTATCATAGCCAAAACGTCCTACAAACTTCAATCCCTTGGTAATGAAATCAAAATTTTGTTCTAATGTAACATTAGTTTGTACATTATTCTGCCAATCTTCATTGTATCCAGTTTGCGTAGATGCAACCCAGGGATTAAGTTTGTTTACGTTATCCCGGTGGGAAATAGGCGCATATCCATTGGAATAGTATACAGGCGTTGCAATAGGATTGTATCCGAAAAGCATGCCCCATAACATCTCGTTATCAGCCAGTCCTGGACTATTACGTTTGGCTAATGAACCTGCTATACCTAGTTTCAATAAAGTCGATTTGGTGATATCTATATCAACATTCATACGATAATTCCACTTTTTATAGTTGGCATTTGTATCGTAATCATCACGTAACGTTTGGTCTGTGTTATACATACCTTGATCTTCCGTATAACTTGCAGAAACAAAATAACGAGCAGTGTTACCACCACCATTCATGTTCAAGTTAGCGCGATAACTCCATGCTCCGTTTTTTAGGATCAAATCCATCCAGTCCACATTCGGATAGAAATCCGGATCCATTTGTGTACGAAATAACTCTAATTCTTCCGGTTGATAGGCCATTCCTAAATTGCGAGTCACTAATGCTTCGTTCATCAGACTGGCATACGAAAGACCGTCTACAAATTCCGGAGTGATAGTACGCGTATTATAAGAAGTTTCTACCTTGGCATCAATATTGATTTTTCCAGCTTTACCACGTTTTGTTGTAATCAATACTACACCATTTGCACCTTTAGAACCATAAATAGCAGTAGCTGACGCATCTTTCAATACTGTGAATGATTCGATGTCTTCAATGTTAAGTTCATCCAAACTGCTACGTTCAAAGCCATCCACCAGAATATAAGCACTTGAACTAGCTCCAAAAGTAGAAATACCACGTATCCAAAACTCAGAAGTACTTTTTCCCGGTTGTCCGGAAGTTTGTCGGGCAATAATACCCGGAACATTACCGGCCAAAGCGTTAGACATATTGGAAGTAGGGAAACGTTTTAAATCTCCCACATTCACATTGGTTACAGCTCCCGTCACTGTCAGTTTTTTCTGTGCCCCCATACCAGTTACCACAACCTCATCCAGTACACTAGCCTCTGATTCTTTCATCTTTACATTAACAGTATGCTGTTCTTTTACAAGTACTTCCACATCATCATATCCGATGTATGAGAAGACTAGTCGATGATAAGGTTCCATCTTTATAGAAAAATTACCATTGATATCCGTAATGGTTCCCAAACCTGCTACATCCTTTACAGTGATATTAACACCAATCATCGGCTCATCTTGTGTGTCGGTAACCGTACCAGTCACGGTAATTGTTTGTTGTGCAGAAATCGTCAATGGGACAACCAGCATCAACAAAAAAATGGCTAAATATTTTTTCATAATCTGATAAATGTGTTTATTCGTTAGATTCCACTGTTGATTCATCTTCCGGTATATTCTCGTCACCGGCTACATTCTCTTCTTGCTCCATTGAAATAGTGCGAATAGTATGTCCCACCTGATCATGTACATAAAACATCTCTTTCGCATCATCATAAACAAGTCCACTTACATCACGGAAACGAGCCACTTCTCGTAGGTCACCATCATCAGTTCCCCATTGGTTTCCGTCAGCTAAGGAAGTTGACGCTCCTCGTCCCGCATAGGTCGATACGATACCTTCTGGAGTTACTTTACGTACACAGAAGTTTAATCGATCTACAAAATAGAAATCATACTCTTCTTCACCAGTATAATCCAGATTTTTCACAAATACTCCTTGACAAGGATTATTCATACGTGCCTCAGTTCCTACATCATCCCTATAACCTGACTGTTTATATCCCCCGACAAAATTATACGGGGTAATAAATTCCTTTTTTATCTCGTCATAGTCGGAACGCATGAAATAATGATTGTTAATCACACCAAAATAAGCATACTTTCCAGTAGGATGAATGAAAATCTGAAATTCCCAACTTGGGTCAGCAATAGTGAATAACTGCTTAAAAGTATTAGGATTGTTCTTTACTATAGGATCCCAACTTCCACCATTCTTAATAGTTTTAAAGTAATCAACCAAGTCTAAACGAAATACTTGTCCCTTTTCATAACTATTAAAATACAATTCTCCGTTGATTGGATGAATAGTAGCTCCATTACATTGTTTGTAAGCAGCTATCAATTGTATATCAGATCTATCATCGAATGTACCATCCGCATTACGTTTAATAATATATACACTAGGACTTTCATCTCCCTTACCATCATAATCAATAGCTACAATCATATATTCTGCCTCATCAGCATATCCTTCTATCTTCTTATTGAAAGCAATGCTTCGTATACGATTAGTAGGTATAGTATTGATATTCAAAGGAGAAGAAAGCATACGATTTTTTAAATCGATCAACTGTATAGCTTTATGTCCATCGTAACAAATATACAAATGATCCTTATTCAACGGATCAAAAGCTAATCGTCCGTTATCGCTAAAGCCACAGCATTTGACACCTTCCGGTCCATCAAATGGTCCGTCTCTCCAACCTTGATCATCACGATTATTGCGATAGCCACAAAGCGTACCTACTACCATCTTTTTCTCATAGCTAAAAGTAGTACTCGCAGTCGTTGTTACTGCATTCTCTCCTTCTCCTACAGTGATTTCAATTTCACCACTAAAAGCTCCTGAAGGAACAAAACAGTAAACATAAGTACTTTTTACATTAATAACAATAGCATCTTTGCCACCAATCTTCACTTTTACCTTCGAAACATCTGTTCCGAAATTTTCACCATAAATCAATAGTTTCTGATAGGCTCCTCCTTCTTTCGGAGTAAAATCAGAAATTGCTACAGGTTTTGATGGATCAAAGGCTCCAGTCTCTACATTGTCATCGTCCTTACAACTACAAATGCAAATCGTGAATAATGCCAGCAATATCCACCGCCATTCCTTCAATACTTTTTTCATTTTACATTTCATGTTTTTCATTCTAGTTAATAATAAATGTATAGTTAATTAAACATTTCATCGAGTTTTGTCCATTAACACTTGCATCCAGTATCCTCCAATAACCGAACGCGCTTTAAACCCAACCCATTCACCACTGTCTGTGTGATGCCAATCACTGATAGGTACCCGCGAAGTAGTTTCATTGATATATTTATAGAGTGGATCTATGAATTTCTTGAAAGTTTCTAAATCTGAAGACATAGCAGCTGTCCACATAATCCAGTCAGACTTTGTATACTCTTTGCGGGAGTCCAATGGCAATCCGTAAGGATTCTGTTTCGTCAAATAATAGTTAATTTCTTTGTCGATTACATTATTTGGGAATAAATTCAAATTCCACATTTTGTCCCAAATCATATTATATTTCTGACTCCAGGTATTCTCACGGTCGAAAGCAAGGCGGTAATGATCACCTTCATTTGCCATTTCTTCCCATTTCACCGCCATTTTCTTGGCTATACCTGCATATTTCTCTGCAACATCATATAAACCAAGCATATGCGCCATTTCGCTATATCCGGCTACACCCATGATCGCTTTTACTGAAAGATTGGCATTATGAGCCCAATGACCGGCGAAGTCATCAGTGCATAATTGGTTCTCCGGGTCCTGTCCAAACCGTACACCCTTGATCTAATCTTCTATAAACAAGCATATTACATCGATCGATGTTGTATTTGTGTTGTAAAAAGAAGATTTTCCTTATGCTTTCAATTATTTTTTTATCAAGAAAATAGAGGAGTAATTTAGTTATAGTTCAGACTAGATGTATTTAAGTATAATTTTACAAATGAGTGTAATGCTGACAATAACATTTTTAATAATGACAATAAGGGAAAGTAAGTAATTGAATTGTTTCATTAATTTAAATAGAATGTTTAAGAGACACTTATAGCAGTAGCCTAATGGAGTTGTAATTTTGAAGATAAGATTTTTGAGGAAGAAAAATAAAAGTGCTACTTGAAATAAATGGTTAGATTCTTTTTGAATTTGCTGCTGTTTACTAATTGCATATTTATAGAAATATTTCTTATTCATATAACATTCATGCTTTATAGAAATAGATTTTTCCACATTAAGAGAAAATCTATTTCTATAAAGTTAAAGAGATATTCCTGAAAATACCAACCAAGATTATTCTAACCTAGCTATCCCCTCCATTAGCGAAGCCCCGCTTACTTGTGCTCCCATTGAAGCTGGTTCACTGGATTTCCACATTTCACCCCACCAATAATTGCAATACATCGCTGGGTAAGCCGCATGATTCAAATTCATGCGCAAAGTTTCAGCATTATTTTTCAGAAAGGTTATCAAATGTTTGCCTATAGAACTAGATGCCTCGTCTAATGCAAGGTTCACTGCATATGGAATATAAACAGACTTAAAAATACTTTGGTCCATACTGCTGCCTTCGTCACGTAAAATACCATTTCGTAAGCAACGATCGCTTGTAGCGGCATAGTTGATCACTTGTTTTGCTTTGTCCATGTATTTACTTTCTTGTGTGATATGGTATAGTTGGCGACAGGCTTCTCCAAATGTTCCCTGTGTATAAGTCAGAGGTGGTTCCTCCACTCGTCCATCGGCATTATACGAATTATTGACCACATACTCGTACAACTTCTTTGCATCAGATAAATAATTTCCATCTTCATATCGTTGATAGAGTTTAGCAGCTACCAGACAACCCGGAGAATTAGTGCAAGCATTACGGTCGTTTTGGGTGGTATTCCATGGAAGTCCCGTACCTTTATCATCTGTCCATGCTCGAGTAATAATGTATTTGTCGTATACAATTTTAGCGGTTTGCGCAAATTTTTCGTCACCTGTTGCTTCGGAGAGATGTATCAGAGTAAGGCAAATCCAGCACATGTCATCAGTAAAGTCATTTAGGAAGCCGGTTTCATCTGATGGATTACGGTGGTAATTGTTAGCGTGGTTGGCATACCAGCGTTCAAAATAAGTGCGGTAAGTAGCAGCCAATTGCTTATTTGTGTCTTTAATACGTTTATAAGAGTAAATCACTACATCCATAGCATGCGCTTGTTGCCAGTAGATATAAGTCGATTCGTCCGACATATCTTTGGGTGTACTCCAAAATGTACCTTTACTTTTATTCATGAATTGCTCTATTAAGACATATGTACAACTGTCGGCAAGAGTTGCCCAAGAAAAAGGGACAGTGGTTTCAGCAGGTGTAGCAATTACTGTTACTGCTGACGAACGATGACCATAGTTATCTATTGCTATGGCAGAAATCTCATATGTTCCGTACTGTGGCAATTGTAATGTATAGTTTCCAGTTTTCCCAGCTGCTCCTTGAATAATTTGTTTCCCGTTATGTGTACCGCCATTCTTTTGCAAATAAGAAAGTTCTACACCGAGTAAATTAGGAGTATTCGGATTTTGCCATGTGATCAGTAGTTGATTAGCAATCTGTGTAGATTTTGCCTCCAAGTTAGTTATTGGAGAAACTGTTATTTCAGGTTCCTTGTTCCTTTCATCATTTGTCTCCGAGTAATTATCGTTTCCTCCTTCTCCGCAGGAGATAGACAGGCAAATTAAGCAAATTATGAATTGAAGTAAATAATAGGTCTGTGCGAATTGTTTCATAATATAAAGCTTTAGAAGTTGTTGAAAATTGTTTCCAAATATTTCAGTCTTGCAATATACCAAGACTTTATGTATTCTGCTTCCTCTTCGGGATTAGCATATCCATACATAGAATATCCTGTCCACCGTTGGCGATCTCGTTCCAATGCGCCTGATTCCACAATCTGTCTTTTATAGTAATCTACTTTAGAAGCCAGGTTTGCCGGGCTGAGAACATTATCTTTAACCGCCATCAAGCGTTCGTATATCCGGCGTTTGATATTGTTCGGGTTCTCGTTCATAATTCTCTCAAAGGGGCGGAAGTATTTGGAACCGGCATCATTACGGAGTATTAGCCCGTTGTCAAAACCAAGACCTTTTTCGGGATCAAGCTTAATGGCATCCCAAGTGCGTCCCAGTGTACCATCCAAGTCCCAGGGCTGAATAATGAACTTGGGTAATAAAGTGAGATTTACATTGTATATACCCCAAAAAACATTTCGTCCTGTGTTATCATAAGCTGACAGCAGATTAATAAAGATAAAATAATCAATCAGAGAGGAAACATCCAGTCGCTCTTCATATTGGGCGGCAAATTCTTCTTTTGATGCTGCAGCGAAGAACTGGATAAGATCGGAAAGATATTTAAATTCGATTTCACCCACCTCGTCCGGATAATCGGACTCAAATCCCTGCCATGCCTGTTTGGAGTTACTATATGGAGTATTGATTCCTTGTAATTTACATTCATCCGTCCATTCTTTACCCTTATAGAGATAACCACCTTTCTTTTTCATTTTCAACTGCTTACGATCGATACGATCGCTTAAAATATACAAACCATGGTAAGCTCCGTCCAAGATCATTTCTACAGGATAGCCATGTGTAGCATTCACAGCCTCGGGTTCTGTATTACTATAATATAAAGTGTTGAAATCGTTCCAAAGATCAAAACAAACACGATTGCGCATTTTGCTACAATCCAGCCACATAGCATCCAGTATCCATGATTGATCTTCTCGCAGACCTAATAGCTTTGCGTCTTGATTTTCATTCGTTTGACGGTTTTTCAATTTAAAACTGAAAGACTTCTTGGCATAACGTAAAGCTCCTGCTCCACGAAACTCGATACCGGCATAGCTCTCAAATCGTAAGACAGAGTTGTTGGTGCGCCGTTTAGGATCAGTCAGCACTATGTCACACGGGCGTTTATTCTCATCCTCAATACCTTCAGGAGCAGAGATCTCAATCACGGGAACACCAGTTACAATCAATCGACAAGACCTAATTTTATCAATAGTATTGTTACCTGCTTCCATTTCTATATTTTGTCCGGGATTCAGGCTCAGTGCTATATTCTCGCCCGACTTAATTTTCTTATCTCCGATCTTGATAAAGTCGACTCCAATGCCGCCAAACTCAACTTTGACCTTTGCAGGTTGTACGGCATCCATATCTATAGGTAGATAATACGAATTGTTCACATAATCCACAGCTGTAGTTACTCCGTCGATAGTCAGATTCAACAAACGAAGATAATCTTCTTCTCCTTCTATAGACGATTGCATAACGGTAATTCCTTTTTCTTCTTTTCCCGAGATGATTGCAATCCGTCCATTTCTTGGTAAACCGGAAGTGTTTTTTTTGACTTTGATTCGAACCTTAGTGATACCTATCCCTCCGGAAGAAGGTGAGAGCGTCATCCAATCGCAATGTATACTTGATTGCCATGCGCCGCCTGAAGATACGTTGACTTCTTGTTCACCGCCTTCTATCGTCATTGCTACTTGATAAATGGATAGAGAAAATGGTAAAGTAGTGTACACATCGTTTTCCTTATCCGAAGAACAGGCTGCAAGCAGACTTAAAATCAATAAAGCCGGTAGTATTTTATAAAGATTCATAATACAGATCTAAAATTTAAATGTATATCCTGCGCCAATCACATGTCCATTTGCTTCATCCTCATCTGCATGATTCTGATACAAATAGTAAAAATCAAGTCCGTGGTGTTTGCTCAACTTCCATTCTACACCTAAGGTCCAGCGTGTTTTGTCAATCGCCCCTTTATCGTTAAGCAAATGAGTCAATTCGCACGAAGCGTAAGGAGTGAGACTGCATTTAGGTATATTGTATGTTGCTTGCAGACGAGAACGAAGCACGTTCTTTCCTTTACCTTTCACGTATTCATCGTCTTTAGGACTACCATCGTCACCATCAAACTTTGATACAGACTGACTGGGTCGATAGGTATATTGCCAACGCTCCCGAAGTGAAAATGTGAATCTATTTAAACTCACTTTTCCCGTTAGTTGGAAATAGAAACGGTGTTTGGGTTGCCAATATTCAGGGATAACATTCCCTTTGTTTGTAATTTCAGAAGGGTGATTATAATAGATGTAAGTGTATGCTGTTGCGGCTTTCAGCCAGTTTGTTATTTTATATGCTACACCTGCCGATCCCGACCAACGTCCCACTTCGCTTAACTTGTCGCGTGAACGGAACTCTCCTTCCAGCGAAATATCAAAGTCCCGGAATAATCTTTTTTCCATCCCCACACTGGTCCATAGACCCAAATCGTCTTTTTGTGCTTGTAAAGCAAAAGATACAAGACAAAACAAACCTGCCAAAAAAAGTTTCTTATTCATTTCCACGTGGTATTTTGGTTAATGTATCAATCGTATTTATCTCATTTGTCATCGGTTCATAATAGATTTTAAGCATGGCGGCATCGCGAAGAAAGTCAATGTACCCAACTTCCACCCGAATAATTTTCAGTCCGGTACGCGCTTTAATATCTGCAATCAATTCTTGTTCACACGAGGATTTGATAAGTTCGATTCGATCATAGAGTATCAGTTTACATGAAACATGCTTTAGCCACCGATTACTCTCACACAACCAGATACATAATACAAACAATAAATTAGCTCCTATTAGTCCGCCATAGTTTACTTCCACGCCCAACGCGTTTATTACTGATATGGCGATAATAGCAAACAGATAAGTCATCTCTCGTACAGGCATGGACTCAGTCCGATAACGGATGATACCGAAAATAGCAAATAAGCCGAGAGCAAATCCGACCTTTAACTTTACACTACCCAGCAGAAATATCATCAAGAAAATGCTGATACTTATTAATGTGAAGGTGAAGTGATAATCTCTCCGCTTGCTCTTTGGATAATAGAAAAGGTGGATAATAATGCCTGTTACCAAAAAGTTGAAGCCAAAGCGCAGCAATAACTGCAAAAAGTCACCACCGTCTATGAGTGGAGTTTCTATTATATCAAGAAAATCTAATTCATCCATATATAAGTATGTTTTTATATTGATCATTAATATACTCCCATTTTATTCAGCATTCGTAACTTTGGTTTCAGCCGATTGCATTTTAAATGTGACACTGTAAGTGCTGACCCTATACAATATTTGGAAAATCCGGAAGATTGTATATGTAGTTTACGTAGTATCTCTTTAATAGGTGAAGAATTGTGTCCATCTCGTTTCAGCTCAATGATAACAATGTTATCCAAACTTGATATTTTTCCACTTTGTAAGCAACAAAATGTTACTCCTGTATCAATTGTAAGGCGCTCGGTTTTATGTTTATTGACAAGTGTAATACGGCGAAATGAGTTTTCAAGCAAAGGCAGAAGTTGTGATTGCTCATACCAGGCATGTTGACGTAAAAATGCTTCACCACCGTCTTCTTTGATCGTGTCAATACTCCCGATGCGGATTCTCTTCTTGTCTGTTCTTCCCTTATTATTTTTATTTTTCACTTCCAAAAATGTGAGATCTGAATCTACGTATGTGCGTATACGGATTTTCTCCCGTACGACCCGTCCATTCTGATGAGTTAGATACATGTCACGATCTGGTGTGTCTAAGTAGATTGTATGATAAGCAATATTACATTCACCGTTCACTTCTTGAATGCGGTAATCATGTCTGGCAACAAGAAGTATCTCTTTTAATATTTGGTAAGAGGTGACATATTTGGTATCAGTACGGTTCATCAGCTTTATGCCACTCATTTCCTCCAAAGATATAGGAATATATTCCTTGAGTGTCTGCAGAATCTCGGTCATGTTAAAGATAGTATTAGAATAAAAAGGGAAGGTAACTTCAAGGTTAAAGTTTCCTTCCCTTCTTTTTTTTAAATTAGCATCGTATTAGTCCCATTCAATAGCCTGGTCTTTATCAGGTATCTGAGTATTAATGTTGCGCTGCATGGAGATAGTACCTTCAAACCGAAACTTTATTCTGGCTCCCGGCGCTAAAGTATAATCTTCAAATTCATAGTCAACATCACGAATCATAACGGTACGTCTCAATAAATAAGGGCGGACAGCATCCATCTCTTCTTCGATATAACTACTAGCTAGGGTATTTATTTTAAAACCATTGTTTTCGGAGTTATCACTTGTCAACTCCACAATGTTAGTATTCGGAACAAAATGGGCTATGATTTTGTAGTTTCTACGGTCCTGTCGGCTTTCGTCAATTGTACCTGCATAGAAGAATATAGTTTCATCATCAATAGCATAAGTTACTATTTCACTTTTCACCAATGGCTCATTTTCTCCTGCACCTGCATCTACCAACTTGCCTTGTAAGTTAGTACCACCGTATGTACCCGAATAATCATTAAAAGGCATGACGCGGAGTAATGCTTTACGATAATGCTTACGATAATTCGGTTTGTATTCACCATTTGGGGCGTCTTCAATAGTCAGCGGTAATACCCACTTATCAACTAAATCCAGTCCAGTCAGATCAAACTCTATATCAAGATAGCCTACATTTTCTCCAGCTTTAATCTGCACGGTTTCAGGGAAAGAGTAATGTTTAGAGGGCATTTCCCTATACCAAAGGTCTTCGCGACTGGAAAAGCGAGCTATGTTTAGTGTTCGCAAGGTATCCGCGTCAATCCCAATTTTTACGGTTATATCGCGATCGTTTTTAGTCGATCCGCTGACAAGGATAGGCAATCTATAGGTTGTTTTTCCCGTTTCGCTATAAGACAGGTTAATTCTAGTTACCCCATTGCTGTTAATCGGTGCTTTGAATGAAATATAGTGCTCAAACTGCTCCTCTTTCCATTCGTCATTACAGGCACTGAACATCACTAATACAATTAGTGAAAATAGTAAAGTATATATTCCTTTCATATTTATTACCATGTTTAAGATTAATCATTGTACGTCCAGCCTGGATTCTGAGTCAGGCGCTTATTACGTTTCAATTCGCCATGTGAAATCGGCCAAAACCACATTTTATCAGAGAACGTAGCAGACAAATTCCAAACAGCAATCGGTGTATGGAACATTTCGCGATCCGATTCTGTCATAAGTGTATTGCAACCGTAAACGGGCATTGCCTCTTCTACCCGTGCATCTTTCCAACGGCGGATATCATAGTAACGCTTTCCTTCCCCCATCAACTCTATTTGTCGTTCGCGTTTCAGATAAATACGAAAAACATCCTTGTCTGCATATATATTGTTATCGAAATCGGGTACACCGGCACGCATACGTACAGGCTTAATTCCTTTTCTCATTTCGGCAACTGAACGATGAATGGAATGAGTCTTAGTTCCATCCCAAGATGGAATATCATATGTACCTTCACTCACTTCATTGATAGCTTCAGCATACATCAACAAAATGTCCGCATAGCGAATTGCCGGCTCCGGCTTATATCGAAGGTTGTCGATACTGTTATTTTGATAGGTGTCATCGGGATGCACATACTTCATCACTCCTATACCCGTGCGCAACCAAAACATACCTGCATTATATCCATCCCTTTTTCCGCGATAATAGAATATTTGTTTATTTCTATCTGCAATTTCTTTTTCATTACCTAAATACCAATAAGCTCCGTTATATGCAACTGAAGCATAGAAGCGTGGTTCTCGGTCGGCATATTGCAAGGAAACTCCGGCAGCAAGTGGTTTATGTTCTTCTGCAGTAGTCGTGAAACCTGTAGCACGCGGACGAGTGTCTAAACGATGATTGTTATTATATTCTGGTACATTCGCATATTCAGAGTTCATACCCGGACAATTGCTTCCGTCGTTCATATAGTAAGCATCCACAATCTTTTGAGTCAGCCCACTTGTATTCCATCCGGTAGCGGTAAGTGGTAACTGGTGAACCACCATATCCCTGATACTTTGCCCTCCAATATTTCTACCCCGGCTAAAAATTAATTCAGGATTACTTAATATATCTATTTGACCATTGAATACAGAACGGTAAGATTCGAACGGGTCAATGTCTTTCCAACCTTCTGGATAATTGGCATTGCTATATACTTCATGATATGGGGGATTGATTGTTGCCGGTTCCGCTGGCGAATCAGTTGTACGTCTATCAGCCGTATATAACTCATATACCCCTAAATCCATGACATCTTTAGCGGCAGCAGCAGCTTTTGCCCATTTTTCTTCGCTATATTCAGGAGAAAGCAAGCGATTGCCTTTGTCATCTACCAATAGTTGGGCGAATTCATCATTGTTACCATTAGCTAGTGGGCTGGCAGCATAAATCAACGCTAGTGCACGAGCAGATAAAGCTGCTCCACGAGTTGGGCGGGCAGCAGAATTCTGACCTCTTGTTAGAGCCAGATCCTTAGCTGCCAAAGCCATTTCCTGACTGATATAATCAGCAATCTCCTCATAAGGTGCACGTGGAGTAGCCAGTTCATCGTAGGATGCGTCATAATCAAGTCCGTTATCTGGCAATAAAGGTACCGGACCATATCTACGAAGCAATAACCAATAGTAGTAAGCTCTGACAAAGCGGGCTTGTGCTTTATAGTCAAGCCGTTCGGCTTCACTTTCAAATTTATCGTTCATGTCGACATACTGAATAAAAATAGTAGCTTGTCGGATTCCCTGATAACATCTTTTCCACATACCTTGTTTAGTATTCTCATCATACAATCCTTCTTTAAATTCATTATATGATAATTCACCCTCTTTGGATTCTTGTATGGAACCGTCATCATCACCGTAATACATATCATCCGCAAAACAATGTGGAGTGACTCTTTTGTTACAAACATCAGCACAAGCATCGCTTAGATAACTGAACGCATTTGCTAACCAGGCTTCTGTTTTATCTCTGTCCGTAAAAACTTTTTCGATGGTTTCCCGATCTCTAAAAATATAGTCAGAGTCTAAATAGTCAGAACAGGATTGTATGCTTAACCCTAAAACTGATATCAATAGAATATATAGTTTTTTCTTCATGTTGTTTATTATTTTATAAATTAACACTTATACCCATAGTTATCGATTTTGTTAACGGATATGATTCACCTCTGGGATCGCCCATTTCAGGATCCCAAGTCTTGAAACTAGACCATGTCAAGAGATTTGTTCCTACCAAAAAAATACGGATATTATTAAAGTGCATCTTGTTAACAATTGATTTGGGGAGTGTATAACCAACATCAATTGTTTTTAGTCGAAGGTAACGACCATTTTTCAACCAGAAAGTAGAGTTTCGGTAGTTATTATTGCTGGCATTGTCACCTTGGTAGCTCAAACGTGGATACGAAGCATTAGGATTTTCATTGGCAGGAATACCTAATGTTTCAGCTGTATCAGCATCTACCCATCGGTTGTCCAGCATACCTTTAAAAATATTTCCCCATTCGCCTTCTGTAAAGGCCCATACACACTTGCCATAAGTGAAAAATGTTGATTTACCTGCTCCTTGAAAGTGGACATTCACATCTAAACCTTTCCAAGAGGCAGATGCACCTAAACCATAAATCAGATTTGGGCGGCTAGTTGCACCGATAGCTACCTGGTCTCCATCATTGATCACACCATCACCGTTAACATCTCTATACTTGATATCTCCCGGTTGTACCTTTCCCCAACTTTGTGTCGGGCTATTGCGGATATCATCGTAATCTTTGAATAATCCTTCTGCGATTAATCCCTTGCATTGGTCCACACGATAGCCTCTTTGCATCTGATAGGCATATACATTATTCTCCTCATCTCTTTCCAGTACTTCATTTTTACTATAAGTGATATTGCCACGTACAGTTAAGTTCACGTCATTGATTCTCTGTTTGTATGAGAAGTGTCCATCGAAACCTTTAGAACTTACAGCACCTACATTTGCTGCCGGATTATGCCCGTTCAAACCGACAATCTGAGGTAAGTAGTTACGAACCATATAAATTCCGGTACGTTTTTCATCGAAATAGTCGATCGTTGCAGTAAATTTATCATTAAACAATGCAAGGTCTATACCTAAGTCATTCTTTTCAGCAACCTCCCAAGTGATACCATTGGAGGCTACATCTGCAAATCCTAAACCACCAAACGAATAACTTGAAGGATATTGTGCCCAATCGTATCCTCCATAAATAATCTCATTATCCCCGTTTTTATAACGGTCTGCAATAGTATAAAGATAGGGGAATCGCGTTCCGACATTATCATTACCTACTTTACCATAAGAGAAACGAACTTTAAACATATTCATCCATTTCAAATGTTTTTTGATAAACGGTTCTTCCGCAATATTCCATGCAAGAGAAAAAGCAGGGAAAAAACCAAAACGGTCGCCTTTGGCAAAGTTTTCACTTCCATTATAGCCAAAATTAAAATCAATAAAATAACGATAATTCCAATTGTAAGCTACACGTCCGGCCAAATCCTGATTACGTTTGTTAATACCAGTCTTCAAATCTTCTCCTAAATTCTGTGTCTGAATGTAAGAGTCTTGTGTATACTTTATAGTAGCGCTAGGGTGATGAGCTCCAAAAGAACGATCCCAGTTTAGCATCATGTCTAGGAATTCCCGACGATTACCGCTAGAACTGCTTTCCTGTTTCATGTTCTGAGAACCACTGATCTTCTTCCATCTTAATTCACCAGTTTCCGGATCTCTGGCACGTTCTGCCAACCATTGTTCTGGCCACTTCAGACGACGGATCGTATTTTGGTTGTTGCTGTCATAGCCAAAACGCCCAACGAATTTTAATCCTTTAGTTATGAAATCAAAATTTTGTTCCAAAGAAATATTTGTTTCAATATTATTTGTCCAATTTTCATTGAATCCAGTTTGGGTTGCAGCTACCCATGGGTTTGTTTTATTGCCGGATCCAATAGCTGGTATATATCCGTTGGAATACATAACAGGGGTCTTAATTGGATTATATCCGAAAAGTTCCCCCCAAACATCACCATCACCTAATCCCGGACTATTACGTTTGGATAAGAATCCTGCTACCCCGACTTTCAATAAGGTTGTTTTTGTAATGTCAATATCGGTATTCAAGCGGTAGTTCCAACGATGGTAAGCTGCATTGGTATTATAATCATCTTTCAAAGATTCATCTGTATTATACATACCATCTTCTTTCACATAGCTAGCAGAAACAAAATAACGGGCTGTTGTTCCACCTCCACTCATATTTAAGTTAATACGGTTACTCCACGCACCGTCTTTGAGTAACATGTCCATCCAATCCACATTCGGATAAAGATCCGTATCCAAGCCTAAACGTAAGATGTCCAACTCTTCTGGTTTATATACAGCCTCGTTGTTACGGGTAATTCGCGATTCGTTCATCAAGCTGGCATAAGTAAATCCGTCTTCGAACTTTGGAGTTACAGTCCTCGTATTATAGGTTGTTTCTACTTTAGCATCAATTTTGATTTTACCGGCTTTTCCGCGTTTAGTAGTAATCAATACTACACCATTAGCACCTTTCGAACCATAAATAGCAGTAGCCGAAGCATCTTTTAATACAGTAAACGTTTCGATGTCTTCGATATTGATTTCATCCATACTGCGTTCGAAACCATCAACTAATACATAAGCAGATGAGTTGGCACCAAACGTAGATATACCGCGAATCCAGAACTCAGATATATTTTTACCTGGCTGTCCGGAAGTCTGACGCGCCATAATACCCGGTACATTACCTGCCAGTGCATTGACAATGCTGGAAGATGGATTACGTTTCAGCTCACCAACATCTACCGTTGTAATAGCACCTGTCTGTGTTAGTTTTCTCTGAACTCCCGTACCAGTAATAACGACTTCATCTACTGCTCTTGTCACGCTTTCTTTCATAACAACGTTTATTGTACGTTGTTCTTTAACCATTACTTCTTTCGATTCATAACCAATATAAGTGAACACTAACTGGCGGTAAGGTTCCATGGTTATGGAGTAATGACCGTTCATGTCTGTGATTGAACCTAAACCGGGCATGTCCTTCACGGTAACATTCACACCGATCAACGGCTCTTTGGCTTCGTCTGTAACAACACCTTTCACAACAACTTTTTCTTGCTGCGCCATAACCGTTGAACAAAGGCACAACAGCATGATACATAATGATAAATATTTTTTCATATTATTCATGTGCGTTTTAATCATTAGTTATTCTTCTCCTTCGTAAGCAATCTTACGGATACGACGATTGGAACCATCGCCGATGTAATATGTATCGGTTGCTTCATCGTAAGCTATACCTTTCGGGCGGTCGAAACGGGCCTCTTGACGTAAATCTCCATCTACATATCCCCATGGGTTACCATTCAGACTGGCGCTTCCGCGACCGGCAAATGTTGAGACCTTTCCTTGTGGGGTAATTTTACGAATACATTGCCCCTTTTTATCACAAAGAATAAAATCGTATTCATCTTCTTGCCCTGCATACTCTGGGTTCTTTACGAAAACTCCTTGATAAGGTGTATTAAAACGTGCGCTTGTTCCAATTCCGTCTACATAAGCAGCTCTTTCTGCTGTTCCCGCTACAATGAAGGGAGTAACAAATCGTTTACTTGCCCAATCATAATTCGTGCGCTGAATATAGTGTTTGTTAATAGACACAATATAAGCATAATTCCCTGTCGGATGTATACGGATATTATATTCCCATCCATTATCCATTTGAAAAAGTACTTCTTTATCAGCAGGAGTTGTACGTGTACCGTCGAAAATTTCTTGAATTTGTTGCTTCTCTACTTTGAAGAATTGCCCCTTATCCCAACTATTAAAGTACATATCACCATCTACCGGATGAAAAGTTACTGTATTACAAGCTTTGAAATTAACCAACGCTAATCTGTTTCCCCACATTTTATAATTGCGATCGTCGCCCTCAGGGGCTTCTCTATTACGTGTAAAACCATACACAGCTGCTCGCAGTTCGTCTCCTTGGTCAACTGCCACAGCCATGTGGTTTTCATC